>WLWD01003297.1_pt1 | contig 69379 bp, 46 predicted proteins | sample 6712731 | NCBI WGS metagenome assembly WLWD01 (sample SAMN12718690, study PRJNA576275) | sponge metagenome | isolation source: marine sponge | host: Mycale hentscheli | place: New Zealand: South Island, Marlborough, Capsize Point | collected 2014-11-01 | reverse complement strand
CCCCCCCCCCCCCCCCCCCCTCCCCCTTATATTTAGATGTATATGCATTCAAGCTTATTAGTGTAAATTTCCCAGTCTGCTTGTACTGTAGTAGTATACACGTCTCACTATAGTAACAAATTTGTTGGTAATTTTCCCATCACTATAGCGCAATTGTGGGTCCCATTCCACTTTTCCTGCTTAGTTCCAGTTCATGCCATGTGAGGAATTAGGGGTGGGTAGGCGGGGATGGAGTACGTAGGTATGAAGGGTGTGGTTATTGGTTTCGAAATTCTTTATTTATACGGCTTCCAAGTTTGTTTTATGTGGAGAGGGAGTCATAGAAATATCTCACATAGGGGTAGTCTGTGGGTTTATAGTGAGATAGCCTATGCATGCATGTACACCCACACACATGCTAATATATGACATATGTACATAATACGTGTATCAGAATGGTGCATATGTGTCTGCACGTCCATGCCTGCATCATTGTGTGTGTGTGTTTGTGTGTGTGTGCGTGTGTGTGTGTGTAGAAATTACAGAAGAGGATGACGAGACAGTGGCTATGATCAAGGAGCTGTTGGACACAAGGATAAGGTGTGAATGCATTTGTATGCTAGAGTGGCACGGGTGTGTAGAGCTTTTTGTACGTATGTACATGTGTGCACGTGTTCCTAATGTCAAGTGTGTATGTGTATGTATTGCAATTTTCATATTTCTGTGTGTTTGTGGTACTGTATATGTATCTGTGTTAGTGTGTCATACTTTTGTAATGACGTATTAGCTATATTAGTAAAGATTCTGTGTGTGTGTGTGTGTGCGTATGTACATACAGATACTTGTTGTTTATTTTAGCTCCTTTCAATTTGTTTTAGTTTTTAGAATGTTTTGGAATTATTGGAATTTTAGATTTACTGTTATGTTTAGAACAGTAAGAAATTGTTTTGAAACCATCGTGAATAAGAAAATTAACAATGTGTTATGGCATGCACACACTCACACACACATGGAACACATGTAGTAGCATTATATAGTTCTGGAATACATCACAGTGAGACTATATGGGAACCTGGTGCTTAATTAGTGCCATTAACTTCGTATTTATACTGAAAGTTACAATTAATCTTTCTACAATGTTTAATCCTCTGATTTATAACTCTATGGAGGCCCACAGCAACAAACATAGCATGCATCTCCCTCTCTCCCTCTCTAGCCTATTTACTCAATTAGTAGCTGGTATGGTTGTATAATATCAAGTATGTCAAGATAACCCTAAATATCTACATTATTGGTAGCTACATATACCTTTCTTCTTTTTTTTTCTTTTTTTTCCCTTTTTTTTTCTTCTTTTTTTTGTATTTTACTACAATCTACAGGGTACATGTAAGTTTTGATAATGGTTTAAGTTAGGATTACATAGTGGTCAGTTTGAATTACAACAGCATATAATACTCTCAATAGGTGAGTATTTAGAAAAATCTTCCCCCCACATTTTCACAGCCCACTATAAAAACAACACTTTGAAAAAACATGTAATGGGAGACTCTTTGAAGGTTATCTTACGTTCCTCCGCAGTGTAGCCCTGTGTTTATTTGTCCTGCTGCCACCTTGACTGGTAATAGCTATAACTGGATATGATGTGAATAGAATGCTCGTAAATGAGAATGTCTCGCATTTCAAAGTCCCCTCTCAGCAACTTTATCTCAACCTGGCTGAAATCTCTTGTACCAAACTCTCTCAGTTTTTCCTTTCACTATGTATGGCTCTATGCCTGCTTAAAGTGGCAACAAGGTCCAGAAGTCAATTCAGGGATAATATCCTTTTAAAAAAAACTTTCTTTTTTTTTTTTAATTGCTTAAATTACCTGGAATTTTCCCCAGTTCTGTTTTCCCTGGGAGCTATCTCGCTCCAAACCACCTTTTTTAGGTAAGTTCCTGCAGGAGTGGGTGCATTGGTTTCAGCTGTTATTTGTTAAGTATGTTTGAATTTATTGGCAGGGAAAGAGTGGTGAAGTATTTGGCTGCTAGCCTGAGTCTTGTGGGAAAATACATTCTGTTTTGCTGGCAATAGTTGGCGGTTAATGTTTGGTGGAAGCCCCCTAAGCCTTGACTGACTGAAGTCATTCTGAGAAGACATTCACCAGTATTTATCACTTCCCCCCCTATATATACGTTATATACACTCACACAAATTATTTCCCCTTATATATACGTATATTCGTGCACACATACACTTAAGTTTGGACTAACTAAACTTGAGTACAAATTTTCATCCTACACTTTCGAAAAATGTGACATAACTAACTCATGATTCTTTCCCCCCCCCCCGCGAGTGTTGTTATCTGGACATGACAGAGCATGTTAATTAGTTGTATGTAGTGTGTTATTGTTACGGTCTACAAGTCAGTATTGTTAAGTTAATGATGTGTTGTGGTACGGAAGACTGACCAGTAGTTTCCCATTTGTGCAGTAGATTTGTACGAGTGTCATATATTTCAAATAGGGAATGATCACTTTTGGTAGTCTATACCAAATTATTATTTTTATTACTATTATTATTATTATTGTTGTTGTTGTTGTTGTTGTAATCATCATCCTTTTTTTAAATTTATTTGTTATTATTATTTGTATAGTCTATTTCCATACGGTGTTGTGATAAGTATAGTAAATGAGGCTATTGTTAGAACTCTATTTGGATAAAATAAACAAATACAATGTTTTCTTTGAATTCTAGAGCTGTGGTAAGTTTTGTTGCACAAGATTGCATCTACTGGAGACGTTTCTTAACGTATAGACTCACTGCCGGCTTGCCTTGTAGTCTAATAGCACGTGTTGAAACAGAACATTTCCCTTCTACTACCTTTGAACACGCATTTACTGCACATATATACACGTACATATATTTCCCAACAAGTATTCCTGTGGATCACTCCATATGATTTCATAACGAGTGGATTTAAGTACATGTACATGGATGGACCATAGCCAATAGTCTGGTGTGTTTGTGTGTATGTATGTTCAAGTGTAAGAGGGGGGGGGGGGGGGGGGGGGGGGGGGAAGAGGGGAAGTCTGTTAGGACAATGGGGAAATCCGTGTTGTTCGTGCCAATTTAGGCTGGTTAGTCATACGTGGCCTGGCCTTTTCCTGCACAAGTGTTTCATTACTATTGGGAGAGGGGTCGTTTGTGGGTTATCAATCCATTCAACACTTGGTAGGAGAGCTTCCCCTGGCATGGATAGAGGTGAGGTGTGAAAAAAAGGGATCTGAGAACAGAAAAAAAGCCAATTAAAAAAAAAAAAGGAATTTAGACTGTTATGAGGGTGTGTATATACACAGGGAAGGAACACAACTGAGGAGGGCGAACTTCCAAAACATTTGAAATTTAAGAGGCATTTGTCATGTCTATGGAATTGATGAAAATTGTGGAGATAAAAAAAAAAAAAAAAATGCAACTATGAAGATCCAATTTTCAAAGTGCCAGCATTTAGAAGACCTAAAAAAGTCCTACGTGCCTATATATAATAGATATAATACCATTAATTATACCGACGTGAATATAGTGTTGCCAATCCACTACATCATCCTAACAGTACGAAAAGAAAGGCTCTGGGAGAGTGAAGTAGTATGCTGTGTGGTGTGTGTGGGGTGGTGTGTAGGTATGTGTGGTGGGGGGGGGGGGGGGGGGGGGGGATGGTTGTGTGGTTGTCAGAGTCTGTAGGTCCGGAGTTCAATCCCCACTCTGGCCACTTTCCATCTGGTTTACCATCTGCCTCCCACCAGTCCACCCAGCTGTGATTGGGTGCAAATTCAAGGCACTTTCTCATGAACAGCAACCACACCACTTAATGTGAGGATTAGCCTTGAATTCTTACCCAGGCTCAAGGAGTTTTGCTTGCACGGCTCATAGTATCATAGTATATGCTTAATGCACAGGCATCCTGGCTATGCCAGGTGCGAGGGACCTGGGAATTTGCATTTAGTGTTGTGTGTGTGTTTGTGTGTGCATATTAAAGTTTGTTAACTTGGGTGTTGGTTGTGTTGACTAGTTCACAGTTTATTTTCTCATCGACACTTTACTGAACAGGAATTTTTTTTTTGTTGTTATAATAACCAGGTCAACTTTATATTTGAATGTTATTTTGCATTTTATTCTGAGAAAGCAACCCTTATTATTTGGTAAAGGGAAATATATGATATCATGCTCTTAGAAGGACTTGATTGTTTGTATATTGTTCTCATTAATTGCTACTATTTGTAAGTATATAATATTATACACGTTATATTTTTTTTTCTTTTTTCCTTTTCCTGGTTTCCTGGTAGTATTGAAATGAATTCCTACCCAATTAATGATTTAAATACTTAATTTGTGATTTTCTTCTGCAATAAGAATAGGGGAATTCGAAGAGGGCAGTGATCTGTATGAAAGGTTATATCATCGGCCAAAGGAAAGCTAGGGCCAATTATTTCTTTTGAAATGCAAATGATGTAGGCACTGGCAACTTCCTAGTGTGTTCACATGGTAACCTTATAGTTACAGGCTTAAGACTTGGATTCTTCTTCTTTTTTTTCCTTTTATGTACATAGTAGTTCTTTTTAAGTAAAAATTCGACTGCTTGTACATTACGCATGACATTGCTTGTTTGAGCATTAGCCTTACATGTTGGACTACTAACATCTGGAGTATATTTATGAACTGCCTGAGAGAAGTAGGAGGGGCAGTGGTAGGAGGGGCAGGGAGGGAGGAGGAGTGATTAAGAACAGGTCTATTGATGCCACTCTGAAGTAATTTCTGAAAGTGAAGTTATTGTATTGTGTGGAGTTGCATGAAAATTGTAGTATACTATAATATACATAATATATGTATTTGTTACATACTTATATATGTACATGTGATTACCTGAAATATTCTATTCTTTGAGAAAGAAAAAAAACAACTAATTTCATTTTGGTAGTGCAATTCAGACCAAACAAGATGTTAATATCTGTATACTATTTGCATATGTGACATTGAAGTCCTGAAAACGATAAGTTGAATACTTTTTAGGTGGAGTAGCTCTGCTACTCGAGTCAGTGCAATCTGAAAGTATCCTCTACTTGATATTTAACTAATGATGAATAAAGTAGTACTTGTTTGAACCTAACATTTCCAGAAATACAGTGACTAACTCTAATGACGTTGACGATTCCGACCTCCAGGTTAGTGGCATAGTTCAGTGTTGGCCTAGCTCCTCTGGATGTTGCACAGCTTTATTATGCCAGGTTATTTGCACAGTGTATGTAGCGTGCGTGGTTCAATAGCCTCTTTATTGCTCCATCACAGTATTTCTACTTCTTTAGAACCAAGCTTGAGAGGGGGTCAAATTGGCATTTGTGAAATTTCAAGGGGGTTTCTCTTTTCCTTGAAATTGGATGAAAAATTTGTGGCAAATGTCACCACGGGAGGGAGGAGGAGGGGGACAAAACCATTTCAGGAGGGGCAAAACAATTTCGGGGGGGGGGGGGGGCAAAATGCCTTCTAAAAAGGACTAAAAAATCCCTGATAGATTCTGTAATGTAGATACTGTATGCAATTACAGATATTCTGCATGAATGCGGATTTATCCATTTGCTAATTGGTCTGGAGTTTAAGTTGCCATAGTCTTTAGCCATATATGTTCCCATACATCTGTCCCCCATATCCCCATGCATCTGTCCCCCATATCCCCTATATGCTGTTGAAAACCAATACCTATCATCCTAAGAGGCCATTCTTTATTAATATCATCCAATCTTCGTTGATTAGTTAATAAGTCCCCCCACACATTAATTAATACAATCAGGGTATCCTTTTCCTCGTGGCATTTGTGTGGATTCAGTTGTAATGTATCCTAATTTTCATCACAGTGAAGTCCAAAATCGAATATCAGATTGTAATGAAGAGAATCTATTTTCTTCAATTGAAACATTTTTTTCACTACCTCAAGCTTCATAACCAATATTTTTTTTTTCTGCTGGACTCATTCACTTATTTAGACATAAGTTATAGCTTTCTCATGAATCTCAAGTAACTTCTGCCCATGTTGTGTCAGGTAGGATAGGCTCATAGGGGTCAGTAGGATAGGCCCATAGGGGTACTGTGTCAGGTAGGATAGGCCCATAGGGGTACTGTGTCAGGTAGGATAGGCCCTTAGGGGTCAGTAGGATAGGCCCATAGGGGTACTGTGTCAGGTAGGATAGGCCCATAGGGGTACTGTGTCAGGTAGGATAGGCCCATAGGGGTACTGTGTCAGGTAGGATAGGCCCATAGGGGTACTGTGTCAGGTAGGATAGGCCCATAGGGGTACTGTGTCAGGTAGGATAGGCCCTTAGGGGTACTGTGTCAGGTAGGATAGGCCCTTAGGGGTACTGTGTCAGGTAGGATAGGCCCATAGGGGTACTGTGTCAGGTAGGATAGGCCCATAGGGGTACTGTGGCGGAAATGAGGCAAAATATGTAGCATAGCTAGCTAATCATACATCTGTTGCTGTTGTTTTTATTAACCCTCAGTGTGTGTGTGTGTGTGTGTGTGTGTGTGCTGGAGGGTTATAGTAGTCGGTCTGTCTGTCTGTTTGTCTGGAGATTACTGATAATTAACCCAGCGATTTAGTTATGAATTTATTCAGAAAGAAGATTTAAGACTGTTTATTGTGTTAATTTTTTTTTTTTTTTTTGGGGGTTGATTTTTGAAAAGATGTGAATCTGTCAGCTCCACTATCATTGCTTCGTAATCACGTGAACAATTATTTCTTGTTGCCCCGGTAGTTTTCCTCTTTGTTTGGAAGTTAATTGAATGCTAGCAGTTGAGTTTCACGTTGAAACTATAGACCGGTGAGTGTCTCTGGCCTGTTTAGCTTCTTCTCTTATGAAGACAACATTGACATCTACCGTTTTCCATTGCTTGAGTTATAATTGATACCTAATCAGAATAGCCAACAAATTATTCTTTTGATATGAGATGATTTTGTAATAGCTAGCTAATGTATAGTAGCACTGAGGGTTCACGTATGTATGTATGTATGTATGTATGTATGTATGTATGTGTGTATGTGTGTATGTATGTATACATATATTTATGCACGCATGCATGTAGGTATGTATGTATGAATGTATGTATGAATATATGTATGTATGTGTGTGATTAGTTAGTAGGGGCAAGTCCCTATAGAACCTTGGCTCCAAGTGACAGATGATATCAAGGCTTATGCCTGTTTTGTGGGTATGTGTGTGTGTTTGTGTGTCCTGATATCATAGCTTTGCTATCTACTGCATATGATGTTCACTGTATAGCTAAAGTACTTTAGAGGGGGGGATAGCTGATTAGCCTAGCCCCTCTTCCCTGTAGTCTCTGTAGACACATCCTCCTTATGATGTAGTGACCGGCTTGAAACTATCAACATGACCGTAATATTGATTTTTGCAATATTTCGAAAGAAAATATAGATATACATATTAAAGGGAAATAGTTTGAAGCATCACCTGCTATTAGAGGCGTGGCAGTGTATCTTTTGACTCTCATTGTTGTATGGTATAATATTGAACTTTAATTTCCACAGTAAAAACTTAATCTCTCATTCCCCTATAGCCCAGTAGCCTGTGTGTGTACAAATCATCTTGTACATACGTGTGTGTGTGTGTATGTGAGTGTGTGAGAGAGAGTGTGTGTATGTGTGTGTGTGTGTGTGATAGATAGAGCCAATTAAAGAGTTATGAGGAGCACTAAATCATCAGGTGCTGTAGTGTTGCCATGGTGATCACATGTGGATGTGTGTGTTGGCACGTGGCAGCTGTGACTTACTACACTACCTGAACACACTCACTCATGCAGACATGTAGTGCTGGGCTCTCCTTATTAGAGCAGATTATATAAATGCATAGCTGCCTGTGGTATATGTGTGCCTGTTTATTATATATATATGTATCTATATAATACATATATATATACACACATGCACATATATAATTCGTTTTTGGTATGCAATGGTCTTGAGTATCTACATATGAGGCCTGCTTGCATATAGCTGCTTCATCCATAACATTTTTGACTTTAGTTTTTCGTACAGAGGGGAACTGGCCCTTAGATCTTTCACCTCAGCCAAATTCCGACCCCCCCCCCCCCCCGACCCCCACAGAATTTAAAAATAATAACACACATAGTCCATTAGCTAAAGATTAATTCTGTAAGTATGCGTATGTGACCAAACATTAATCAGTAGCGAGCATGCTCACTATTACTATTACATGCTTTAAAGTACATAGCATGGGTTTGAAAATGGGTTGGTTAAGTTCACACAGTATCTCCCACCCCCAGCAAAAAAAAAAAATCCAAAACCCTATTTTTCTCTCCATTGCCTTAGCCAGTAAGAGTTCATACATGTATACCCACACACGCCTCCAATTATAGTGCAGTTGTAATTATGCACGCAAGTAAGCTTGCATGCAGTCACGTTTTTCTAAGTTCCTATCAGTACCCTGTTCACACTAATTGGTTAATTAAACAAGTGGAGTAAAGAAATATTAATTAACTTAAAATTGATAATTGTAGATAATTTACTACTGCTACTAGCTATAGTAGCAGTAGTAAATTCTACAATAAAATCAATATGAATATTAATATCATTTCTTCACAAGTACTGTTAATACAATACTATAAGGCTATATCATTATGAATCTGTATTACTTGTTTACAGCTGAACATTTGGGTATAAGTACAGAGTTCATTAGCTGCAACTGCATACAGGCTCAAGTAGATAGCTCAAAATCTTCCCCCAGTAGCCTTATATACAGATCACTTTCATCTTATTATTTAACCTTCTTGTGTTTACTCTAAGCCAGTGATTTTTATGCACAGGCATACACAACTAGCAAGCTAGCAACACAACCAATCATGATTTAAAAAAGGATTTCTACCAGGGACCACCCCCCAGCTATCGAGTGTTTGTTAGCTTTCTATTGCAGGAAGTTTTAAGGTGAGTGTGCTTAATAACTGGAGCCAATAGTGTAAGGTCATCTCATGCTTCATAGAGCACAAGTCTCTCTGAATATTTGGTATGCAATCCACTGCATGATCCCAAGTGTACAGACTGTCATAGTTCATTTATGCACTGCAGTGTATATTATGTATACTTATATGTAGTGTATATATATATATATATATATATATTTGTACCATGGTACATTCTAACCATCCAATTAGATATCTCAATAATGGTGAATACCCACCTCCTTAGGAAGTTCACAAGCGACCATCCAATCAGAAGTTAGCTTTTAGATGTTTCCTATTGCCTAGAGCCATGGTACCTGTCTTTTGCTCCATTTGGTCGGTTTGGGATTTACACTATTCTCGGGCCTTCAGCCTTCGGTTGTGTATACCTCATACCAACCTCCACATTGTGGTGTGTAACCTATTAATATAGGACAACTTTTTAATTGTTAATATTTTATGGCATGTATTACGAGAGCATAAAATATAAATGCACTAGATTATATGCAATTACTTCCACTCTGTATTGATAACATAACCAGATAAAGGAGTCACGTTATATTTATATAGAGTATGAAAGTTTTCCCCTTCACGTCCAATCTCTAAACTTTCACAAGAGGGATTGCTGAATCAGGCATTGCTAAAGACGTGCTTTCTGTGTTTGTCTGAGTTTGGCACTGTAGGAGTTCCAACTCCTGAAAATCAACTGAGAACACGTTTAAAATGAACCCCTTATGCAAGATGTGTGTGTATGTGTGTGCGTGGAGAGGGGGAGGGGGAGGTTACACACGACTGTGTAGGGTCTGTATTGGATTTACATGAATGAGGCCCAAAGGCCGAGGATAGTGTATATCCCGTACTGTCTGAATTGTGTATTGCAACTGACTTGTACCCATGACTCTAGGCTCCAAGAATTACATAATGACTAATACAGCCATCAAGTAATGATTGATAACTACGTTTAGTTGATAGTACATGCTCTGTTGCTCTGTTGACCTTGAGAAATATATATTCACTTCTTAGGAGGGATGTATGAAATTATTAACCACGAATTGAGCAAATTAGTTGGACCGTTTGAACCAACCATAATACAGGCATCCTCAACAACCTGAGTTAGTCACTATGGTAATTGAAAGGTAAGCACACACACACACACACACACACACACACACACACACACACACACACACTAATTGTATAAGAACAATTCTCTTCAAGATAAAGTTCCCCCAGTTTATTCTTCCGGGGGACATACGTAGATGTGTTTGTATGTACACAGACTCTCGTCTAGGCTCTACACGTCATCAGTGATACAATGGCTATTCCTAGCCTCAGTCTCCTAGTGTCTCGGCTAACGTGTGAATGAACTGGGGAATTTAAAATAAATTCTTTTGAAATCCTATCTGCTGTAACGTTTCCACTAAATATGTAAGCACATGCAGTAATGAATGAGGTGGTCGACCAATGTACCGTGGATAGCGTTCTTCCTGGTACCATAAATGCTGGTTTGTTGAGCACCCCCTCTTTGGTAAGCGTTTTTTCTTCTTTTTTTTCCCTTGCTAAGTGCCCATTTTCTTTTTAAGCGCTGTTTTTCTTTTTTTGTTAAGTACCTGTTTTCTTCCCGGATTTTAGCACTTTGTATTAAGCACTCCATGCACCTTGTTTAGTGCTGATAGGTGCTAAGGCTGAGTTCTTAGGTTACCACCAGCTATTAAGCGCCCATTTTTTTGTTAATCACCCTTTCTTTCTTTTTTAATTAATCACCTGTATCCTTACCGCTTGGAGTTATAAGCGGGGCTGCTAAACAACTCAAGTCTATATGGTAGCTTACTTAAGACTTGCCTTCGATGCAAGTTGTTGATTCCAATATAGAGACTTCTCTACATGGTCCAGGTGCTAGTTGCCATGGCTACTAATGGATTAATTAATTTAATAAAAAAGCCCTAGTTGGTCTTTCCCAATGTTTCTGATTGGAAATTGTTATTATTATTATTAATGGGTCTTGACTAGAGCTGCCTTGCAGTAATATATTTTCCCTCCCCTCAGAGTGAATATGGTTATTCTAAACCTCTGCACTATCTCTGATTCATGAAGATCCTTTGTAGATTGCAAAACTCCTCAGTCTTGCAGGCTTGCAGAGTTTTGACGTTTGAGTTCAGGAAAAAAAAATTTTTTTTTAGACCTCATATGACATTCATATAAAATGGCACACACTCTAATCATAAAGAACCTATAGTGCAGTGGTACAACCCTGCAGAAGTCTTATATCAGCAGTGGTGTAAATAATCTATGTATAAGTATTCACATAGTAGCTTCCCCCCCTCCCCCCCTCTCTCTCTCTTTCTCCTTCTTTTTTGTATTTTTGTAATGTTATGGGGAGATTTCTTGTCAGCTATCACAAGTTGGATTATACACCACAACAGTCTTCAATAATCACCACCACATGCTGCTGTATATATGCCATGCAGTGTTCACCTGGTTGGCATCAGCTGTGGGGGGGAACCTGTTAGAAGCCATTTATCTGTAGGTACTGCTTGTCTTACACCTGGTATGGGAGGGTTAGGGAAACCTTGGACATCCAGCACAGCAAATCAGGAGGACAATTGTGGACTAGTGAATGCCCCATTCTCCTCAGTCTGGTTTTACCCTACACCTGTGCTGGGTCAGCTTACACAGTGCATGCAGTTTTAGGCACACCTGTGATAGAGTAAGCTTGGTTATTATTTTTTAAAAGCCTTCATCAAAAATCATCGATAATCTTAATCATAGCATTATTAGCGTACTGATGTGGTGCTGTGAATCTCTACACTGTCTATCGAATTAATAACACTTGACAGTAATCATTTAATTTTTAATGAATTTCTAGTTTCAGTTAGTTTGATGGTCCAATTATTCAATTAGCTTGCATTCCAGCGGCAGTTTAAAAGATATAATCCCCAAAGTGTGTTGAGAGGAGACATCACACTTGCTCACCCAAACACATTACACACACACACACACACACACACATTAGGTTGCCTGGAATCGACCAGGATTGTGTTATAGTATCGTGAGCCACACTTGTAGGCACCCACCCACTCACATACACACCCACTAACTTACACACTCACACACCGTACATACCCACCCACCCACACTCACTTACAGGTAAAAGTTGATATCACGAAGGTAAGTTCTCATGGGACGGGAGGATGTGTGTAGCTTTTGTAAGATGTGGAGGAAGTCAGGTACACTGGCCTCTCTAGCTTCCTAACAAGGTTATTTCCACCACATGTGCCCCCTCCATCCTCTCTCCCCCCTCCCCCACACACCCACCCACCCACATGCACATACATGTACATATGTGTTACCATCATGCTGTTGTGAGGGTTTTTGAGAAATATTATCTCGACGTGACATTGTCTTGGTAAAATTCCATGTATGGGAAATGTCGAAAAAATGTAGAGCGAATCTCTTTCTGAATTTCTATATTGTCTTTCTCTGTCTGTAACAGGCCTGTTACAGGCGTGACTTTTCGCATGGGGCTTCTCTTGGAAATTTCTTTTCCTGATTCCCTTTCCTGACTTGATTATTTATTATTTTTTGAAAGAGAGTGAATAGGTCTAATGAAAAGTAAGAAAACTGAGAAAGAAGTTGTAAAAATTATTTCGATCATTAAGGTTGACACCCAGTTTTATGCTTTGAAGCTTTTTTTTTTTTGGTTATTAAGTTTTTAATTTTATTTGCTGTTATTGGTAACATGGTCACATGTCAGAGGGCGTGGCAGTGATGGGTCTGTTAGTTCATTAGTGACATTCTAGCGTCATTCAATTCACACCTTTGATGTTTAATAGTTCCAATAGTTAGTGATTATAGTGTCTATTTAACCAGTTGGTGTTGTCCCTGGGACTTCCCCTACAGTCACCAGGCTTTCCCTAAAGTCCTTACAAAGTCCCTCAATAGTTCCAGGGTTTCTCCCTTCTTGTTTATTGCATAATTTTGAGGTGTCAGTGGTTCTCAGGTTTATTGCTTTGGTTTGGGGCTCCAGACTAGAAGTGACATACCTGATGCAACTTCGCTTCCCTGGCAAGTCAAGTATTTGACTAGATTCATGATTTTTTGATGACCCCTATTTAGGTATTCTCCCTCAGGGTCTGAATTCATAGGTGCTACTCTCCCTCAGCAAATTCCTTTACAACTCCAAGATTTGTTATGGCAACTTCAGTTTTGTTTTAACATGTATTCTTTCACATCTTTATACTGTCTCCGTTCTAGAGGATTTGGTTCCTATTGATTCTGAATCAGTATGTCAGGTCTCTAAGCTTTGGTTCCAAATATATTGCTGCAATCAATATCACTATTTTTAAATACATCTTGAAAAGATCTAAGAATAGATTTTTCTGAATAATAAACTTCAGACTTGTATTTGGTAACAGTTCTAAGACCGGGTTGGTAAACCCTGTTAATATACTGTTAATTGTTTTCCTCTGGTGATTTCAGCTTGCGACATTTGTTTTGTAACAACGAATAGGGGCTGGACCCCACCTGCATATGTGTGTTTGTGCGTATAAGCACATATTATTGCATATACTTATGTCTACATATTTACATTGTGTATGACTATAGCTAAGTGTATACATATTTACATTGTGTATGACTATAGCTAAGTGTCTACATATTTACATTGTGTATGACTATAGCTAAGTGTATACATATTTACATTGTGTATGACTATAGCTAAGTGTATACATATTTACATTGTGTATGACTATAGCTAAGTGTCTACATATTTACATTGTGTATGACTATAGCTAAGTGTCTACATATTTACATTGTGTATGACTATAGCTAAGTGTACACATATTTATATTGTGTATGACTATAGCTAAGTGTCTACATATTTACATTGTGTATAACTATAGCTAAGTGTACACATATTTATATTGTGTATGACTATAGCTAAGTGTACACATATTTATATTGTGTATGACTATAGCTAAGTGTACACATATTTATATTGTGTATGACTATAGCTAAGTGTCTACATATTTACATTGTGTATAACTATAGCTAAGTGTATACATATTTATATTGTGTATGACTATAGCTAAGTGTCTACATATTTATATTGTGTATAACTATAGCTAAGTGTATACATATTTATATTGTGTATGACTATAGCTAAGTGTCTACATATTTATATTGTGTATAACTATAGCTAAGTGTCTACATATTTATATTGTGTATGACTATAGCTAAGTGTCTACATATTTATATTGTGTATAACTATAGCTAAGTGTCTACATATTTATATTGTGTATGACTATAGCTAAGTGTATACATATTTATATTGTGTATGACTATAGCTAAGTGTATACATATTTATATTGTGTATGACTATAGCTAAGTGTATACATATTTACATTGTGTACGACTATAGCTAAGTGTACACATATTTATATTGTGTATGACTATAGCTAAGTGTACACATATTTATATTGTGTATGACTATAGCTAAGTGTACATATATTTATATTGTGTATAACTATAGCTAAGTGTCTACATATTTACATTGTGTATAACTATAGCTAAGTGTATACATATTTATATTGTGTATGACTATAGCTAAGTGTCTACATATTTATATTGTGTATGACTATAGCTAAGTGTATACATATTTATATTGTGTATGACTATAGCTAAGTGTATACATATTTACATTGTGTATGACTATAGCTAAGTGTATACATATTTACATTGTGTATAACTATAGCTAAGTGTATACATATTTACATTGTGTATGACTATAGCTAAGTGTACACATATTTACATTGTGTATGACTATAGCTAAGTGTCTACATCTAAGTGTCTACATATTTACATTGTGTATGACTATAGCTAAGTGTCTATACATATTTACATTGTGTATGACTATAGCTAAGTGTATACATAATTATGTCATGTACACACATTTTATGATATACAATGTGACAAGAATGAAGCACATGTAATATGATACTTCATGTATGAGTACATGTAGGAGTATGTCAAAGTGAGCTCTGTTCAATGCTTTGAAATTAACATATTGTGCTCCTATTTTTCCTAATATGCACTCTTGAATAGAGACAGCCAATATTAGAGTCATAATATGAATTCAAGATGGTGAATTTGAATGTTCAAAGAAAAGTATTAAAAGAGAGAGAAAAAAACATCAGTTTATAGCTAGAATTACTGCTTGTTATGCTGATGCATATTGAAAGTTTCTACCTAGTCTTCTAGTGAGCTTTGTTGATCCACAGACTCGGCCAATTATTAGTCATTCATACATACTATGTACTGATCTACCTACCACAGAGTCTGAATGTACCGTGTGTTTTCAGCATAAGCCAGCCTCTTCTCTCATACAATGATAGCTTTAAAAACTATTTAACAGTTATGCCAGCAGCAGGGCCATCTATACAGCTGTTAATAAAGTGAATGACATTTAAAACTAAAAAAAAAAAAAAAGAAAAAAAAAATCCTCAAAACCACCTCTAGTTGGCATTATGCTCGGGGATGTTTTGACATGTTTATTGTGCCTGAAGTTACGCCAGCATAATTGACCCAGGCGTAAGTGTATGTTATTTATTTGAACTTTCCCATCAATGTGTCTTGCAAGTTCAGTTGCTTCAGAAGCAACTGAGTACCCATCCTGGAAAATAAAATGTTTTCTCTTATGAATTTTTGCTTAGCTCATTCTAAGGATTCAATAATGCATTGAACCTGTCTGTCTATAAGTTGAAAGCACAATGACATACTTGTGAATGGATGAATTTGCTGTCTTCACACAGAGTTCCTGGAAGCCCTTTTGATACGTTTAAATGTCCTATTCCTGAACAATTAAGGAGTTTTTAGTTAATGATACTGCAGTTTGAATTGTGAAAGTCTCAACTGAAGATCAAAACTGCTTTCTGTCTTCCTTTTCTGGGAAGTATTTATCCTTCCTTCAGATGTCCTGCATTGCCAAGAGCTCTGTTGAACCTTGCGGCTACCAGTCGCTATTATTGAATATATCCCTTTGATATTCACTCTATGTAATTAGTTCAAGAGGGTTGCCATGAAAATTGCATTGCCATGGAAATTGCATATCATGTTTGAATATGGGAAGTATGTATGTTTGGCTTACTATTGGACGTGGTTTAGATGAGACTTTTCGTCTCCATGGTAGCGGATTATGTTGATGGGGTAGTAGCTTTGAAGCTGAGTGAAAGTGTGTGAGTGTGTAATTGCAGGAAATATAGATTATGTTAAATCATTTCTAGGAGTCGGCGGAGGGGGGGGGGGGGGTCTACCAGCTGATTAAGTTGAATATCATTTTTTTTCCTTTATAATGTCGGTCTATTACGGTATTCTGAGTATTCTGTAGTTAGCTTTGAGGGATACAGGTCACTTGGGAACTAGGGCTAGGGGGCTAGGGCTTGGGAACTATTGTACTTTGTCCTTTGCTCAGATAGCAGGAGAGATGTTTTGAAGGGGGGAGGAAGGAAGGCTCCAGGGGATGTGATGTGTAGTTTACCAGTGTTCATGTGAAATAAAATCGTTTAGATTGTGCCAAAAATATTATGGCCCGGGTGCTCCAGCCCCCGGGGCCCCCCCCCCCCCCCCCCTCCCTGCCCCCTTTCCTACTCCAAAGTCTTTGTGTAAATATAACTACGAACAAATATATCACACATTTTTCATTTTCATGTCCGTGCAGGCCAACTGTACAGGAGGACGGCGGAGACATTGTGTATAAGGTGAGTGTGTGCATGTGTGTGTGTGCGAGTGTATGTGCATGTGTGAATTCTTTTCAGTATATTGATAGAATATAAACATACAGATTTAGGAACTATGTGTGTTTGAAGTTGCTTTGGGAAACCTAATTTTCTAACACATGCAATTAAGTATCTAATATTTACTAAAGGCTTTCTAAGGATCTTGTCAGGAGTCACAGAAAAGTGCATAGGGATATCTTTTATATTCATTTGTTCATGGGATGATTGTGGGTACCAAAGAATAGAACAAGGAAAATAACTATTGTAATATTTAAGTTTTCTAAATCACTTGGCAAATTCCTTTTTTTTTTTTTTTTTTTTTTTATATTTTTTTTATTAATTAGTCTCTGACATTTATGAGGTATACATGCTCACATATATGTACAACCAGTTTAGGATTTTGTTGTTCAAATTACGTGCATTTTCTACACACCCATTTTTTTACAAGTGAGATATTCCTATTCAGAACCAGGTTACTTACCAACTAGCCCGCGTGTAGAAATACGTGTTTGTGTTCTCCTTCCTAGTTGTCTATTTTGCAATTACTTGATGTCACTAGATGTGTAAATTGAAATTAAAAGGTCTTTCCCTTTGTGCCCTGTGGGATTTAAATTTATGTGGTTTCGTCTGACGTAACACCAAGCGGTAGATTTGCCGGCTTCAGGCAGAATCCTTGCGTTGTTTTCCTAGACAGGCATCAAGATATATACACATTGAAAGGCTTTTGATGACTGGATTCTGAGCTTGTATTATTACTGTCATTTTCTGGCTGTTTCTTTGTGCTTCAAGGTGACAAAAACTTAGTTCCAAGTGTTGGGTATTATTATTCATATGCCCAATGCACCTTATTAGCATAGTAGTTGGAAACTGAGTTACTCAATGTGCTGATTGAAACGAGTTAGGTACCATAACATTATATATATATATATTATATATATTATAGAGAGTATTCTGTAATCTTTACATGAACTGCTAAATATATACAGTGTTTGGCTTTATTACGCCATGAACTCGACCTTGGAGAAAAATAATATATAATTAAATAATAAAGGCGAAGGCTTTCTGTCGGATCAGTTTATGCCTGTTGTTGTTGTTGTTGTTGTTGTTTTATCAAATGAGCTGGCAATGCAGATTCTCTTATCACTGTTTGATGCTGTATAACAATAGTAATAATAATAATAATTATCATTTTTATCATTGTAATAATAATATTAATGTAATAGTGTTGATGCCGTTGTATGGTAAGGTGTAGTACAATCCTTTTTAGAATTTAATATTGTCAAGGTTTATAGTAATTGGTTTACTCTACCCAGTCTAAGTGTGTAAATGTAATTAGTGGTTGTTGGGTGGGGGCATTATAGTGTGAAAGTTGTGGCACAGCCACAGAAACACCTGCTAGAGTTGGTCTGACTAAGAGTTGCCATATGGTGAGAATTTACAAGTGTTTACAAAGTGCTTAGCTAGTACTGGGAATCCAGAAACTAGTGGAATACAGTGTATTTAATTATTGAAAACCACTAATCAGTCCTTTAATTGGACACTTTACTAGCTTCCCTGCCATTAGTTCAGGTGGGATATATTTACATACACTAGTGGGTTTGGGAAGGATAGAGAAGTGTATTCCATCATCATAGTATGTATAGAGTGACAGACTACTTTATTATCATTAGTTAGTTTAGATGGTTTTATTGTTTATTTTGTTATACCTCCCACTTTCCTTCCACTTGGGAGTGATGTAGTTGCCTTTCTTACTGCGGTACATACGTTCAAACCGTCCAATCAGATTGCTCAGTGAACATATTTCATACCCACCTCCTTGGAGGTGAGTACGTAAACTGTCCAATCTAAAACTTTTTCAAGCATTTCCTATAGCCAGAGCTATGGTACAAGTCAGTGTCACCACTCCATTTGGTTGGGGGATTACGCTATCCTTGGGCATTCGGCCCTCGGTTGTGTATATCTCGTACCCATCTCTATGTCGTGGTGAATGTATACATGTGCGCATTACAACAAAGCAATTAAGGAATGTTAGCATCAGTGTATGGAATTTGCTTCAATATATTTTATTTGTGCTAATTTGCTACTTATGTATGCTTGTGGCCTTGCACCAGCACTGGAATGTATGGAGAGCTAGTCTTTTTGTGGAATAGTTGAGCTCATCGATTCTTTCACTTTGCTTTCTTTGAAAGCTTACTGGACAGTTTTGCACACTGCCAATCCTAGTATAGGCATAGTTCTGGTTTTCTGTGTTATATTTTCTAGCGTTTTGTTTTGTTTGCTGTGGTCTTCACAGGCAAGTTTACCAAATACTTGCACCAGGTTCGACTCTATCTGGTGATTTCATCTATACCTAGATAGTCGTAAGATAGAAGAAAAAATATGCAGTCATTTCTTTCATCAGTCGTAGGATCAGGATTTTCTCTCTTACACCCAGGAACTTGAGGGTACCTGGCACTCTTGACCATGCCTCAGAATAAGGTGTTTTCAATTGTCCCTATCTAAGGGCTCAACTATCTATCTACCTTGTATCTATGAGGTCCAGTATCTAAGGGCTAGGTATCTATGTACCTTAAACCTTAAAATAACTTCCCCATACCTAAGGCGTCCAGTATCTAAGGGCTAGGTATCTATGTACCTTAAACCTTAAAATAACTTCCCCATATCTAAGGCGTCCAGTATCTAAGGGTTGCAGTATCTATCTACCTTAAACCTTAAAATAACTTCCCCGTATCTAAGGGCTGCAGTATCTAAGGGGTCTACATTTAAGGGATCCAGTATCTAAGTGGGTCTCTGGCGAGACCTTTTACGGTTTGCTGGTGGTACGTCACCAGTGGAAGATGCACTCTCTCTCCCTGTCTGTGAGGATGTGTTTAACATTCCTGTGGGACGTAGTTATCTAAGTGGGAATGTGTTACCATGGTAGTCTGCCAATGTTACACCTTCACTTCCTGTTATTTTCCTACTTCCATGTGAGCTTTGGTCTGACCTTTTGCACTTTAATTGCTACCCTATTCAGTGTCACGGGTACCCCAAAATGGTTGCCATAACAACCAATAGGTAGCAGTTGGTAATTTACAGTCTAATCCAAATCAGCTGGCCTTGTGATGTTCACGTATGTGTGTTGAGTGGTGGCGGCGGCGTTCATGAAGAAAACGATAACTTCAGAATTTGTGAAATCTGTCTCTGGTTCACTTTACCTGTTATATTTATTATAGCTTACATTTTGAATGGGTCGATGGTACGATGTATGTTGTTAAGTCTTTTTGCTTGGAAAAATGTTAAATTCAAACATAGTAATGCTGTAGGTGTTAGATCCTAATGGTATTGGTGCTTAGCAACCATTGAGGTGTTGAATGCATTACCTCGCCTAATTTACAATATGTTTTTTCTCATAAATGAAAAGTACAGTTTAATATTTATATAATGTTTGTATCACATTATATTTGGTGAGGTGTAACATTCAAATTAAGTGCTTTTTGTCAGATTTATGTTTCAAGTGTATATTGATGTAACCCTCTCTGCATTTCTTATTGCTATTGGACATTGGCAAGACTTTCTATCCAGAACAAGAAACTGTAGATAGGAAAAGGGAAAACTTCCTTTGTGCGCACTAGTTGAGTGTGTGCACAAGTTAGTGTCTGTGTGTGTATGTGCATGTGTTTGTGTGTGTGATAAAATCTGTCACATTTCTTGTCATCCTGTTTACTGGGAACTAAATGTGTCATGCACCTCACACTCACCCTTCTTTTCATTTCTTCTTCTGTTTTGATTGGGTATTGAGCAAGACTCAGAAATATCTTGAAATCTACCAGAACAAGAATCAAGAAAGGAAAAGGGTCAGCATAATGTTTTCTCTGAGTGTATGTTTGTGTTAGTGATAAGGCGGTTAGTAGAAGCTGAAAGTGGAGAAAAACTCTAGAGATAAAAAAAAATTTAATTTAATTTCGTTGATAAGTACATACTGAATGCTGGATTGAATTGCTGGTGGCTGCTAATCTTTACTTTTACTATATACATATACAGTATACATGATGTAATAATAATGCTTTTTATAATATAATATGAAAGTGTGAGAACTTCATTGATAGTTAGCTGGACTGAAGTTTGTTTGTATTTGGAATTTGTAAACTTGCTTCTTTTTTTTTTTTTTTTTTTTTTCCATGTGAAGTGCACTATTGTTGATGCTAGGTGTGGCATGTGTTTGAGACTGTTTTGGTTACAACTTATGTGCCATTGTTGTGTTTATGTGTTCTGAGAATTTTCCAGATATGTACATGTCGTAATTTTTTTTCCTTCTTGACTAAAGTGGACTTAAACAGAATTTCTATGGATTAAGTAGTTGTTGTTGTTTTTGTTTTTTGTTTTTTAGTTTTGGATTTTGCTCAAGTATCACTGATAATCTCTGACGTGCATTTAAGTGCAAACCATTGGTTTAAGCATCACCTCATTAGTTGTAGCAGAACACCCACTGGTGGGTGGATGGGTACTTCAAGTATAAAGTTACATCAACTTTTTCAGTATTCTGCAATTACGTTTCATTTCTATGAGCGTCAGATTCACCTGCTTGCAATGCTCCCCAGCCCCTCCCCTCTCCTACGTATTTCAAGTGTAGTTATTATCATTATATCAGTTCAGTCAAAGTTTATCAAGTGTACAGCAACTAAGTACATAGAGGCAATACGATAAGCACAGTAATTTGGTAAAGGGTTTCATGTTATATATCAATGGTAGTAATAAGGTAGCAACGTAATTCAACATAGTAGTTGGTGGTTTCCATTCAATCTACTGCTACTAATACTATTACTGCTATACTATCATGTATTATTTTAATGTACATGTACTCAAAATTCAATACTTTTAGCTGGTGGGGTACCTGTAAGTTGTGATGACCCCAGACAAGGTCAGAATACCTGAGCCTTCTTTTTTAATGTATGTGATGATTTGTTGGGACTTGGTAGCTGTCGTTGGAGGGGATACTTTATGGCTCCATTTGTCTGCTGTAAGTGAAGGTGAAAGTAGCACGTGCTACTGTTGTTGTGTCTGGAATGCGCATGTGTGCGTGTGTAATCTATCAATGTGTCATAAGCCCTGCAGAGTCTCATATAGCAACATGCATACCAATGGGGCACACACAAACAAACTCTTTTGTAAACGTGTGTGCGCGTGCTCACACTAAATTGTATATGACATAATATGTTTGTCCATTACACACATGTTTGTGAGTGCACATATGCACTTGTAGTGCTCTGAAGGGCTTAGCCCAGAAAAGGTGTTAAGAATGACATTTGGGATTTCCTTGGTCTTGTGGCACTTGATGATTCTGGGAAACCCCACATTCTGCGAACTCTTGTTTTTTATAATGTCCCGTAAAAGAGCATGTTTGCATACCTAGTTATACCATGTGTTGATTAATGTGGATGGAATTAACCGTGAGCTTTTCGACTGATTTTATCTCGTGTAACTAAAGTAATATACAAGTTTGATTAGGCATAGAAATGAGAGACATGTCTTGTACAAGCATATATCTCTCCAACTATTGAAGTACTTATACTCTGAACAACTATCTTCTCATATTATATCTGCACAGGTAAATATGCTCATTTGGTATAATAATAGCAATTTTTGTCATTCTAACAGCCATTAATTAAAACTTAACCCGACGTTTCAACTTTGAGGATTTCGGCAAGAAGTCAAAATGCTGGGTTTTAATTAACATAATATTGGCTGTTACAACGAGAATAATTGCCATTATTATTATTTCACATTGGTATAGTATGCACATTTTTGATAAAATGTGTATAAATACAGAAATTAGAGTTAACTTTATAAGATTGATAGCGGTTATGGTAAAGGTCAACTCCTATATTTAAGTATAGAATAGCTTAGTACAAAACCTGTTGTATATTGCAAGGCTACATACAGATGAGGGACAGGGAAGCTTTCTTAGATAAAGTTAAAAGTTTCAAAGTTGTCTGCAGTTTTCCAATACTACCAGCTTCATTGATCGTAGAAAGTTCTCGTATTCAACAGCTAATTTTCACATTCTACTCTATTCAATTTTTCCAACATATACACAAAGTTATGTACCGTTATAAGGTAAAGACCTCTGTATATATATACTTCAGCATGCTGGTTGCTCAGGACCTGACTGTTAGGCTTGTGATATGACAACTATTGGGTTCTGAATACACTCAAACTAAAACAAACTTGAGTAGATAGGCACTGAACAACGGGAATAAGAAGAATATGATTTGGTGGCTTCTATCATACATGTATAATTATCAAAGCTATATTATATATTTACATTGAGCAGGGATTCATTTAGTCATTTCGCTCTCCTCCCCCCCCCTCCCCCTTTGAAATATTCTTCAAATTTCATAAGCGAAAAGCTAAGTTAAAAGTGAATAATAAAGGTGAATGCAATAGCTTAAATCATAAGTTTATTCCTGCTCTAATAATTGTCTTGGTAATTGAGGCCCACCTCCTTTCCCATCTTAGTTTTGTATGAAAGTTGTGAGCCCCTTGAGGTAGCGCAAGCTCAACCTCGCCCCCTCTTAAAATGATTCCTAAATGAATCCCTGTTGAGTATGTTTTTAGTTCAATTTACTGGTTGTGTGTTTCAACTACAAACCTGATCCTTTCATTAAAGGAGAAATAATTGCAGTCTATCAAACCATCCAAACCACAGTGTTGCACTCCCTCTATTGGCTTGCAATAATAATAGAAATGATAATAACTAAGAATAAAAAAAATAAAAATAAATTAAAAAAATAAAAATAAAATAACTTGCAAATAACTAAAAACAATTCTCATAGAAGTCAGCAAAGCGAGATTTGCCAAAGATTGCCTTGGAACTTTGTAGCACGTGCGAGCACATTAGTAGAAAAGAGTGCATGCTTATTATGCTCATGGCAATTGTAGAATAATTAGAAGTAAGTAATTAGAATGGGCAGAAGTCCAGATACGTAATTACAAGATAAGAATTACTCAAATTGTCAATTTTAAGCACACAAACACATCAACTGACTCCCATACGTGTATGCTGGTTGGTCCTTGATTGGTCCTTCCCATTATAACTGAGTTTACAAAACAATTCTTCTGCGCAACATCCAATAATGCTATATACCTCGTTTCCAACATACACACAAACATACGAACTGTGCCGTTTTTTTAAGTTTCTTCTTCAGTGTTTCTACATACATGCATGCCTTACATGCATGTGGATATACATACACATGGATTTGTTTGCTTATCTAAGTTAGCCTGATTTCCCCCTGGTGCTTGGCATCTTGATCCTATCTTGTTTTTATTCCATATAAGGTAGTGGTGCAGTGTTATGTTGACTGTTTGCCGCATGCTGCAGATAATGGTAGGGGACCGTCGCAGTTGTTGATCCTTCGCTTTGCATTGTGGCTTTTGCAGTTTGTTGTTGCCCGTGGCAACATTGATTGCTTCGATTTTGCAAGATTTTGGACTGATTGTGTGTTTCCCTGCAGTCTGTTGGTTTCTCATTTTAAGTGTGTGTGTGTGTGTGTGTTGGAGTTTGTGTGATTGTGTGTAGTTGAACTTTCTTAGCTATAGTAAGAATAATATTTATACGTATCCGGCCCAGCTGTATTTCATTACCTCCCTCCCCTTCAACTAGCACACACACACACACACACACACACACACACACACACACACACACACACACACACGTTTGTGACCCAGCAAGTTGAACCTCCTTCATCTTAGCCTTTTCAAGCTTCAGGCTGTACTTCATTACCTTTTCCCTTTACCCAACACATACTCACACACATACATACACACACGCTATAGTAATTTCCCCTTACCCAATTTTCCCTTATCAAAGGATTGAGTGGGAATTATGTGATATCATTCATAGCATTTCTTATCTCATTGGTGATCACAGATACCAGCAGTCTGAAGTGCAGACACTTATTTTACTACGGTGAGAGTGTGAGTGGGTGGGGCACTATTTCTGAGTGATTCGTGAGACACTAGTCTGTTGGAGACCATCCACTACTCTGATCTCATCTCATCTTCTCTCTTGAGCTGCAGACTTTCCAGATTCCTCTGGTTTTCTAGAACTATCTGGACACTTGTACAAGTAATCCCCCATACTATTAATGATATTTATAGGGGACACCTTCGTTATGCATGTATCCTTTGAAGTGCTAGTGGAGAGGGTGTGTGTGAGTATTACATGCATGTACGTGTGTATGTCTGCCTTTTATTGTCTGGAGGAGACTGAGTATAAACTAGCTCATGCCTGCCTTTCCCTTTTCCCCTCAGGCACCAAACAGGCTCCAAACAGCTGTCGCAAATAATGAAGAGAGGGGGGGGGGGGAATGGTAGGTCATTGGGTGTGAGGCTACATTATAAGGTAAAAGGGTTGTGGAAAACTTCTAAAGATTCTGAAGTTTTTTGTTTTGTTAGTATTCCTTTGTTGGTTTGTTTGTTTGGTTTTGTTTTTCTTTTGGTCATGCACATGCTCATCACTTCTGGACACTCATTGTCCCATTGCTATTTAGTGAGGACTGTCATAACTTTCAAGTTTATATGTTAAGCGTGTAATAGATACATGTACAGACTAGTTTATATATATATATATGTATGTATGTATATACATTGTTGTTTCATTCTTTGGTATTCTCAGTTTCAATATTTATGTAGTCTGAGCTGATCGTCAAAATGGGCAATATGTCCCAAACTGGCATGTATGCGTGTATAGAATATAACGCTTATTGCACAAGTCAGCGTACAATATACATAGGAAGGTATTTCATGATGGGTAAGTACTGTCACAAGATAATGGCGAGGTAAATACAGACGTGAGAGTGAAATATCATCTCCATATTGTATGATGAGTGTATAGTGGTATTGTACATCGGATAATTTCCTAAACAGTTAACGTTCGGAGTAAACTCTGTTGTCCAGTACTACTACGGGTGTGTTGGAGCGTTTGTATGAGTAATAGCACGGGCAACTTTGCTATTCGGGATTACTAACACGAGTAACATGATTGAAACAGCACTCAGCTTCGCCTCGTGCTGTTTCAATTGCTTTAAGAGTGCTATTGATCCTTATCAACACAGGTTACCTGTGCTATCACTTGCTAATAGTAGGTCAGCTTCTTTTAAAATCTTTTGCACTGTAGCTATACTTTATCGTTCACTCACTATCTCTGGAACTTTGCTTTCAACCTATGGCTACTCGTAAGATGTTGAAAAAAATTCTGCTACCTACCTACCGTGGTATTCTGCTACCTACCTACCGTGGTATTCTGCTACCTACCGTGGTATTTCACTTACTTTCAGTATTATTTTACTTGTTACATGCTATTTCGCTTTCCCTGCGCACTTTCAATAGATCAGTGATTTTCCCCATACATTTTTGAATGGGCAACTTATGTGCGTACTATTAAATTTGAATAAATATTGAACACTCTGTGTGATTCGGAATAGTCCGAAATACTAGGAAAATATCCTATGCGTAATAAATAATATATAATATGTGTGTTTATATAATTATATATATTTTAAGATATATATATATATATATATGTGTACCCAGTAAGTGGGTAATGTGGTACTTTTTCCCCCTATTATTATTTTACAACATTGAGATTGATGTTTTAAGTAAGTTAATATGATAATGTCCACTGGTAGGTCTTGTCCACTCAGCGTCCTTTCACTATCACTTTATTTCATCTGCGTCACTCTAATGTCAACTGTTTATCACTCTGCTCCGAGTGTATCAACACAGGGCTTGCATTTTCCCACACAAATGGGCGCCATAGAGCCTCTGTTTGCAATTTCTTGGACTGTCAGCATTGGGACCATCTGCTTCATTCAAAAGCAAGGGGTCTCTTTCATTTTTTGTTTAACGCCTGGTATTTCCTTATAAGGGCATGGAAGAGGAGGATATCCAATGCAATGATAAAGCCCCTGTCAATCTCTGTTGCCCAATCGGCTGTTGTTTGGGGGTGGAAGTTATGACACGCCAGCAAGTTCCTTGTTTTGGAGGGTGGTGGTGGTGGTGGTTGAGGCTGTTTGTTGTTATTATATAGCTAAGAGCTGGGTTTAAACATTTTGGGATAATTTAATAATATAAATTTTGAAAACACACAAGGATGTTGTGTCAGCTTTTCAGCAAATTTACACATGCAATCGTGAGCAATTTCTGTGCACTTACAATGAATGGTTCGTTCACTATAGACGATTTTTCATGGGCATACAGGGATATTTTAGGCCGTTTTAAGGCTGCGCTCCCCCCCCCCCCCCTTCCTCCCCCTCCCTCCCGCTTAAAGCCGCTTAAAATTATTATGAACTTCACGGTTACATTTACAATTTTATCAATTTTATGGAAATGAGGGCCCCCTCCCTGAAATTTTCAATAATGTTGGTTTGACTTCTCAAGTTTAGTTCTATAAAAACCCTGGGATGTGTGTGTATTCCATCCTGTTGGTGGGCTTGAGCTGGATCTTTTCTACTTGTTGATGTTTTAGTTTTATCCTGTTTTAAATTATAATTGGGACTGCACTTAATACCAAATTTCCGTTAGCATTTGTTTGGTGAACTGACTCACTATGGGATATCTATGTATGTCTTCAATCAGCATAGGTGTATGTAAGAGTACCCTTATTTTGCCGTAGATTTACATTATCCCATTCTACTAATGCATCTGCACTCACTATAAGTTCCATGCAATCTTTCATACTTGCTTCCTGACTTCAATGAGAATCATTTTCTAGTTATAATCAAGCGCTGAATACATTCTGCAGAAGGTGTGTTTTTGAAAACAGAAGGAAAAAAGAAGAAGGTATTATCATTACCTGTACACAATATAGACCAGATTGTTTGAGCTCACTAATGTCACTCTCAACTACAACGACAGCAATATAAAGCTGAGCAAGCTTAGGTCTGATCTTGCTAGATAGAATCCTAACAGAATTAGGTGTTTCCCGAGATGTTCATGTTGAATGATTAATCCATTGATGATGATGATGATGATGATGATGATGATGATGATGATGATGATGATGATATCTATGTGTGTGTAGGGATTCTCGGATGGAATAGTCCAGTTGAAACTGCAGGTGAGAATTTCTTATTACGTAGTGCACATGTATGTATGTATGTATGTATGTACAATTTTTGTTAGCCAGCATACATGTGGGTACAACGTTACATACAGACTACAAACAAAAACATGTATCCAGGATTATCTGTGTAATAGCTAGAGTGTGGTACTTGAAATCTGCGGGATTTAGAAACCCTCAGGCTCCTCGTAGCGCCCTCAATACACTATAACGCTGCATCCTAGAACCTTTGGGTTTCTAAATCTAGCAAGTTTCCATGGTACTGGGCTCTAACTTTTTTAGAACAGAAGAAACTGTACTACTACAGTGATGGAAATGAAGAAACTAATAAGTATGGCGAATATAGTGACCACTCATCTTGTCCGGGTGAATCTTGGTGTTAGGCTGAGGATGAGGAACAATTATTGTGGGAGAAAGGCTTGCTTGGAGAACGCTGTGCACACAAGCATTACTAGTTGGCACTATATGTTCTATAATATGTGTGGCACATATTTGCCTTGCATTCAGGACAAGAATACCGAGCACTAAGACATATCCTCCATCACTAATGCAGCTTGTTGAAAAGTCTGGTCAATACACACACCTAAGGTACACTGAAGAAAGAAGAAAAAAAAAGAAAACAAGGAGGCTTGACTTTAAACGGACTCATAAATGCAACTAAACACTATAATAATCTTTCTGCATTGTCATTGTTAATGACAGCAAGGTTCACTCCGGCAAGATAAGAGGACACTATTCGGTGTACTCATTAATTACTTCGGTTTCATCACTGTAGTACAGTTTTAGCACGTCCTTCTCTTCTAAAAAGGTTAGAGTACAGTACCATGGAAATCTGCGGGATTTAGAAACTCGAAGGCTCCGGGCTGTAGTGTCATTAATCAGAGCTTCACAATGGTGGTAAAAAATACCTAACGAAGTGTCCAAACTAAATTTCTTGGCTATAAGTCGCAACAGTAGCTGCCAGGAAGTGTTTTCTAAGTACTTGTGATTTTAAGTGAATTAGATCAAGAAACGGACCAATCAAATTGACATATTCTACGTACAAATATGAGTGTATCAATAATGTAGACTGCTGAATGAAATTTTCAGGAAGTTGACGTGATGAATTACATGGCGGACATTTTCCTGCACTGAACCAATGTATTAAAACCACTTGACATTATTAGAGATGCATATGCAATGGCCCTGTATAACATACACGAATTTTTATATTGTATATCTCATTTGTTCTCTCCCAGGGTTCATGCACTAATTGCCCCAGTTCTACAGTGACCCTCAAGATGGGCATACAAAACATGATGCAATTTTACATTCCGGAGGTCAAAGAGGTCATTCAGGTGAGGGAAGTGGGTGTGGTCAATTTATTAGTTATTATTCTATAGTGAGTGCGAATGACATGCTAAGACAACTTTTTATAGAAGAGTAGTAGTAGTAGTCATAATAGTAGTCATAGTAGTAATCATAGTAGTAGTTGCAGTTGTTGTTGTTGTTGTTTCCGTGTTGTTATTATTGTTTACCCTCAGTGTGAATGCGCAAGAGGGTTATAGAAGTCACGCTGTCTGTCTGTCACACTCTAATTGCTGACAATTAACCTTTGATTTAGATATGAACTAGCAAAAAGACAATATAAGACTTTATAGTGCCACGTTTTGTATTTCGGGAGGCAATGCTGCATTATCAGCTTTGTATTAGGCACTATCTTTTGAGGGTAATGCCCCCTGTTGTGCTGGAAGTGGAGTTTCGCGTTGAAACTACATATGTACCAGAGATTATCTCTCGCATGTTTAGTTTCTCTTCTGACAGCATTTGCATTTACGACCGTTGTCATTCCACGAGTTATTAATACCTGATTAGGTTTAGCCAAATAAAAAAAAAATTTTTTTGGTGTGAGAATAATTTTGTAATAGCTACGTAGCTTGTGTATAGTAGTGCTGAGGGTTCACACCTTTGGTGTTTCGTTGTGGTAGTAGTCACGGTACATAGATACAATTAGTGTATTTTTTCCAGTCTGGCGAAGGCTTGGAGGATCAAAACCATAATATAGTTGGAATTGTTCAAATGAGACGAACTAGTGTATGACACTGGTAATACACACATATACACACAAAAAAAAGAAGCAAACACACACACGCACAAACTATAACAAATTCCAGTAATTCAAATGCTTGCATGTATATTCGTACAAATATATAACCAACTACAGAATTGAATTGCAGCTGTGTAAAGGTCTGGAGCCTCAAGGGTTTCTGCTTTCTTTCAAGCACAATAGTCTTCTAATATTGTTCACGTACACCTGGAAGGCAGTGGGGGTGTGGCTAGTGTCACACTTGTTGGTCTCACTCGTAGTATTCGTTCTGTGACTTTTACCCCTTTGCCAAATTATACTTTGTGAGACTCACTGCATGTTACTCCGGTAGGTTTATAGACACATGCTGTTACAGAGAAATTAGATGTGTACACTGAAACCGCGAAATATTTCAATTGTGAATCCCATAAATGGTACTGGTTGTGGTAAGTATGGTAAGTAACACATTTGTATAGTGTGTGTTAGTATAGTAGTATAATTAGTGTTCAGGTGACGGTCTGGAAGGATGGTCCAGTGACAGCCAGCAGCGGCACAAGGCATTGGCTGGGTATGAGGACCGTCCCTGTTGACTCATTTTTTCCCTTTAAGTCTTGTGGCCTGTTGTAGCATTTCTGAAAGATAGTGTTCCAAACTGCAGTGGCCAGATTATCGTGCATGGGTGTGGCTTCAAGAAAAGCAAGTGAACACCATCAACTAGACAAAATATAAAAGATTGAAGAGAAACTAATAATTAGCTAAGGAGGCAGTGGATGAAGAATCAGTTCACCAGCGGCAGTATCGTCGGGAGATTTGTGGATTTTATAAGTTTGAGGCTTCAAAAGTTTGTAGCAGAGAAAGATGCACAATACCAACTTCTTTTTTTGGATATAGTTAGTCCATTAGCAGAGTTCTAGAGACCCCATTGCTAGCCATAGCCCTACAAACAGTAAGGAAAAGGTTAGTCAGCCCTAGCAACCAAAATCTAATTAAAGTATCATATAAAATATAAATTTAATTTTCTTGATTAATAAAATGAGCAACAAGACATTTGGAAGATTATCAAGTAACAGTTGTTAGTTTGTACTATCACTGCTTTATCAAATGAAGTTGGTATATCTAATACACTCAGACAACAAATTGTCATGGTGAATGGCTTATATGAAGTTAAGTTTGCACATATATATATATATATATATATGTGTGTGTGTGTGTATGTGTGTGCAGCTTAATATTTATCAATTCTTTATGCCGCAAATATGTACGTAAATTTTATTATTGCCTTGAGGAGAATTAATATTCACTAAATGATGACCTAATAGTCCCACCATGTATCTCACACCACTTAGTATTGTTATTATTATTATTATTACTATTATTATTATTATTTTAATATTAACACCCATTCTGAAATATGTACCATTGGAATTAGTTGCGGTTATGTTTGCACTCATGCATGAACATTCAATGTTGTATGAAAGTACATTGACTAGTACATTGTGCCACGCCCACTTTTACTTGTGGCCCTATCCCTGGCTTTAATGAACAGGTCATTCTCTGGCAGTGTTCGATCAGATCTTATATATACATAGATACTGATCCTTTACTAGATGCTGCCTTTCATCGAGTCTCGTTGCCATGACTACGTACTTACGGACGCCCCACAAAGGAAAAGATGAGGTTATGACGTTTGGATCAGCTGAGCTAATGGAAACTACAGGAAAGAGTTCTTCCTTATTATCATTATTGTAGTCAGATGGGTTGCCATGGCACTGTGAGTGTGTTTTACCCAGTATGCACTAAGTCCACTTACAGGCTGGCTTTCTTTACACGAAGGGACACTCAAATTGTGTCTAATGTAAACCTCCTCATAAGGCCAATGCGGAGATTGCATCAAGTTTGTTCATTTTCTATATCCATGTTTTAAACTCCCGGCTGCCTTTTAAAGAACCAATGCAACCAAAAAGTATCTCAAAAAGGACAGCGGCTTGGATGTTTGTGATCCTGAGTTGTTTAGTTAAAGCAGTTGGTATTCCATGCAACACGCACACACGCACACACACACACACACAGTATGGAGTTAGGTCTATGCTGTTATTCTTTCATATGTACCACTACATTGCCCCAACCATATACGGGAACATGATAGTGACGTGAGGTCCACTATCAGTGACTTCTATAGCTAACGAACCAGAACCATTCCCTAATACAGGCCGTGGTATAGTTTCTGGTGTCATCCGGTAATGAATCTTCAAATTCTTGGCCTCCATTGTAGTCTAAATTACAGCATGAGTGTCATAGCAATGGTTAGTGCTGGTGTCATTGTGTAATTCAAGCTGTTACCATGTAAGGCACTTCCTTTGGGTCTGATGTGTTCACATGCATACATGGAAAAAGTTCTTGAAAGCTTCTTGAGTCATATATCCCATGGCATTAGTAATGCAAGGAATGCTCTTTATATTTATAACAAGTGAAATATTCAGTCCAGATGAAGTAAGTGTCATTTCCAATATCTTCAGCATATATTTCAGTGATGTACTAAATAAGTTTTAATAATTTATGCGTCTCAAAGACTCCAAGTTGGATTGGTAGCCAATGAAACGTCATACTCATATTGATACTACTCCAAATAAATTATTCTTTTAGTCTTTGTAATACATAGCTAGCTAGTGTATAGTAATGCTGAGGGTTCGCACCTTTAGTGCTTCATATATCTAGTAATGCTGATGATATTGTCATTGTGCAGGTTGATCTACTTTTTGTTCAATATATGAAATAATATAATTCTGAATGTACCAATGAGTACCTGGTTATTTCTTAATTTTTTATTTTGTTGTTGTTTATTGTTTGTGTATTGTTTATTTTGTAATATTGCTTCACTTTGGTCACCAGGCAGTATGTTGCTTAAATGTGTCAACAAGATTACCAATACTTCATTGCTAGTGGTTTACTAAGAGTGCCACACCTTACCCACTGAAAGTATAAATTATGAGACACCTTACCTACTCACTGACTTTTGCTTACTAAGGTACACCTTACCCATTAGTGACCTTACCAACCTGTGTGTGTGTGTGTGTGTGTGCGTGTCTGTTATTCACTCAGACATGGTTCAAATTTAACAATATCTAGCACAAGACAACAACAACAACAACAACAACCATTCATTTAATTGACATATTTCTACATGTATTAGGTTGAGGATGAACAGGATGAGATGAGCCAGAAGGTATTGAATGAATTGGAGGAGAAGTTGGATGACAGATAGAAGTTTTATACAGAAGCACAACAACCCATTATTTATCTGTGTATTATTCTCCTCATTTAATGCTCTATTTTAATTATACAATAACACTGTCTGCAATATAGTTTTTTCATCATAAGATTAAAAAATATATATAACGATTTTGGTTGGACAAAAATTAAATCCTATTGAAAAGTCGATTAACTATAAGATGGGTGATTACAGAATTGGTAGGTCAGGTGAGATTGTATCTGTAGTTTAGATACTGATATCCCATAATGTTTAAAAAAAATATGGACAACTTTAACTACACATGATAAGTGAAAAATTAGTAAATGATGTTATTAGTACTATATTAGGAGTTCAATAGCATTAGCAGTGTTTAGGTCTTTGCAGTTGTAAGCTGGTTATATGTCATAGAGAAAAAAGTGGTGCATGCAGTAAAACATTGCAAGGTCGATACAAGCATGGTGTTGTGTGTTAATTAGAGTAACAATTGCTTTAATATTTAAAAAAAAAAACACTTTAAAATGAGAACACAGAATGTCAGTTAAATTATCCGAACACTTCAGTTAACTGAACAACCAAAATCTAATAGTAGCACGTGCAGACATGAAGTATTGCTCGACCATGCCCCTTCATTTGTAATACATTCTATGGTGTTCAGTTATCTGAACATTCAGTAATCCGGACACCTCTATGTGATCGAATAACTGACAAATCTACTGTACAAGTATCATTCAAACTTTTAGCTGCATGTGATACAGTATCCTCCCACACGATGTGGAGTAATTAACAGAACCCCATACACTGATAAGGTACAGTGATGTTATATCCTTCACATCTATAAGTATTGTGAACAAGATAATTTCTTTCTTACACGTATGGACAGGGCTATGTGGAATAGGCTAGTCTAGTTTATTCTGAGCTGTCACACCCACAAAGACAAACTGAGTGAATTATACGATTCGTGTTCTTCCTAATGTCCTGGCTTGTGGCAGCAGCAGCATTGGGTCTGTCTCTAAGCATTGTGGCAGCTGAATGAATAGGTAAGATGACGTTGGCCAAACCAGTCTGAATGCTCACTGTAATGAATGATATAAACTACAACACAATTATAGCAGAGCATTTTATCTATATTTACTATAGTGATACAGTTTAATTGGAACAGTTGTAGTTTATGTAACTATAGTTGCGTCAATGCATATAGAGCAACAAAGACAAGAAGTAGAATCATTGAAGTTTACATTAGATCCTAAGTTCCCGAAGGCACTTGTCATTTAATTACATCACATCACATAGAGATTTATAACTTAATTTTAATTAACATAATAGCTAGCTAATGGCTGTTACAAAGGAGAAAATTTGCTATTATTATAAGTAACTATAATGCTGATGGGAGGAGCCACTAAAATTATTAAAATTATTTAAAAAAATGGTGTAACTAATATTCCAAAAAAAAAAGAAAAGAAGTTGTTCCATAATAACGTTGTTCTTATTATTCTCTTATTATTCCAATTAGCTACAAATAAGTGAAATAGTGGCAATTGCACCTAGCTACATATATCTGGTATTTGTTATGTCTGCTGCAGCTGAAAAAAAAATTCAGCTTGAGAAACCTTGCCAGACATTTGGGGGACAATGTGGATTAGGTAATTAAAGAATTTTACAGCTCCCTTCAAATTTGTAGGTGGTTGGTACTTTTTAACAGCCAATTTAATTATAACTTAACCCGACGTTTCGACTTCTTGCTGAAGTCCTCTTCAGGGGTCAACTGAGGTCGAACTCTCCAGGGTGATATAATAACACAAAATAAACAGCAAGATTTCTGGAGGGCACGCTTACTGTTTATTATACCTTGGAGGGTGATTTGCAAGCAGCATAGACAGCCTGCATCCTGGAAGCTCTAAACCTATGTCTCTATTAAACTTGTTGACTGAATTATGATACAGTATGACAATTCAGTTGCTCGAGAAGAGAAACTGTTTAGCATGATGATTCTCCAGATGACTTGCTGACTCTGAACCTGAGCTAACAGCTCTCCCAGTACCTATTTTTCCATCAACACAAAACCAGCTGCTTTAATCAAATAATTTAAAATCTACCTTATGACTACATTTGTGTCCTTTTGTTTAATGTTGTTTTGGTTAACTAAAATTAAAAAACTAAAATTAATTTTAGTTACACCTAAATCAGTTTAGTAAGCTAACCAGAACTAAATTTCACCTAGGATGATAATATCTAAAACTAAAACTAACAGTCATAGAGTTTCACAATTTCTTTCTCAGCCTCCTGTGCTATACAAGTGGTCTTGGGTTCAATTCCCTGTGGCGACCAAATATTTTTAATTCTGTATTGTTTAAAAAGCCTGTAAAATGAGAGAGAATACATTTAATGAGTCATGGAGCTCTTGAATAATAATAAAAAATAAAAATAAAAAATTAATTTTTTAATCTAAACTAAAAACATAGCTAACCATTTTTATAGTGACATCACAGAACTCAGAAAAAAACCCTTTACCCAATCATTCCTTGGTAGCACCTGAGTAAATTGTTTGGCTAAGATAAGCTGTTGGACAGTCTGCAGTTGCTCAACTGTCTAGCCCCGCCCCCTCCCTTAGCATATGTCAAATCATTCAGTCTCCACGCTGTAGCTATTTGCTGTCTGTCATGTAATAGCTGATTATTTCAAAGACTAAATTATTGTAGTATTGTTATGAATAAATAAATAAATAAATAACAGAGTTAAAAAAACCAGCTAACTATAATAATGGTGGGATATAAAAAACTAAATTGAAGTCTGCATTTGAGAAACCAAAATTGATGACTTGAATTAAAATAATTGAATTTTAAAAACAATTTATATTATTATTTTTTCCTCTTTATTTCAGACACAATTTGTTATTAAGTTGGAAAAACTAAAACTAGAAAATTGAAATTAGTATATTTGGAAAAGCTAAAACTAAAACTCAAATTGTATTCTTTGCTAGTGAAAAAATAAAACTAATCTCGACATATTTTGTCAAAAATATATAACTAAACTAAAATGTGAATGTTCAATTAAAACAACATTACTGTATAGCAAGTTACCTAACATATTTATTAATCTCATCATCAAATGCATATTTATTCTGAAATGAATTCTCAATTTTTTTGCTTTGTTTTGTTTTGGTGCCATAGGTACTAGCTAATTCCATTATTGTGTATGTGGGCCATATACTACTGGGAGGTTACTTTCCATTTGACATCTACCAGCAAGAGAAGACTCACCTTACCTACCTCACAGCGAACCTCGTGGCTGTATGTGTATGGATGTTGATAGCATTCTACTGGAATTCCATTAACCACATCAATCTCTCTTTAAATATGTGTGCTCATTTTTATATTATTATTTTTTCCTCTTTATTTCAGACACAATTTGTTTTCTCAGTTTGTGTTTATTGTTGCTGTATCAAAATTTACTTATAGGCACTAATTATGTGTATTAACAATATGTACATGTGTACCCAACATAGCAATTTATTGGATTGCCAAACTAGTAGCTACAGTTGCTGGTAAATTGAGCAACATCGTCATCTTTCCTATATCTCCTGCGAACCAAGTTGATTGAGGAATATCCAGAAATACTATTAGATTTTAATTAGCTCACCTCTGCATATCATGAAGTATTAGCTACTTTGAGCATACCGCATGAGTAGCTGTCCATCATAATCAGATTCTACTATAATTGTAAAATGGTGGGCTTTACTTAACCTACCTAGCCTGGTCTGATAAAGGTTGTCTCCAGTCCAGTCTGTAGCTTCCCTTCGTATGTTATTCTTGAATTGAATAACATGTTTGTATACTCAAAGCTAACTACATATTGTGTTTGTCTAGCTGGTACAGTGTGCTTCAGAGTGAGCAGTCCAGTGTTGGGGGTGTGGCACTTTATTTTCTCAGAAACCTAGCTACACATTTACTGCAGTAACTCTTGATATGTGAACAAGAGTCTAAATTTGTTGTGTGTGTTTGTTGCTTTCTGTTGTGCAAAAGTTGCTCAAGAAAAGTGAAGACTAGCTGCTATTCTCAACAATACTTAGAGAATAGATATGTAAGATTATGAGTGAGTTTGACAATCCGATTAACCTATTTCGTTTAGTTGTTGTGGAGAGGGTTGAGTGAATGATCTTAATTGCCTCTCCGTGACCTTTAATTCGGTACAGTGCACTCAAATAGTAAAAAAAAAGAATACAGAATAAAACTCACATACTTCTGAGAAAATGAAACTCTTTAATCAGCCAAGATACACACAAACATGAGTAAGTTTTGAGGAGGAGGAACTATATAAACTTGATAAAATATGGACTAAAAATGGCAATGAAATAATGGTATTGCATTATATATCTTGTAGTTCCATTGTGAAAGATAAGGAAGTTGAAGACTAGTATTTTCAATGACTAACATAGTGGAGGATAATTTTGTATGGCATTAGACATCTACTGATCAGTTCCTAAAAACAGACGTCAACACCACCTGCTATATATCATCAGCAATTTATCCATAGATAGTGTACATATACTATAAAATTCATTCTAGACTCGCAAGATTACAGCCAGTGTTATTTTGGTATAGAGATTCCAGACATGTCTTAGTTATTCACATAGAATGAAAAGAAAGGCTTTGTTTTATAAGCTAACAAACTATATAAGAGTAAAGAAACTTGAAATATTGATTGTAAGAATTATATTTAACAGTTGGCTTAAGGCATAGTTACAAGAAACATTAAGATGCCACCAATTAAATATGAGAGGCGCGAACCCTCAGCATTGCTTAAAACTAGCTATAATAGCCATGACATAACTAATACTAATTTCACAGACTAAATGAAAGGTATATTTGGCATATACCTATTCACGCATCATTATAACTAGTGCAATGAAAAACGTGAATATAGCTAACTAAATGCTGTCTTCATAAGAGAGACTAAACGAGTAAGTGACACTCAGTGGTAAAGCGAACTGCCAATGGAAATTTTAGCGCTTTAGATGTGGGCGTTAACTCAGCCAAAGAAGATCAGAGCTGTATTAGCGACAACTGTGAATTAGGTGCCTTGTTTTCTTATGACTGGCTCAACATTTATTACAAGTTTTCAGCGTACTACATTGTTACCCTATTATATATCGGTGGAGGAGACAAGATTATGAGATGTAATGAGGTTGATATATGCTCAACAATTCGTGGTTGCTAAATTCTGATGCCACGAAAACAGAATATAGGAGGTAAGAGACACATAGACTATTGATCTATAGTCACTTGAGTGAAATATACTCTCAAGTATCTTTTCTATTTAAACATGACTAGCTATAAAAATTGCAAAAACACTAATATGCCACTGTTCTATACATGAATCTATGCTGAACTATATTTTGTCATCAGTACATGCATTTATGGTTTCTGTCCACAGCTCTTTATTGCTGCTTCCAGATGTAGTTGTAACCACTCTCTCTCCATTATCACTTTGTTGAGATTCTCGGCTGTAAGTTAGTGCATCCTCGACACACAAATCCAGCTCCACAGTCACTCCCTTTCTACAAATGCACCTCTCCGTGTCGTACCTATTTTTCGCCACAAATATTACTGTGTCAAGTTCAGTGTTAGTATCAGCCATTTCATTTGCTTCCATATTTCAAAACTTAGACAGAAAAGATAATTACAACCCTCTTGCACATGTGCACTGAGAATTAATTATATTCATGACTATTTGTGTACTTGAATGCAATTGCATGCTAATGTGACAGCCTCAGCATAAAAATAAGCTGTTCACATTTATGTATTGATTTCTACCAATATATAATGTCTACACATAGCATGCAACCTAATGGTGTGTTCATTATTAAAGCTGCTGATGCAGCAGATCCAGTTTAGCATACCCAGCTGATAGCTGGTCTCTGTTCTGCTCAGCTTTCACTAGAAGTTGAAAGTAGCACACATGAACATACAAGCTGCCTAAGCTCACTATTATCATTAGTACACAAACATAAAGTTCAGAAACAAGAAAATTGCAAGATAACAATAATAAATGAGAGCATTCCATAAGCACACTGCTATCTGGAGATATAATGATATTGAATGATTTATTAAGACGTTTATTACTTGATTTGATGGGATGTATACAGATTCATGTACTGAGTGAGTGAGAGAGTGGCTATGCTGCAGTACATGTATAATTACATTTCAGATAACCATTTCCAGTTTATGAATAAACTAATGAATAATAACAACATTAAGGCATATTTGGTATAGCTACTTATATTAAATGTGTGTATATAAAGTATATAATGCTATACATGTTTAGATTAGGAAATGGTAGTATATTAAATATTATGATATATAACATTTTCAAACCATCCCGAGAGTAATATTGTGGGTTCTGAATATCCTCCATCATTGAAAATGTTTTATTTTTGTTCCATTTTATTAGCTAAATTACTTGACTTTTTACACAAGATTTGTAGTAATTAGGAAGCATTAATAGTGAAACAGAATGGATTGGAACCATTTAGCTAATTTAACCGTGTTAGCTATGGTCCTTATGCTCTATAAATACTCTTAACTTTGACCAGTTCTTTGTAGTATTTTGTAGTATTCTTCTCAAACAATGTTCAACATGATTTACTTTGCAATGTTAATAGTTGTCATTGGAATGGCTCAGGCTGATCCATCAAAGTTACCAACTAAAATAAGTCCTTCTTCACTGGAACACGATGAATCCACGTCTGCTACTACCTGTCCTGCCAATGATATGATTGACCAAGAAATTAAGAAGACTAAAGACTACTTCAACAAGGATCATCGGTTTCGACCTTGTGGGTGTGGCAGCTCAGACTGGACTAGAGTGGCTCTATATAACTACTCCATACATGAATGTCCAGAAGGAACAATACGAGTCAACATAACTGATCCAAACACTCAACAAGTCATTACTAGATGTGTTAATGAAGGTTATGATCCTGTTCCTGTGCCTATACCAGTGAATGGTGTTAGTTACTCCACAGTGTGTGGGAGGATACTAGGATGGGGAAGGGGATGTGCATTTGCTCCCTTTATCAATCGTAATTCATCTATTGAGTCTGACTATATAAATGGTGTGTCTCTAACACATGGACCACCTGGCAATAGAAAACACATCTGGTCATTTGTGGTTGCAGTCTCTGATAATGAAATCGGCACCCGAGCCACCCGATACCACTGTCCCTGTAGTAGCAACATTCCATGGCCTCACCTGACACCATTGTATGTGGGTAACGACTACTTTTGTGATTCGGGAAGTGAACGTGCCTACTACTACAATGTTCAGAGAAACAGATTGGAATCCGACTATTCTGGCCTACTATGGGATGGCCATGGGTGTGGTCATAACAGTACGTGTTGCTCGTTCAATACTCCTCCTTTTTTCTGTAAAAACCTCAACTATACTACCACTGATGATATAGAAATGAGGAGTATGGGATTCTCAACCCACACCCTTTTATTTGTAGAGATATATATCAAGTTGAAGTCTGACTTGCAGTGAATTGTATAACTTGAATGCATTATGCTCTTGTTTTATATTTTAGTTATCACACTTGTTTTTATACTGTATCATTGAAACTGGTAGCAAAAATTTAGTGGACTTGAATGATAGAATTAAAACTATGAACATTTAAACTTAATGAACTTTTACTAAGTAATGTTTGTTAAAATATAAGATATTGCATGAGATGATGGAGTAATGAATTTGCCAATGACAGGGTAAAGATTGTATAATGGGGCATAGGTAGCTGTAGCTACTTAGCTACTGTATCAATTGATGCATTCATACAAACTTAAAGTGTCTCAAAAGGAACTAAAAATTATACTAACATTCATCGTGGTATATAGCTATATATATATTTGTGTATGCATAATATATACATATTATAGCTACATCCATATTGAAAAGATGGGTTCTAAGAATTGCACAAACATAAAAAGAAAACTAGCTACATCAAAATGGTCGAGTTTATATATTATATTGTTTGTATTTTTTAAAGTTTCTGCCCCACTCTAAGCATCACGTTAGTGTTAGCTAGCTAGACAGTAGCCATGAACTAGTGGTCACAACTTATGAGCTATGCCACCTTTATTCAGGAAACATTTATCGTCTTTTTAGCTAACCTTCTGTGCATTGTACATCCAGAACTTAGAGTTGCCAATGTATTGTTCTTTTAGGACTTTCAGTCAGTACCAAGTCCACTCTCAGTGTTGAGGCATTTCAGCTATTGGGGCAGTCTTTAATGGGCAGTCTAATTGTGTCAGAGTTGAAATGTTTGTTGGATTGTCTTTTTAACCCTCATCTCCATGTTGTGCATGTACACTCTATGCCATGATTAAATTAGACACCCATTCTTACTAGTCCTTCTTCACTGTCCCCCACCTCTTCATTTCATTCAGATGGACTTGTTGCACATGTTAATCCTACTAATTAGAGTGTGGTAACCATGTCCCCCCTCTTCATTTCATTCAGATGGACTTGTTGCACATGTTAATCCTACTAATTAGAGTGTGGTAACCATGTCCCCCCTCTTCATTTCATTCAGATGGACTTGTTGCACATGTTAATCCTACTAATTAGAGTGTGGTAACCATGTCCCCCCTCTTCTTTCATTCAGATGGACTTGTTGCACATGTTATTCCTACTAATTAGAGTGTGGTAACCATGTCCCCCCTCTTCATTTCATTCAGATGGACTTGTTGCACATGTTAATCCTACTAATTAGAGTGTGGTAACCATGTCCCCCTCTTCATTTCATTCAGATGGATGCACATGACTTGGGTTGCATTTCACTTGTTGCACATGTTCCTACTAATTAGAGTGTGGTAACCATGTCCCCCCTCTTCATTTCATTCAGATGGACTTGTTGCACATGTTAATCCTACTAATTAAAGTGTGGTAACCATGTCCCCCCTCTTCATTTCATTCAGATGGACTTGTTGCACATGTTATTCCTACTAATTAGAGTGTGGTAACCATGATGTTGCACTCCCCCTGTCCCCCCCTTCATTTCATTCAGATGGACTTGTTGCACATGTTTTAACTACTAATTAGAGTGTGGTAACCATGTCCCCCCTCTTCATTTCATTCAGATGGACTTGTTGCACATGTTATTCCTACTAATTAGAGTGTGGTTACCATGTCCCCCCTCTTCATTTCATTCAGATGGACTTGTTGCACATGTTATTACTACTAATTAGAGTGTGGTAACCATGTCCCCCCTCTTCATTTCATTCAGATGGACTTGTTGCACATGTTATTCCTACTAATTAGAGTGTGGTTACCATGTCCCCCCTCTTCATTTCATTCAGATGGACTTGTTGCACATGTTATTACTACTAATTAGAGTGTGGTAACCATGTCCCCCCTCTTCATTTCATTCAGATGGACTTGTTGCACATGTTATTCCTACTAATTAGAGTGTGGTTACCATGTCCCCCCTCTTCATTTCATTCAGATGGACTTGTTGCACATGTTATTACTACTAATTAGAGTGTGGTAACCATGTCCCCCCTCTTCATTTCATTCAGATGGACTTGTTGCACATGTTATTCCTACTAATTAGAGTGTGGTTACCATGTCCCCCCTCTTCATTTCATTCAGATGGACTTGTTGCACATGTTATTACTACTAATTAGAGTGTGGTAACCATGTCCCCCCTCTTCATTTCATTCAGATGGACTTGTTGCACATGTTATTCCTACTAGTTAGAGTGTGGTAACCATGTCCCCCCACTTCATTTCATTCAGATGGACTTGTTGCACATGATATTCCTACTAGTTTGAGTGTGGTAACCATGTCCCCCCTCATCATTTCATTCAGATGGACTTGTTGCACATGTTATTACTACTAATTAGAGTGTGGTAACCATGTCCCCCCTCATCATTTCATTCAGATGGACTTGTTGCACATGTTATTCCTACTAATTAGAGTGTGGTAACCATGTCCCCCCTCTTCATTTCATTCAGATGTACTTGTTGCACATGTTATTCCTACTATTAGAATGTGGTAACCATGTCCCCCCTCATCATTTCATTCAAATGGACTTGTTGCACATGTTATTCCTACTAATTAGAGTGTGGTAACCATGTCCCCCCTCATCATTTCATTCAACTTGTTGACTATTGAGTGTGGTAACCTGTCCTCCTCTTCATTTCAGTCAGATGCTTGTTGCACATTATTCCTACTAATTAAGTGTGGTAACCATGTCCCCCCCTCATCATTTCATTCAGATGGACTTGTTGCACATGTTTATTCCTACTAATTAGAGTGTGGTAACCATGTCCCCCCTCTTCATTTCATTCCGAGGACTGTGCACATGTTACATCCTACCAATTGAGTACCATGTCCCCCCGCTTCATTTCATTCTATGGACTTGTTGCACTGTTATTCCTACTAATTAGAGTGTGGTAACCATGTCCCCCCTCTTCATTTCATTCAGATGGACTTGTTGCACATGTTATTCCTACTAATTAGAGTGTGGTAACCATGTCCCCCCTCTTCGTTTCATTCAGATGGACTTGTTGCACATGTTAATCCTACTAATTAGAGTGTGGTAACCATGTCCCCCCTCTTCATTTCATTCAGATGGACTTGTTGCACATGTTATTCCTACTAATTAGAGTGTGGTAACCATGTCCCCCCTCTTCGTTTCATTCAGATGGACTTGTTGCACATGTTATTCCTACTAATTAGAGTGTGGTAACCATGTCCCCCCTCTTCATTTCATTCAGATGGACTTGTTGCACATGTTAATCCTACCAATTAGAGTGTGGTAACCATGTCCCCCCTCTTCGTTTCATTCAGATGGACTTGTTGCACATGTTAATCCTACTAATTAGAGTGTGGTAACCATGTCCCCCCTCTTCATTTCATTCAGATGGACTTGTTGCACATGTTATTCCTACTAATTTGAGTGTGGTAACCATGTCCCCCCTCTTCGTTTCATTCAGATGGACTTGTTGCACATGTTATTCCTACCAATTAGAGTGTGGTAACCATGTCCCCCCTCTTCATTTCATTCAGATGGACTTGTTGCACATGTTAATCCTACTAATTAGAGTGTGGTAACCATGTCCCCTCCTCTTCGTTTCATTCAGATGGACTTGTTGCACATGTTAATCCTACTAATTAGAGTGTGGTAACCATGTCCCCCCTCTTCATTTCATTCTGGATGTTGCACATGTTATTCCTATTAATTAGAGTGTGGTAACCATGTCCCCCCTCTTCATTTCATTCAGATGGACTTGTTGCACATGTTATTCTACTAATTAGAGTGTGGTAACCATGTCCCCCCTCTTCATTTCATTCAGATGGACTTGTTGCACATGTTAATCCTACCAATTAGAGTGTGGTAACCATGTCCCCCCTCTTCGTTTCATTCAGATGGACTTGTTGCACATGTTAATCCTACTAATTAGAGTGTGGTAACCATGTCCCCCCTCTTCATTTCATTCAGATGGACTTGTTGCACATGCACCATGTCCCCCCCTCTTCATTTCATTCAGATGACTGCACAATTAGAGTGTGGGTAACCATGTGGTGTTGTAACCAATTTATTCACTCATGTTTCAGTGTGGTAACCAGTTTCATCAGGACTGTTGCCATCATCCTAACTAATTAAGAGTGTGGGTAACCATGTCCCCTCCTCTTCGTTTCATTCAGATGGACTTGTTGCACTGTTTAATTCCTACTAATTAGAGTGTGGTAACCATGTCCCCTTCCTCTTCATTTCATTCAGATGGACTTGTTGCACATGTAATCCTACTAATTAGAGTGTGGTAACCATGTCCCCCCTCTTCATTTCATTCAGATGGACTTGTTGCACATGTTAATCCTACTAATTAGAGTGTGGTAACCATGTCCCCCCTCTTCATTTCATTCAGATGGACTTGTTGCACATGTTAATCCTACTAATTGAGTGTGGTAACCATGTCCCCCCTCTTCGTTTCATTCAGATGGACTTGTTGCACATGTTATTCCTACTAATTAGAGTGTGGTAACCATGTCCCCCCTCTTCATTTCATTCAGATGGACTTGTTGCACATGTTAATCCTACTAATTAGAGTGTGGTAACCATGTCCCCCCTCTTCATTTCATTCAGATGGACTTGTTGCACATGTTAATCCTACTAATTAGAGTGTGGTAACCATGTCCCCCCTCTTCATTTCATTCAGATGGACTTGTTGCACATGTTATTCCTACTAATTAGAGTGTGGTAACCATGTCCCCCCTCTTCATTTTCATTCAGATGGACTTGTTGCACATGTTATTCCTACTAATTAGAGTGTGGTAACCATGTCCCCCCTCTTCATTTCATTCAGATGGACTTGTTGCACATGTTAATCCTACCAATTAGAGTGTGGTAACCATGTCCCCCCTCTTCGTTTCATTCAGATGGACTTGTTGCACATGTTAATCCTACTAATTAGAGTGTGGTAACCATGTCCCCCCTCTTCATTTCATTCAGATGGACTTGTTGCACATGTTATTCCTACTAATTTGAGTGTGGTAACCATGTCCCCCCTCTTCGTTTCATTCAGATGGACTTGTTGCACATGTTATTCCTACCAATTAGAGTGTGGTAACCATGTCCCCCCTCTTCATTTCATTCAGATGGACTTGTTGCACATGTTAATCCTACTAATTAGAGTGTGGTAACCATGTCCCCTCCTCTTCGTTTCATTCAGATGGACTTGTTGCACATGTTAATCCTACTAATTAGAGCGTGGTAACCATGTCCCCCCTCTTCATTTCATTCTGATGTTGCACATGTTATTCCTATTAATTAGAGTGTGGTAACCAGGTCCCCCCTCTTCATTTTATTCAGATGGACTTGTTGCACTGATATTCTTACTAATTAGAATGTGGTAATCATGTCCCCCCTCTTCATTTCATTCAGATGGACTTGTTGCACATGATATTCCTACTAATTAGAGTGTGGTAACCATGTCTCCTCTCTTCATTTCATTGAGATGGACTATATTGAAGCAGTGTTTCTTTAACAAGAGAACTTTGTTTCAGTGATGTTCTAGAGAACGGAAGAATAACAGATGTTGCTGTCTAGTGCATATAGCCAAGTCACACAAACCTTCAGAATAGCTAGGGGAGATTCAATGGTTAATTTTATTTGCACAATTGCTGCGCAACTCTCTGGAACTGATCCAAAATCCAGTGATAAACCAGGTTATAGTAATTTTCATACAAAATCTGATGAGAATAATGATGTGTTGATAAAGACCTCAAGCTTATCTTACTATCTTTTAAAGCAGTTCAATCTCACCATTGAGGTTAGCTACGTGAGATCAAGCCTATGGCTGCTGATTCTGAAACATTAATTACATGTGGGTTGAATAGGAGAAATTGTTTATGTTGTGAAACCAGAAAAACTGCATTGTTGCCTCTGAGGATTTGTCTGATAATAATTTATTCAATTGTGAAGTTGCATGAGAGTAACTATTCTAACAAGAAAAAATTAGACTGACTTACTTTCTCTTCACAACAAGAAACAGCCATACCTTAGAGACTATTCAAGTGTCTTATTACAGTTTTTGTTAAACTTTAGAATTATATTGTTTGATTGTGCAAGTATTTTTTAAAGTATTAATAGCCAGCTAGCTAATGTTCATTCCAAGAGCTCTGGTTAACTATAAGTAGCTAAACAGATTTTATGTCTTTTAACATAATAGGGTTTTCAAACGAATAATAGGTAAATAGTTGTTTGAATACAAGAAGAGAATATAGGCAGAAAAAAAGAAAATTTATCAAGGCCTAGCTATTTCACACCAGCACAATCAAATAACACTGGCACATTTTAGCTATTGTCAGATTAGTGTATTTTTTTCCAATTCGGCAGGCATTTTTGTGTTGCCATGGTAAGAAGCCCAATTGTTAATGTCATTGTGGCATATTTTGATAGCAACTATCCAATTAAAAAAATAGCTATTAAAGCTATAGCTGCTGATATAATTTTGAGGCAAAAAATTACAATTAATGGCTAGAAACCAAAACACAAATTAATGTGTATGTAGCTATAATACTAATAGCTAGTTACTGACTAACTGATTGTCCTACTATAGCTATATAGCACGTGCTGCTAAATCCCGTTTTGTTGTTGTTGTTTTTTTAATTCGTTTGATGCTGTGTGAGAGAGCACAGAGAGAGGCGTTGCTGTGGGAAAGAAGACGGAGAGAAAGAAAGAAAGAAAGATAAGGAGAAAGATTCCACAGCTTCAGAGAATTACTTCTGTGATTGTGCATTTTTGTTTTTATGGCAGTCAAATGTTAGTCTCCTGAGCCAGACCCTTTACCTACAAGGGTCTGGCTCGAGAGACTAGTCAAATGAACTGAATGCACGCATTCCTGGATTGCCTTTCATTGCATATAAACTTTTTATTTAACGTAAGCAGTGATCTCTTTATGATTATGTAAATGTAAATTTAATTATCTAAATGTAAATTTAATTATCTAAATGTAAATTTACTATCTAAATGTAAATTTATTTGTGCACATCTTAACATGAGGATCTATCAAGTATGCTCTTAATCTAAATTCAGTTTATAAATGAGCGATGTGACAACATTGTTGCTATGTTTTAATTCATGATACTAGCTAGACAACAAAAATGGTGTATAGATTGGATGATTCTATGTACCTTTCTTGAATGTTATTGTCTGTTACATTCTAAATGTTTCCTGTTGCAAATTTTATTGGTTGATGTTCAAGTTAAGGGGCTATGCAAGTCAATATAATTTACTGGCTTACAAAACTTTTCCAACAATATTTTATCAGTGATAATTAACATATGGGTGAAGATAAAATACCCTACCTGATTCTAATTTTACATGTAGAACTTATATACATGCAAGTAGAGTGTTAGTGGGGTTTATTTGTTTTGTTTTTTTGTTGTTGTTGTTGTTTTTGTTATTATTACTTTTGGTTATTTTTAAAAGACATTTTTATACCAATAAGGTGCTGATGTCAAAAAAAGAGGTCCAGCATGTCATACATACATAAACATGTGTCAATATAATGATTGAGACTGTCTTAGTATTATGGTACAGTACCATGATAATGGTAAATTATTTGCATAATAAGACCTCAAGGTCACCATAAACGATAAGCTCACTAAATATGACGTGGATAACATGTAAAGAAAGAGAATTGTTAGAAAAGCAATTCTGTGTAGTGACGTATGCTAACGTGGATTTTCACTGCTATTGACAACAAACAGACTGTTCAGGTCCAGCAACAAACTGACCAGAACAATAATAGATCATAATTGAAACTCATCATGTTAATTGATCATGCAATTTATACACACTACATAAGGGCTGCCACAGCCATATGTTTTTTGTTCACTTGCTGTTCAGTTGTCATGGTTCACTTGCTATTCAGTTGGCATTGTTCACCTGCTGGTCAGCTGGCATTAAAAAAGAAAAAAGGTTGAATTGAAACTTTTTACTGTTTGAATTGAGCAAACCTGGCAAGATGTTGTGCCTTACAGCCACTAGCCATATACTTATAAAGATATTATTAAATAATAGCTAAAATAACCATGCTAAGTAAAGAAGGCTATACACCTGTAGTGTTGCTTTGGTTGGTATAGAGACTTTAGACTTTATGATAGTGTGTTTGGGTTCACCAAAATCCTTCAGTTTCGGAGTATAAGCGAAAACAACAACAACACCAACAACAACAACTAAGACTTTAGTTATCAGCAATAGGAGCCTGAAAAATACCTGAAATTAAATATTTCAGAGAAGACAGAAAATGCCATTGAAACAAAAAGCAGCTTCGAATGGATGAAAGAGAAGGCAATATCTACTGTACCAATTCACCTTGAATTATACAATTATTAAGTGACTATAAATATATTGCCACAATAATCAGCAAATAGCAATACATACATTTGGTCCTGAAGGGAGCAAGCAGAACACAAAGAGATTTGTTGTTTGAAAGTTCACTATAAGAGGTTATACATGATAATGATATGTAATTTTATTAGTCCATTTAATATATACAAATATAAAATGATTGTTATGCGTAACTATCATGGCGACTGTGAAGCAACTTGTTCTGACACATCAACCTATACATCAGTCAATCTTTCCCAATTATCTATTGTAATAATATTATACTAGCTACTAACAATGTCTCGGAGCCACTAACTCCTCTAAACAAGTAAAGTAGAATGTCAGTTATCAGAACTTCAATTATCCGAACACTTCAGTTAACCGAACACCCAAAATCTAATAGTAGCACGTGCAGGCATGAAGAATTGCGTGACCACACCCCTTTATTAGTGTTTTATAATACATTTTCTATGGTGTTCAGTTATCTGAACATTTCAGTTATCCAAACAACTCTCAGTCCCAGTCAGTTCTGTTCAATACTTCTATGGACATTGTTGCCTTGTTGAGAGTATTGTTATTTGGCTAACTTGAGACTGAGACCTTTGGTCTTATTAATGCTATATTATAGTCTATGTTGTTCCATATGGTAAGCATAGAGCTATGCTGTTTGAAATGCTATATTAATAAATAACACTACAATATGCAATATAACAAATGCTAAAGTCCACTAAATAGCTATAAATGTCTCTTTTTCGTTCTATTTTCATAACTTGTATCATTTCTTTCACTCATCCTCTTTAATACCCAAGTAATCCAGTGAATCTTGATACTCCTCTTTTGCTTCACTTTCTTCATCTTCTGGAACTTCCTCGTCTGAGACAAGTTGAGACCACATATCTCCCCATTCAGAATGCTCTTCAAATATTGCATTTTGCTCTATTTTAGAATATAAAAGGAGAAGTGTATTCTATAACATAAGGATTACAGTAAATTCTACAAACTGAGAAGAATCTGGGACCAGGATTTTAGTTCACAAGTAAGAGGGATTTTAGCTTGAAGAGTTGATAACTAAACAATACAAAGGATGGGACAAGTGGAAAATTCACTAAGTAGAGCTTATTTTTATAGTTAGAGAGTCCACTATCAGAAGTTCCGTTGTATCCTTCACATAAACTGAAACTATAGAAAATGATATTCTACACTTACGTGGGCACGATTTCTGTATTAATTGGTCCAAGATTCTGTTCAATCCACTGTAATATTAAACTGGGAACACATAGCTAGAAGAATGCCCAGTGATCATCTTCAGTTCACTGTATTTGATACCATGACCAACTCCAATAGCTAGTATGTACCTTAATATTGCTTCTTTGCATATTAAGTACTGCTGAATTAAGATTACCTCTGTTAGATTTACCATCTATAAAATGATAATATTAGCAGAAATAATAACAGTAATAATAATAATTACTAATTATATTAGTAATAATAATAATAATAATAATAATAATAATAATAATAATAATAATAATAACATTAATATTAATAATAATAATTAATAATAATAATAATAATAATATTAACAATAACAATAATAATAATAATAATAATAATTAATAATAATAATATACTTCTATTGCATGAACGTATAGCCATAATTATTATACTTTTAGTTTTCACCTGTCAGTAGAATGGCCATCTTTGGAACACGACCAGATCTTGCTCCATGACGGTTGCTTGGTGTCAATATATACCTGGCTTTCTCCAGACCTGCTGGAGTGTTAGTAAACCTAGTATTAACATAAGGAACACTTTTTATGGCATTCTTCAATGAACTTAAAACTTTTTTTGTCATCCAAATCAAACTCTATTGAAGCTTGATCGGAGTAAGCCACTAAGCCAATTCTAGCGGCTCCATTCTGCAGGTCAAACTGGGATAGCTTTTGAAGGAATGTGAGAGCATCTTGAAAGCTGTACTTTCCAATACTTTTAGACCGATCCAGTATCAATGCCATGTCTACGGTCTTCAAACATCCTAAAATTCAATGGATATATAGTCAAATTAGAATAAATAACTAGAGCACTGAAGTGCAAACCCTCAGTGCTAGAGAAAATAATAACAAAGGAAAAGTGTAGAAACAAAAAAAGAGAAGTGGCATGAAGCGAGGCAGGAAAGAGAAAAAGACAATGAAGAGAGACAAAAGAAAGAGGAATGAAAAAAGGTAGGAAGAAAAGAAAAAGGAAGAAGAAAGAAAAGAAAAACAGTACATGAAAGAAAGAGGCAAGAAGACAAAAGGAAAAAGAAAAAACAACAGGATGAAAAAAAAAGATGAAAAAAGCGTCAACGAGGGTTCAAACCAGAGATTTTTAGGTTATGTATTTGCTCACTAGACAACTACGCAACGCAACACCTCATGCTGAATCCATGTAATTGTTAGCTATTTAAAAGTGATTTGCAACCTGCAAGCTGGCTCACGTGACAAGCAAGTTTTTGAAGGGGCGGTTCCCATTACCGTAACGCACGATTGTAGGACTGAAATTCTACTCGCTTTTTCTTGAAAACTAAGTCAAAACTAACAATTCTGGCACATTAAAGGGACTTACTCTGTGAAGTGCTATAGTTTGATGTCGCTTTCAAAGCCTGGGTAGCCGTACTCTTCGAGATCCCCTGTTGACTGAATGAATGAATGACTGACTGACAGGATGACTACTATAACCCTCAGGGCGCATGCGCGCTGAGGGTTAATGAGTGACAAACAGACTACTGTAACCGCTCACGCGCATGCGCGCAGAAGGTAATATCACCTGACAATATGTTCTAGATTATATTCATCTGGTGTTACACACCTCATAATCTGAATATTATCAATTATTGCCTGTATTCCCTATCTTTCTTTATTTCCTGTAATTCAGCGAAGCGAGTGAAGCGAGCGGAGCTGACTCTCTAATGAGTTCGCGATATATATATATATTTCAGCGAAGCGAGCGAAGCGAGCGGAGCTGACTCTCTAATGAGTTCGCGATATATATATATATTTAGGTCTAGAAATTGTTTTTGTTCTTGCGTGGGCGTACGTGTGTACCCTTTCTCCTACGCGCTTGCGCGGGCCGGGTAACCTTATTAGCAACATTTTGTTTTGTTTACCCGCCGTACGAAGTAGCGATGCCCAGTAGACAAAACGTTAGAAACGCTCGGTCAAGAGCTTTGAGGGCGTTAGAAACTCCAGAAGAAAAATTAGTAAGGAGAGAGGAGATAAGAAATGAAAAAGACAGGGCAAGGAGGAGGAGAGCTAAAACGAAACAGAAACAGGTAGCAAAGTAAAGAATCTTTCTTTTTGAAAAGCCATTAAATGTTCCTATTTTATTTATTAGACTATTCCTGAGGATTACTGTACCAATCAACTTTATACAGCTGTAGACTCAACTACTCTTGAAGACACTGAAAATGCAGCCACACCATCTGAACAAGAAGCTAATATTCCCACTACTTTTTGTACTGCAAGAGGAAAAGGCATCTATCAGAGGACATTCATTCTCATATACACCCAAAGCAGCAAAAAAAAGTTGCAGAAAATATAACTCAAACAATTTCGATACCGCAAAGCCTTTCAGCTTATCAGCAACGAATGCAAGAGGTAAATATAAAATAAAATATATACTTCAATAAGTTAATACGAGACATATTTTCGTTTAGGAAACCATTATGCAGAGAGCAACGTCTACAACTAATGTCACAAAAACAGCAAGTCACACGTTTGTTTGAAAGTGATAGTGAAAGAGATCACAGGCTCCACTGTTTGTCCACTAGCCAACTGTTGAGAACAGCAAATGAATCTTCATTACAAAATTCCTCTAGGTTAGAGCAGTTGTCAACTAACCAACAGCAGAGATTGGCTGATGAAACACAACTTCAACGGGAGACTAGATTCTCTTAAGTTAGCGGGAACAGGTCAAGACAACATCCCCAGGTTCCATTGCACCATATTATTCCAGCATTTGATGATCCTCAAGTTCACACAGCAATGCGTAATTTTCATGCTAAAATCTCATCGATTACTATCCCAGTCTGCATAACGTGTATGGAGAAATTTCCAGGCACCAAAATGAAATTTAAGTCATTGGAATGTTGTCGATGTAGCCGGGATAAACATATCCCTAAGCTCTATTCAGCTCAAAATAACATGCATCCTGGAAACATTCCTCCACAATTGCAGGTTAAATTTAATGTAAAACTATAAAAATTAGCCTAACTCTATTATCAAACTATGTAGTCTAAGATCTACATCCATTTAACATACTCTGCTCTCCCTCTGAATATGTCATAGTACCCAAACAAACTCTTGTATTTTTTATTTTTATTAAACCACAAAGTTTACATCAGCTATAACTGTAATGATGTATGACATTTTTAATTAAATAGCGGTATATTCTGTCTAAAACACCAGCCAATAACTTTGCTGGTAAAATAATTAAATAAATAATTAATTTTATTATTTATTTTAATAAAATAAATAATAAAATAATTCATTACTCTTGTTTTACCACAAAAAGTATAACATTTAAACTTTATTATACATAGCCTAAATTTTATAACCTTCATAGAAGCACCAATGAATCTATATGAAACAACAGACAGACATAACATTAACAACATCCAAATAAATAACTGTATCTATAGCTGCAATTACAGGGAACATGCATCGCTCGCTTCGCTATTTTGCGGTATTCGAGCGCACCACTAGTTAGTTAGGTCTAGAAATTGTTTTTGTTCTTGCGTGGGCGTACGTGTGTACCCTTTCTCCTACGCGCTTGCGCGAGCCGGGTAACCTTCTTAGCAACATTTTGTTTTGTTTACCCGCTGTATGAAGTAGCGATGCCCAGTAGACAAAACGTTCCCTTTATCCTACGCGCTTGCGCGGGCCGGGTAACCTTCTTAGCAACATTTTGTTTTGTTTACCCGCCGTACGAAGTAGCGATGCCCAGTAGACAAAACGTTAGAAACGCTCGGTCAAGAGCTTTGAGGGCGTTAGAAACTCCAGAAGAAAAAATAGTAAGGAGAGAGATAAGAAATGAAAAGACAGGGCAAGGAGGAGGAGAGCTAAAACGAAACAGAAACAGGTAGCAAAGTAAAGAATCTTTCTTTTTGAAAAGCCATTAAATGTTCCTAATTTATTTATTAGACTATTCCTGAGGATTACTGTACCAATCAACTTTATACAGCTGTAGACTCAACTACTCTTGAAGACACTGAAAATGCAGCCACACCATCTGAACAAGAAGCTAATATCCCCACTACTTTTTGTACTGCAAGAGGAAGGAAAAGACATCTATCAGAGGACATCCATTCTCATATACACCCAAAGCAGCAAAAAATAGTTGCAGAAAATATAACTCAAACAATTTCGATACCGCAAAGCCTTTCAGCTTATCAGCAACGAATGCAAGAGGTAAATATAAAATAAAATATATACTTCAATAAGTTAATACAAGACATATTTTCATTTAGGAAACCATTATGCAGAGAGCAACGTCTACAACTAATGTCACAAAAACAGCAAGTCACACATTTGTTTGAAAGTGATAGTGAAAGAGATCACAGGCTCCACTGTTTGTCCACTAACCAACTGTTGAGAACAGCAAATGAATCTTCATTACAAAATTCCTCTAGATTAGAGCAGTTGTCAACTAACCAACAGCAGAAATTGGCTGATGAAACACCACTTCAACGGGAGACTAGATTGTCTCAAGTTAGGGGGAACAGGTCAAGACAACATCCCCAGGTTCCATTGCACCATATTATTCCAGCATTTGATGATCCTCAAGTTCACACAGCAATGCGTAATTTTCATGCTAAAATCTCATCGATTACTATCCCAGTCTGCATAACGTGTATGGAGAAATTTCCAGGCACCAAAATGAAATTTAAGTTATTGGAATGTTGTCGATGTAGCCGGGATAAACATATCCCTAAGCTCTATTCAGCTCAAAATAACATGCATCCTGGAAACATTCCTCCACTTGCAGGTTAAATTTAATGTAAAACTATAAAAATTAACCTAACTCTATTATCAAACTATGTAGTCTAAGATCTACATCCATTTAACATACTCTGCTCTCCCTCTGAATATATTATAGTACCCAAACAAACTCTTTTATTTCTTATTTTTATTAAACCACAAAGTTTACATCAGCTATAACTGTAATGATGTATGACATTTTTAATTAAATAGCTGTATATTATGTCTAAAACACCAGCCAATAACTTTGATGGTAAAATAATTCATTATTCTTATATTATCACAAATAATATAACATTTAAACTTTATTATATAAAGCAATACTATGTAGCTGATTACGAATTACATTAATAAAATAAATAATAAAATAATTCATTACTCTTGTTTTACCACAAAAAGTATAACATTTAAACTTTATTATACATAGCCTAAATTTTATAGCCTTCATCATACAGTGGTATAGAATAGAAGCACCAATGAATCTATGTGAAACAACAGACATAACATTAACAACATCAAAATAAATAACTGTATCTATAGCTGCAATTACAGGGAACATGCATCACTCTCTTCGCTATTTTGCGCTATTCGAGCGCACCACTAGTTTAGTTCATTTCCTGTACCTTAGTTTATTCCCGCCATTATGCATGCGCATACACCTGTGCATCATCTAGAATATAGTTGAACTTGCTACGTAACCTCGCTACTCACTACGCATGCTATTCACATTCTCTTGTATCATACAATTTTCTCAATTCTGACCTCGTGCATAGTTTTGTCAAGACAATCACCAAATTATAGCGTAACTATTGGGGTGCCCCTAGATAGGCCTGAGAACCTTGAGCGGACCTGGGAAGCACTTTGACAGTAGTGAACCTTTACCAGTTAGTGTACGTGCTGGTCAGAATTCTGGTGGCAGCCTACCTGTTCTCCGTCCCACCACCGTTCATATAGTTGACAATAACACAACAGGAAGGCATCAAAAGGCGTTTGCTAAAGAAACAATATGAGATCAGCACAATCTAAGATGTTCTGTAAATATTTGTGGTTTGCCATAGAAGTATAACTTTTCCGTGTTAAATCTCACGACAGCCATTAATGTTAGGAAAGGATGCAGAATAATGCTGTCAAAACAGCAGGTGACATAAACACTATAGAATTTCTAGCACCTAGAAATTTTATAATTGCTAGGTGCACACTAAACCCATTTTTTTGTTTATTAGTTTTTATTATTATCGTTATACAAATTTTTAAAAATGCTTTATCCACTGATGTATAATTAGGTACTTGTGAAAATACAGGTCCTGTATACCACACACTTTGTATATATAATATATATATATATATTTTTATAGACAAATACACGCCGCACATTTTCAAGTGAGTTATATCTGAAAGATTGTTACTCTCTTCCCTCATTCGCCAATAATTGGCTGTGATGAAGCGGCCTTTATTAGTGTCACTTTATCAAATCAAGCACCAAAGGTGTGAACCCTTAGCACTGCTACTAAACACTACCTAGCTATTACAATATAATCTCAGACCAAAAGAACAAGCAATATAGCTCGAACAATGAAAATGGTACATGGAAACGCTGTCTTCAGAAGAGAATAAGCTAACCTAGCCAGAGACACTCACCGGTATACATTTTCAATGCGGAAACTTCACTTCTTTCAACTCCATTAACTTCCATGAGTGTAAAGCAAACTACACCACGGGCTACAAGAAATTATTTGCTCATGTGATTAAGACGTGATGCTAGGGGCCGTTACCCACAAAAGCCGGTACCTTCGCGGAGCCGAGAGCTTCCCATTTTCTCAACAATAAGCCCGAAATTCATAAAAGTAGAACAATGAAAGATCTTATATCTTCGTTCTGAGTAAGTATATACCTAAAGCTACGGTTAATTGTCAGCAATCTCCAAAATCAGAGCGCATGACAGACAGACAGACAGACAAACAAACAGACAAACAGACAGGACAACTACTATAACCCTCTGGTGCATGCGCGCTGAAGGTTAATTAAGTAGAAATTGACCGTATAAATTATGACAAGAGGATGAAGTGCGTTGTAGTTGCATACATTTCCAGTTATTCTAATTGACAAATTGTTAATATAAAGTCATGCATACAAGAACTTACTATTTCCAGTGGGCTGAGTCGGGTTAACAGGTTTCTGCGGTCTCGGAGGTGTAGTGGGTGGTTCTGAATATACAGTTAAATTGAATTCAAATGTTCAGCATTGATTAGTTATTGTTTGGTATCAAACTAGCTAATAAAGATCTGTTATTTGGTCTTCCAGAGACTTAAACCCTGAAGAGATTAAATTACGTGTACAGGTAGACAATACACATGTAGCTATAGTGCATAGGTTCATCCAAATTGACACATTTAACCAAACTTCTCTGAAAGTGGATATTATACAATTCACAGAGAGACTTGAATTGAAATAATTGAATCAGTATTATCTTTACATTAAAAATTATAGAGGGAGGGTGATATAAAGTATCACATTCTACAGGTAGAGAATTACATTTAGCAAATTTCTTACGTGGGCAAAGCCTATGACTTAATCTGCTGACTGAGCTTTTCAAGTAATGGAAGTTGTGCACTGATATCACGTGCTCACTGTCCGGGTCACTGGCTATGTCCTTCAACTCAGCCTTCTTGATAGCATTCCCTATGCCTACAGCAAACACTTCGATTCCAGTTCCCCTTAGCTTGGATATTTCAAGTGGCAGTTTATCAGCATACACGGTTGTGGCACCATCTGAACAAAAAATAAATAATGATGATTATTTGCCAGCATACTTTAACTTACCGGTCATCAGGACGGCTATTTTTGGCACTGGGTCTAGACGTGCTCCTCGATTATTGGCTGGATCGAGCATGTTCCTAGCTGTAGCCAGGGCATCAGGAGTGTTAGTAAGTCCTTGCGTATATGGGACTTTATCAATAGCTGCTTTCAGAGAAGCATCCGTGGTGTGCTCTAATAAATCAAATATGACTGTAGCATGTGTTGAATAAGCCACTAGGCCGACTCTAGCTGCAGTCCTTGATATAGAAAAAGGTGAGATGACATCCTTTATAAATCCAAGGGCGAGTAAGTGATTGCTTTTTTGTACACTCGTGGATCGATCGAGTATGAAGACTAAATCTATCTACTGGTGACAAACTGAAAGTTAAGAAGAAACATAAAAATATATTACAAGTGTGATATCTCAACCTGGACTGAGATGATGAGGTGGGCACACAGTATACAGAAACTGTTTTTTGATAAGGTATGTTGCTACAAGTACTAAAATTAGTCCCATATACGTATATATACGTATTACATGTATATTTAAAGTGTGATGGGTGAAGGGTCACAGAAATGCTACAATAAAAGGGGAAAAAGCCTATAAGGGACAACAAGTTTGACTTATACACAACAAACAGAGAAAAAATATTGATATGATCAGCTGGAATCCCACCTACAAATCTAATGAATAGATATATTACTACATACTCAAACTACTACTGAATAAATCTTCAAGAATTTGCATGCACAACTAAAATTGTGTAATAGTGCGATTTTATCCTTTTTATAACAGATCCAAAGGAACTGAAGGACATTGCTGGAATTTTCAGGACAGAATGTTGTGGTTGTTTGACAGCATCACTCCATGGGGAAGAAATTTAGACAACATTCATGTTTAAGTGTTTAGCTTGGGAACTTTGTTAGTCAAATTATGTTCATGTATAGAAGGATCATGACACTGAACCAATGCTTGAATTCTTACTATCTTCTGGGAAAGTCACTCAAGTTTCTTGTTCTCCAATAAAATGTCCTGGTACTTTCTTTGTTCTATGACTATTTGTCCAGTAGCATAATCATTGGAGTAGTAATTTCAGGCTTGACTGAATTCCTTATCTGGAATCCTCCCATTTCTGTTCTTCTTAACAGTGAGTGTGGCCGTCGTCCTTTTGGCATTTTTCTACTTGGCAAATGATACCTGGAAGAGTCCCTTTCTTTTGTGCTAACAGTTGCTGTCTTGACTGTTTTCCCAGGGACTGCTCTGGACTTTCCTCTTGACTTTCCTTTTCTTCTTCCAGCAGCAGTTGCTTGTACAGCTATTCTTTTACCATAGCGCAAATGACCTCCTTTATTACTGGTTACAGTACCACCAAAAGTCCAACCAAAACGATGAAGAGATGAAGTCAACAATGGGACACTATTTTTCATCCTGCTATAACGACTGACAAACTTTTCAACACCAAACAAAAGTTGTTCATTAGTTGTTCCCACTAATTTCTCCTTCAAATCATTGGCAATATTACTAATTTGTGAGCATACACTTTGAACTCTATGTCTATAGTCTTGTGCTTGAGACTCAGAAATGTCAGCATCAACATCATTTTCTCAGGCTCCTGCCCGAATTATGTGGAATGATGGTGATGTGAAGTCAGCATAAAACATATCTGTATCTCCACCGGTTAAAGTGTTGCTATGCAAATTCCCATAGAAGCAAATATTAGTAGATGCTTTATCACCTAAAGCAATCTGTGCATAAATCTGACGAACTTTTGGAGAAATTGTTGGGATACAGTTAATGGATGCACTACCATAGTGAATTGACACTGCTGCCTGGTGTGAACAAGGTGAGCCATCAATACCTTGTGGACATGTACATACACCAACGGTCATGTCAACAGTGTAAGATATAGTATAATCCGTTTTGCTCTGAATTATAAAAACATTCTTACATTCGCTTTCTTGAATACTTTCTTTCGAAATCTTAACTGCCTGTAAACCCTGGAACTTGAGAGCAATGTATGAGTCAAGTCGGTTGTTAGAAACACTAAGTAGTTTACGACAGTGATAGCTTTCAAGTGTTTCTGACAGAAAATGGAACACTTGAACCATGTTGTATGCCTTTACTCCACTAAATATCAGTTCCTTCAAAATTTTCATTCCTGCTTCGGCTTGGTGTGATTACCACGAAGCATGAGCCGTTTCCGGTAGCAGTGTGCCCACTCTTTCCGACGCGGCCACAGAGATTTCAGGTGAGACAAAAATTTAGGATATTGTTGTACCAATGGAAATTTTAGTATTGAAGAGTAGAGATGACTAAGTTGTTCCTCTTTTTCAGCATAGACTAAATCTTTAAATTTCTTGATTAAAATAATTCTGTGTTCCTTGATAAGCACTCCATTATTTGCATCATGAAGCCAGGTCCAGCGACGCTGAAGAAAATGGAATGTGCATAGCAAAGTAGTGGTAGATTTCCAAACAGAAATAAGTGCATTTCGTTCAGCAGAACTATCATCAATCATCACTAGTGATGGACCTAACTGTGGACCTTCTCCAAAGAAGGCATTGTTAGGAAAAATAGACACAAGATACTTCAAACCTGTAGTGATGGTGTCTTCTTGTTCATTAGATGTTACAATAACACCCAACGGCACTGCACCAGCTGGCATTACTGTTGATAGCAAAAAAATTGAACTATTTTGCCGGTCAAAAGATGATGTTGCATCTACAAATACAACATCTCGAGATTGCTGCACATGTTCATGTGCTCGTTTCATTACTGGCGAGCACAATGCCAAAATCATTGGAGTGTTGCATTGCTGTTTCTTCTTCTTTTTCTTTGATGGTTTTAATTCATTTTCAGTGTCACAACTGTCATCACTAAAAGCTTGGTCTTGTCCAGCATCATACCATTGTAGCACTGCTTTTCCCTTTCCATCCTTGTTGTACAAATCAACAGCTTCTTGAAGCTTCTGAAACAAACCCTTTCCATTATCTTCTCCATAGGAACTAAACCTCCATTTGTCATAGAGTCGACAAATATCTTGAGGATTGGGATTCACTGATCGATCTGCCAAAGCAACCTGATTATCTAACTCAGCTTCACACAAGTTTTTGTTCGTGAGCATGCCTAGCAGAGGAAGCACTGTGACCCATTTCAAATAAGGCAGTGAATTCTTTCTTTGTTTCCTCGGACACATCACGAAAAGAAAGTGTATGTGCTGCTGATATAAGGTGATTATGAGTGAAACAAATTTTAAAAACACCACAGTGAGTGAGCAGATAAGGGTGTAATCTTGCCTTCCTTTTCTGCAGTTGAGTAGGTATTTGAATTGCCAGTGTAAAAGAAGATGGACATTTAGTCTTTTTGTTTCGAAGTTGAGAAGAAAGTGGAGTTTTTACTTTTCTTGCTCTAGACAATGCTGATTTGTCTGCTTGTTTTGGTGTAAGTTTTTTTGCAAAATGTTGTCAATGCTTTGCGAATTTACACTTCACCCTTTTCTGTTGACTCTTAATTGTCTTGGTTGTTCGATATGTGCACTTGCTATGCTCAGACATTTTTTCCATCCACACATTGGCATCTTCTTCTGTAACTAAATTGATTCTTACGGTGGAAATGAAGTGTGGTGAGTCAGTACTTGTACAATCAACTGCATCATACTCCTCAATTACATAAGAATAGTCATCATCTGGTGGAAGTACAAATTGCAAAGATGGTAATAATTCATTCCATATCAACACTTTATTTTTTACAGGAAATTCAATACCATCGTATATTTTTTTATAGGAATTTGATCCATCGTTATTCAAGCAGCCTACCGCACCACATGGCTCACTCCTATCATCAAATTCTCTTTTTAATTTTAATTTGTTTGCGGTAGTTGGTATCTGTCCAGATAAATGCATAGCCTCGAAGTTTCTTTTTTGATGTGTACCATCAGGGTTTTGTGTAAACTGATGATTAGTATCACTCTTAACTTCCTTGTCACCTGTACATTGGGATGGGTCTGCACATTGGGATGGGTCGGCATATTGGGATGGGTCGGCATATTGGGATGGGTCGGCATATTGGGATGGGTCGGCATATTGGGATGGGTCGGCATATTGGGGGGTCGGCACATTGGGATGAATCTGCATATTGGGATGAGTCTGCTTTTTCATCGTCTTCAACCATCTCAAAATTATGTGATCAAACTAAAATATTGTTGTCGATAAACTTCACACATTCTCTGAACCAAATTAGAACAGTACAAAAATTAAAAACTGCACATTATACCAACTGTGTACAGCTTACTGGATTAATACTGAAGTCTTTCTTCACCACACACTTTTCTAATGCCTGTAATACAAATATTTATATACCTGAATATTGTTGATGAGCAAGTGAAGCAAGTAAGACACTCTCAGGTAAAAACCAATGACAAGTTCTACTCCGTAAAAAATGAAGTGTGCATAGCACACTAAATGCTCTGCACAGCATTGGTGTGAAAACAATTAAGTGATTCTAGCAAACATTATCATGACTCCAAGTGCATTTTGCACACCTTTTTAGTGTGTTTAATAAACAGTGTGTTTTGCACACCTCAGCAGAAAAAAGTGAGTAAACTTATTGTTTACGGCCAATAAGTATGTTAGTTTAGAGTATTCATTTAGTAGGCTTTCCACAATAAAATTTTATATACTTGAGCAACTTTTATTAATGACTGAAATTTTAGAAATTACTTGAGCAACTTTTATTAATGACTGAAATTTTAGAAATTTTTTTACCCTTGGCATCCTCAAAATTCATTTAAATCTTTCATTAAGCCATTTGCAAGATCATGAGAAAGAGTTCTAAACAACATTAAAGGCAAATGGACATAGTACAGTTCTATTAGCATCTGCACATTTTATTTAAATTAATAAATTACCAACTCAGTTCCTAGCAACGTCATTTCTATATAAGAAACTGCAGTTCTCCCTATCACTATTACTGCTTAGAATTTGAAGAAAAAAGTGAAGATCAGAAGAATTATCAGAATCTTAAAAAATTTGTTCTTTTATTTTTTGCAACTACAGTCAAACCCCGTTTATCCGGTTGTTGAAGTTGCGGGCACCGTGATCTATACCAGGCGGGCTTTTTGAAGTATTTAAATGAAGCTACAAAATTACTCAGTTGGTATTTGACGTGAGCACTGTCAAAAGCAAATTGTTGTGGTGAGTGTTACCAGCAAGCAGAGCATAGTAAAACTCGAAAGGATATTGGTGTCATTAAGGAACTGAAGAGTGCAAGTCTCAGCGATGTAAGGTAAAATTTAATAGTACATTTGAAGATACGGACATTTTTGAATTTGCGGCCACCCCTCGATACCACACTGCCCAGATAAACAAGGTTTGACTGTACTGTTTTGTTGTGGTAAGCACTTTGAGGCTACTTGTTAGCAAATGAATTAAATTTACTGAACTTAATGGCATACTACAAATTTTGTGGCAGATTAAGTACAAAAACTAATCATAACTTGAGAAAAGATTAAGATATAAGTGTGATTTAGATTAATTTTACTCCTTATGAAATGGGCTTTCATTTGATTTCTATCACAGACACATTTGATCAATAAAACTTGGCTGAGTAAGAAAACTACCAAATTAGTTTGTTAATTATGCCTAGAATTTACCACAGGTCAAATTGGAGATCCCCAATATTTATAATTGTTTATAGTACAATTTTCTAATGTGTACCAAATTTCATGCTCTAATCAGTTTTTGTGGCTGAGTCCACTTAAAAATATAAACCAAAATTGGATTGCTACTCATACTGTTCGATATTGTACAAAAAATCCTGCAGACACTAAAAAGTGCCACAAACTAAGTTATGCTCATTTCCAAGTGCTGAAGTTAACAACATCCCAAATCAAATGTTGACTGACTGACCAATATGGTTGTAAGAGAGACCAATCTGATTTACTGTAGCTATTTATTCTCTTCAGCACCACACAGAGAGTATATGTGACCGGTTTTGGGAAAATCGGCCTAAACGCGGCAAACAATTTTTTTCAGTATCCCCGGGTAAAGCCTTATGGGTCGATTTTTTTCAAAAATTTTTTTATGGCAGAAATGGATAGACACCAGTTAGCTCTAGCTTATGACGCAGTTGTAAGCTCTGGCGTGCTCTAGAACTCACACTAGGAAGCTAGAAACACTAGCCGGTTGGACTCGTGTACGGAGAGTTGCTAAGAAATTATTGGCGGGCTTTTCACTAACAGCCGGGAAAAAACTGTAGCTAACTAATTCACTTACTATTCTACATAATTCACGTACTCACGCAATTCTCGTCATCATAGTTTGTAACCGGTTTATTCCATAGTGTCCCGGAGACACGCAGTAATAGTATACGGACACAAGGCACGCCCCCTTACCTTAGCAACACCTTTACCCGGCGTTTTTCGAAATCAGCAATAATAAGTTTAGCAAAAATACTGAAGTGTTGTAGTGCGTAGGGCGAAGACGGCTTGTGCTACAGTTTCCAAATTAGGAGGACGGCATCCCAAGGCCCCGTGCAGCCTACTGGTACAATAAATTAGAAAACTTTAGATGCCGCGTTTAGGCCGATTTTCCTAAAACCGGTCACATATTAGACGAATACAGTAAAACTCTACATTTAAACATCAATACTTTCAGCATCAATACTCCACAGTCAAGAGTTCAATTGAAGAGGGATAATCTGAAACAAACAAACAAAAACAAAAAAGAAAGAAAAAAAGAATCAAAAGAGTCATAAAGGTTTTTGTAGATTGAAGTTACCTTTTGATCATATTCCACATTCCACACTATATTTGTATCTTGGATGAAGTGATTAATAAATTCGCTAAATACAAATACAAATCATTAAGTGAAAAACTTATGCTAGCAATGATAGTAGTGGGGCTGCTTAACGTAAAAACAAGAGGTTAATGTGCACTTTGTGTTAAAAGCATGAAATTGATGGATAGTTTTAACCGTTTTTTATTTGTTGGAATGTATAAAGTAGTGTTGCTTTGGAATGACACCTTAATCCGAGTTCATCAAAATTGATTCATTTTACTACTGTAATGACTTAAGTTTTAGTTTTAATTTGTTTTGTTTTTTAATGTATAAGCTGAAATTTTTTTTCAAGAATAGTTTATGAAGTGGCAGATTGAGTAGGGTTCGTTATGGAAAATTGTATTTGGAGGAGTAACAATAAGGTACATGCATATCTAAAGGCTGTATTTTGTTTCTATATGATAAATTAAAAAAGTTCACTCTTTAAGCTGGACGCACTGAAGGTGATATAATTTGATGAACGAACATAGAACTATACAAGTAATAATGTGAACAGCAAATTTGCTGTGTAGCTCGTACTTGTTTCGCTTTGCTTCACGATCGAACAAATGTCAGCAAACCTACCATCTGCCATGGCATAGATGACTTAGTTTCAGTTTAGTTTTATGTTTTTTTTTAATTATTCTAATGTCAATTATTTTTGTTCATTTTTTTCAGATTTTTTTCTCACATAAATTGTAGTGGGTAAGAAGACCCAAATATTGGTCATTGTGGCCAACTATTATTATACTGTGTATCTACAACATGAGTTTTATAGTTCCCTCTAACAAAATATTTTCAGCCTAATGATAATTGCAATTTTGTGAGATTGTACTGTAATGCTTTGTCTACAAAGCTTTATCTACTAAATCTATTTTTTGCTTCCGATTTAGTTCACTAAAACTATACTGAGATAGCTGCATGAGCCCACATTATAAATAACAATCACTAGGATTATGTCATAAATTACTCTGTAGACAGAGTATAGTTAGTAATCTACCTGAGAGATATATGGGTTTTGAACTTAAAATATAATTTAAAGTGTGTGGTGGTAAAAATGATAAGCATACATTAGTTTCTTTCCAAATGAAACTTGCTGAATGTGGAAGGAGTCAGATCTCAACAACCTATTCAAAAAGAAAGTGATTACCCATTACACACTAATAGTTTCTTGATCTAACTTACGGCAGCAGTCCAATGGCCACTAATGCAAGCGGGTATAAGCCACTGAGACCGTTTCAGAAACACATCCTACCACATAATAGAAGATGGTATGACATGTACACGTGGCATGTTCTTGTTCTTACCTTCTTAGAGCTAGCCACTCTATAACAGAATGTTGCATTCCCTCGTAATCTTTCAAAGAAGTACGAGCTAAAAAGGTACACATCCTGTCAGGGTTTTTTTTCCCCAAATAATTTTTGTGGGTGACATGAAGCTGAAGTGTAATTTTGGTTCTAACTAACCTTTTCATCAGTAACCATTGTTGATAATATTGCATTAATACTCTGTATTAAGAACAACAGTACTGATCAACACTGATTAATTAGAAAAACAACAACAATAACAACAATTAATATATTAGCATACTATTGCACAAGAGTAGGAAAAGAGGGAAGCTCAAGCAGAAGCTTAAAACAGTGAAAGTGTGAATAATGTGTGCCACATTTAGCCTATTGCAGGGTTTTATACAGGATTTTTTCGTCAGGGGTGGGGGGGTGGGAGAGAACCTCGAATGAATAAAACACCGTTAGTTGCCTTCTTTTTTTTTAACTAGTCAAACACTTCATGAAACACCAGGTACTGTGAATAACACTCAATGCTATTGTGCATAGCTAGTTGTAACTATTGTCAAAAACAAATTCATTGCTGAGACAAAAAGATTTGTAACATATCTATTATACTACTGATCTTAGAAAGTCAATTTCAACCACCTCAATCAACTTTAAACACTTAATCAAGTCTTTTATGGCAAATTTAGGTCTTTTTGTGATAGAGTAGATAAAAGCATGAAATTGTGCACATTGATTTTTGAGGGTGTACATAATGAAACTAAAGTGGAAGCCATGACAACTGTCTCTCTTTGGAAACAGCATATCTTTTTACTACAAAGACCAAGCTTCTCTAGTACTCAATCTTGCATAGCTAGACCTATACCAAGCAATCCCTGCATATTGGTTGGTAAAGGAAAGCAGCTCGCTAGTTACAAACACCATTACTTTTCTTGCCTTTCTTCCCAATGTGAAGCTCAGTCGTAAATTTAACTGTAGTCTTTGACACAACTGACAGGAATGCGCACTGATTATTGATCGCATGTCAATTACATGACATAACAGATAGAGATGTTGCCACCTTCAGGCTAGTAGCTATGACACTTGCATAGTGTTTGTACACCCAAATTTAAAAAAAGTAGCATAACAAAGTCATGGTTTCAATCCCAGTTGGCACAGATACAGCTGATAAATTTAAACTAGATTTTGAAACATGCTGACGGAACAGAACTTTTGCAAAGCTAATGAGAATTGCCATTGAAGGTCCTGAACTAAAGGTAGTAAATTTAGTGTATTGTTAGAGATGTTTAATAAAAATCTGTTATTCAGCACTGAAATTGGTAATCCTTTAAGGGGAGAAATTTTCGCTTGGGGGGGGGGAGGGGGGAATCCCAGGTCCCCCCCTCTCTGTGAAACCCTGTATTGAATAGTGAAGATTTCAATTCTCAGCAATCAAATACTATCTGAAATTGCTCTAGAAACATGCTATTGCAATTAAGGGATTGTCCTAACAGTATCAGCTAATGTCCCCTTCCCTTATATTTATTTATTCTTTTTTTTTTTATCTGCATCTATGAAGTAAATACTACTCTCATGAAGCTCGCTATTTGGGCTGACCTCATCACATAACCACTTTCCTTTTGTATGAACATCTTCTCCCCTAAGCCTACACAGAGCTTCCTCGTGTACCAACACCGTCTTCAGTTCGCAATTATCTGAACAGAAGCCTCTGAAATGTATCATCGAAGCCACTATCTCTCGGGATCTAGTACTGACCTTTGACATAAGTTCACCCTAAAAAAATTTGAAGTCGAAAGTGGTTCCAAAAAAAAAAAACGCCCGGACCGGACCGGACCCGATTACTGACCACCTTATCTTGCGTAGCGTACTGACCGCCTTATCTTGCGTAGCGTTACACTGATGTTTAAAGGTAAATGTGAGTCCTATGGCAGCAATGATTAATCACACTCCATAATGATGATATCACAAGAAGCAGGTAAGGAAGAAACCCCTCTACAAGGACCACACTTGGGGGCTATCCTAAATTTTCTATGACTGTGGTAAATTATTTATGCTTTTATAAGTTCAGAGTCCATCTGAGAGGGTTGGTCTTGTCAAGTTTGTCATATTTTTCAGTGTCTAAGATCTGTACGGTGGCCATAGTAACTCTCTAGGTTAAACCCAATCAATCATTTGCACAGATCCTTAATATTGTAAACTATTGGAGTTAGCTTATTGAGTAACTAAATAATAATCCACTTTGTTAAAATTTTTTTAACAATAAGCATACCCCACAGTAGCGTCGTTAACTAAAACTTAAACCAAAGACCTGTAGAAGACGGCCAATCCCATTGAAACAATACCTACTGGTAGAATGAATAAACTAAAACTAAGCAATTTTTATTTTAACTTAATCTCCTTGAATCACGCAATTATTAATTGGAGATATAAATTGCCATTGTTAGGTGATTTGTTCCCCCCCCCCCAAAAACAACAACAACAACAACAACAACAACAAACAACAACTTGTTTTGCACCTCTGAAATTATTATGATCTTCATGGTTACATTTGCTACAAAACTTTCACCAATTTTATGGAAATGAAAACTTCTCCTGAAATAAAAAATAATGTTAATGTGACACTCTCAACCGTGGTTCTGAAACCATACCCTGTACAAACAATGCTGTTGAGAGGAAATATTGAAAGCTGTTATAACTTCAACATGTTAGCTGGTGATGTTAAACACTCTCTAGTCTCACCGCTTGCTGTGAATTTAAGCAGTTACTTAGATTGTCAGTTTTAATGTGCAAAGTATACTGTATTAGGATGTTGCTGCTGAGGCCAAAATGTACTTATGCATTCAGCTTGGAGTCACCCACTGCTTGATCATTGTCAGTTTACTATACTGATGGTGGTGTACTGACAATGTTAACCTGGAACACTAGCATGGTAAACCAGAATTATACTGATAGTTTACTATAAACAGTGTTGCAAACTTATAATCTACAAATTTAGTAAAACATCACTCTTCAAGCTGTGTGCTTTCAAATTGGAAGGAAAAAAAAAAAGAAGACAGCTGCACTAAGGTTTCTTTTGAGCCAAACTTTGTACAGGCTGCTTAAAATGAAGGTGATGTATCTAAACTAGCATAACTATTAGTAGCTGATATGTAATTGCTAACTTTCACACTATACAACCTTTCATTGTGCATCATATCTAATTTAATTATAAAGATTACTTGTCATGGGTGTGAATTGTCTAATTTAATATGAGCAGGGGGAAATATTGGTTGGCAGGTCCCCCTTCAGAATTATCGGAGGGGCCAGTGGCACCCCACTTCCTACTCCACTGCATTGTAATGAAATTGGTAGCTTTAGCTGCTCAAGAGAAATATCACTACCAATGAAAAGGGT
>WLWD01006341.1_pt1 | contig 69411 bp, 51 predicted proteins | sample 6712731 | NCBI WGS metagenome assembly WLWD01 (sample SAMN12718690, study PRJNA576275) | sponge metagenome | isolation source: marine sponge | host: Mycale hentscheli | place: New Zealand: South Island, Marlborough, Capsize Point | collected 2014-11-01 | reverse complement strand
TAATTATTAATGTGTGTGTGCCTGCTTAAGTGTGTGTGTGCCTGCTTAAGTGTGTGTGTGCCTGCTTAAGTGTGTGTGTGCCTGCATGATCCAGCTTGAATAGCAGTGACCTTGCAAAAAAGGGTGAAAAGTAATGTAATTGACATGTCATATTGACACCTTTTTATGATTGTTTGCACCTGCAATAGCTGTACACAAACTGGAGACAGTTGCCAGGCCAGCACTTGCAAGCACAACCACAACAGTTGTGCTTGCAAATGCTGGCACAACCCTGTCAGCCTATATAAGTCTGTGCTTGAGTAGCTTAGTTAGTTAGTTCAAGAAGTCTTGAGAAGATGGATATTCGGCATTACTTTAGTGCAAGCACTTCAAAGCAGTCTTCTACACCAGCATCTTCTAGTAGTAGCAGTGAAGATGAGGAGCCATTGTCTTCTGATAGCCAAAGCCTAGAGCCACCTCCAACTAAAAGAAGTCTTTCCAGCACGGCTAACTATAGAGCTAAGTCGAAGTATAGAACAAAATCAGGCCAGCGGAAGTACAACAAAAAGTGGGAAAAGCAGTTTCTTTGGTTAGAATAATATGATGAAAATTACCGCGGAGCATTCTGCAAAACTTGTCGAAAGTACGATCATCATCCTTCTCAAAAGACAGGTGGAGCATGGATTACAAAGCCATTTAAAAATTGGAAAAAAGCGGTTGAGAAGATGCGTGCCCATGCAAAGAATGATACTCACATTCGCCGTTCCGAAGCTGAATTGCTGGCTACTAAGAAGGAAGTATCCATTTTAGAGCAACTGCGGAGTGTCACAGAAGAGCAGAGGATCAGAAACAGGAAGGGAATTAAGGCACTTTTGCGATGTACTCACTTCCTTGCACGAAATCACATTCCTCACACCACCAATTTTGCTGCTCTGGTTAATTTGATTGTGTCTTGTGGTGATGATTTAAAACAATTTACTGAAAAATCTGCAAGAAATGCTACCTACACCTCTACAGATTCTGTTTCCGATTTTCTGGAGGCACGGGGATTGTGGGTAGAAGAATCTCAGCTCAAACGCCTTCGCAAGGCTCCTTTCTATAGTGTGATGGCTGACGAATCCACAGATATATCAACAATCGAAGAGCTTTCTATTTGTTTTCGTTGGGAGGAAAATGGAGAACCCGTTGAACATTTTTTTGACACCATTCCATTGAAAAAAACTGATGCTGCATCTATCTATACCACTTTGACTGACTGGTTCAAGCAGAAGGGTATTCAGCCTACTAAGCTTGTCGGAATGGGGTTTGATGGAGCAGCAACGTTTTCTGGAGTCAGAACTGGAGTCCAGGCGAGACTCAAGAAAAATTCTCCTCGAGCTCTCTATGTTCACTGCCATTGCCACTTACTCCAACTTGCTTGTGTTCAAGCTGCAAACCACACTCCTGGAATTGAGCATGTTTACAAGACATTGCTCACTCTATGGAAATTTTTTCACTACTCTCCCAAAAGAGCAGAACACCTGAAGAGTGTACAGCGTGTGCTTGACCTACCTGAACTGAAGGTCACCAAACCGTCCGACACCCGTTGGTTAGCTCATGAACAATGTGTCAAGGCAGTGAAAAAGAGCTATGCTTCCATTGTGATTGCTCTTGAGTCCTTCTATGAGCAAACACATGAGCCAGAAGCACTGGGGCTCAACAAAGCTCTATCAAAGAAGTCTACTGTGATGGCAATCTACCTCCTTGACTTCGTGCTGCCCCAAGTTGCTAAACTAAGCAGATGTCTTCAAGCAGAAAAGCTCGACTTGACCGCTATTTCTGGTTTGGTTGATTATACTCTGCAAACTCTTCATGAATCTTTGTTACCTGCTGCAAATTGGGTGCTGGAGCTATACTAGATGCCCAAGATGAGCTTCAAGCTATCGCAATAATTGACTCTGAATCTATCACTTCCTTTCAAGATAAAGTGGCTAAACCCTTCGTCACTGACTTGAAAGAAAATATTTCGAGGAGATTTTCTTCCCAAGATATTGTAGCATCATTTAGTATCTTTGACTCTTCAAAGCTACCACAAAAAGACTCTCCTGATCTGTCGTCATATGGGGATGAATTCCTTGGTGTTCTTGAGGACCACTACGGCAAGGAACTTGCAGCCAAGTCAGTACAGGGAGAGGAATTTACCGTGCCAGCTTTAGTTTCCTCTGACATTCGCACAGAGTGGGTGACATTCAGGAGATACATCACTACTCGGCCTAAGGAAGACAATACGAAATTGCTGATGGAATTAGCTACCAACAGCATGCTTGTACAGATGTTTCCCCATCTCAGTGACCTTGCCAAGGTGTGCCTTTCGATTCCTGTTGGGACAGCATCTGTGGAACGAAGCTTCTCCCAAATGAAGATGATCAAAACAAGGCTAAGGAGTCGTCTTGGAGAACAAAATCTAGCTCACCTGATGAGAATAGCAATAGAAATGCCTGAAGAACTTCCAGATGACATTGTAGAAAGTGTAATCGATATTTGGAACAGAAAGACTAGACGTATTGCTGTATAAATGTATTGCTGTATAAACGTATTGCTATATAAATACACTTATATTTTGCTTAAATAAAATTGTTTGTTGCCTAATAATTAGACTAATGGATATAATAATTTAAAAAAATGCAGTACATAGTCACACAGGTCTATTTAGAATAATGAAATTTCATTTCAAATGCTCAAGGGGGGGCACAAAATCCTCTAGGGGGGGCGAATGCCCCCCCCTGCCCCCCCCTAAAAAAAACCCTGGTGTGTGATATCCAGTTATCAAACCTTACTGCACATTTACTTTACATTTAAGAACTGTACGTTTTTAGTTATTATTTTTTGTTTAGGCTGCTCGGTTGGTGGACTTCCTGATTTACAAAGGTCCACTGGGACTTGCAGCTCTCTACCTTTCTTTGGGGACAAAAGATATCCCCAATCATTATCTTCTTCGAAAAGAGTTTCAATATATAGGTTTGTTTTTTGAAAATTTTATAGATTTTTTTCTTTTTTTTCTTGCTGTTGGTTATGAAACACCAAAATTAGTCTAGGAGGTAAAAAGTATAAAATGAATTGGTCAGGTACAAGCCTTTATGGATGGGATAGGTCTATGGAAGGAATAGGGCTATGGATGGGGCAGATATTTACATAGTTGTTTTCTTGAATAGAGTGAACCTGCATAGGAAATTTTGTTAGAACAGGACGAAAGTTAGAGTACCATAGAAAAATATTACAATATTTTATTTTATTTGTCTTAGTACGCTCTGAAGTTGGAACCAATAGAGAAGAAATGGAAGACAAAGAAAACGTTCATGATTTGGCATTAGGTAAAGTGTGTTCAAATTGTGTTTATAATAGTAAAAGGAAAAAAAATAGAAACTGATGCAATATCATTATTACTAGTCTCATGTACACACATACAACTTTGCACGAGGCCAAGATGACTTGGCATGATAACTATTACTCAGCACTTTGGACCATGAATGTAGAATAAGGTATAAGATGTGACTCTTGCGGACTGTGTTAATCTCTGAGCATGCCTGGAAATATGTTGGTATCTTTTTATTTGCTAGCTGTTACTTGTTGGACTATACACACGTCAATAAACTTTAATTCTAGTACAAGGTTTCGACCAAGTTTGCTGGTTTCTTCAGGTACAGAAAATAGCAAAAGTGGAGTGACTGGTTGAATGACTCAATGAATGGTGAATGGAAGTCGCGTCACTATGCCTCTCAAAATTACATCATTTATTAAGTTCATTACAACACAAGTTTCATTGCAGTACTCCCATGTTTAGATTGCCAGTGATTTTAATGTGAAGTGTGACCTTTTATGCAATCTAATATATCAAGTAAAGTGATCTTGTTGGTGATTGAAGAAGAGCCCTAAGTTCGAACAATTTTTGTTATTGTTACAGGATGCAGAAACAATGCAGTACATAAAGGCATTATTTGTTTCCATAATGCAGTTTTTGGTTAGCCAACTACATGAGGGGACACATTAGTCTAACAAAAATAATATGTTTATTGGTTTATTGGTGAGAAAGAGGAGTGAGCAGGGATATTATGGAGACTGGTTATCTCTCTATCTCTCTATTTATTTATGGTACATGGTAATTTTTGGTAGTGCGTGTGAGAACTGAGTGTATTCCTCCATATATATTTCTCCTTTCTAATATAGTCTGTGCAGATGTAAGTTTAACTTTTCCTGACTCTGGTATGTAGATATAGATGGGGCAGTGAAGGTACTGGATCCTGTTCCTCTCTCCAAAGCAGCTGCAAACCTTCTTATGAGTAACTTCTCTCCACCTATATCATGGTGGTCTAACTGGCCCACGAGTGTGGGCGGGGTCATGAGGGTGTGGCTCACAAGTAAGGGGAGGAAGGAGATGAGCATGCTGGTGGAGGCACTCGTATACACTGAGGGTCTCGGGCAGTATACCACTACGCTGGCTGCTAAGGAAGGTACGTAACAGTCAATGAAGCCATTTCAAGATGGCTTCCTGCTTAAATATAGGAAGGTTATTTTTGTATACATATTATAGTGTAGTAGTTAGTATGTTACACTGAGAAAATTCTAGAAGTTTTGAAGTACCGTAATCCCACTACAACGCAGCAGAACACTGCTGGTGTTTGTATGTCTGAGAACCCTTTCAGTCATTGTTATTTCATCCGTCAATGGTTCTGACTGGTTCTGACTTATGTAGAGCGACAACATGAAGTGTTATAGAGTGTGACTGAGTATGGAATGCACACAATTTGAGTTCAGTGAGAAGTTATCCTTTATCATTGCTATAGTATGACATAAACTTGAAGTAGATAGTTAGGCATATATCAAGGAGTCAATAGCACTCACTATTAAGGTATTAGGGTGTCTTTTCCATATGCGCCATGCAGAATATATCCATACATGCTTAAATTCCACATTATTTTATTATCTGAATGAAGCTCTAGTGTGAAATTTCCAAGCCAAAGCTTCAAAATTAAGAATCATAAAATCCAAGTTCTTTTTTTCCTCTTTTGTTTTATCAGTGTTGTTGATGTTCTTATTGAACACAACACCATTTAAGCAATTGGGTAACACTTAACTAGGCTAAACATCATGAGCTGAAGATATTTTGGTTACCTGATATATATTTCTAGTGTTCACTTACTAGGCTGATTGATATCAGTTAGCAAATGGCATCACTTATTGTTAACAGAGATCACAATTTTATTAGAAGCACACCGTATGAGTTGAGTTGAACTGGTCATTGCACCCACTTTGAGGTGTGCTTATATTCAGCTGAGAGTGGCAAAGCTAAGAATATGGTTTTAACATCTTGTTTGGTTTTCTGGGCATGTGAAGACCCCAATTGCTTATTTGAATGAGTAAGACTCTGTAAGTAGGATGTATTTGTATGTATAGATAAGTAAATACACTGACAGCTAGCTAAGCTAATTACTGAGGGGCTAAGCTGATAAAAAGACAAGATAGATTTGCTCTAAAGTGTATAGGAACAAGTACTGAAGGTCCCACTGAGCATGAACGAAAAATCATCATGATTACATTGTTGCATTGTGTAAATCATACACTTTGAGTCATCTTCAGATTATTGTTTCGTTAGTGACTGGTTTTGGGAAATCAACTTAAACTGGCAAAGACCCTCAGCGTGCATACGCGAGAGGGTTACAGTACTCAGTTTATTTGTCAGTCAGTCATTCTGTCACACAACAGAAGAGCTAATCTCAAAGATGGTGGTCACTTGAACATTGATAGTTGGTAACAGTCCCTATGGTCACGCCATGCTCACGAGAGCAAATAATTTCTTGCTGCCCACGGTAGTTTTGCTTCAGTTTACCGGTTGAGTTCCCCATTGAAACTACCTGGTAGGTGAGTGTTTCTTGCTTTTGCATGTTTTCTTATGAAGACAGCATTCACGTCTGCCATTTCATTGCAATAGCTACATATCGACTTACACTAGCCAAATATCGACTTACACTAGCCAAATATCGACTGGTGTAAGCTAGCTACACATCGAATTTTTCTTTGGGTCCTTGTAATAGCTAGCTGGCTACATTATAGTAATGCGTAGGGTTCGCACCTTTGGTGTGTCATTTTTTTTTAGTATCCACGGGTAAAGCATTACTGGTTGACCTTTCCCCTCCAAAACATGTAGAAATGGATTAAATAACTGTTACCTCTAGCTTGTGGCATAATTGTAAGCTCTAGAGCTCATGCTATGAGGCTAAAATCACTTGCCATTAGAGTCGTACGGAAAGTTGCTAAGAAAGCTTTTTGCTGATTATGCACTTACTGCAGGAAAAAATAACTGTATCTAACATCTAACTAGTTCATTTAGTAGTCTACATAATCCACGCACTCATGCAATTCTCGCCATGTAAGTGGAGTGCAGTTTCTCTAAGTGGCCTAAATGAAGCCCAGTTAAATTCTTTCACTCCTCTAGCAACCAGATTTGTGTATGTGTCGCTGAGGCACGTGGTAATAATATTATACAGAATAAGAGACACGCCCCCTAAGCCTCAGCAAACTCCTTTACATGGCATTTTCTCTAAATCAGCAGTAATAAATGGAACAAAAATAATGAACTGTTATAGTGCGTAGGACGAAGATGGCTTTTTCTACAGCATTCAGATGTGGAAGACTTCATCCTGAGGCCCCATGCAACCTACTGGTAGATTAAAATAAAATAAAAATCATTGGGTGCACTGCTGCGTTTTGGCTAGTTTTCTCAAAAACTGGTCACACTTATACCATATGGTACAAAAGAGTGCATTGGGTTTCCCTGTGATGTAGTTAGTGTAGTCAATCTATGAATATAGTTAATTGTACCTTCGCATAAGACATGGTAGGAGCAATGCACAAACCTGTAGTCACAATAATCCTGTCTGAGCTTTAAATGTTTATGATCCAATTTGTACAGTAGAAGACAAAATAAAGTTTTGAATTCTGTTCCGTAGAACGGCCGTCGCACGATTAAAAAACGGTACGCCGTTTGGTAAAAAACTGCTGTTCTGTTCAACCACGTTACCGTTTTAATCTTTCTCGTTCACTGCATGCCTCACTCAAAGAAATATAAAAAATTGTTTATCCAATAAAAAGTTCCGATTTTTATGTTTACAGGTTCCTGAGCAGCGCTTTTTGGGTTAAAAAAAATTGAAACTGTTCTATTCGAAGTTGTCTCGCGTAGAATTGCTAGTTTGACCATCGCACAGTATTGATGTTTTTTTTTCGATATTAGGGCCTTCTTGGGCTTAGATTTTTTACTACTGGAGGTCCATCAGTAGCTAACAGAAGACATACGAAGTGCGAACCTTGTTATAGGTCTATGCCCATCGGAACTTCGGTTTGCAGCTTTATTGAAGCAAGTTAAAATTTTTGTACGATCTTTTTTGCACTATTCCCGTAGCGTTTAATGGTCGATAGCCTTAGCTTGCTGATATAGCTATGGAAGAGTTTCTGGCTAAAAAATATCTGTGAATCGATGGAAAAGCTTGACCGTTTTTTACCGTTTTAGTAAACGGTGTCGGCTGTTTAGTCAAAACGGTACATAACGCAACGATAAAAACTATGGTAAAAAAAAAAAAACTACAGTATTACGGCCGTACTGCGGAACGAAATTCGAAGCTTTATTTTGTCTCCTACTGTACATTTGCCTTTGTTTGTTTGTTTGTTGTTGTTGTTTTTTTTTGTTTTTTGTTTTGATTTGTGTGTGTGCACATGTGTGCGTGTTTTTAACAAAATTTCACTGAGTAAGAGATCTTAAATCTGAAGGAAGTCAAATTTGTATCATTTTTTGCCCTCCTTAAAAATTGCTGTAAACTGTTAACACTCCACTCAGGTTCCTCATCGCAAACCTAGCTACAGTAACAATGGCCAGAAGAATCTATTTAAAATGAGTTTAGCTTTTTAATTACCTGATTTACTAGCCTGTCGAGGTTCATTTTCTGTCAGATGGGTGGTAAACCAGCATTTTATTGCGTATTAAAAATTTCACAAGAAAGTCCTACAGTGACTGAGGAAGTCTTGACTATTTCTACGTTTTAAAATCCCGTCCATACATGGCACAGTTGCCAGACTGGCAGTGTACATATAATGTCATATCTCACTCTTGCATCATTCACAGTGAGTTATATGACACACACACACTCTCTCTCTAGTTGTGATAACAGTACACACTGAGTGCCTGCCAACAGAACAAACCACTTAAAATGCTCACTGTGAGGAGCGAAGTTCACTACCCCCCCCCCCCCCCCCCCCCCCCCCCCTCCCATCCACCCAAATGCTGCCCGACCATTCATATGGGGAAAATTGCATACATGCACGTAAAGGAAACAAGCCAATATATTACATATATGTATTACACACTTGTAAAGACATATTATCATATAAAGAATAAAGAAAGTAAACTATTGAAAAAAGTATGAGCATGGGCGTATACTGTCTCTTTAGAGAACTACACTATTCCACTTGACATCTCGAGGTTCTTCTTGAGTTTGTTGACAGAAGAATGGCACAAGGTAGCAGTCTACTTGGGCTTCAGCCAGCAGTATTTGGACTCCCTAAAAACACACTGTAGTCATGGGAACAATGAAGACATGGTGAGTGTGCTTCTTTAAGATGTGGTGACAATGCTCAGGACTTCCAGTGTTTGTAGTGAGTCCTTTATGGTAGTAGGGATACATGTGTGTATAGTAGTGGTTGTGTAAATAAGGATTTGTGTGGTAGGTTTTTGTGTGCGCATGTGTTCATTGTATTACTTGTGTGTGTGCATGAAACACGTGTGTATATGTATGAATGTGTGTATATGTGTGTGCATGTGTGTGAAGGTGATTTCCTTCTTGAGACATTGGAGGCTACCAGAGTGTCACCATTGTTTCTTGCCCATGTTACACCAGCTCAAGGTTCTAGCTGGAGTCATAGTAGAATCGAAGGGGAAGCGACCTTTGTCTGAAACGAGACCAGGTAAGCAAGCAGCTGTAGCTATAATAATAATATTAATGTGAGGAACTGGATCGATTTGTTCCTCAGCAATACGTCAATTGAGTAGTTAATCACGCCCACTATTTTAGTTGTGGCGTACATTGGTGAACCAATACTAATAATATATTAGACCGATATCTGATGGATCCATATTAGTATCAGTGCAGCTTTCGATTATAAAATCTACATTTAGTTTAGTGGGAAAAAATAAGTTTTAAGAACATCTTATTCCGCCTTAAGTTCAGCTTATTTAAAACCGAGTGTATTTGAACATAACATTTTTTATTCAGATTTAGAGCCTGTTGTCTACAAGAACAAGAAGCTGAAAGTAGATATCAGAGGTACTCCCCACAAACGACTGGAATGTAGTCAATACTTGGGGCTCCCTGTAAGCGGCAAAACTGCTCATGCTCAGTATGTTGACAGCGAAGAAGCAGTACTTGAACCAGAGTACAAGAGCTTAAAATCTCTGAGCGGCGATGAAGTTTTGGATAGTCATGCACAACACAGCAGCTCAGGTCTCAGTGAGGTGGCCGTGTCTAACTGGAGCATCACGGAACGTCCCATGTACAGTGGTGAGGATGAGAGGAATAGATATCACTATCAGGGTGCACATGATTCCCTTGTTAATACACATACACAACAAATGGGTGGCAACGTGGAAGCTAGCAGAGTACCACAAGTGTCTCTATCAACTATAGCAGCCTCAGGTCCAGATGATGTCATGGAGGAGGAACAGGAGCGAGCCTGTGGTATACTAACTGAGAATCGGCTTGGTCCTCAGAATGCTGCTGACGTAACAACTACCTCAAATTCTTTTGATGCTATCAGCTTGCCAGTGAAACAGGAACAGGAGAGCTTAAGCCATGACAATAATTTTCAACCATTGCAACCATTCAGTCATGCAGAGGAAGCCAGGAATGTAGATAGAGCAGAGCTTCCAGAAATATGTGATACTGGCAATGGTTTGCTATTGGCAGAAGGAAGCCGTAGCAGCAGTTTCACTGCTGTTCCACGTGATGATGATGATGATGATGATGACAATCTTAACAATTTTGACAGCGACAGCGATGAGGCTCAGGAGGGTAAGGAAATGATTGTTAATCCTGTCGGCAGCAGCAGTAGTCATTATGATGTCCAGCTAGTAGATTTACCCGACCTCAGCAGTTACAGTGCTGTTTTGGTTTCCAATCCTCATCACAGTGGTGTGTTAAGCCAACAAAGTTCAATGCAGAGTGATAGTCATATGGCCTCTAGCTCTGTTTTAAAGAGCGACTCAAACGAAGAAGTGCGCACTCAGTGTGTTTCTCCATCACTGACAAGTGGCGAGGGGCAAGACGTAGAATTTGAAGATACTAATGAAACCGAAACCATTGGGGTTTGTCAAGATGTGGTCAGGTACGAAGATCAGGAAGATGTTGTGAACATATTGCATAATGGTTCTCAAATTAATAAGTCCAGCAACAGTCAGTACCATGAGCGTGAATCAGAGATAGGAATAACAGGTGGTTGTGGTGGTGTCGGAGGTGAACCCTCTTTAGAACATGGTTCAGCACAAGACCAATCTCGTTTTAGTGTTACTAATGAACACATACCAGACTCTGGTGCCCATGCTAGAAACCAGGATTCTTTCATTGAATATAGCAGGGATGATGAGGATGAGGAGGAGGAGGAGGATAGTGACAATAACTTAAACAAGTTCGACACAGACAGTGATGAAGATAGTAATGATCTATCATCATCACAGCAACAAGCTGGGAAGTTGCCACATCTACCAGAGGAGACTGTTGTTTCCAACTCTTTACAAACTAGCCAGCATGGGCCGTTATATCCTTCACCCCATCCCAGCCACTCTCAGCAAGCTTTTGATCTTCCACTTGATACCAGTCATATTGGCAATAGTAGTGATAGCAGGATTTTTAATAATAGTAGTAGTAGTAGTAGTAGTAGTAGTAGTAGTAGTAGTTTTCCTCTAGTAAATTCTAATTCTATGCAGCAACTTGTTGAATCTGTAGCATCAGATGTATCTGGTATATCTGTTGAGCTAGAACAGAGTGTAGATAGCCGAGGCCAATCCTCAGATACTCATGAACACACTCACCAAGAGAATGTTTCAACAACTAGTCCTAGAATGACAACAGCTGAAGTCTCTGCTGCTGCTCATTGTAATGATACAGGTAACCACTTATCACTTCCCCCACACGACCCCTCCCTCATTGCAGCCAATCCGACCGTAGCACAAAGCACATCAAGTCTTCCGACTCCTATTTTCAATGCTAAAGTTTCACAGAATGCCACAGGTCATAATGTTTCATCATCAGCCACCAATCATCCCGATACCTCAGGTACTGCAAATACATGCACAGAGCACAGCATTCATCACGGTAATTCAGGAATAGGCGACTGCATGCACCAAGTACTCGCCACACAGTCAACTACTCATCACACTGATACACAACTAAGCACTCAAACACAGGCACCAAATATACTACAGGACAGGAGTGAAGACAGGTTAAATGACTTTGACAGCAGCAGTGAAAATGGCGGTGATCAGGAAAGTTTATTAGAAAGTGGCAAGCTCTTGAATGACTTTCTTGAAATTCCATTAGCTCAAAAGCCATCTTGGAGTATAGCATTTCCACTGGACAAAACCCTTGAAGCTGTTACAAAACCAAATGGCTCAAAGAAGGGAGAAATGTCATTACCAACAGAACTTCATTTACATACAGACAGTCCTTTAAAAATGGAGTCTAAAATTTCTCGAGTTGAAGACTCCATGCAAGCTTCTGGACCAGAATCAAGTCTATATGACGACAGAAACACGGAAGGTCCTGCAGTTACACTATCACATAGGCAATCTGATACTGCAACACAAGCTGTTCATGATGAAGTAAAATCGCAGGAGCAATCTTTAATGGAGATTTCAGAAAATGAATTGCCGATTGCAGTTGAAACTGTTACAACATCTGATAATGCAAGATCAAATGATGTCACTGAAACTGAGTCACATGTTAGCGAGGATGACAACATCAATCAGTTTGATTCTGAAGATGACGAGGAAAGACCTAATACATGTCCTACAATGCCTGAAGATATCCCTTTACCCAATGTTGAGGTTGATGGGGAATGTGAGGATGCTAGTGATGCCAGTGGCATTCAGTTAAAATCAAGTGTGTCAAATCACACAGATAAAGTAAGGTCAGATGGTGATGATACTAATAATAATTCTCAAGTTAAAATGACAGAAAATTTAAATCAAGATTTATTATTGACGAGTACTGTAGAAGCGAAAGATGTGAGTAAAGATGATTTAAATGACTTTGACTCTGATTCTGAAAGCAGGCGAAGTATAGATGCTTCAGTGAAAGAAACACTAGAGCAGAGTAGTAACCAATGGTTACATGGCCATAATGCTTTAGGACAGAGTCTTCCATCACACCAAGCATTGGAAGGCGAGGACAGAAATAGCCACAAGTCGAAGCAGCTTGTTAACAATGAGGAAGAAGACCAGGTGCAAGGAAGTATTCAACTGTCTTCTGGTGAAGATAGTGATGATGACAATTTAAATCATTTTGATACAGACAGTGGCAATGAAGACATCTGCCCTGAAGTAAATAATAATATATCTGATGCAAGAAATTCAATTACAGTGACTTCAAATGTGCAAGAGGGAGACTCAGAATCAAGGGATGATGAGTCACTTTATATCCAGACTTCACCTATAGTTCTGACAGTAGTTGGTGGCAAGAAGAAGTTAGATTTTACCCGTGTTGACATCGGAGAAGAAGATATATTAATTTTAGAAAAATCTCTTACGACATATCCAGATCTGGAAGTACTAGATCTTGCCGATTGTGGTATTGGATTGGAAGGTGCAGTGTCACTTGCACGTGCTTTTAAACATTGTACAAAGTTGGAAGCAATTATACTAAATGGAAACATGATTGGTTCTCATGGTTTGTCTTCTCTTTGTAGTGGCCTACGATACTGCAATGATTTGGTGAGACTTGCTTTGGCGGACAACAATATTGGGTCAGTTGGAATAAAAGATTTGTCAAATTGTCTCAGATATTTCTTGGACATTGAAATATTAGATCTCTCTGACAATGCCATTGATGAAGATGGTACATTAGCTCTGGCTGATAAATTGAAGCATTGCGATAAACTTCTCTTTTTAAATCTTTCTCGTAATCGCATTAATAATGTGGGAGTTGTGAACCTAGCGTATGGGCTGCAGTTTTGTTGTAAACTTCAAACATTGAATCTTTCTTGTGTTAATGTGGATTCTGAAGGTGTATCAGCCCTTGTCAATAATTTGATAAATTGTGCTTATTTTTCCAGTTTGGACTTATCTTGCAACAAAATAACTTGCGTTGGTGCAGAGGCTATTGCAAATGGACTGCCATATTGGCCTAAAATAGAAAAGCTGAATCTTTCAAGTAACGAAATACGTACACCAGGTGCCAATTTTCTGGGCAGTGCTTTGAAGCATTGCATTAATCTTCAAGTATTTAGCTTGTCAAGTAACTCTATTGATTCAGTTGGTGTCCAGTCTTTATCTTATGGGCTCAAGCACTGTACAAAATTACAATCATTTCTAATATCTAGCAATTACTTTGGTTCTGAAGGTATTATAGCACTGTCTGGTACTTTAGCGACGTGTACAGAAATTAGAGTACTGGAATTATCTCATAACGACATTGATTGTGAAGGAGTCATAACTTTGGCAGATGCTCTAGTGACTTGTACTAATATTCATGAACTGAACTTGAGCTATAACAGAATTGGTTCAAACGGCACAATAGCCCTAGCCAATGCACTCAAAATGTGCCCTAATCTTTCTATACTAAAGCTATCAAATAACTATATTGATTCTAAAGGAGCGTTTGCTTTGGTGTCAGCTTTAAAAACATTAGAAATGCTAACAATACTGAATTTATCTAATAATAATATAGGCTTGGATGGTTTAAAAGCCCTCAAAGAAATATTGAAAACTTGCGTAAATATTAAAATAATAGAGCTCTCTGGTAATACTGAGCCAGTATCAGTGCAAACGTTGAAACAACAATGCAATAAAGTGCTTCAAGAGCCTTCATTCAGTGACAAAAGCGCTGAAAGAAGTGATTTAGACATAGATATGGAGCCTGATGATGATAATTTAAATAATTTTGATTCTCAGTCTGATGAGGAGGCGTATGATACCAATTCAACTAGTGTTAAAATGATGGGCAAAACCAGTGGGAGGACTGATGAAAATTTGGGGCGTCAGTCAGATGCAGGTTCCAACAATAGAACTGTTCCTAATTTTAGTTCAGGTTCATTTAGTGGTCAGGATACAGAAAATCCCAGAGCAAGATTTGAAACAAAAACTGAAGATTCTTCAGCTCCTTTCCTGACTGGAATTATTAACACTGACACTGTACCATCAATAGCAGATACACACATTTCAAGTGAAGGTGACTCCAGTGCAGCTTCTAACTTAATGAACTTGGAAAGTCCTGAACAATTTCGAAGTTTAGAGAGTAATCATTCAGTCTCATCTCATAATGGTGTGGGTCAAGTCTCAAAATTTTCTAATTCTGGGAGGAGACCAAGTGCAAGTCACAGCGAAGGTGAAGAAAAAAGCCATCTAAGAAGCAGCATTGAGATAAAAGATGGAAGTGCTGTAGGTGAAAATTCTAATTTATCATCAAACATTCTTGGTCCAGAATTGAAAGATGAATCTGCTGAGTTGGCAGCATCTGACAATGCTAGTGTTATGAGTAAAGAGAGTTCCAGTAATACAATATGTGTGGAAGGAAGTCTTTCATGTGCAAGTGTCCCAACAGTGCTTCATGGCAATGAGAAGAGAATTTCCATTAAACCTTCATCAAGGAGAGTTGTGAGTGACACTGGACCTCATGATACCGGGACAGAAAGTGAATCAGGAAGACGTTATTTGTTCAAACCAGTGAAACCAAATGCCTTATCATCATCTCTGCCATTGCATTTAGAACAAGTTTCTCAGAAACGAGCAGAGAAATCCAGCGCATCTCAGGATGTAAAAGTTGAAATGAGCAGTAGTGTAACACCTCCTCATAGAAGGAACAAACGTTCTACACATGCAGTGGGCACCAGCTCATGTAGTGATAGTAGTGATATAGAGATAGGGTCTGGTACTACCACACAAGGAAGAGAAAAATCAAGAGTGCTCCCATCGCTTAGTGAGAGTAAGGCTTCAGATAGTGTACCATCTCTTACTGCAACCAGGGAAAGGATAAGTGAAACCTCTTTGAAAGATGACCATGATGGTGAGCAGAAACAGTCTCTTCCAGATCAGGGCAATGATACAGTATCAACTAGAAAGGAGAGTAAGAGTCAAGGAATGCATCATATTTCAACAGAAGAGGAGGGAGTATTTAAGTTTTCAAGCATTCGCCGGCATGAGCAAAGGGCTCCTGTAGATCCTGGCCATTTTAAAGAAGTTAAAACTCACGAAAGAAGTTATACTCCAGTTAGTGATGATATCGGCGATGAGGGAAGTGATAATCGTAATGAGTTCGACACTGATGGGTTTTGCTCTGAAAATGAAAGTGTGAAGGGTAAAGATATTCGAATAAAAAGCAACAGTGATCTTGGTTTCTCTATACAAGGATCACCAAATGGCAAAAGTGGAGTACACCAATCACAGATGAATGCTGACAGACACAATGTAGATTATGTGAGGCAGGATAGTGAGACTGGACAAACATCAGCTTCAGTTAAAGATGACAGCATTGATGGTACTCATTTCTACCAAGCAGTCCCTCCTCCATTTATACATCACGCTCTTGAAAGTGCCTATGGCCAGGGAGTCCTTGTGCCAAGGACATCCAGTGAACTTGATAGAAAAAGTTTGAACTCAGATATGACATGTAATGGTAGTGAAAAAACAAAATCAGCACCTAAAGCCAACAGTGCCAATCGATCAGGGTATCTAGATAACATTCTGGCCCCAGAAGTTTATGGGGAGGTGAATTCTGAGAACAACCTCAGTGCTGAGGATGAAGATGGTAGAGTTATTGAGCACTTTGGTGACAGCTCTTCTGATTTGGATGCAACTTCCGAGAAAGAATCAGATAACTGTTCTGGCAGTGAATTCCCTTCTTTAGAAAAAATTAAAAATGGTAGTGTTCGCTTCAGGAGAACTACTGATTTGTCAGATAGCAATTCTGCCCATAGTAGACAATCCAGGAGAAAGCCTAAAAAGAAAAATGTGAAAAAGAATAAAGAGCGTGCAGGTGACAAGGCATCAGGAAGTAACTCTGATGTTGTGGAGAAAACTCCAGCTATGGCAAATGCTAGTGTGACGGCATCCATGATTCCTTCTTCAGGGGAAAATGTCTCAGCTGTGTGGGAGGGTAATGAGATTCCTGATCCTTCTCTGCAGTCCAATGAAATAAAGCCATTTGTGCCAAAGGAAGGAGAAGAGGTATACTGATTATTAGGTTATGTTATTATATAATGATCTTGTGTATTTTTCAGCATACTGTTTGCTTTATTTAGTGGTAGTGACATCACTGAATTGTGCTGGAATGTCTGGTAATTGAGTACAAGTTAAGCATAGTGATACCACTTTGTCTCTTCCTAACCACATATTTTACAATAATTATTTGGTTTTGTGAATAATAAGACGGCATTCTTGTCGTTGTTGTTTTGTTGTTCTAATTTTTTTTGCCTAATAGTAAGATTTCACTATTATAGAGAGACTATTGTAAAAGAAAAGGACAACACAATTAATTTTCTTGATGTAGAAGTTAAAAAAGGAAATAATGGTCTAGAAACAAAATTCTATCATAAACAAACAAATACAACAGATACTTATATTTCAATTCATACCATCATCGAGAATTCTGACAAGAACTTCAGCATGTTTGAAACATGCAGCTATGACTCTATGTGATAAAGAATTTATAGATTAAGAGTTCACATTTATCAGATGTATTTCAACAGAATGGTTATCCCAAGAACTTAGTTGAGAGAGTACTGCACAAGGAAAGTGAACAAGAAAGTGGAAACAAGAATTTGGAGGAAACTGACAATTTTTTTTGATAATCCCATACATCAAGAGTGTTAGTGAGAAAATTGAAAGAATATGAAGGAATTGAACATAAGGGTAGTATTGCAAGTACAACTACAGCATAAAAAAGCTTAACTTTAAATAGCCACAAGATTATAGGTGTTGTTTATAGGATCTCTTGCAGTTCTTGCAACAAAATGATGTTGCATTGGAGAAACAGGGAGATCTCTCTGATATGTCAGAGTAAAAGAACATAAATATGCAATAAGGACAAGAAACATGAACAATGCCATAGCAATACATGCAACAGACACTGGACATTGACCTAACTGGAATAATGCAAGCATATTGGCATATGAAGAGCAAGATCCAGTGTGGGATATTTTTTAGGATTGAGTTTTTAATTTAATTTAATTTTTTTCTTTTTTTTTCTATTGTAGTATTTTCTAAAAAAATTTTTTCTAAATTTAAGTTCTTTTATCACTTTCCTTGATTTTTTTCCCATTTCTTTTTTCAAGCTTTTTATACCATCACAATTTCCCTTTAGACCTTTTTCTGTATTTAGCTTTAGATGTCTTAGCACCTTCAGCACTTATCCCCTAGGTTTCAGCAACAAACAAATAATACTGTTGCTGTAGTGTAGCATTTTTGTATGTCTTTTGTATGAAGAAGGCTCCATAGAGCAGAAATGTCTTGATTAGTTTTAACACCAGAAATCTTTTAAATATGTACTAGCTATGTAAAAAGTTGTCACTCATTATAAATTTTAAAAGATTTTACTAATACTAATTAATTATTATCTATAGATGTGTAGTGAAGATCTAATGGCTGCTATACGAGATCCTGAGGGCTTAGATTTAATGCGTGCACTTTTATCTTCAGGTGCTAAAGCCAATCTTGTGTACAAAGTAAGATTATGCTTTTCATAAAAATTCCAATTTATTATTATGTTCTTATTTTATAGACGGGAACTTATCCAATTCATCAGGCAGTTTGCTCTAAAAATTTAGATAAAGTATTGATGATCCTGGAACATAAAGGAGATGTCAATGAAATGTGCAAGGTGTGAAAAGATTAGCTTATTTCTGGTGGAATGGCAATATATAAAGTTTCTACTTGTCACTAATTTTTATATTTTGTTGTGTTACTAGGAGAAAAATAAAAGTGCTCTACATTATGCCTGTGAACAGAAACTGGTTCCTATAATCCAAGTACTAGTTCTAAATGGAGCAGACCTGGAGGCAATTGATAGTTCAGGCATGAGTGTGTTACATCATAAGAGCACTTTAGAATCACGTGATGTGGTCTCCTTTCTTCTTGACTTTGGAATTGATATAAACATAAAGACTGAGGTAATTGAGGTCATGTATTATTAATCTTATGTTTATATGCCAACTTATCTTTTACGGGGTATTTGTGTAATTTTTTAAATCTAATGTTCACTAATACTTCGTTTTTCTTTTGCAGTGTGGTGCTACACCTTTAAGCATGGCGGTTCATTTTTGTGATATAGCTACAGTAAGATTTCTGCTAGATAGAGGAGCAGATCCTAATGTGAGCTGGGTCATAATGGAGAAAGATCTCACTCTTACACCACTGTGCCTGGCTGCAGTGAAGGGGAACCAAGCCATGGTTTCACTGTTAGTTGAATTTGGAGCACAAATAAATTCTCATGACGAAGTAAGTGGTCAATAGTTTATAGTTTTGAAAGTTAATGTTGACTCTTTTTCTTTTTCTTCGCAGTCCATGTATTCACCAGTTTCATTTGCTATCATGGGAAAGTCAGTGGACTTGGTTCGTTATTTCACAGAGCAACAAGACTTTGACTGCACTTTAAAAGGAGTATGTTTTTGAGTATTGTTCAGATTGTTATCATTATACATTTTTAATTAATCATTAATTATTCCTATTATTATATAATTGTATCTATTTCAGTTGGTGACTCCATTTTGTATTGGTGTTCAAAAGAAGCAATACGAATGTATTGAAATACTTGTGAGCAAGTATCAAGGTGGATTGGTGAGTAATATTCTAAATGTCGTCATTCTCATTATAGCTGTGTTGGTTTTCCTTTATTGCAGAAAGCTATGCTACGTGATTCTAAACGTGCAGGCTACCAGCGACTAACCACTAGCATATATGAGTATCGAGAGTATGAAGTGGACCCTAGGCCTCCTGACAAGGAAGAACCCACTTTCTCAGAACAAGTAGCACCACAGGAAATTGCATCTACTACACAGCCTGCCACTGAGATAGAACACTCTGCTCAAGTGTACCCCAGTCCTACCAGACCATTGAGGCCCATGCCTACATTTGTGCCAATTCAGGTAAGCCAAATAAGAAAATAATACAGTTCGTCCAGCTTAAAGAGTAGAAAGTTCTGTTTTTTGTTAATTGTTCTTTAAATGTATACATGTGCAGTCAGATTGATGTCAGGAAGCTGAAACTTCACACACACACAAATTAATATATATTGAAATTGAAAAAATTGTGGTTTGTGGTCACAACTGTGGTAATAGATAGAAGAAGTGACCCTATAAATGGAGGATATTTTTGATGTTTTTAAGCCAGAAAAAGAGTAAATTGAATTCGAGTGTCTAAAGATTTTGCAGACTGAATCTATGGCTCATTAATTTGATTTGTACCAAATTTTTATATTTTAATACTATTTTACTTATTTTTAATTTCATTTTTTATAAAAAAAACTAAACTCCCCAAATGCTTTAAGCTGGTAATTTAGCAATTTTGAAGTAAGTGTCTTGGGAATTTAATATAAAATACCTAAATAGTTGTATTTTAATCCATATGAATTTGAAACCCCTATCTTGAAAATTAAGGGAAATAAAAATGCTTTTGTGAGAGTGTTAGTATTTTCGGTGTAAGTTGTGACGTTTGCGGAAGCTCTTATCTCAATGACGACGTATTTGTGATGTCAGAGTGTTGCGCTTGCGCATTTGTGAACTAAACCTGGGGACGTTGGACACGCTGGTAAAACGCGGGAGAGATGGGCCCGTAACCGAGCCACGCAAACAATCAATTAACTTTGGCGCCAAAAACCGCGAAGCAGGTGGACACAAACGGTCTCTGAGCTATAACTTGTATGTAGTGTACTAGTCTGAGACAGTCATTTCGAATAACATCCTTCTATTATACTTGCAAGGGAATGAAGCTGTACTTGTGAAGCCATTGGAGCAGCTTAAAACTCTGTCTCAACCATGACCAACTCCACCCTGACTGGTACCAGCTCCGACAATTCCACCAACCTTGTATTGAGACTCCGCTGCCGTATAGACTCCATCATCATCACTTCAGTTCTTTCCATCGGGATTGCTACCGCTATACTCTTCAGCCCTATCGCCTACAAGTCTAAATCTTGTGCTGAACTACCCGCTCCACTAATGAGCAACCAACTCCAAGCAACATCGGGAATACGCCATCACTTTTGCTCGAGTGACTATTTCCAAAGTTACAACGGCCATCTCAAGGCTCATTTGTATTTCTTATTATTGTTTACAAATGGGCTCTTTTTAGAGCTGTCACAAGTTAATTGATTATCTTACCAAATAAATTGCGCGTTCGCGGAGCTCAACATTATGGGGGGCGTGGTGAAGTTGCGAATCAGTTGTCAACTTGAAAATAGAAATTGATATTTCGTGGAACTGGATCACTGAATTGAATCCAAATTTTGCGCACAAGCAAAATAACCCCCTTAGAATAAAGTTACAGAGAGTTTTTTTTAGAATAACGCACGAGTAAAACGGCATGAAATTTTACTGTTTACAAAAAAAAAGAATATAGATATTAGAAATATGGCTCTGTAATGTTGCGAAGAAGCCCTCAGGCTACCTCTGGAAAAAAAATGAGCGCAGTAGCTCTTTCGGCCGCTTCGAAATAACTCTGAATAGTAGCCAGTGTGCAGAGCTGTATCTCCGTCCCAGGCGGGTCTTCATTCTTCAAATTTGGCTTGCTGGAGTCCTCTATTGGTGCTCATTCCACCTGTAACAACAAAGTAAGCCCACAGTACACAGAAAAAGAAATATAAAGACATAGCAAAAACAGTCAATTTGCGGTTACGCGCCTCGGTTTCCGGTGGCAGGGCACCCTTAAATAAGGGAAGTTCCCGAATAGGAGCTGCCGTGTGAGGGCGCGGCTCAAGTTTAACTACGAGTTGTGACGTAGGACGGACGAATTTGTGACGTCAAAAAAAATGGCGCTTAATGTATGGAATGTCTATGGAGATAGCGTAGTTCTTATACTTATGCTGTTTTATATGACTTAGTTTCGAGTGGATTGGGATCTAACAACACAAAAAAGGTATGGCTAAGCTTATTGTGATTGCAACTAGTCTAAGTTTTGAGATCTGTACTTTCTACTCTTTAAGCTGGACGAACTGTACAATTATTGTAGTATAGGGTTTTATTTTGTCATATCACTTGCTTTCCTTTTTTTAGAGTAATGATGGGACTGCTGTTCTGATTAATGTTCTCACTGAGTTTGCAATTATTGCTATACAAGCCAGTATTGGCTATGACGAAGATGGAGTAAGTAATAATTTACAACTTATTTGTTCAGCAACTTTATATTTTGTATGTTCTACTAGCCTGAAAAATTGATTAGGCATGCAGGATTGTGTTCTCTTGTTCATGTCGAAACCTTCTTTGTTAATTACTTCTATAATTTTGAGGTAAGATCACATTCTGGTGCTATTGTTTTTTGTTTTTTTAGTAATTGCTTATTTTTTTCAGGAATACCAACAAACTCGAAGACTTATAGCTGACTTTGTTGGTTCTGGGACTCCATCTCCAATGAACTATTTATTTTTAGCTGGGCATGTGAAAAGGGTATGTAAAAAATATGTTACACCTTACATGCATATAAATATATATTTATACCATAGTTGCTGTGGTACCAGCCATGGATTAAAAGTGTTAGCTATTCCCTTGTATTATCCCCCTCCAATCGCCTGCGAAAATAGTGTACCACGAATAGTATTTAATTTTTACGTGTACGAATCTTTCTTTGTGAACGGTTACTCCATGACTATATCTAAAGAAGACTGACTCGGAGAATTATTTATTGGAGTGTAAAGTCTTTGTCTTGCGAACGTCACCACAGTTTTTGTTTGAAGGCGGCAGAACGGGAACAATATGCACTTATCTTGTTGTTAGTGTTTTGGAATGACCCTCGCTGCACTAACTGGACATATTTTTGTCCTCAAAACAAGATATCCTCTCTTTTTATTTGGACTGTTACACTGTTCGAAATGGTAACTATGGTATAAAATAGTTAAACCATGGCAACTCTAAGAATTATTGCTAGATAACTGCCCTCTCCCTCGGGCTTCACTTTTGAGATCAGGATGGTTATCAGCGATAATTCCTTGACCTCATGGTTTAACTATTACTATATATATATATATATATATATATATATTATTATAGGAATTTTTTGAAGCTTTATTGGCAGAGACAAAAAAGACAGACTTGATGGATCAAATGGCTTTGGTACTTCAACAGGTACTTTGTATTAAGATATTGTGACTGCTTTCCTCTTCTTTAACATAACTTGAAATGTATACCAAGATATAGTAGAGGATGTACCTTTTTATCCTTTTTTTAGTATGTTCGTGCTGTGTTAAATTTTTTATAAAATGTTTTCCATTGATATATGAACTCTGCTGGTGTGGCAATTGGAATGAATTTCTGAGGGAGCATCATAGAGAATGATATCTAAAATAATTTATTGTAAACTTTATTGCATAATGATTTTTATTGACAATGTCGCTATCTTTTTTTTTCTCTGTTTTTATTTGTTCATATTACTTTTGTTCAGTTTATGTGTGGCATGGATGCTTAAGTTGACTAGTAGCTTTTTTTTGTCTATGACTAGTGAATTTCAGTTAATTGAGCGAGCTTCCATTCAATCTCAATGTGAATAATCTTATATTATTAAATTAAAATGGTAGGAACTTATAAGTTATTATGTGCATGTGTCAATGTGATTTAGTTTTCAGATATGGAGATTCCTTGTGATGGCAATAGATTATTGGATGAACTGTTTAATTTGGACCAAACTGGTGGCAATCCACTGGGTGGTCTTACTGGCAGTGGATTTCAATTTGGTAGCAGTGGTCCCTCCTATGGTAGTATTCCTAGCACTGGTCCAAATCAGGGACATGGAAGTATTCATTCTGGTGGTATAGGCTCAGGATCTATTGGTGGTTTCCAACCGGTGCCGTCAACAATGGGTGGTGACAGCTATTCTAATCGACATCCAGAATCGAGGGATGAGAGAATGGTAGGTAACGGACATAAGTTAGGTGGATCACAGAGTAGGTCCAGGTCCAGGTTGGTTGAAAGTTCAAGTTTTGGTGCCACTACTAGCCAGCATGTGGGTCCTGGTGGAATTGTTGCAAGCAGTGTTGTGGTCACAACTAGTAGTAGTAGTACAGCCAGTCATGTGGGGATTTCAGGAGAGGGTCATGATGGCAATGTTTCAATTCAAGGAGAGCAACTACGAAAAGATCTACAAGTTCATTCGGAATTGACTAAGAGAAGAGATTTGGATGTTGAAGCAGTTTCTACATCTGATATAGCTGTTAGACATGTGCATGTTGACAGTGACAGTGAGGGTAGAAATGACTTGGATGATGGTAGCACTGGAAGGGTTAGCTCTCTAGTTGATGAAGTCTCAGATTTATTACCTAAAACTTTACCAGAACAGACTGAATATGCTCCAAGTGAAAAAGATGTACTAAGGGAAAAAGATGTACTAAGTGATTTTGCTGCGGGAAAGTCATCTGGTAAATTGAGTCATCAATATGAAGAAGGTACTAACAGTATGGCTGAAAGCCTTGATACAGTCTTTGCCTCTGACTATCCTCCACTAGTGCCAGTCCATCATGGAGGAAGTCAATTGGAGTCTTGTACTCCTCCAATGTTAGGATTCTCTGTCGATTCTTCAAGCTCGCTTATGTATTCATCACCTGTTGCTAGGAGTGATGTCTCGGCATCAGGATTTGGAACTGCCATATCATTCTCTGATCATCAAAGAAGAGGTATAGCTTCATTTTTGTTATGCATGAGGATTACAAAGCTCAGCTACTCTTGTAATTGATTTAAAAGTACAGAACAGTTTCTAAGGGTAGAAGCAGTTAGTGAAACCCAAATATGTCTAGTCTTGTTATAGTAAATGTGTAAAATGTTTTTCTGTATTGATACAACATGCATAATTTACTGAATAATATGATAATGATGTGGTGTTGTTATTGTGTCTGTAAGTATGTTCACAACCATTTGCATAACATTATATGTGCTGGTCATTAAACTACATAAAAATGTTACTTTAGGAACTCCATTCTATAAATTGAAGGAAGTTGGAATGTTTTTACGACATCATTATGAAGGTATAAAAAAGATGAATCCTAATTTTACAAGTGAATGTGAAGAAAATATCAAGCACTATCCTATACCGGACGGCCGTACCTCATTTTCCAAAGAATTTCAAACATCTTTTTGGGATGGTCAAAAATGGATTGCCTCTAGTGATTCTGAGTGGGAAAGAAAAAAAGAAAGAGAAACAGCTGAAGGATATAACAGTTTACAGGAGTCTGTTACTTCTCATGTTTTAAAACAGGAAGATAATTCTGAATCTGTTAAGAAAGTCGTGAAAAGAAGTGCTTCTAAAGCAAGTCAAAACTCTAGCCCATCTCAAACACCAACTCTTTTAAGATCATCTAAATCTAGCACTACTACGGTGCATACAAAACAAGTATCACCATCTGTGGTTTTGGGAAGAACTGGTGGAAAAACACCTCGTAGCATCAGCACATCGAAATCAGTACCACCTAGGGCAGCATCTAAATCAGTTCCATCTAAAACAATTACGAAATCAGTTCCTTTAAGAGCACAAGCTGGAGGCAAACCGACAGTAGTGCCAAAGGTATCCTCTAGACATGACAATACTCGAGTGTCTGTCACTTCAACCAGACAAAGAAGATTACCTGAAACACCGTTAAGTCGTTCACGAGCTATTGCTGCCCCTGATGTTGGAAAATCTCAAAGAAGACCAGCTACTGAAATTCACACTGCTACCAGAGGAGATACTCAGAAAACAACTCCAAGGGCTGAAAACCGTAAATCTGAAAGGGTGGCACATTTTTTTGAGAATATCGATGGTGTACAATCTTCGCCTCCAGATGAATCACAAGAATTATTCCTCAAGCTTTCATTGGATCCTAGTGTACACAATAAGTGGCGCATGATTGGCCATTACTTATTTTTAGAGGATGCTGTCATAAACAACATTGATGGCTGCTGTAGTTTTGCTGAAGAAAAATGCTTGCAAATGTTGTGTGAATGGAAAAGAACTGATACATCAGCTGATAATGTAGAACTGATATATGCCCTGACAAATTGCGGGTGTTATTCAAGTGTTGAAAGGGCAAGGCTTTTAATGCCCAAAATAACTTCCAACAGTATTACAATACAGGTTTCTATACCCATTGATGAGAAAACTCAGACAGAATTGGAAAAAATTATGCTTTCTGAGAAGAACCGCGGAGCATCTGGGGCTGAAGTGACTCTGAAAGGGAATAAAGAAATGAAGCTTCCACTGCTAACAAATATGGACATAAATGATGTTAAGCAGATATATTATATTTGCATGGGGTTTGCTGGTGCTGAACAAGTTGAACTAATAAGTTTGACAATTAACTTTGTACGATAAGAAATAATAATGCGAGGCATGGTGAAAGCTCTTATGATCATATTCTGTAAGAAGGGATGGAGTTCTAAAATGTCTGCGAATGACTTTCCAACTGATTCACTTTGATCATTAAACTGATTTTTATTAATTCATTTGCAATTGTGGTATTTAATGATACCATTTCATTTTAATGATGGACTATTTTTTATTATTGACAATAATTACACTAAACCTCTGGACTGAGAACAATTTGGGACCGGGGCTTTTAGCAAAGGGTTTGTTTGCTTTAAGAGGTGATAAGTAATCTGTTTTTATTGGAGGTGCAAGCAGAAAGTTCATTTAATAGAGGTAACTTGAACATTTGAGAGTTCACTATCAGAGTTCCACTGTATCAATCACCTGCATAAGAATTATAACTTCATAACCACAAAGAGTTTAATTGCATACAGAAGAATTCATACATTTGGTTACCCTGCACATAATTTGGAAAAGAATTATGAAAGTCATCACCCTTGAGAGGAAGGAGTAGCTAACACATAAAAATTCACAACATTTTGTAGAAATTCTGTCAAACACCTATCCAAAATTCAGACATTACGGTTAGCTTTGATGTAAAAGGCCTCACCAAAGTTCCTCTTGATGAAACGAAGTTCTGAAAGTTGTAGAAGAGAAATATTCTAAAATGATGATTCATTAGAAGAAAAAAGTAACACTAAAAATAATTTATCTTATCACAAGTTTTGCAAGTCCTTCACTTATTTTACCTTCCAATGTAACAACACAATGTTTCTCCAAATACAAGGGGCACAAATGGGATCTCCATTATCTCCCATCTCTCTTATATGTATATGGAGGAATTTGAACAACTAGTTATCAATTATATAATCAAGCTTTCTGAAACTAAACTGGTTGTGATATATTGATGACATCTTTGTTATCTGGAGTCATATGGATAAAGAGAACTAAATAAATTCCTCTCACTTTTAAACAGCCAACATCTGAATATCTAATTCACAATGGTAGTAGATCAACTGAACAACACACTACCTTTTCTAGATGTATCTGTTCACAGGGAAAATAACAAAATTGTAACATCAGTACACAGGAAGAGATCCCACACAGATCTACCTAAATTACAATTCCAACCACCATTAAAAAATTATACCAGAAATTGAACATCTATAATTTGTTTTTCACAACAATTTGTACCCAAACATAGTAGAAAGTGTCCTAAAGAAGAAAAAGAAAACACACAATTATGACCACCATCACTACCATTGTAACATCTTTGGTCAAAAGGACTTGGTGAGAATAAAAAAATAAGACTTGGTTAAAAAAGAGACAAGAACTGGTCAGAGTCAGAAAGAGAAAAGCTGATTAACTGGACTGCACAACAAGCAAAAAAAAAACAAAAAACAACTCAGCTGCCAAAATACAGTTGAGAAATTCTGGGAAAGGAGGGGGGGGGGGGGTAGTCTAAAAAGCCATTTAGGAAGAAAAAAATGCACCAGCGCGCCGCCCCTTTGAGGGACTACTACTACTACTACTACTACTACTACTACTACTACTACTGCTGCTGCTGCTGCTACTACTACTACTGCTACTACTACTACTACTACTACTACTACTTATTATTATTATTATTATTATTATTATCATTATTATTATTATTATTATTATTATTATCATTATTATTATTATTATTATTATTATTATTATCATTATTATTATTATTATTATTTGTTGTTGTTGCTGTTGTCTTTCAACAAAACTCGAGTGTACTTCAGTCAATGGGAACCATTTTCTGGCTATTGTTGTTATTGTTAATATACAATATTATATAAACTAGAGCTCGGCAAGCAAGCACGGGGACCAGCGAGAATAGTACTATAATCCATGAACAGCTGTTGACCAATTTTTTTTAATTTCAATGCGCTCACATTGAGAACACATCCAAAACGTTACCTTCAATGTGGTAGGGTTGTGAACAAGCAAAAATCTAAAGATTGAAAGAGCGGCCTCATGGCTTTGGGTAGTAGGAGGGTGAGCAAAATCACGCTTAAAAAGTTGCAGAGGGGGTGTTTATGGCGCAAGTTTGTTTGCCATAGAACGCTTTAGAGAAAAATTCAATTTCACTCTCACGCGGGAGCGCACGAGTGGAAAAGGTAATAATTTAGAACGCTCAGTTACACTGCAATCGGAATCGGACCCAATATGTTCCTTTTGCGCCTGCGTAGCGTTTGTCGTGCGCATGTCTGCAGAACCCTATATACAGTGCATAGCGTCTACAAAACAACAGTTCCTCGTAGAGTTTGTGATTCTGATTGCTGCTCTGTGAAATGAACCGCAATAAATTTGTATTCACTGACGAAATGCTTAATAATACTCCCTCGCGAAAAGACGGATGTCCCGCAGATCTTGAATTGGACCTCCGTACTACAGGATGCGAACAAATCCAGATCGCTGGTGGAATGCTAAAGATACCCCAAGTGGCCACCTCAACAGCCCAAGTGCTTTTCCAAAGATTCTTTTACCTTCAATCTTTCCTCAAGTTCAACCTACTGGTTAGTTTCCTAAATGTTTATTAAAATGTAGCTATGCTTTCATTAAAATATTTATGCTCTTTTTTTTTTTTTTTTAGAATGTGGCCATGGCATGTATTTTTCTGGCATCTGAACCATCAGAAAATGAACGCCTGACCACTGAAATTATCAATGCTTTCTATCACCTGAGGCAGGAGAAAGAACCAGCTTCTAAGTAAGAAAATGTGCACATTTACAATTTCAACCAGACTATTCAATGAAATCAATGTTTTATAGATACACACAAGTTGAAAATGAACCGACTGCAGAGGGACTTGCTGAACTTGAAAGAATCATCCATGACAATGAATTTCACGTCCTCTCTGTGAGTACTTTATGTTAGCTATATGTGTAAATGATTTCAATCTTGTTCTTCTTACATGTTTTAGAAATTGGGATTTTGCACAGATGTCAGTCTACCTCATCAGGTAAGAAACATTTGATAAACCTGCCTTCTCTTTATGATTTTTATTTTATATTTGAAGCTCCTTTTTGATTATCTGAAGAAGTTGAACTTGGCAAAACACAGAAAAGTATTACACTTGGCTTGGTGAGAGCCTAACTATTAGCCAATGTATGCAATTGATAGCATTTTATTGGTGTGCAGGAGCTACTTGAATGACACTTTTCGGACCAATGCAGCAGTCAGGTACAAGCCTGAAACTCTGGCATGTGCCAGCATTAAGCTTGCTGCACATTTTCTTAAGGTAAGCTCTGAACAAGGCACCAGATTTTACTATATTATTCTTATATTTGTCTTTCTCAGGTTCCCCTGCCCGAGACACCTCCATGGTGGGCTCCATTCGGTGCTAATTTCTTAGACATGATGGTAACTTTTATTCATACATAATAATTAATAATTTTTTATTGCCTCTGCATTCCTACAGGCTTCCAATGTAGAGTTAATGAAATTGCGTGACAGACCCAAGCATAGTCTGAAGGATTTGAGTAGGCGTCTTGCAGAGGTGAAAGAAAGAAACCGGAAGATGTCAGAGTCAGAGACAATCTTGCCACCCTCTCAGCTTTCTGCTTGTATTTGTAAGTTATTGACAATAAATTATAATCCCATTTTATTGCTTTGTTTCTCATGCAGATGTGATCAACAGTACTTTCCCAAATGCAATCCGCTACTCTCCACCTAAGATGACAAATGATGATACTTCAATGCAATCAAAGAAAGTACCAGGTGACCAAGCTCTCAAAGAGCCTTCCACCAGTGTTACTCACGATCCATCTGACAGTTTGAAATCATTCCCAGTTCCCTGTGGACAAGTTCGTGTCGTTGTGCCCAAGTTGAAGACTTCACTTTTTACTGCATGTGGTGAGACCAAGAGAATGTGCCATGATGTTGCCACTAACGCAACAACTACTGATAAGCCTACACAGGAGAGATATTTGTCACATCAGTGTAGTCAAGCCTCCAAAAACATCTGGGTTACATCTGGTCAAGCTTGCCGCTCATTACCTATGAAATCATTTTCTATCAAATGTAATCGTTCTTCTGTACCTATTACAAGCTTCATGCTCCCAATTCCACTGCTTGGGCTTAGAGATGCCACTTTGAGACCATCACATGCAGAGAATCTCCCTTTACCAAAGCGTAGTAAGAGAACTGAGTCTCAGGCACTATCCAATGGTGGGGAAATTCACCTGGCTAATCTGGGTAAAAGAAAGTGCTCCATCCAACTATCGCACATTATTCCACCACCCCAAACCAAGAGAATGAAAAAGGAGTGAGATACAGATGTTAGACTGACAAACTCATTTCACATACATATTCATATTATGACAGTTTGTCTTCATGTTTCTGTGGCCATCTTTTAACCCATTCTATTTTAATTCTCAACAATAAATTTACTTTTAGTTGTAGGGTTTGTAAAGTGGTCAGCAATAGGATTAAAAACAACAAAACAACAAAAAAAAAAACAATAGCCTCCATCAATTAATACTCAACTGTAGTCTTTCCAAATGAAATATAGATCAGCAAAAAGCAATAAAATCCCATAATGTTCTATCGATACAATTTGCACTTAAACACAGCATACGAACAGACAAACACATGCATTCATGTATGCATATACATATATAAACATATCATTATTCCCTCCATTAAATGGTGTAATAATCAGTTGATACTTATGCATGACAAGCACAAGCCACATGTAATTGTGTATAGCTAGCTAATTTTAAAATTCTTTCTTTTTTTTTAAACTCCACCAATGCTTCTTGTCACTTAAAAGCTCATCTAATCTGTGCTCCAATTTCATGTTTGTGCTGCATGACTCTGCCAATGCCAGTTTAGTTTGCTTCAACTCTAGCTCTAATATTTGTATTCGCTCCTCTGGAGTTGTAGGAGATATGACATCCTCTTTTATGCCCACTGACGGATCCTAAAAAACAAAAATATCACTATAATTAAATATATTTATATTTAGGGTTCTTGGTTTTTTTTTGTGATACCACAGAAGTTTTTATTAATCACCTTAAAATGTATTAGCATAATAGTGGCTTACTATTTTGGAATTGTCAACATCCTCACTGTCTGATGGTTTGTCTTTTATAAGTGTCTCTAAAATGTGCTGAAATACTTCCTTAGTCTGAGTATGGAAAAGTATTGATCTCAAGATACTGGAACAAACATTTAATAATAATTCAACATGCCTTATGGAGTTCTTCTCTCAAATCTTCTATAATTGATTGATCTTCACCTTGAGCTTCTAATAGCTTATTAACCTTATGTTCAAGCTGATATATATAATGTATTATATATATGTATGTATAATATACGTTCACATATATATGTTTATATATACATACTATTGATGATTAGTTGATACTTACCTCAATGTTGCTATTTAACTGAACTTTGATAGTTTCTACATCTTGTGCCAGGATAGTATTTTGTGCTTCAAGGCATTTGATAGTGTCTCTAACATATGTGTTTTCTTCCACTTTGATCGTAAAATCTTTCTTCTTTTTCATGCTTAATTCATAATCTTTCTTGAATTTCATCAGCTTCTTATTTGTCACTTTGAAATTGAACATGGTGTGAAAGAGAAGCTGACTGTCTGACAATGTTTGGAATTTCTTTGGGAGGACTTCACTGAAGTAGCTAAGAATTCCTTCAAAGTCACGCATGAGGAGGTCCTGCTTTGCAAACTGCATTAATGATTGAAATCATGACATTTAATTAAAATAATTCCAGACTAACAAACAAGCTGGTCAATACTGTAGATATTTTGAAGACCAGTACCTGCATATGTAGCTTACAGTCTGACTAGCTAAACAACTCCTAGAAATGATAATGAAATAGAGAGGACAGTGCTCTGGGGGTTGGCTTATGGGAGCTAACTGGCAAAACCCCAGACCAGACTGACAGTGCTTCAAGTAGAAAAGTTGTCAACTTGGAGAAAGTGAGCTATGAGTTAGAAGAGTAGGGGTTCAATGACATCACAACGGAGTTATTGCATGAATAATTAAGTGTATGTCATTGTGTATGTTTGCAAATTACAGTTTAATATTGCTGCATCAATAAATATAATAATTCATTCCTTTGAAAGTCCAGGTTGCTGCCACAGTGCGATAAGAAGCAGGGGGTGGCAGGAACTGGTTTCTGGTGCCCCCCGTCTTCCCCTCCCACATTTTACTATATGCTGTGCATGTTCTTTTGAAGCACAATGACATATTGGGATTTGAATAGCTTGTTTTTGCTCTATATTCATAAAGCAAGAACTGATCATCTTGAAGATTTTATATCAAAGAAAAATGAACTACATGTATATTTAATTCTGTTACCCTATTGGCTGGCTAAAACTGCTAGTATTACTAAGTACAAATGAAGCACCAAAGGTGTGAACCCTCAGCACTATTAAACACTACCTAGCTATTCCAAAAGAACAAGCAATCTATTAGCTATTTTAAATGAGGCATCAATATAGCTTGAGCAATAAAAATAACACAAAAACGCTGTCTTTGTAAAAGAAGAAGCTAAACAGGCAAGAAACACTCACCAGTATACATTTTCAGCAAGGAACTTCACCCCTTTCAACTCCGTTAACTTTTTTGAGCATAAAGCAAACTACACTGCTGACTACAAGAAATTATTTGCTCACGTGATTATGGCGTGATGCTAGGGGATGTTACCCACAAAAGCTGGTACCAACGTGGAGCTGAAAGCTTCGTGTTTACTCAACAATAGGTCCTAAACCTTCGTCCTGAGTAAGTTCATACCTAAATCAACTGTTAAGCATGACAGACAGACAGACAGACAGACATTGACTACTATAATCCTCTCGTGCATGCACGCTGAGGGTTAATGAAAGGTCTGAAAGTATTGTTCTGTGCCATGGAACAGCTAGCTACTTGACTATAATGATACAAGAGTACATGATTAAGGCTGATTGAGTTCCATGTCACAATTACTCATTCAGACAATTTATTATTATCACCTACCTGAAGTAACGCAAGGGCAAAAAGTAATACAACCAATCCACTTCTCTGAAATAATACAACACAAATACACAAATTACATACTGCAATCAATACCGAAACAATCAAGTTTAACCTACTAGATAAGGACTCTGTAATTTCCCTAATTATTTTAATGTATGACAGGGAGTTAACTCAAAATTACTTTGGCAAATACACATGAGAATACCACTTAAAATACATGAATTTAAATGAAAGGCTTTCCTCATGTACAACCTGCCATTTACCAATTACTACGCCATAGTTGAGGAGCCAAGGGGGCCAAGAGGCTTTGCCTCTCCCTCTAGATTTTTAGATTTATAGTTTTAGCCCCCAAATTTTAATCATATGTAATACAGAAGATAAAATGGTCTACTTAATTGCATATAGCCACAAATGAACAGAATGGCATAAGTGAGTAGCCAGCTAAATAATAATAATAGTAATAAAAAAATTGTATCAAGGGATAAAAAAATATAATGTAATAAAAGACAATTTGTACTCGACAACATGTGCTAATATGCAATTTAATCACTACAATAATCAGGTGTGCATGGTGCAATGGAGGTTTCCGAGATGCAGGTAAATTTAATGTTTCTTTGCCTATGCTTCCATTTTTTATTCATCACCCACCATGTTTATTTCCAATATATGTACTTACCTCACTTAAATAAACATCCATTAGTCTGTATACAATACAGAGGGGAAACTTGGAGGAGTAAAGTGTCAGAAACCAATCAGTAGCATACATATGCGCCTCTATCTTGTTCTTCAAGAAGTGAGTATAAAGATCGGGCAAATTCTCCTAAACAAGCACAACAATGAACACAATAACAATAGAGCTATAAAACTAATGTTGCATACAGAGAGAGAGAGAGAAGTTTGCAAATTTAGGATGAAACATTCCAAATTATTGTAAGGGTAGGGAAAGTTAACCTGGATTAATTTTTCCAGTTGGAAAAACAGAAGATGAAGGCCACTGAAATCATCTAGGAATAGGTCTCTGTGACCGAAGGACTGCATAATCTGTACTAACACTGCAAATGCAAACTCCTCAGACATCTAAAAAATAAAACAAAACTGTATATACACACACACATATTGTATACACTGCCTGAAAAGTGTCCATTTACAACCTAAACAAAATTGTAAATTAGTGTATAACGTGTTGATAACTAGTTTGTTAACCTCTACAGCCTTGGTAAAATTTTTTGTTAATTCTAATTACAAAGACAGTTTATGGATTTTGTTATGATTGTAAATGGACTCTTTTCACCCTGATATATATATATATATATATATATATATATATATATATATAATACTTATAGCACGAGTCAGAGTACAATAGGGGAAAATATTTTACGAGCACGCAAAATATTTTCACGAGCCAAAGGCGAGTGAAAATGTGGCGTGAGAGTAAAATATCATTCCCATATTGTACGACGAGTGTGATAAGTGATTTATTGCTTCTTTGAAATTTTTCTCAACCGGTTACAATACAATTTTCATTGATTTTACTCGCTACGCGCGCGCTACAAGTAGCGTACAATATAAACCGTACAATATGGGAGAATACAGAACGCTCGCGTGATGCGGAAATATTCAAGTAAAAATATCAAAGCTGCAATAAATATATATATATATATATATATATATATATATATAATGTATGTGTGTGTATAAGAAGTAATTAATGGCTGACTGTAATCATGGCTAGCAATTAAACAGCAACATTGCTATCATCATGTACACTTTGTGTCTCTTTGGGCAGCTTTTGCTATGATCATTGCACAATAATTTCAATGATCTACTTGAATTGGTACTTCAAGGTGCACGGATGAATCTTTGATTTGTATTAAAGTTCTGGTTAGTATATTGCAACTATATTTACTTGACTTAGCAGCATGGCAGCAACAAAAGACAATCCCTGACAGTATCCAACATCAACATCATAAATAGAATAAGCCTTGCAGATATTGTAGAGAGCTGTCTTAGTGCTTTGTTCTCTGAAGTAAGAATGTGCCAAAAATGTACGCTCAACATCCCTATGAATAGTGTCCATGGTGATGGAGTCCTACAAATCCACAAATAATGATTTATTTAAGATACGAACCTTCAGTATCCAAGATTATATAAGCAAGTACCTTAGTCAAAAACTGAGCATAAGCCTCTAATCTCTTGGTATCATTTATTGCTCCACTTAAAATCTGCCATACTTGACATCTTGCCACAGGTGGAATACCCTGATGAACAAGTACAATGTACCTCATAAGTCATCAGATGATGTCACTGTATAAATTACCACAAGAAACTGCCAGCACCAAGTATAATACAATAACTTACTTTGCGACAAATTTTAGATATTTTGCTAAGAATGACTGTGTTTTTTCCATCCCACTTTGATAGCAAATGTGCCAAGTTTTTGTCCATTTCCTCTTTATAATCCTCTAGATCTCCCCAGCCTGAGACAATCATGACGTCATCCAGTTCACCTAATTTAATATTATTGCAAGCACAAGGTACATATCTACATTTTTAAAAGTCTGAATCATTGAACCATTCTTATAGATTCGAAGAAACCAGATTTATGGGGCGACCTTTTTTTATTTTGGGGTCTAATTTTTCTATTTCTAGTCCTATATAATAGCTGATGACATAAGATACAGAGATATCTGAGGTTTTGGTAGGCATACCTTTACGTTCTGCTCCTTGCACATTCTGCTCCAGGTCTGATTCTACATCACCACTTGTTTCACTAATGAGGTCACTACTAGTAGTGGTGGTAGATAACCAAGACACATCCTGGCCAGAAGAGGAATCCATGACAGAATCAGCCATCAATAATATTGTTATTCCTTAATGCAATGCTAACTGCAAAGTTCAGTGAAGAAACTGTAAACACATTACAAAATAGTACACTTGGTGTGCACAATATGTAGCTCAGGTGGGAAAATAATATCCTCAAGGCTTTTTTTTAACGCCTTTGGCTTACTAAGTGGCTAAGTACGTAAGTAAGTGTTAATTTGGATTAGTTTGTTCAGCTTAAATGCACAATAAAAACTAGAAGTCTTGCTATCATAATAATTGTAACATTAAATAAAGTTAATGTAGCAGGTTCAAATAACTTCACTTATTAGGTACTGAACAGAGCCTAATAACTGTTGCCACATAGAAAATGCATTAAAGTAAACAGGATGTGGCTTAGGGCAATATTTTTCCATATCACCTGTGTTCATAGTTATTACGTTGGGTTATTACGTCCCCCTAGGTAAATTTCTTGTTACCAAGGTATTGCCATGAGCAGTACCTAATAAATTTATTATCCATTGGATACCCGAGAATATCACTTGTCTGATTGGCAGTATTTACGCTCGTGCCTGCGGCACTCGCGTAAATACTAAGCCAACAGACTCGTGATATTCTCCTGTATCAAATGAATAATATATATTTATTGGCGGGCGAGCGTAACGAGAAAGATAGTATTAGGGGCGGACAATAGAAAATTGGGTGTTCGATATGCGTGTATTCGCGAGCGAGCGAGACAGTTGATGTGGGGTGGTCAATGGATTGTAGGCATAGTCTCGCGTAGCCTCGCGTAGCCAGACCCTTTACTAATCGCTACGGGAAAGGGTCTGGTCAACTGTGAGCAAGTTGTGCAGCTTTTCCCAGCTAATTGTGCTGGTAACGCGCGAGTGGAGTGGTCTAACCCAGTAACTAAAGTGTGCGAGCACATTGAACTCCATTCACGAAGCAGGAGCTAAAATATTAATTGGACCATATTTGCGGGAGCTTGCCGCAATCTCCTAGCTTGCTGACTGTGCCAACACAACTTACCAGGGCCGTAGGCAGACTTTTAAAAAGGGGGGGGGTTTACAACCTGACCACACCCAAACCACACCTCTTAATTAACCCACATCCATTATCAAGAAAATAATTTTCTTAATTATTAATTGACATAAAAAAAACCATTAGTTATATTAAAACTAAATAGCACATTGAATTTTGAGAGAATCATGAAAACATCAAATTTGCAAATGGATTGTTTGCGAGTATATTACTGAAATAACAAACTTGCACATTTAATTCTGGGTGGATATTTTTCTAAATACAATTTGCAAACAGTGTCACGATGTCAATTTTATAAGACATGTGAATCAATGCCAAAGAGGTTAATCGTTATGCAGTTTGAGTAGATCGAAGGTAATTGTTTATTCTTGAAGGGCGATGCTGAACACTCACAAGAACAAGAACTAAGGGGCAGGTAGCAAAAAGTTTGTACAAATTTGGTAGATCATAAGGAGAGCATATAGCTTTAGTGCTTCACTAAGTGTTTGTGGGCGTTCCTTTGGAGTAACTTTCAACCATCTCACCTTCCAATGATGAAATTCTTCATCAAGAATACTAGCATTGGGGAGGTCATCAGAATAAAAGGAAGCAGCTGACTCAAGACCTTGCAGTGTGGCTGCCTGCTGAGCATACTTGGTAAATCTGGAAGTGATATCACTATAAGGTGATCAAGGAAAGGTATAGCAACAGTTACCTTGAAGTACTCTTCAACTGAGGTACTATCGGGGTTGGACCGGTCCTGCTGTCGTGGATTGGTATGTGACTTTTGAATCTGAATTCGATTGTTGTGCTAGTCTAGATGAATGCCTAAAAACCCGGCCACTGTAGTTATCAATATCTTCTCTCTCACTCTTCAATTCCATGCAGCATTTATCAATAACACTCATCCCTGAAACAAGATCCTGGTCTTTTCCCTGGACTTTAACTACTGCTTCCTTGAGAGAGGACATGGACCTGTAAAGAGTAACTAAAGAAGAATAGATAAATCCAAAAGACTCTGGAGCCTTCATGTGAGCTAGGGAATTCCTTTTATCTTCAGCAGACCAGCCATCATTGTAATCATGAAATTCACTACTACCATAGAGAATCACTTCGCACAATTCGATGAGGAACGGGTGATGTTGAGAGAATCGCTCCCAACCATCAATATTTTCTACCCATCAAGTGATACATACATTTAGTATAGAAGATCTGTTGGTACCAACTTGAGATCTCTTACTAATGATAGCTTTGAGTAGACCTTCTCTTTTCGGAGAATACTTTATCCACACTGTGAAACCTTTTATTTGGTCTATGCAATTTCTTATGGAAGGAATGGAGCAAGAATTCAGTATTGCTAGGTTAAGGGAATGCCCGGCACAGTGAGTGTAAAGAGCTTTAGGCGGCCTTTCTTGAATAATTGCCTGCACACCAGCTTTCACTCCACTCATAGTGGATGCCCCATCATATCCCTGACCACGTAAATTATCTAGTGACAAGCCAATTCCTTCCAAAGACTGTACAATGGCACTTGCTATGTCCGCAGCTCGAACTCTTTCAAGTTTTATAAATGAAATAAAATCCTCACATACATCATCATTGACATCAACAAACCGAATGCATATAGGTAAGTGTTCCACATTATGACAAGATACTTCATCAGCAAGAACTGAATAATATTTGGCTCTTTTTACTTCTGAAACTATTTTAGAAAGAATAACATCATATCCAATAATATTAATTAGTTCATTTTGAGTTTGTGGGGACAAATGTTTGGCATTCTTGGCTTTAGGATTGTGAAGATGATTATATAAAACTTCATCACTTTCTGCAAAAACTTTGAGCAGGGCCAAAAAGTTTCCAGGATTCTTAACACACAATTTGCTTTAGTACATGTTTATTTTCCTTTATTATGGCTTGCAGAGTACTACTTGTCATGACATTGACACATGATATTTAAGTTTAGAATTATCATTCAAAACACAGCTCAACTTAATCCAGTTGGAAAAGGCCTCAAGTAAACCTATCTTTACGCTTATCAACTGGAAGAAGAATAGCACATGGTCCACAGAAAATGCCGTTTACGTTAGGGCTATATAGAATCCAAGGATATTAAGTGAGCCAAGAAATACTAAACTTTCGATTAGCACCATGTAAGAATTGTAGCTGGCAGATTACTTCATGGCGATACAAATAAGAAATCATCTCACCCAGTGATAGATTACTTATCGAGGTACATATTTCCTCCATGGACTTACTGAAGCTAATAGGGCACCAAAATCATTACATAACTTCATCTGCACAGGCACTAGAGCTTGTAGGTTCTAGCAAAACATCTGACCTCTGAAGAGAGCTAGAAGGAACTGCACTATTTTCAGTAATGTGCTCACCATCTCCTTCCACAGCTAACTTTTTGTTAAAAAACAATTGAATATCCTTGGATTGGCACTGCCTTTTCATTCTCAAGTTACTGCAACCTCACAATCAAGTGCTGAGGCAAGCATAAGTGTATTACACTTCCTTGCATACTCAAGCATGAAGACAAAACTACTAGTGACCCACTTGGCAAAGCAATTCTTTTTAACAACTATTTTAATTCAGTCTTTACTTGCAGTGATTATATTTTTCCACCTATGCATTGTCTTCCAACACCTTCATCACAACTTAGCACCATACAGTTTTCTTCTAGTGAAATTTTTGATGTATTGAACTCTCTAGACCCCAAAAAATCTCCTGGACATGACAACATTAGCCCATATATTTACAAATTCTGCGCATCTTCACTTGCACATACAGTTTCTCTTCTCTTTACTGTCATTATGGAATCTCATTCCATTCCAGCTGACTGGAAGGTACACAAATTATTTCCTCTCCACAAGAAAGGAAGTGCATCTGAAGTTAGCAACTACAGGCCTATTTCTCTCCTAAGTATTCTTCATAAAGTACTTGAATTAATAGTCTACTCTAAGATAATATATTTTATATATCCAAAAATTTCAAAGACACAATTTGGTTTTATCAGAAATAGATCCACTCTTCAACAACTTCTTCTATCATATACTTCAGTTTTCAATTCTGTGGAGTCAAAGCGACACACAGAAATTGTGTTTCTTGATTTTGCCAAAGCCTTTGATTCAGTCCCCCACAATGAATTTCTGTATAAACTTTGGCTAACTGGCATTACTGGTCCTCTTTGGTTATTTTTCAAAGATTACTTACAAAATAGAAAGCATTTTGTTGAGGTTGAAGGATGTAAATCTTACTTACTTCCTGTCTGATCAGGTGTACCTCAAGGTAGTGTACTTGGACCTCTGCTTTTTCTTATTTATGTTAACAACATACCGTCTCTTTGCTCTTTTTCGTCTGTGTTTTTATTTGCTAATGATGCCAAACTTATTGCCTCTCTAAACTCTGCAAGTGAGAATTTAGCTCTTCAAAAGGATCTTGACAATTTATTGTCATGGTGTCAATCTTGGAAACTTTCTTTAAATACTTCTAAATGTGCATACATGAACGTCTCCCTATCATCATCACACCATCGGTAATGATACAATTAAAACAGTGACTCAACAGAAAGATTTAGGTATTTTAATCTCTGATAGTTTATCTTGGTCTGTCCACATCAAACAAATATGCAGCAAAGCTTATCGGTCTCTGTATTTAATTAGGCGAGCAATTCCTTGCACATCACCCATTAACATTAAGAAGTCCCTCTATCTACCACTTGTAAGATCTCAGCTGACCTACTGTTCCCAGCTATGGTTTCCCAACAAAACACATGACATTATTTTATTGGAAAGAGTTCAACGGCGTGCAACTAAATACATTTTAAATAATTACAAATTAAGACTTATTCATCTCAATATTTTACCACTAATGTACTACGTACAATTACTAGACCTATTATTTTTTGTTAAATGTCTTAAGAATCTGTCTGATTCATTTAATGTATTTAATCACGTCACTTTTCATTCTGGGTCCACAAGATCTTCGTCTAATCAAAAATTAGAAATTAAGTTCCAGCGTACCTCCACTACACAACATCAATATTTTAATCGCATATCTCTACTATGGAATACATTCTCACCTATTGTCCTTCACTTCTATTAAACGTTCTCTCAAGCAAAAATTTTGGGATCTATTTATTACACACTTTGATTCAGACAATTCCTGCACATTTTGTTGTTTATGTCCTTGCTCCAGATGTCACTGTACTTTGTTAATGTATCACTCCCCTCTCACACTTAGCTGTTTTATTATATGTCCCTTTTCTTTTCTGTTAGCATAGAGTTTGTCCTTCATCCACCCATCATATCACATTTCATCTCTTTTAATTCTCTTTGTTATACAGTGATTATAAAGTTATAATAATAATAAAAATAAAAAACTTTGCCTTTTTTTTTTTAGTGGAGTGCTTGCTGGTTTGGTTGTCAAGGGGTATTTCAGATAGCCGGAATTCCTTAATGTTAAACTTTAACAAAAGCTACTACTACTAGGAAAACTGAGGTGAGTACATTTGTTGGCTAAAAAAAATCTCGCCGTTATACTCGGAAAAACATTTCGCTACGGGAGTGCCTCTGCTAATACTACATGCCCTTGCTATTGACGGAGCCTCCACCTAGATTACACTTGAGTGCCAGGGCAGCTCTTTGATAGTCTATTGGTAGTCAACTTCGCTACACCACTGCTCCAGGCACTAAACTAGTCTCGCGAACCAGACCCTTTAGCTACCTAACACCCACACGCTAGCACTAAACATGACAAGGTATGTGTGTGATTGAGTTTTACCATATTTCTATGCCATAAACACTCCTTACATCCTTATAATACATTGTTGTTGTTTTTTTCTGTGATACTACAAGTAAACAGCTCACAATACAATTTTGAGCCAGGTATAAAAGTTTGTGCCCATACCCTCATATAGCGAGTAAAAGTTTCCATGCATGTCCAATATAAATATAGTTCTAGTATCATTCAAAAGTCAACAATAACACTTTTTATGGCTAGCTAGGAGTATTGTCTTTTGTTGTTGTTTTACTATAATCATTACAAACCTGTGAAATAGATATTATAGAAATGATTGCATGTGAAAAAAGTAAGTGAATGAGTTAAAAATAATGAACAACGAAGCAACAGATAAAATAATCATGATAACAAAATATGAATAATTGCTGGCCATATATAATTAATTATTGAGTTTTATAAGAAGTTTTTTTTACTCCAGATTGAATACTCGGATTTTGTTCAGAATATGGAGACTGCTTTTCTGCTGATGGTGTTACTGATCCAGCATCTTTATCTAATCTAGTGTACTTTTCTTTTACCAGAAATATTAGGACATTACACACAAAATAACAACAACCAAAACATTAGCTACACATAGTGTTTTTATTTAAACAGTTCTTTTTCGACTTATTTTTCAGAAAAAGCTAGTTATTTTTTTGGCTGTATTGTTGGTAACACCTCCTAGAGTCACACTATACTCAAGTGAGCAAATAATTTCTTGCTGCCCACAGTAGTTATGCTTCATTGTCATGGTGGTTTATCTGTTGGAGTTCCCATTGAAACTACCTGGTGGTGAGTGTCTTTAGCATGTTATCTTATGAAGACAGTATTTATGTCTATGTTTCATTGCAGGAGCTATACATGTATATCAACTTCCATGAGCCACATATATTGACTTGCATGAGCTGTATACTGACATTATTGATACTATACCAAATATATTATTCTTTTGGTCTTTGTAATAGCTAGCTAGCTACTTTATAGTAATGCTGAGGGTTCGCACCATTTTAAAGGAAATTGTCTGTAGCCATATAAAGCATACTAAAAATATTTTAAGAAATTGGCTACAGCTAGCTAGCTAATGCCAACTTGTGTCTTACAATGCCAAGGCAGTGAGACCAGTGAGAACCCAAGTCATGATTTTTGCTCTTTCAGGATCAGTTTCTGAAAATACTCCAGCCATACCAATGATCTGCAGATTCAACATTTTATATTATGACAGGTCTTCAAATTGTAATAATTAATCAATTATGACCAAACCACACATCCCACATGAACTTCATGAGCTAGCCACTTTAATCCTACACATTCACTTACTGCAGACATCAACGTTGCTCCATTGACAAGCAATGCCAATCCTCCTGTACTTGTTTCTACAATAATGTGAACGTAGTGAAAAAAAATCCATGAAAAACAATGGATAAGCATGTGCATAGGTGAAAAAAATAAAGAAGAAAAGAAGAGTTGTGTATGTGCTAAAATATTCTCTCAACTCTTCTTTTCTTCTTTATTTTTTTCACCTATGCACATGCTTATCCAGTGTTGAGTCTAACAGTAAGTTTTAGTATGTCTTGTGGCATTTAGAAACAACCTAATACAAAGGGGTAAACAATTAAATTTCCTTGAATGATAGGGATTGCTAAACCAAAATATTCTGTTTAGTGGAGGTATGGGAAAGGGTAGACCACGAACCAAACACAAAAACTCGAGGGTCAAAGTACAAAATGACATACAAACGTTCACACATATATACTAGTGATGTGCTGGAGCACAAATGGCGAGCGAGCCTAAAATTGTTAAATGATTGATTTAACTTCTAACACTCAAGCTACTACAAAACAGTCGAGTTTTTAAATTACATATATATGGTAAGGGGGTTTCAATGCCATAGTAACCACTCACCACAACTGTTTGAAGATTAAAAAAAAAAAAAAAGCAACAAAAACAAGTCACGTTATTTAAATGTTTTCTTTGTGATATTCTTTAGCTAAGTAGTAGCTTTAGCGCACAATACTTTCACATAACTGGACATACCTACACAAGACTTACCTTCATGGTTAGTCTAGTGGACAATGAATTTTCAAGTAAATACTGTTGCATAGGGCTTATAACTATGACAAAGCACATTAACTTAATGGAATTCTGGTAAGTTTTTTAGTTTAACTGCACCCGCAAAAGAATTCAAAGCAGTAAACAATTCAATTTCTAGGATGATACGGGTAATGATAGATAAACCAGAGGATTCTGTTTAGTGATGTTTGGGACAGGGTCGAACATCGAGTTAACACAAAAATATGCGAGTGATATATCCATCCACGCATATATAAACAAATATCCCCGACTCTCAATTTGACACCACTGTATAGTGTCTCGCTCGTTTCGCTTTCTTGCCAATAATAATAATAATAATAATGATATTTAAAAAATAACCAGCAAACAAATAAATAAATAAATAGGTGAATAAAAATAAGTTAATAAATGATAACTATAATCTATAATAGTACACTTGTGTATCAGAACGATGACGTCGATGTGTGTATTCATGAATACTTCATGAGCTGAGCAGAGTTAGTAAAGCATTATTACCTGATGGGAAAAGTATTAAGTTCAACCCGCTCTAAGGAAAGAGAGAGAGAGAGAGAGAAGAAAAGAAAAAGAATCCCTAATCTTAGAGTGCCTTATTAACCTATTGTGTCCTCTTCTTCTTTCTTACTTACTTTTTTCCTAGGTCTTTCCCTGGTCATCCCTGCTCTATAAAACTGAACACTGGGTCACTGAACTGAGTTGGGAAAGAGTGTTCACCACATGCAGTAGCTAACCATTCCACCACAGATCGTGAGTATAATAAAAAAAGGAAAAGAAGCAGGAGAGTGCAAGGGTCAAGAAAAATAGAAGCAGGTGAGAAAAAGCTGACTGGTGACTACTTCAATGAAGAAGTGAAAGAAAAATACAGAAAGGACAGAGATACTGGGGAGCAGGAGAGGTAGACAACAGAGGAGAAGGGAATCCATGAGTTGAAAAGAGGAATAAGAAAATCGGATGGCTCAGGAAGAAAGAGAGCAGGAGAGGGAAGCCATGGATAAATATACTTTATGCTACTGCACTCCTAATTTGCACAAGTTAGTACATCAGGTGTGGTACTTTTAAAAGAAGAAACAAACTAACAAACAAAAAGAGTTAAGAGCCTGGGCTGCCCATCGTATAAATCCTTAAAAAGAATACCATAAACACCGTAGACTCCGGTTGTTAAGCAACCCTTCTTTGTTAAGTGCTCCTTTTTGTTAAGTGTCTATTTTCTTCACAGCTTTTAGCACTTTTTATTAAGCGCTCCATGTGTCTTGCCTACTGCTGATTGGCATTCAGCTTCAGTTTCTAGGCTAGCACTCGCTATTAAGTGTCCATTTTTTTTATTAAGCATCCATTTCCTTACCGTTTAAAATTATAAGTGGGAGGGGGGGGGGGGGGGGGTGCTTAACAACCTGTGTCTACGGTATTCACAGATCTGGTTACTTCAGTCATGGGTGGAGGAAGGTGAGGAATAATTACATTACTAAATTTAAATTGTAGAAGCAGTCATAATATAAACATGTGGTTACTCCCATTGTAGTTGACCACGCCTAATCTCTATACTGTATTACTTGAGAAACCCCAGATACTAATTTTATAGACTTTGTCTTGATGTTTGCTTCCTCCTAGATGAAATGCCTGTAAATTAATTCTTTTTTTTTACCTTCAGGAACTGGATAGGTAGACTCCACAACAGCTTCATAATAAATAGGAAATGATGCTTGAGTAAATATGTTGACCAAAGAGAAACTAATAAAATAGTTGATAGGATTTGAACTGCCATAGCCATAGAGAGAAAGACAAAACCACAAGGAGAAGCCAGTGGATAGGCCAAGAAAGAGAAGTAGAATTAGCTTGAATTTTCGCTGAAATCTATAATTAACCAAAAAAATAAAATAAATAAATAACAATATTCATCATGTTTAAATTTCCACATATCAATTAGATACTGTATTAGATAAGCTAAAATTGGAATCATGCAGCATGTAGACATATTTTATTATAAAACTCTATAATATATCCTGTAAAAGTAGCTATAGCCTATTTCAAATAATTATAACATTATATTCTTTTTCACATCAAATGCTAACTTCCATCTGCAGTTATATACAAATATATATCTATATCTATATATATATATATATAATACTTATAGCACGAGTCAGAGTACAATATGGGAAAATATTTTACGAGCACGCAAAATATTTTCACGAGCCAAAGGCGAGTGAAAATGTGGCGTGAGAGTAAAATATCATTCCCATATTGTACGACGAGTGTGATAAGTGATTTATTGCTGCCTTGATATTTTTTCTCAACCGGTTACAATTCAATTTTCATTGATTTTACTCGCTACGCGCATGCGTAGTGTACCGTACAATATAAACCGTACAATATGGGAGAATACAGAACGCTCGCGTGATGAGGAAATATTCAATTAAAAATATCAAAGCTGCAATAAATATATATATAATATCTTAATACCATAGCCGAGTTAATTTTCAATACAAAAAGTGTGGTATCATTTTGAAATATCACAGCAGTGGAAAAACTGAAATAATGATCTGATTGGTCACACGCACTTTTATCTGCTTGACAATGTTGCGGCGAAATTCCAGGGAAATGTTATTTAGCAACAGTAAGAACAGTATGAATAATAGCAGAACCGGGATGAAAAAATTTCTTTGATGGAAATATAATACAAGAGTATGGTTTTCTTAGCTGCAGAAATGAACATATGATAGCATCTTTGGCTATAGTATTAACATAATGATAGCATGGAAAACTGTGGTATTTGGATAAATAGCACTTGTGTGGAAAGAAATTTCACTCGGCTTCGCCTCATGAAAATTTTCTCGCTCCACTCATGCTATTAATCCCGAATACCACAGTTTTCCATGCTATTATATCTCCATATATTGCTTGTATCTACAATTTGTAGTATTGAACTTTCACGTGCAAATGAGACTATTATGGACATTTACTTGTCTGCAAGATGTCCAGTAAATTGTCCCACAATTGTGCCAGTAAGTTGTGAAGTTGCCCCAAGCCAAGCAATACTGTAGAAGAATTCATCTACAGAATGAACCATCACCAAGTTGTTGAATCCAGATGTAGGGTTAAGAATAATTCCAAGGACAGAAGAAAATGCTCTATTGTAACCAGAACATAACGTAATTTTGAAGTTCAACACCAACAAAAATAATCCAACGACTTACGACACAGCTCCAACTGACAATCCTCCACTTAAAACCAGAAGAATAAAATTTTTGTTTGTTATCAACTGTTTCAGTGACTTCAAAAAATGTGAACGTTCTTCAGAAGCTGTAAATGACGGAGGAGTTAAGGGTTTAGACGGGAAGTAAATGGTAGCCAATAATGCTATAAAAAGTGCGATTTCAGCCTGGACATAGAGCATTGTCCTGATTCCATACTGTTCCGTGAGGAATGAAATAAGTAAAAAACCCAAACCACTACCAAATCTGGGAGCATTAGCAGCAATGGCAGTCGCAAAGCTTCTTTGATGAACTGGAAACCAAGTGGCACTAACTTTGGAAGGCATGAGCATAGTAGGTAGGCCTACCAGACCAATGAGAATGTGCCCCACATGCATGACCCATATCCAGGTGTGGGCCTGAGGCATGAATGGGATGAACACACGAATACCACATCCCACTGCCAACATCCAAGCTCCGCCTACTCCAACAACACGAAGGCCGAATCGATGAAGGAACCATGTGAACGGGACAATCAGCAGAAGACATTCAATAGGACTATACTCTGCCAATAAACAATGAAACAAAGAATTAAGATAATTCATTCACACACAAAATAAAAATTAGATGTATTCTCTCTCCTTCACTGGCTTTATTTTAAACTAAGAATTTAAAAATGTTTGGCTGTCACCTGGAATCGAACCAGTACCCCTTACCAGTATAAATAGTGTTTGGTTGCTGGTAGTTGTGGCAGAGCGCTTGTGCGTGCAAGTGGTCAGGACAGGTGATAAAAATATTTTGAAGGGTAATTTTGTAAGGGTTGCACCGCAGCGAAAACATGGCTGGCTATTCACACCATTTTTTGTTTGACAAGTTCTGCATTAGCAATAATATGCTCTAATTGGCTCCACGGCTTACCTGGAAGTAGTGTGAGCTCTACATCGGTGAGCCCATACCTGTCTCGGGCGGCCTGCGGGATAGGTCCGAAAGTGAGCCAAGCTAGGCACTGGTGCATGCATAACAGCGCTGTTACCAACAGCACATAATAGCGACCAAAATAAACTTTAAAGTCTTGCTTTCCACTCTTCAGAGAGTTACGACCCTCAGAAGTTGCTCCCAACAAGTTCTCGTCCTCAGCCACAATCATGTCGACAGTCGAGTGGTTGTTTTGTGGTGAATGCGGTAAGAATCGCCATTCATAGTGGTAAAATGCTTTGCTTTTGACGGAAACCAGTCACTCTGTGGCATGTCCTCCCGCTCCGTGAGTCGAACTGGGCTGCCAGCTTAGAGCAGCGGAAGCATAGAATTTGTGAATTTCATCAAAATTGAGTACACTCACAGTTATGACACAAGGAATCAATTTGCTATTATAAGAAAATGTCACTCAGTCTTACCATGCAAACACCACCAACTCAAATTAGAAATTAGGAACTATAATTCTCATCATTATTTTTAACTGTTACTAAGGATAATCTGAATTGATAAGATGTGGCTCATGAATTAATAAGCCAGAGTAACAACAACAACAACAATAATAATAATAATAATAATAATAATAATAATAATAATAATAATAATAATAATAATAATAATAATAATATAATAGCACATTTTTTTGTTTTAACAGCCAATATTATGTTAATTAAAAATTAACCCGACTTTTTGAGTCCTCTATTAAAGCATTGACATTGGTGACATGGATTTATATTAATCACTGTTTGAGTTCTATACATGCATGTATAATTTTATTTTCCACTAACAAAAAAATAAAAAAGAGACTGTCCTTTGTCCCCTTTGAAAGTGGCTGGATTTGACCCTAAAAATATTCCAAGCCTGGTACATGGATATTATAAATTGTCTATGACTCACAGATGGGTAGGAGCAAGTTGAGAAATTGGAAAAAGTTAGGGGGGGGAGGGCAAATTAATTAGCGGCATGCTTAGTATAACTCATACAAAGATGTTATTCTTACAGCTCAATAGCTGGCCAACAGTATCCCAGTAAGAAATAATTTTCGTTTTGGAGAAATCTATTATAGCTATTTGCATATAACTGTGGTAAAGAGGTGAAAAGTGGAGGTGCTGGAGTCACCCACAATTTCAAAAATACCAAGTTGCAAGTCACTCTTTTTTTTCTCTCTAGCCCTAAATTGAAGCAAACAATTATTCTTTTGACAGTGAGGGACTGGGCCCACCCACAGAGATATTCCCGCCCGGTTTGGTAAAGGGTTTGAGAGGGGAGAGAGAGAGGGTGAGAGAAGAGGCGGAACCTAAGTTGCTTCCGCCGAATTCACAAATTAATGTATTGGCACGCCTCTACTGTAGAGTGTCCGAATTTATTTACGTACTATCGGTCACGTGAGCGTGTACAAAATGGCAGGGTTTCTGGTAAAAGAGGGCACTTTCTGAATGAAATCGAGTTAAGTAGAACAGCTTATAAAACTTATTAGTAAGATTAGCTTGGTTCAATCGAGGCAAGAGAGTGAGAGTAATTTCTAATTACTGCTACGGAGCATTATTTGCGATTGGAGGGCTAAAACGTAAGTTTGCAATCTGCTAGCGAGTTGCTATAACGCTTATCGGTGGCACCAAGTTTAAGAATGGGTAGGGTAGCTAAATTAGTGTTTATGTAAGCTTAAGTGAAGGCAATGTGGGTCTTGATGTCTTGTAGACCTATGATTTGTTTAGTGTTAAAATTTCAGGTTCTACTTAGTCCTATTTCCATGTGTGTAGTGAGTGTAATACAGTGTTGTTGGTGAGGCAGGCGCTTTGTTAGGCCTGTTAGTGCAATGTGTTGATGGACCCAGAGCACCTGGAGTGGATAAGAAGACACAACGACAAGGTTCATCAAGACAGGGAAATGGAGAGAAAATCATGGAAGGACGAGCCGTACGTTATTGAGTGGGAGAGAAAAAGGAGCGTGAAGTCAGGGTGGGGGAAAGGGGTGTGTGTGTGTGGGGGGGGGGGGGGGGGGGGGGGGGGGGAAGGGAGGGAATGGAGGATATGACGAGGGATTGGAAGAATGGTGGGTGGATGACGTATGGGGTTGGAATGAACTAATTCACCATCTCTTTTCTAAATTAGCATCTACAATTGCGAAGTAATTGGGAGGTCCCATTAGAGTTTACTTCATCTCATCTTGTGTTGCAACATAATTAAATTCGAACACTATAAGCAAGGGGTAATTTGATTTTGCTCAATTGTAAGGATTTGAAGAAGGGAAAGTTTTTTATTCTTTTAAGTTGCAAAAATCAACAAATAGTGTTTTGACTTGCTCTTAGTGATTTAGTTTCAATACTGTTTTAACATCCTCCCTATGGTTAAGTAGGTAGGAAATTGGGTGGAAGGGCATTCTTATTTTGCTTTGTTTAGATTACTGTAAATTCAAGAGTTTCCAGGTTTTATTTCCATGCATTTGTGTGGGTTGGGTTAGATTATTTATTTACGGTTACGACATTCTTCTGATCTTTTTATATGGCAGGGATATATTTGTTACATGAGTTACACAAGCTGACTCCTTGGAAATAGGCACTGTCTTGGTTCCTTTTATTTGCCATTGGCCTTTTGTCTAGGGATAGGGGGAGTAGAGTGTACCTAAGGCGGCGTTTACACTGGCTGAGTTTGTGTTGCAATTTAGTGATGGATTGTAGGACAAATATACTTGTTGGACCAACAGCGTAAGCCTAGGATTGTTCTGAAAGTGGAGTCGTGTCACTGGCCAGGCTGACGTGGGACCGTCAGTGTGATGACAGATAGAATGTCATTGGTTGCACTGAGATAAACACTGTGTGATAAAACAATGATAAGGTCTATCATTTGCAGGCGTATTTATTATAAGTAGTTCAGTGATTTGGGGCCATAACACTATTCTAGTTTTGCACTTTTAGTACAAGTTAAGAAAGTTTTTTTGTGCACGGAATTACAAAGCACCATACCATGATATTATTGAGGGCTTGATGGTCATGCCAGCATCTCACAGTCACTGAGATGAGAAGTCCCAGCTGAAGTTGGTAGTGTACTACTACCCGAGTTGTTTGCCTTGAAGCTGAATGATCACAGTAGGTTTCCATGCCAGCCATACTTGTGGTGAGGGTTGTGGTGATGTTGTGAGGACCTGGATGGTTTGTGGGTCTCCAAGGTATCTGTGTTAGTTGAGTGTTGTGGGGGAAGCTGCCATAAGAGGTGGGAACCTTCTGGAGTGTTTTGTTCTAGCTTGTTTGCAAGTTTTTGTTCCTCTGTGTTGGTCGTAGTAGTATGGTGAGAGAGAAGGTGCCATAACAATGTAAGTGTGATGGCAGGGTGAACATAGTAGCGACATTTGTGTGAATACATGTTTATGCCTGATATATGATGTATATTATCATATATATATATATGATGTTCTTTGGGCTTGGTGTTGCAGGACATGTAAATGGTCAATAATTCAGGCTGTATTATTTAGCTTACATGTGAATATAAGACTCAAACGAGACTGAACTTTGTATCTCAGTGGGTGTTTTAGTGTTGTTCTTAGTCCAGGGTGTGTGTGTGTTGAAGTTGTTCAGGTGACATTCCTATATTTGTAGCGCTATGTGGACATGATAATAGTTCTCTTGGTCAGTGGTTGCCATATCCATGATATCCAATGCACACACTTTACCTCTTACATAATGCATTGCTATTGCACCAGGTCACTTGTCTCAGTCCACCTGCACAGTGTTTCAGTGAATGTGGTTGGAGTACAGGGAGTCTAGGTGTACAGATGCTTTTTAGTTCTTTTTTTCCCTCAGTATTTGACCAAAGCTTGTCTACGTAGTCCATTAATTGTGGGTGAGGTTAAGACAGGTAAATGCTATATCTATAAGATCTTCAACTTATTTATTTATTTATTTTTGGTTGATAGGGCTTAAGTTTTGTGGGATACCAAAACCTTTTGGTGCAGTTTTGTAGTATATTACAACTGTTTCTTTCATTTCAGAATGTATTGTATGTCTGTACTTTTTACTTCAAAGTATGGAACTATTTTCTTCGTAAGCGTGGACGTTACTCTTCGTGTGTGTTTCAATCTCGTCGTTGGTAATCTCGATGCATTTGAATTTCTGTTGTATGTGTAGGCGGCCAGGTCTTGTGTAGTGTTTTCCTATTGGGATACTCACTCCATGCTGTGTTTATGTTACTATTAGTGAGTTTAGTCAATATTGGAAAGTTGTCACACTTTAGTGTTGTTGTTTATCTTCAAGTTGTCATAGATGACTCATGTGAAGTTATTATTTCCTAATCTCTAACGTATCCCCTTCCATTTTCCTTACTAATTGAACGAAACAAGCAAATGAAAATTGGTGCTATGGGTGCTAAATAGAGCAGAGTGAATCACTATTTGTTGTACTTGTGATACATCAGGGGGAGCAGGAAGTGGTGTATTAGTGGCCACTCAGGATTCATTGATGGTTTCAATTCATTGATGTGGGTAATCATGTTCAGGGTTTCAATTAGTAGTGATGAATAGGGACATTCAAACTTTCCCCTAAATTATGTGTCTCAAGAATGGCATTGAGAAGCTGATTGTTGTTGTGCTATTAGCTAACAAAGCTTCGGTTGTATTTGTTTGCTTGTTTTAGCTATTTAGTATTTCATTTTTTGAAAGAAAGTTTGTGCTTCTTAACTGGGTTCCTTCAGGTGAAAGTTTTTAATCTATATTTGTAGAACAAGACATGTCATTTGTCTTGTGAGTGTGTATACAGGAGTGATGGAGAGGTTCGTAGGATTTGTGAGTAGTAGTAGTAGACTCATTAGTGGCATAAGTGAGTGCTACATGTGTTAGTATGTATACAGTAGAAGACAAAAAAAGTTTCGAATTCCGTTCTGTAGAACGGCCGTCAAAAACGAGGGGGGGGGGGGGGGTAATTGTACGGCGTTTGTTAAAAAACGGCCGTTCTGTTAGACCACGTTACCGCTTTAATCTTTCTCGTTCACCGTATGTCTCGCTCAAAGAAATATAAAAAATCATTTATCCAATAAAACGTTCCGATTTTTTGTTTACAGGCTCCAGAGGCGTCCTATTCTAAGTTGTCTCGCGGAGAATTGTTAGTTCGACCACCGCACAGTATCGACGTTTTCTCGATTTTAGGGCCTTCTGGGGGTTAGATTTTTTACTACTGGAGGTCCATCAGTAGCTAACAGAAGATCTACGAAGTGCGGATCTCGTTATAGCTCTGTGCCCCTTCTGGGGGTTAGATTTTTTACTACTGGAGGTCTATCAGTAGCTAACAGAAGATCTACGAAGTGCGGACCTCGTTATAGCTCTGTGCCCATCGGAACTTCGGTCTGCAGCTTTATTGAAGCAAGTTAAAATTTTGTACGAACTTTTTTGCACTATCCCCATAGCGTTTAATGGTTGATACAAGGCCTTAGCTTGCTGATATAGCTATAGAAGAGTTTTTAGCTAGAAAATATCTGTGAATCGACGGAAATGCTTCCCCGTTTTTTACCGTTTTAATAAACGGTGTCGGCCGTTTAGTCAAAACGGTACGGAACGCAACAATAAAAACTACGGTTAAAAAACTACTGTTTTATGGCCGTACTACGGAACGGAATTCGAAACTTTTTTTTGTCTCCTACTGTATATGCATGCAGTGTGTTTGTGTGTACGTGGTGTGCTTGTGTGTATGTGCATGGTATGTGTGTATATGCATGTGTATGTACATGTGTGTGTATGTGTGTTGTCCTCTAGCTCATTGTTGTTATTAAGTGTGCATTATCCAAGACAAATCCATTAGATTGATAGGACATAGTTAATAAGCATGCACTGAGCGGTTTCTTGCCCTATGCAGATACCATGTTGTGTCTTGGGTGTGTGTTTGTGTTTGATAGTGTAAAATTAGTGTGTGTTATCAAATGCTGGAAGGAATAATTTTGGTTTGCTGCTTAATATGTCTAAACTCTGGAGCATCAGATAGTTTAATCCACTGTAGAAGCACGCTAACTGGTCAGGTGTTCTTAGATCAAGCTTGTTTATCATTATAGTTGATATATATATATATATATATATTATAGGAATTTTGTCAATGTCAAAACTGTAATCAACCTTGTTTGGTAATTGAGGATGATTTTGTGTGCGTACAATGTATGTGTGTGTTGGATATGTTCACTATTGTATAATTATACCTACAACTTCAGTATATGGCTAGTGGACTGCAAGTGGACGTACAAATTCTTCTGAATTGTCCGTGGATTCTTACTTAGAGTTTAATTAGAGGGGCATACATGGACAACCTGTGTTATATGCCAGACCTTTCTTGTTTAGAGAATTGAGCCCAGATCACTACTACTACTACTACTACTACTACTACTACTACTACTACTACTACTACTACTACTACCAATGATTGTGTAGTCCCTTTATATAAATATCTAATAATATGTTTTTGTTCACTGTAGGTCACAGTGTACCCATAGTAGCTAACATAGCATTATGGCTTGACATTTTTGTCACTGTTGCAAGCTGTCTTTAGATTTCTGGTCAGCATTAAATAGCTCTGGATCTGTTTATATCTGGATTTATGCATGACTGATAGTTCCGTGTACTATGGAATGGATATTGGGATTTATGCATGACTGATAGTTCCGTGCACTATGGAATGGATATTGGGATTTATGCATGACTGATAGTTCCATGCACTATGGAATGGATATTGGGATTTATGCATGACTGATAGTTCCATGTACTGTGGAATGGATTTGGGATCTTAATTCGAAAAAGTCTATGAATAGAATCACATATCAGTTTTTAATTCTATATTTGGCTTCCCCACCTCATTTACACGTGAAGGGGTTAGGTGTGGCTTACACACTTATTTATTTATTTATTTTTAATCCTGTTGCTAGGAATATAATACAATGTGCTTTTAGTGACACACTGAGAGCAGAAGTGGGTGGGTGGATGAGCAACAGCTTGCAAGGACTGACACTTCAAAGTGAACTTAAGGACTGAGGATTGGGGATTCTAGAAGTGAGAAATTACTGAAATTCTCTTCAGTTTTATAGATATTAAATCTTTTCACGGTATCAGAAAAATTAAGAAAGTGGACTCTGTCAATGTAGTAGCTGGTCACACGATATGCTGGTACTATCATGTGATATTCAGTGGGTGTCATGTGATCTCTTATTACTTGAAAGTAGCTAGTTTATTCATGCATTTTTTTCCAGTTTCAGCATCTGCCATAAAACCAGTGAGGATAAACTTAGTAATAGTAGTGTGTCAACAGTGAGCATAGAGGGAGAGAGGGAGGGAGGGAGAGCTGTCTCAGGCTGGGGCTTGTCTAAACATCTTGTGTGGGGACGGAGGTGTGTGTGTGTGTGTGTGTGTGTGTGTGTGTGTGTGTGTGTGTGTGTGTGTGTGTGTGTGTGTGTGTGATCTCCACACTTATTTTCTTTATTTCATTTTCAAAATTTTCCATGGGTACTTGTGAACTAAATAGCCGCAGTTGCAAGTATTAGGTTTTGTGTTCTGATGACATTGCACTGTCCTAGCTATTAAGAAGTAGTACGGCTGACGAAGCAAGATTTACGTACATACGTACACATGTATATACAAGCTGACTTCAGCTAGTTTGTCTCTTATCGTGATTTTCTAATAACTTTTTTCATCCTCTTCTTGTCCAATCCCTCAGTGATGCTGTGGTCTACATAATTACTAATGCATCTTTCTAAAATAATGTTTCCTTCTCCATTTCTTGTCCCACTGATGCTATAGCTGGACTGTAAGTGAAATATTACTAGAACTAACTGCAACACTCAATACTGGCTGGCATGACATGTTTGCACTATCATTCTACAAGTATGCAGCAACAATATACTCCTCCTCACAAGCATTCCCATCTCCCTCGCAAACAGCTTGTGCTCGTCTGTTCTTTTTAGAGAAACTGTGCCACTGTTTGTAATGGTAAGGTGCATGTATATTGTACACAGCTTAATCAAAGATGTCACTAACAGAAATTTGCTTTTTTGTTGTTGTCATTGTTTTTGTGTGTAGTTTAGTTTATGTTTAACCAGCTATTGATGGTTTTGGCTAAGGGCACATGTGACATTCTATAGGGTCAGAATTGTTAGTCTTGCAGTGTTATAACTGTAAACGGATTATTAAAGATTAAAAAAAATTATTTTCTTAGAATGATTGCAAAGTTTGTTGGAAAAGATGAGTGTTGCTTTCAATTCGAAATAACACATTCCATTTTTTGACTTGTTCATCATTTGAAGTGTGAGATGAAGGTAGTTCTATTTATAGCTATGCACTGGGACACATTCCTTAACAACTACAGCGTAACTATTCACTGCACATGTGCAGTTATCTGTAATATGGCATCTATATTAACCTTGCCATCGGAGCATATGCTAGTTTCCCCGACTTTCCCATGGCTATTGAATTCAACCATACATGGGGTAGGGCACTAATAACAGCCCAACAGTGAGTGGGTGTGTTGTATGCATTTGTATAGAATGTTAGTTAGCAGTAAAAGTAGCAATGGATGTGTTTTTGTTATTGTACGCACGTGTGTTTACATAGTAACAGATTACCTGCAGGTTATTGCACACTTTGTGCTTTGTGTACATTGTATACATACATGCATACATACATACGTACATACATACATACATTCATGTATACATACACTGTGTATATTTGGTGTGTTTGTATCACTTGACTTAAGAGTACTGAAAGTTTGAAAGTATGCTGGTCATAAGTCCCAAGACATTGTCGGGTACAGTGCCATGTGTGTAGTGCATTGAGTATTATTTCAAAATTTCATAGCTGTATTTCTGTATTGACAACAATATACATTGGCTTATACATATACAGAAAATTAGTGCTGTATTGTTGCGAGAAAGACTTCAAACTATTTTATAGTTTACTAAACTAGTTTGTGTATGTATGTAGTTTAGATAGTACTGGTGATTCAGCAATTCTCTGCTGAAATAATTATTATAGCAGTGCTCTTTGTTATACAGCCAAGACAGTACTGCTATAATTGTTATAGCAGTGCTCTTTGTTATACAGCCAAGACAATACTGCTATAAGATAAGGATTGAAATTAATAGAGTGTAATGATATTGGCTGTTTGAAGTTTGCACAGTTGGAACAATTGTGTTTGTATCCACACAGTGAGTGTCCATTGAATCACACAGATAGGAGAAATCATTCACAAGCTATTTTACAGAACTGGCATATTGTAATTGATGAAAGGAAAGAGGCAGATCATGTGATGTCTCCAGGAAGGCATTGGCCAGTCTCCTTGTCTTTTCCCTTATTTGTCCTATTATCTATGAGCTTTCGTCTACTCAGCATCACAGCTAATTCCATCTGGATGTTGAGACAGTTGCACATGTCTACAGACATGCTTAGTGACCAGATACTTAAGTTTTAGAATTTTTTTCAATTGGAGATTTTTTTCCCCTTCTGTTTCCTTCCTTTCTGTTCTTGCACTGTATGTCTGGAATTTTTTGAAAGATTGAATGCATGTTGCTACTGGAACTCACAGTCAGACTGGAATGACTGTTGCTGATGGATGATGTAATATTGAATGTCGGACTTGGTAGCCTAGCAACCTTCATTTGGCACAACTTCTGTATAGTTTGCATTTTAGTATTCAGTGTTTGTCTTATGTTTTGTAGAATCAGCTGCTGCATCTGTCTGATACACTTTTACCTTTTTTAGAAATTATTTCGGAATCTTACAAACTGGGATTTTTCCCCCATTTGGTAGTTGTAGTACTTTTTGTGTGTGTATGTGTGTGAGGGTGTAGATAGGTGTGTGTGTGTGTCGATGGGTGTGGGTGTGAATCATTTGACTAGCTGTGTTAGTTTGTTAGTTGTATTTCATGTGAAATTTAACACCACGTTTCAGTTGATCATGCATTGCATGCATAGTACATAGGTCTACAACATACATACACACATACATACATACATACTTTCATGCTTACTTATGTATGTCCAGTTTTTTCACTAATTATTTTATGATACCCTGGCAATTCAAGTTGTCATTAGAGCTGGGCGATATTGGATAGTCACAGGTGATATGATATTAACTTGAATTATCACGATAAAGCGATATATCGTGATTGTTTTTATAAATAATGCCTAACAAAGTCAAGTTTGTTCAAAATGAGCTTGCCCTGTTCATCCACTTCCAGACTAAAGTTAGTCCGCAGGGCAAGACTGTGTTGGTTTCCTGAGGCCATAATTTGAACTCGCAGTCATTACTAGCTACTGTAAAAATTTCATTAGTACCTCATTATAGCCAAGTTTACTGACAACAAAAATGGCCATTCCTCATAAATTGTCATCCGCGTGAATGTGTGAGCTCCCCACATTAATTTAATGACCCGTACCAACGATTTTGTGAGAAATCAATAATACCGTGCGAATACAATTGAAATATCGTCTTCGCCATAATAGGTTTTTTTATTAGGTACTGAACAGAGCCTGATAACTGTTGCCACATAGAAAATGCATTAAAGTAAACAGGATGTGGCTTAGGGCAATATTTTTCCATATCACCTGTGTTCATAGTTATTACGTTGGGTTATTACGTCCCCCTAGGTAAATTTCTTGTTACCAAGGTATTCGTGCATGAGCAGTACCTAATAAATTTATTATCCATTGGATACCCGAGAATATCACTCGTCTGATTGGCAGTATTTACGCTCGTGCCTGCGGCACTCGCGTAAATACTAAGCCAACAGACTCGTGATATTATCCTGTATCAAATGAATAATATATATTTATCGGGGTGTAACAATAATTTCAGTATATCACCCAGCTCTAGTTGTCGTTTCCTTTTTTTTTGTTTTTTTGTTTTTTTGTTTTGTTAAAACATTGGAAGTCCGAGTTGTGGAAGCGATAAACAAGTTACCAAGTGTTTCATGCATGTGTATGAACTTATTTCAATTTATTAACTTCATTTAATAGGAAGTGACCAATGTAGTGTCGACTGAAGGGAAAAAGAAACAGCAACAAATTTCTAGTTTTGTGATAACAACTGTTTATGAATGCTAATTTGATTCCAACTTAAATCGTTTTCTGATCCATTTTCAACTGTTCTCTACATTTAGCCCTTCTCTGGATTATGTGCAACTTTTGTTGGGACAGTGTAACATATGTGACCGTCTACAGGAAAACCGGGCACAACGCGGCACCCTTCGAAAAAATTTTTTTTTGCACTTACAGAGTTGTCGGCGTCCAGATATTGAGCTCTCCAAGTTTTATCGTCGTAGCTTAAGTCGTTCCCACTATAATAGACCTAACCGTTCCCTTCCGTCGGCTTGAAACAATACATTTTTAAAATCGATCGATCTTTTCTTGATATTTACGCACACCGCGTTGTGCCCGGTTTTCCTGTAGACGGTCACATATGAAAGATGACATTGAACTGCTGCATCTGAAATTTCACCCGTAATTGTCCGTTACCCGTAATTTCGAACACTGCATTTATTGAAACTGCTGTTAGAGTAACTATACTGAACCTCCGATTAGACAATATTGATAGGGGCAAGTCACTGGATGGGAGCTAGCAGCTGTTCAATCCTGCTTGTGCAGGCTTTGCTCAGCTTCTTATTAGTACATTAGCATTCACCCAACCTAATTGTGGGTGTGAGGAGATGTATGGGAGCTGAAGTAAAATAAATAAATATGGCGGACCAGGCTAGCTACAGCTGAGAGAGATTTTTAAAATTTAGATTAGCAACAGAACAGAACTTGTCATGACTAAAGAATTGCCACTGAAGGTTTCAAAATATGTAAAGAAATATTTTTACTGAATTATAAGACAAATTCAAACGGAATAACCACTGGATCATGCTTTAATGTTACTGCAATGGTCACTTTTTTGTTGTTAATGTTGTAGTTGATTTAAGCAATTAAATTGGTGGGAATCCCAGGCCCCCCCCCCCCCCCCCCCCCCCCCCCCACACACACACACACACACACACACACACACTCAATGAAACCCTGGTATGCATTATATAGGACATGCCAGTATTGACTGGACTAAAATGAGCTTGTGGTTGAAGTCAAGTGTTTTGAAAGCGCTTCTGGGATATACAAATGTCTGTGTTGTGTTCAGAAGGAAATGCGTCCACACTTATAGCTTGGAGTATATGTGGCTTATTGTGGGTGTGTTGTGTTTACACATCTTACTAGGATTAGTAACCAGGATGTGAGAGTAATAAAATGAGCATAACATTTTTCCCCCCCTTTAGTTTATCAATTAAGTAATGGAATGTGTGTGTGTGTGTGTGTGTGTCTGTGTGTGTTTATGCAAGTGTGCACTCAATATTAGAATAATATAGCAAGTGATTTGCTTTCTAGAGGTGATAAATTTGTTATTAAATTTTAATGAAGCTATTGTCACCTAGCCAGACGTCTTGGTGGGGTTTATTTCTCTTAGATGTGTTTGTGTGTGTGTATATATGCTCACTTGAGAGATCATAAATCTGTGTCAACTCAGTGCAGATATTCATGTACTGGTTGTTCAGTGTTGAGGAATGAGTGGGTGGTAAAGCTGCCATGCTGTGAAGAGAGAGAATACTGGAATGAGGCTGATAATTCTGGTGGAGAATGTAATTATTCTTGGACTTATTTTAAGTAGGTTGTGAGCATATCTTGGCTACTAGTGCACCACTAGCACCGGTCTTTCTAAAAAGTGATATGAATTGGTGGGTGGTGTATCGTCCTTGAGAACTAGCTGGTTTGTTGGTGAACGAGACACTCTCTTTTTCGCTCATGCCTGTAAGTTGTGTAAAGCGGTAAAGTGTTTCCTTGCTCTGATGCTGAGTATGTGGAGGGTTGCACAGTGCACTATTGATAGACACAATTCATGTCCCTTCTTTTTTTATTTTTTTTTTTATTTTATTTTTTTTAAAGAATCTACTTGCTCACATATTGTAACACCCCTCCTTTTATGTAACAGCCCCTTTTTCACATGCAACGTTGACATTTGCGCGCATAATTACCTTATAAGACTCACATGACTAAATTGCTTCCGGTTTAGTACTAAGTGCATTCCTTAATCTCACATTTTACCAGGGGTTTCGGAATGGGTGTGGCTGTGCCATGGCCGCACCAATATTAGGATAAAAGGGGCGTGGTTCATAGTGTCTCAGCGGCTCTCTCGTGGTCATTGTGGCAATGTCTTCTGCTGGGAGCAAATGGACAATATCGACCGTTTTGGAATTGTTCCCGAAACTCAGCACCGGCCTGATCTTTTAGATTTCCAAAGAGATCTTTTAGGAATAACAAATGTAGTTCAGAGGTCATTCCAGCATTGTTGGTTGGATAATGTAGTTCAGAGGTCATTCCAGCATTGTTGGTTGGATAATGTAGTTCAGAGGTCATTCCAGCATTGTTGGTTGGATAATGTAGTTCAGAGGTCATTCCAGCATTGTTGGTTGGAGAAGTGGCCATTTTTGCACAGAAACTTGACTGACAGTCTGGGTTTAAGAGCAGTGGCAATGGAATTTATTGCACAGAGCACAGACATTAAAATTTTTGATTCATTAGATCAAGAATAAACTTCCAAATTGTCTTTTTTTTTTATAAATCAAATTCACTAATTAAATGAATGAAAGGGTGTGGTTAGTCTCACCAATCCAATTTGGCTTCCTACTCCTCTGTTTACAGCTTTCATCCAGTTTCGTGTGTGTGTGTGTGCATCATGTGTAGTCTTGATATACATGTGTAATAATGTGTGGTTACTTTTGGTGTGGCAGAGTCTGTCACACTAGCTCTGCACTTACTGTTCTTCATCTTCAGTATATTTGATTTCCTTGTGACACTGAGTCATGCACTGGATTCTAGATTCTTCTTAATTCTTAATGGGATACACTTTTAATGTATTTTGTTGATGGGACAGTTATGTGTCTATATGTACATATTGCCATGTTTGTGGTATATGTATTACTATTGTAGTACTACTTAAGCCGTATACCCAATCATTACCATTCAAACTCGATGACTTCTTTTCTGTGCATGTCTGAGGGGAAATTAACTTTTTTTGCTTCCTGTTATCTGCCAGACCAAATCCAGAGCATCAGTGTGCTGAAAGAGTAAAAAAAATAAGTGGATGAATATATTTAAGTCATGATGATAAGCAGTGTATTTAGTTTTAAGCCTTTTCGTCACTTTCTGGTGGCACTGAGTTGGTGGTGTTTTCCCTTCTCATATTTCTAGTGTGTTCTTTAGTATTTGTGGGGAGAGACAAATAGCTCCCTTCCTGACATCTATGTCACTTATTTTATAATATCCGCCATTGAATTCTATCTGGTTCCTGATGGTGAGTACAAATGCCAGAGGACTGCATATAGTGTGTGTGTGTGTGTGTGTGTGTGTGTGTGTGTGTGTGTGTGTGTGTGTGTGTGTGTGTGTGTGCACTCATCTCAAAGTAGATAGCCCCACACTAATTGTTGCAACAATCACTTTGAAACCTTCATATTTGGGTATTATGAAGATCTGTTGGTTGAAAAATAAATACGTTTCTGAGCTGTACTATTATTGTCAGTTTCAGTTTTATTGAGTCAGCAAATAATCTCCAGGATCACCATCAGTCTGGTGGCTTCCACATTCCACTGTTGTCAAGGAGCTTTTACAGAATACTGTACATGGCCTTCCTTCAAAATATGTTGCTTTTGGATAAAGAAAAAAGAATTATACTCTTAAATTTTTTTTTGTAACTTGGGGATGTAGTCATACCAAACTTATTATTTTCACTAATTACTGTTATTGGACACTGTATTTAACAAGTTGTGCAATAATTTAAGTCTAGATTACTGGTGTGTAGACAGAGAGGATTGGAGAATATAAATTTACTTTGAACTTTCTTTTTTAACTACTTGTGTGTGTGTGTGTGTGTATGTGTGTGTAGGTGGTATCATGGGCGTCTAGACAGAGCCACCACAGACACGATCCTGGCTGGCAGGAGAGCGGGCATGTTCCTGGTTAGAGACAGCAGCACATGTCCGGGAGACTACGTGCTCTCTGTCAGGTAAGGGGTTATGTTGTGATGGGTATATTCGTGTGTTCAAAGTATTCTTTTGTCCTGTTTGTTGTCATGGTTACTGCTGGTACAATATGGCTTCGTGTCACATGAAGGAAACTGTGGTATGCTTTGTTTCATATTTTTCTTTCTGAAGGAGTTGAACTATTTGTACACACCAAGTTACTTTTGTTTCAGAGGAAGGTCTTTTATAGTTGGTCAACAATGTGACTAGTGATTAAAATGACTTACACATAATATTCTCATGAAATATCTCCCCATATTTGTCTGCTGACTCGTGCAATAAGCACTATAATATATTTGGGGGGAAAATTTAGTCCATTCATGAAAGGGTGCAATATGTTGGTAAGGGATCATCACTTAGTGAGGGCAGATGTGTTGCATTCAGTTTTAGCATTCTTTCATGTTGCTGACCCCTTACCTTCATTTAAGATGGGTGTATCTTGTGGAAGGTGTGTAGCAGGTAGTTTGGGTCAATTACTCTGAAATACTTTGACAGACTCAAATATAAATACTTTCCTAGATACAATATTTCTATTACAAATAAAAAATACTTTGAAGTAGTAACCATTGGTTATGGTTACATCAGTTTCCCTCTCCTGCTCTCTTTTTTTCCTGAACTATCTCAGCTTTTCTTATCCCCTACCATTCCTCTTTTTTTTTTTTTTTTTTTTTTTTTTTTTTTTTTTTTTCCCAGCTCGTTCTTCTTGAGTCACCAAGTCCCTTCTCCTCCCTTTGTCTACCTCTCCTACTTCTGAATCTCTCTGTCCTTCTATCATGATTGTGGACTTCGGCTTTGTGAAACCTTTGACTTTTCGTACTTTTGCCTTACTTTTTGAAACTTGTGCCATCTTTACCCGACGATTCCACCCGCTTTTTAGTTGATTAATTGTTCTCTTTCTGCTTTCTCTTGTGTACTTTCGCCTTCTTTTTACTATGCCGCCTTACTTCGCCAATTAGACCTGCTTTTTAATAGCCTTTTTTCCTTCTCTTTCATATGTTCACCTCCCTAGTGACCTTCCCTCGTCTATTCCACCTACTTTTTAGTTACAATTACATAATCACTTTCTATGGAATGTGACGACACTTTACCCATTTAAGTAATAACGGTGCTTTATTTAGCTCATGGATTATTCATGAATACACACCATCGTTCGTCATCGTTACTGACACACAAGTGTATTATTATATAGATAAGATATTTTTTATTTTTGTTTTATATGGAAATTGGATACTTGATGGGTTCAAAATGACATCTGTTGGGTCGAAACGCAGTGGAAGATGTAGGAATGCATAATTACTGGAGGTAGTTTAGCTTCTTTTTTTTTCCATTGACCTTCCAAAAGACAAGAGGATTTTCTTCTTGTGATAGCAAAGGAGTTTGAAGGTATTCATCAATATTTGCATCAACAATTAAGCACCAGAGGAGGTGCGAACTCTCAATGCTACAATGCACTAGCTAGCTAGCTAGCTATTACAATATCATTTCTCAGATGAAAGAATGAATTTATTTGGCATTTCATCAGGTATAGATATGGCCCATGCTCAGCACTCAGTAAACTACTTGGCATAAGGCAAACTACTGCGGCAGCAAGAATCTATTTACTCATGTGATTACAACGTGATAATAGAGGGTATTTATTACTCACTAAAGCCTGCTATCATACAGCCTAGTTGATACAGTTTATATTCTCGAGGTAAGTGAATAAACTTTCTTACGAATGCTCCACACATAGTCAAACTGGCAAGTATTCTCAGCCTCTGTATTGCTCTCGCCTGAACTTACTTACCACTGTTATTTAGCTTTTCTGCCATAAAAATCCACTGGGACTGGGTGGATACTGGGGAAAATGACGAAATTTTCTGCATTTAGGCAGATTTTCCCAAAACTGGTCACATAGAGCTGTGACCAAAATTTTTGTCAAAATTAGGAATCTAATTTGCAATGATGGCTTTTTGTAAAAAGCAACAACAAACAACGGTACTGCTACCTGCCAAACTTAAGTTTGCTCACCGTACTGTGCACAACTCTTGTTATGTTGTTGATACTCTTTATCGATTTTTAGCTGCTGTGTGTACCTCTACTTGTCATGCCTATTAATAAACAATACTTCTTGGGCAAGAAAAGCTATAGCCACTATCCCGGTGCTTAACCTAGCTCTAGTTATCCTTATGGATTTGAGCTGATACTATAGCAGTATTTCAAGTGTCAGAGTGTCAGTAAAAGTTGTTTGTTTCTATCACTGCCTCATTAGCACCTTCAGTCCCTTTAATAGAAGAGTGAGTAATTAGTTATACAAAGAGTAGATTTAGGGTTGCCCATACGTTGACTGTCGAAATTGTTTTGAAGTGCTGGCCGGCCGCCAAATGCGTGTGATGTTTTCTAATGTTAGTCACAAGATAGTTGTGATCTGTAAAAGCTATCCAGTTTGGGCATGTCTGCGGCCGCCATAGTGTTTGTGGTACATTGTATTGCTCTCACTCAGCAGCAATCGGGCAGCTAGTGGTGCTAGTTGCTGCTTGTTTAAGTTGGCTTCATGGCCACTCAACACAAGTTTCAGGGGATAAAAATTAACCTCTTGGGAGGTTGTTCAGCACTTTCCAATTATCAGCACTATCTAATTATCTTGGATGTTTAATTGTGTGCGTTGTCTAATTTGAAATCAAAGCACTCCAGTTTCCTTCTGTTATCAGGGTTTCATACAGAGGTAGGGGTGCCCTGGGATCCTCCCAGAATTTCATGAAATAAATTAATAATATTTACTACTTAAATTTCTATGGTTATGATTTATAATGGTATTCTGTGATTTTGTTGTTTGTACATATCTAATATTTGGTGAAAGTTCACTTCAGTTCATTGAGGTCCTTCAATTGCAATACACATTAGTCTTCCAAGATTGATGTCACTAATTCTAGACCTGAGACGATTTTTAATCAAATGGGTGTGGTTTCAGCAAAAGTGGGTGTGGTCAAACAAATATGTGCCCAGGGAAAAAATCCTGTATGAAGCCCTGGTTATGACTGCAATAATCATTTTGGTCTTTTCTTTGTGTTATAGTGAGAATAACAAAGTGAGTCATTACATCATATCTCGGCGAGGGGGACTGTACCTAATAGGAGACCAAAGCTTCACAGATTTTCCTGCCGTCATCGACTTTTACAAGAAACATTTTTTAGATACCACAACTCTAGTAGAACCTGTGAGTTACTGGGTGGGGGTAAAGGGGTGTGTCTCACTGTGTCCAACTCTAGTAGAACCTGTGAGTTACTGGGTGGGGGTAAAGGGGTGTGTCTCACTGTGTCCAGTTCAATTCTATGAGTACGAGTGTGATATTGTTCTTCTATGCTCTTAGGGAGTCTATATAGAATGCAATGTGTGCTTACGCACAGAATTGTGTAACAGGAATTGGCTTTTTTATTTTATTTTATTAAATGTCTTACATTCTTTCATTTAATTTCACCTCCTGAAAAATTTCTCACACCACTCGTGCTATTAATCCTGAATATTGTTTTCCATACTATTAAATCTCTAAGCGAATAATATTATTGTCAGAAGAACACTGATTTATTGAATTGTGTGTGTGGGAGGGAGGGAGCATTTGGGGGGTCTGTGGTGATTGAATGTGTGTGTGTGTGTGTGTGTGTGTGTGTGTGTGTGTGTGTGTGTGTATTCATGTTGTTATTGCAGGCCCCTAATCCTCGACCGCCCGTCAATACCGCATTCGATCCTCCCCCCTCAGCAGGGAGTATTGCCCAGTCCTCACCAGGGGCCAATTCTCTACCTCCTCCAGTGCCTGTGGTGGGCAAGCTGATAGTGAGGGGGAAGTTCGATTTTAGTTCTGTAAGTGGCACCATTGTGTAAGAATCATCTTTTTTTTTTTTTTTTTTAATAGCAAGGCAGGGTTTCATACAGAGGTAGGGGCGCCCTGGGAGCCCCCCCAGAATTTCATGAAATAAATTAATAATATTTACTACTTAAATTCTATGGTTATGATTTATAATGGTATTCTGTGATTTTGTTGTTTGTACATATCTAATATTTGGTGAAAGTTCACTTCAGTTCATTGAGGTTCTTCAATTGCAATACACATTAGTCTTCCAAGATTGATGTCACTAATTCTAGACCTGAGACGATTTTTAATCAAATGGGTGTGGTTTCAGCAAAAGCGGGTGTGGTTTCAGCAAAAGCGGGTGTGATTTCAACAAAAGTGGGTGTGGTCAAACAAACTTGTGGCACGTGCCCCCCTCCCCCCCCTCCAGAAAAAAATCCTGTATGAAACCCTGCAAGGGTATATTGATACGCTGTTGCATTATTCATTAAAAATGTGAGACTTGAATACATTCCAACTCGCATTATATTGGCTTGTTTACATCAAGATTTCTCATAACTAATCTAAACTTTTGTGTTGGCTGGTAATGTTCCTTCATGTTTTACTGTCTACCATACTGCCTCCAACTGTGTGAAACTTACAAGCCTATAGAGCACAGCTTATTGAGTAGTAGTTACTCTCCAGTTACAGCTGATAGTCTATATTGACTTAATTAAATTCTAAATTGTTTATGTTCCCAATTTTGACTTCATCTCTTCTACTAGAACTGGCTCCATTCCTGTACCTTATGTCGTAGTGGGAATTTATTTAATGCTCAATGATTGAGTTAGAACTAGATTATGAAGAATATCTCATTGCATTCAGCTGGTACAAAGTAAAGAGTATAACTGACAGCAAATACAATTGTGAGCAAACCAGGTCGGTTGAAGCTGTTTGCCACACCCTAATATTTGTTTTCCATATGGTAAAACCAGGTTATAGGGTATGTGTTTGCGTACTGAGATTGTTGTCATCTAGTGATTGTTGTCATCTAGTGATTGTTGTCATCTAGTGTTTGTTTGTTTGTATTGTAGGAGGATTCAGAAGATTTAACCTTCAAGAAATCAGATATAATGGAAGTATTACGTAAAGATGAAGATGACTGGTGGTATGCTAGACATTCAGACGGCAGAGAAGGCTCCATTCCTGTACCTTATGTCGTAGTGGTAAGTACTGGTAGCCTATCCTTTTTATTTGTGTTGTTTGTTGTTGCTGTAGTAACTCTACGTCTATTTCACCTAATTGCTGTCCCTCTAATTTATTTATTTTTAAGTGCAGGTCTGGGTGTAATAATTTTCCCTGGCAGATCTGCAATAGTGTTGCACCCACACAACTTGAGAGTACTTTGAATTCTATAGTGGGTTAGCACTTTCCACAAGTGTTGACCACATTACAACTTGTGGTTACTTCCACAAGGGCCAACTAGGCAACCACATGTGGTTTAGTGTCCTACCTTTGAACTTTTCAATAGGCTAAGAAACAAGCACATTGTTGTATCATTAAAATATGCCAGTCAAATTCTTTATTAGTTGACAGATTATATTGCCACAATGGTGAGCAAGTGAGATATGAGAGACTAAATCAAATAGAGGTGTAAAGAGTAAACATACTAAATAAAATAATTAATTGCATAAAGGCTCTCGAATCCCTCCATTGTGGTATCTGGGACAAGCTAATTCAGGCAATAGTGCAGAAAAATAAAAATCCTTCAGTTTGTAGAGGTTTTTTGTTTCCCATTCAAGATCTTTGTAAATCCTTTCCACATGAAGATCACTGTCTGTTCTTACTACGAAATCGCACCATTTTTGTTGTGTACAACAAAGTTGACATAGTATTTGGTGATAGTAATTGTGGTTTTTGCTTTAGTTGAAATGAAGTAAAATTCTCGATTTTAGGCTGAAGGAAGGTTTTTTGACTGCTTCTAGTAATGATAGCTTTCTTATTGTAAAAGGATTTTTTTTACTTCCAATAATCCTAGAGGGTCTGTGGTGTTACTCGGGTCAGTAACCAGTCCATCAGGTGTAGCTGCCAGCCATGGATTATCCAAGGATACGAAAAGACCACAGCAGTCTACTTTCAATCCTGGGTGACCGTGCTGATTCTTGTAAGTCTGATATTCTTCCTTGGCTCTCACCTCCAGAACTTGGCCGTAATGTGTGGCTGTGTTCCCCCTAAATTTACTGTACAATAAATTCTCAACCTTCTTCCCTCTTTTGGTAGTGGTTCTCATTTTCACGATACTTCCAGCTACAGAAACTGTGAGCCTCTTCCTACGTTCCATAATCCATAATATACTACCAGCCTGGTCTTTAGTCTCCTGCTGTATGCGACTCCTTTCTTCACTGGTCACTATAACGTTTGCCTCTTAATATCCTCCCTCGCTTCAATGTTTCCAAGTGATCTGGTGATACATCATCAACTGTATCAGGTAAAAATCCATTATCATGCCGACTGTATGCCTTCCTACCCTTGCCTGACTGTACGCCTTCCTACCCTTGCCTGACTGTACGCCTTCCTACCCTTGCCTGACTGCACGCCTTCCTACCCTTGCCTGACTGCACGCCTTCCTACCCTTGCCTGACTGCACGCCTTCCTACCCTTGCCTGACTGTACGCCTTCCTACCCTTGCCTGACTGCACGCCTTCCTACCCTTGCCTGACTGCACGCCTTCCTACCCTTGCCTGACTGTACGCCTTCCTACCCTTGCCTGACTGTACGCCTTCCTACCCTTGCCTGACTGCACGCCTTCCTACCCTTGCCTGACTGTACGCCTTCCTACCCTTGCCTGACTGTACGCCTTCCTACCCTTGCCTGACTGCACGCCTTCCTACCCTTGCCTGACTGCA
>WLWD01002698.1_pt1 | contig 69428 bp, 47 predicted proteins | sample 6712731 | NCBI WGS metagenome assembly WLWD01 (sample SAMN12718690, study PRJNA576275) | sponge metagenome | isolation source: marine sponge | host: Mycale hentscheli | place: New Zealand: South Island, Marlborough, Capsize Point | collected 2014-11-01 | reverse complement strand
TTTTACAATGATTACGGCGCTGCTGAATACTGTCTCCAACAATGCGTTTTACAATGATAACGGCGCTGCTGAATACTGTCTCCAACAATGCGTTTTACAATGATAACGGCGCTGCTGAATACTGTCTCCAACAATGCGTTTTACAATGACAACGGCGCTGCTGAATACTGTCTCTAACAATGCGTTTTTTACAATGATAACGGCGCTGCTGAATACTGTCTCCAACAATGCGTTTTACAATGATAACGGCGCTGCTGAATACTGTCTCCAACAAAGCGTTTTACAATGATAACGGCGCTGCTGAATACTGTCTCCAACAATGCGTTTTACAATGATAACGGCGCTGCTGAATACTGTCTCCAACAATGCGTTTTACAATGATAACGGCGCTGCTGAATACTGTCTCCAACAATGCGTTTTACAATGATTACGGCGCTGCTGAATACTGTCTCTAACAATGCGTTTTACAATGATAACGGCGCTGCTGAATACTGTCTCCAACAATGCGTTTTACAATGATAACGGCGCTGCTGAATACTGTCTCTAACAATGCGTTTTACAATGACAACGGCGCTGCTGAATACTGTCTCCAACAATGCGTTTTACAATGATAACGGCGCTGCTGAATACTGTCTCCAACAATGCGTTTTACAATGATAAAGGCGCTGCTGAAATGTCCTGTGTTCATTTCGTGTTAGCAGAAACTCGAACTTTGAGTCCTGAATCAATCTCCTTAAACAGGAATATTCTGCTGCTGAACCTTATTTTATTTTCTTCTATCAGACAAAACAATTAAACAATACATTCCAAAATTCCAAAACAAAGTGATAGCTAGACAAACTGATATAATATATCCACAAAATTTCTTTCTTCTATGATGAATGAAAAATCAATTTTTTTAAATAATTGCTAATGCAAGTATATCACCTCACTATTCTCTAATTGTGACACTCACTTCAAGGTTGTGCATTACCTTTATTAGCTTACAAAACTGATTACCTGAATATGATATTCTTCTTTCTAATTACAATGCCTGAAAAGTGTCCATTGACAACCAAAACAAAATCATGAAGTAGTGTATATGTTGATAAATTGTTTCAGGGGTGATCAGCTTCTTTAGCTTTGCTACTTCTAAGCACACAATCCACATTATTTAGACAATGTTTCTGGACAAGTATTTTACTTAAATTGTGTAAAGTTAACCTTAATATGTTTATTTAGCTATCATTCAACACCAGTAATTCTAGTTGTAAAATTGTGTATCGGTTTTACATTTTAAAACTCTAATTTTAAAACTAATGTCTAATGATAATCTAATAATTAATAGGACAAATTGCATTATTTAAGTCTACAAATTGAAGACAAAGAATACAAGTTCATATTATATTATTGTTTTATCATTCTAAACATATCTGTTTAATACTTTATTTAAATTTGCTTATGTGTTCTATTCAATGTTATGACAAATAGACCAAAAAGGACCATATAGTTTACTAAAATTGCTTGTGTACATCTTGATAAGCAACATTGGGAGAAACTTGAATTTTCAGTTCTGTTGTAACATCTTCATAAACAGGAACATTTAAGCTTTGTGATTGATTTCTTTCATAACAATACATTTTCTTCTTACTTTTCAAAAACATTCCAAAACATGTTCCAACAATGCCAATAAAAATACCAAATACACAAGACACAGTTCCAATGGCTACTGCAACTGGGTAGGTTATGCCAGTCATTAGGAAGACTGTGGTAACATTTTCTGATCTACCAACATCATCGTGATTAATTGCATTTTTCTCTGTAACCCAATAGTAAAAAAAATTAATACCACAAAGATAGAACACTATTATGACAAATACATAGAAGTATACATTATATATAATGCACAATGCAAACAGATCAAGTTTATTATAATGTCAATGCACATAAATACATCCGTTATTTTATCAATGTGCTCAATTAATATTGCTTTTTTTTTTATTAAAAGTATGAATTTGTGCAATACTATAATATGATTGTATTAATTCAGTAAATGTAAAGAACTGATCTGGCTATATATAACAGCAATTGTTCAGCAGTATCTTAACTACATAAATTCTATTATATACTCAAATAACAACTGGCACATATTATTTTTTATTACTGACCTGTTCTATCATTAATCACAATTGTACTATCAAATAAGAAATGCAAAGCACTCCAATCCCATTCTCCATTGTTATTACAATTCATGATTACAGATCTGTTGCTGGAAACATCAACTAGTACAGCACAAGTAGTACCAGATACATCTACGCTATAACTTTGCACAAATATGCTCTCAATATCTCCGAGGAGGGGACATCTTCCTACAATTTAGAGCCACTAATTTTTTTTCTATAGTATAAAGATTTACAACACATACCAAAGTAGAAATTGGATGCTTCATTACAGAGTGACATATTAATAGAGTATTCGGTGTTGTTTTGCAGTGAAAAATAAGCTGAAGGTTCTCTGAGAGTTTGCCATTCAGGAGTTGATGATGTCACTGTATTAATATTGACCATAATATACTGGTGACCCAGACTCCCAGTGATACTGGAATTCCACTCAATTGTAAAGTTCGAATTATTGTGTATTCTCCCATTTTGTAGAAGGACCAAAGTTGGTAAGAAATTATCTACAATATACATGCAAAAATTATGACAAAGGCTGGGATTATAATTCACAACTAATTATTACAAAGTGATTTTTTTTCTCTATCTGAATTAATTCATGGCAGTAATGTAATATCAACAAATCTAGCATAATTAATTGATTAATTTTGAATAATTTGTATTAATTGATTTCATAAATTAATTCTTATCCCTATCTGTTCAAATTAACATCAGTTGCCTTTTTTCTATGTTTTATTTAGAGAAGTAAGTAGCTTGCTGCTTTAATATGGGTAAAATAATGTTAATAGCAATTCAGACTTTAGTTCTCTGTAGTTCTTAGGCATATAATTGATATAAAAAGAATGCTAATTTGTGGGCTGTTATTTTTGTCATTGATTTTCTGTTAATTGTTAGCTACAATACTGCTGTTTATAAAAGATAACTCTAATGTGTTGTTTACTTCATCACGTATTTTTCACTCAATTCTTAACATTAACCTATGCTAACTGAAACTACGTTGCAGATTATCATTAAGTAGATATAATAACACAGGGCAAAACTTGAATATCCTGTAGTTACCTATTTAGGACATTTCATACTTTTACAACATTTCCTGTAATGGATAGGGTTAAATTACCTGCACAATAGGACTTTTAGCCCTATCCTTTACCAGAAATATGAAGAAAAATGCAATTTCCTAAATAAGTGACTCAGGAAATTCAAATTTTTGTCCTGTTTAATCACTGCAGAAGTTTATCCTACCTGAAATACCAGTGTACTGTATGCTGTCTCTTAAGCTCTCAATTTCTCCATTACATTCTATTACAAAATCTCTCAAATTTGTAGCATTTGTAATAGTCATAACTGAAGAAATAAATGTGAAGTTCCTATGAATTAGTTGTACTGAAATAGTGGATGATCCTATTCTTTTAGTATAGTTTGCAGTACTACCGATTCCACCATAACTAGCAGTGAATTTTGATATGGCTGATGATGAGCTCTGTCTGACATCCCATGTGAGAAAACCGTCTTGATCCTCAATGCATTCATATATCACCTCATTCTGGAGGCAAATTGTATTGACATTTATAACTTGAAACAGTGCGACTAAACCGAAAATCAAACAAATCAAAACAAATAGATTTGGTAGTTATAACTGCAGTGACAATAGATGGCTGTTATAACACTCACAATTGCATACCTGAAGAAGATAAAGGTAAAATTATAATCAGAAAAATTGTTTCCAAAGTACAAAATTCCATTATAGACTACTTTCGCCGTTTTCCTGCGGCCAACCTAATATATTATTCGGCGATTATAAACAGCGCTGCAGAACACTACTCGACGGACAAGATTAACCAGTAAATAAAAGAGGATATTTGGGAAAACTGTTAGTGCAAAAATAGCAATAAAGCCGTAACGGATACATAAGTCTACCAATAATTATAACAAAATACTCAGAGAATTAGCCATGACGACATCCATTTCTTAATAATAATCCAAAATAATATTTTGGATTGATATTAAGAAATGGATCTGTAATTATTATTACAAACATGGAACTCTGTCTATTTGTTTCCTCAAATCCCATGATATAATATTTTCCATGATAGTGCCTTTATTTTCCCATATTTCCTTATGTAGTTATGCCACTAATATGTAGCTATGCCACTATTATGGAATTCTGGTCATAAAAAATGGCCTCATCTTTACCTCATACTTTTTCAACCCAATTATAAACACTTACTTTCATAGCCTATTACCAAGTGCTGATTTTATGACTATGAAGCAGTAAATGATGTAAAATATGACTAACATGACCAAAGGCTTTAATGAGCTATGTAAATGTTGTTATTGTAGAAAATGACAATCATTACTACCATAACAGTATGTGAAACCGTTCAAGCATTATAGTTATTAGATTCTAATATAGATCGTCATAAATCGTACAGTTATGAACACAGTTCTAACAGAATAAACATTGGTGGGAACAAATAGAAACTGAATTTTGTGAACCCACAAAATTTTGAATAAGTGAAGGTAGCTTTATATATTAACAAAGTCTAACAAATAATCACCTACCAACATAACTAAGAAACTAAAATTTATGTGACTAGTAAGATATATAAAAATTCTAGCAACTCAGACAGACCTGGACATCTGTGCTGTTTAGGATTACTAGGTAATCAGGTATGAATTACAAAACTACACCTATACAAATACAATAACAAGCTCATCACATGATCTTATGATTTACACTAGCAATGATATAGTTACTCATGAATTATTAAAATTAATTAGCTAGATATTCATATTTCGTTTGTAAATTTATACATTTTTAATTTTATTATTTTCATGGCTATCTGATAATGTCCTTTTAAATGATATTCTATTAAATTTAATAGCTAGCTTATCCTCCAAAAGTCACAAAGGTAGATAATTCCTTGTGATATCAGAGAGTTAATATCTGGGTAATTTTTTTCAATGCTATAGTAATCACAGTTTATGGTGATAATTACCCAAGTAACATTATAATAAGTTGTTTGACAATAATATTATTAAACAAGTCTCACTTTCACATTTAATAATAGCAATATATTTCCCACTAATTAACTGGGGTGCCAAAGATGAAATGGATTTGAGAAGAAAAATAAACGTAAAAATAATTTATATTGATTTATAAGTATGCTGTTGTCCTAGTTTTCACAATTGTATCTTCCTACAACCCATGAAGGTTTCTCAAACCAAATCATATAGCTACGTAGTACCACCATGAAATTTCAATCCTACAATCCTAACGTAAATTTAAGTACAATGTAGTAAAGTGAATTTATACATTATTATATCTGTCAAAGCTAAAGTTCTGATCAATAGACAAAATCATTGAAGCCAAAAAACAACGACAAAAACCACTATTATTATTGTGGTCATCAACTGTGCATTAGATTTCAGTGTCTTTATGAAGAACTCCTGAATTCTCATCAGTTATGGAGGTGACCAATAACTTATAAAATGTGCTTAGCTATAGCATTGTTGATTTTATAACATTCTTTTATAGTTTCAAATTGTTATCACAATTAAAGAGCAAGATGTTTTGTCCCTCAATTTTTTTTATTATTGTCATTTCAAATCTCTACAATTTCTCCAAAGGTAAAATGAACATAATAAAACATAAAACATAACTTTTTTACAGTGATTGATAATTTCTGTATAATAACTTCAGCCATAGTAGTACCACACTTTCATACTCATAATGTACTGCACTCTTAGAGGTGTAGAATGCATGAATACATTGCAGTCCACATAATATAATGAAGTGAGTCCAATTTGAAACCGTATGATTGAAACTTATTGAAATCAACTTCACAATGGGACACAGAGATACTTTCACATTAATTAAATAATTCAGATAATACCCTACAAACAAAAATAATTAACTAATTGAGTTCTCTCTCGTTGTTTTTTAATTTATTACCCAATAAAGCAATCAATAGTAGAGAAAATATACATGCCAAACTTTTTTTCACACTTTCACTAGAGTAGGTTACATACTCAAATATCAACTTCTAGAAATGGAAGTGAGACAATTAAACTATAAATGCTGCAGTTTTAATTCCAAATAATGCTCAGACACTAGTGTACTGTTGTCTAGGAGTCAAGGTAGTGTTAGAGTGTTTTTTGTATGTGGTGTTCAAAAGCTAGAATATTTTTTTATAATTTAGTTATTCATAAAAAATTTATTGTTTACCTATCTGTTGCTAACAAAAAACAAAAACAAAAACATTATAGATAAGCATTTGTATGAAACATCATCTGAAATAGTTATTACAGAAAATTGCAACAATAATTTGTTGTACTATTCACTCTTCATTGCTGGCTTAACCTGCAATGTGATTGCATGCAGCAATTTTTGTAGTTAGTTTGTTGATTATCCTAATCTGAAAGCTTCATTAAATAATACTACGATATTATTATGACATAAAAATAGTATAGCCTAAAATTGGGAGACTGTGATGATGTGAGGTGAAAAACAGAGCAACTGCAATTAGAATAAATTCATGTTTATGGCACATTTTAACAGATAAGATATCCACTTGACACTATTATAATCAGAATTTTGGATAATTAAACATTTATGCCGCTATATATCACACATTTTCAATCTCTTCCTGGTATATTTGAATTTTAACATCAAGTCATTATTGTAATGTACATATTTTCATATTAATACTATATATTGTATTGGTTACTGGGTATGGGCATTTAAATTACATTTTGGAGTACTTCTAAGTGGTAATGATGTCATCTCTATGCATGTTATTAAAGGGCTTGAATAAGATTTTAGTCTATAAATTTCATTAGTGGACATGAATAAGATTTTTAATCCTCATTGCGATCAATTCATAAATATTTTGTTAGCTATTTATCTCATATATACTGTACTATGGTAATTATAGTGATTGATCTATTGAGTATGCAAACATGTTTATCAAAATGACTTTTTTTTAATTTTTTGCTACCCTATGAAGTTATTTTCCAGATTAAAGAATAATTTATACCTAATCAGATATCAACATGTCAATAATTCCTGCAATGGAAAATGGAGATGTAAATAATGTCTTCATGACATAAGTTAACCAAGAAATGGATACCCACTAGAGCTTAAATCCCAAACCCTCAACTTCCAGCAACCAGTAAACTGCTAGCATGAAGTAAAACTACTACTGGCAGCAAGAAAGTATTTGCATTAGTAATTTCTTAGACTATGTTATTAGAAAGAATTTACTGCTTTTAGTGTAAACAGTATATAAATATATTATTTAGAGATAGTGAATTGCTTTGCTGATTATTCATGTACTATTACATTATAATAACACTAAAAATATTTTTCTACGACTTATTTTTTCCTGTGTGCCAATATTAAAGAAAAACTCTTCAATTAACATGTTCCCAAAAACTTCAATTAGCTACAAACAATAATATTTAATGTCTATCTTTGTAAACATAGAAACATCATTGCTACGATATAAATAGACTTTATAGTTCAATCTAATTTTGTGTCAATATACCAAAAAAAAGACAACTTGTCTATGATCATTAAAGATGTAAACTACAATTGCTTGTGTACTTCTTGATAAGCAACGTTGGGAGAAACTTGTATTTTCAGTTCTGTGGTAACATCTTCATAAACAGGAACATCTGGGCTCTGCAATTGATTTCTTTTATAACAACACTTTTGCTTCTTTTTTATCAATAAATTTACAAGTTGATTCCCAACAATACCAATAAAAACACCAAATAAACAAGACACAGTCCCAATGACTACCACAACTGGGTAGGTTATGCCAGTCATTTGATTGCTGGATGTAACAGTTTCTGATCTTGCAACATCATGATGACTAATTGTACTTGTTTCTGTGAATGAAAGTAATATATAAGATTAGATTTAAATATTTTAAATCAATAAGACACAAAAATCGAAAATATAATAAATCCAATGAAAGTACTCATTTTTATATGACATCACCAGTATAACCAGTTCAACATTACCAAAATATATCTACACAGTAAACAATGACCATTACATGAATTCAATCTACTTCATAATTACTACATGCATTTATTATACAGTTAAATAAGGACAGTGCAATGGTAGAATAGTTAATACAGTAGAATATCAGGGGCCTTGTTTTTTGTTGCTGCAGTTGTTGCTGTTTTACATGTTTATTTTTTTCGGGGGTGGGGGTGATAAGCTCAGAATTATGTGTATCAGAATAATAGATGAAACAGCATTACTTATATTTAAACATTATTAAAAAAAAATCTATTCTAATTGCTCCATGTAGTATAAGATCTTTGCTAAGGCTCATAAATTTTTTAAAAGTTCTAGCAATTCTTAATTAAGCAGCTGTTCAGTAGTTATGTACTTTACAGTAGCAGTAAAAGCTGCACAGGTAGAAGGAAATGTCATATCTTGGAGGACTACAATGAGGAAAGTTATACTGTATTGTATAAAAGAAAAGCATTTTATTTCAACAGACAATTTTATGCCATATAAATCCAATTAGAGTATAGTGACTGTAGCATTCTGTTATAAGTTTTAACATTCACAACAAAAACGATATGTTAATATTGTCATTGTTTTTGGTTACTGACCTAGGTTATTATTAATAACAATTGTATTATCAAATGATGAATTAATAATACTCCAATCCCATTGTCCACTGCTATTACAATACATGATAACAGATCTGTTGCTGGTAACATCCATTAATAATGCACACATTGTACCCGATACATCTAAAATATAACTGACTAGAGATATGTCTCCAATATTTCCAAGAAGAGGACATCTTCCTGAGCAAAAAAGACATATAATTTTTATCATAACATTTTATAACACGTACCAAAGTGAAAGTTTGATTCTTGATTACAGAGTGAAATATTAATAGCATATTCTGTGTTGTTTCTTAAAGTAAAAGTGCCTGAAGGTTGACCTAGGGTTTCCACTTCAGCAGTAGATGAAGTTACAGGATGTATATTTACCACTATAAACTGAAGATATTGATCACCTGTAGTACTGAAATTCCAATGAATAGTAAAATTGAAGGACATATCTATTTGCTCATCTTGTGTAATGACCAATGAAGATGGTAAAAAACCACCTACAAATTTACATACCAAATAAATTGGTTACCAATTTTTAATATAACGATCTAAAAAAAAATTGTCCTCTTTGCCAAATTTGATAATATATTTACTTAAAAAAAACTGTCAAAACTCTAGCTTAATTAACTGATAAAATGAATTTGTGTAGCATTTATGATTAGTTAATAATTGCTTTCACTATGAAGGCTTTGTTAACTTTTCACTGGTTTAGTTTAATGTATCAAAATGTATTTCCTTTAAATAATACCATTAGACACAGACTATTAGTCATTCAAGGACTTTAATCTATACAGTAAAGAATAAAAATGTGTGTTAAAGATAGCAATTAAAACTATATGAAGGAGAAATAAACAAAACAAATAGGTACATGTCAAGTTGATTGTTGTTGTACACTGTGTTTATTTTTTCTTTCCATACTTTGAATACAGTGACGGGTTCGATAAACAATAAATGCATTGGCAGCAATAAATTAATTCATGATAGAAGTGCACTAACGGTCAGGTAATATAGATAAGAAAACGAACTAGTTAGTGATAGGTGCATTAATAATATTGATAAATAAATAAACTAAATAGTAGTAGCTAGTATAGCTGCACTAATGGCTTGTTATACACAACTTTTGGAACATTCTGTACATGTACTCATGCCATGAAATCATATCATTAGTCAAAAATATGAGTTTTGCACAAATATTAACCCTCTTTACTTCAATGTTAATGAACTTTTGAACATATTTTGTTCCCATTATAAATCATAGCACCTGTTGTAAGTTAAGAGTTGAGCATTGTTTGATCATCAGAAGCAATTAAGTTATGATGCCATACATAACTTGAATAACCCTGCCCTTCTACAATTTTTTAGTATACAGTAATCTTATGCTATTCCACTGAGAGTTATCATTCAAATTTGATATTAATACTATTAAGGTGATAATAAGTATGTACATTGTACCTGAAACACCTGTGTAGAGTGAATAACTGTTAAGTAAACTCTCAACTTCTCCATTACATGCTATTATACAATCTCTTAAACTTATAGCATTTGTAAAAGTCAGGACTGAAGAAAGAAATGTGGAATTCTTAAAAATAAGTTGTACTGAAATAGTAGATGGTCCTATTCTCTTAGTATAATTAGCTGTACCACCGAATCTACTATAACTATAAATGAATAAACTTGTTGTAGATGAGCTCTGTGTGACATCCCATTGTAGAATACCATCTTGATCATCAATACATTCATAAAGCACCTCATTCTGGAGGCAAATGGTATTGAAATTAATAACTTGAAGAAGTTTAGCTATACCACAAATAACATGATGTATAAAGCAATTATAAATTACTAGGTAAACAGCTCTCACAATGGCTTACCTGAAGTAGATAAAGGTAAAATTGTAATTAACAATATCGCTTTAATACTACCAAAACCCATTATAAGCTACTTCTGTTATCTGTACAACCACTAACAATGCGTTTTACAATGATATCCGTGCCGCTGAATACCGTTTCCATGAACTAAATTAGTCAGCCAACGGAATAGAACGGAATAGAACGGAAGACACTCACTTCTCGTAGTCCAGCGTAGCTAGACCCTTTACCGAACCTCTACGCTGGCTAAGAATGAGTCTGGGGTCATGGCCATACCAAAATTTGTGGGGAGTGAGGGGTCAATCTCCGTTAGCAAAATTACCGGGAGTGTAGCCCTCCCCAACAACAATAATAGTAATTCCAATGCGTGTCAGCCACCCTTTCAACGTTAGGTTCAATCTGGCAATTTTGCTATAGAAATTCAGGTATAAAGGCGGTGAGGCCAACGGAATAGAACGGAATAGAACGGAAGACACTCACTTCTCGTAGTCCAGCGTAGCTAGACCCTTTACCGAACCTCTACGCTGGCTAAGAATGAGTCTGGGGTCATGGCCATACCAAAATTTGTGGGGAGTGAGGGGTCAATCTCCGTTAGCAAAATTACCGGGAGTGTAGCCCTCCCCAACAACAATAATAGTAATTCCAATGCGTGTCAGCCACCCTTTCAACGTTAGGTTCAATCTGGCAATTTTGCTATAGAAATTCAGGTATAAAGGCGGTGAGGCACTCACCACATCCACACTCCCCAGAACAAATTTGGTATGGCCATGTCTCCAGACACTCCATGCCTTTGCACCTTACCTGAGTCTGGCTCCCCCCCCCCCCCCCCCCAGACTTCTCTCTTAGCTCTCTAAAAATTGGTATAAACATGTTAATATCAAATAGAAGAATTATAACCAACTATTTGATACTACCTGGACTTCTTTCCCCATAATAGCTAGTCATTTTTACATTGCTATATTTTAGTCAGTTTTTTTTTCAGCTAGCCATATTTTTCCCAACTTGTTGGACATGAATTAGTAGTTGTTGTAAGACTATACTATTTAGGGGATATTTAACATTTGACTGTGGCAACAACGCAATTTATTACAATTACACAGTTGTATGTACTATGTTATAATCAACTTCAAAATAAGGATTATTTTTTATAATACAGGTTTATGATGATGGGTACAGGGATTAGCTATGCTCGAAATTTTTTGAATTATACCTTTTTTTAATGTGTTATTATTCCAAAAGAATAGTATATTATTCCATAAAATTTCTCTTATTTTTCCAGCTGGTAACCCTTGCTATTAGGGATAAATAATACTAGTAAATTACCCTTGCTATTACTCATACAAAATGTTGTCACAATTGGAGAGCAAGATATTTTGTCCCTTAATTTTTTTATTATTGTCATTTGCAAATATCTACAATTACTTCCAAGGTGTTATATTTAACACATGAAATAGAACATAATACACTGGCTGTTCTAATACTTATTTCTGATGGCTAGGCCCTGCCAGATTATGCTAGCAATTTTTCTGGAATAATAGACTTTTAATAGCATTGTTGAATAATTCTAGAATAATAAGAGTATTTAGGAGAATAAAAAAGGGAAAATGAGAATAATTAGTCCATAATCCTTAATTATAAAAGAAAATCAATAGTGCTTTTTTTTCCTCTCTCTTTCTTTTACAACAAAGAACATAAACCTTGTTAGAAATGTTATTATGAGGAAGATCTTCATAACTTGATTGAAATACTGGGAGAACTGTCAATCAGGCTCAGAGTCAGCAAGTCATATCAAGAATTATGCTAAATGGATTCTCTTCTTGAGCAACTCAACAATCATTCTGCATTAGAATTGACAAAAAAATGTATATTATTACCAGCCTACCTACAAAACTGAAGGGAAGAGATAGTGCATCCACTGCTAAGCATATTAAAATTCTTTAATGCCATAATCCACATTTCCCCCAAATGTTTGGTAAAAATGTCTCACAATTGAACTTTTTTCAGCTGCAGCTAGCATGTTTTTAAGGATAAAAAAAAGTTAAAATTACATGTATAAAAAATAATTCAGTTATTCTTGACTGAAATAATTATAGTAATAGCAAACATTTTCTTTCTAACATCAGGTTAAGCTTTAATTAACATAATATTACTAATAAGTTAGTCTTTAGCTATAGCTATAATAATTTAGGGGAAGTTTGCATGCATAATTTTATTTTCACTGCCTGAAAAGAGTTCACTGACAACCCTAACAAAATCTGTGAACTGTGCTGGTAATTATTGTTCACAAAATGGACAAGAAGTAGATGTTATTAAACTAGTTTCAAAACATTATCACTAATGTACTGGTTGTCTTTGGACTCTTTTCAGGTAGTGTTAGCTAGGTGATAGAGTGTTAATATGACACACATTTCAGTGTCAATAATCTTGATCATACACTTTTCAGTAAACTCAGTCACTCATTTTTATCTATTATACCATAGAGTTGATTTACTCATTAAAGGTTTGAGTTTCTTAGTTCACATTTATGTTCTAATTGTATACAGTCAAAAAAAATCTGACAATTTATGTGGTTATTCGGTAGCCGGAATATTATTTTATCATTTAGTTATTTGTTAATCAGTTATTGTTTACCTTATCTGTTGCTACCAAAAGCAAGTATTTGTATGAAACATCATCTGAAATAGTAATAACAGAAAAATTACATCAACGTATAAATGCCATAATACTAGTGAGCAATGTCACTAAGGTTTGTTAACTAATGATTATTTGTTGTACTATAAATTCTTCAAATGAACAAATGATACAAAACTACAGTGCACAAAAATGTCCATTGACAACCATAACAAATCGTAAATTAGTATATAATCACTTGATAACTAGCTTGATAATCTCTACAGCCTTGTCGGCTATTTGTTAACTCTAATTATCAACACAGTTGACAGATTTTGTCATGGTTGTCAATGGACTCTTTTCAGGCAGTGTAAAATTATACAACTTGCCATACATCAGGTAAAAAGTAACTGATAACTACGTAATAAACTGAAGTAGTAACCCACAACCCATTTGACAAAACTAGTGTAAGGTATGTGCATGATAATGTCATTCATAAGTCATTCCATTCTTTTCTATAACCATTAATAGGAGGAGGGTGGTCTCACAGCTCCACCCCTAAGGGTACCTCTAATAACTGTAGGGAATGACCTCCCACTTGTCATCAAAGTCTCCCCAATTTTAGACTACAAACTTTGAGATATTTAAATTTGTTTTGTACTCATTACAATAGATAAAACTATAAAGTCCAATAAATGATTTAATTGTTTTGTAATTAAATAAAATTGTGTTATGATTATTGTAATAATCAACAAACTAATTACATAGGCAGTTGCATGCAATCACATTACAAGTTAAGGAACTCTGGACCAATGCTGGGAGCAATGATCAGATCCATACAGATCCATACACAGACTGTTTATTCACTATCCCTCCCAAAGTAAAGCCATGTTATACTCCACCCCAATTTAAGCTGTGGGGGCTCTTTGGGTTGCCTTGACGTGAGCTGACTGTAAAACCCAGCCAGGCCAAGCACTCACACACGGGGACGCTCAGCACTATGCACAAGCACTGAGTGGCTGATTCAACCGTTCTGCACCCCCAGCTCTCTAGTATAGAGAGCGTTCCTACGCAAATGGTTCGAGGTTTTATGAAGGAGCAGGCGGAGGCGGACGAGGAAAACCGAAATTCCTCACTTTCGCTGAACAGAAGAGTCTTCGACTGAACAGGAATATTTAGAGATTTTGAGAAGCCAAAATGAAAGAAAAGGAGAGGGTTATATAGGAGAGCTAGATTAAGTGATTAATTGAGAACATATAACATATTATATTAGTGATAATGTTTCTGATAATGGATTAATGTTTCAGTCTAATTGTACATTTCAAGATGTGATAGCTTATCCAGGGTGAGACCCAGACATAAGCACAACAGGTTGTTTCAGACAATGCTCATCAGCATATCCAAAAATTATTTAAAAAAATAGCAGCAATCAGTGACTGTATGAACAACCATTTAAACACATGAAATAGAAAAATATTTTTTTATGATACATTCCTTTAAGATAATAAATACGAGGTAGTAAAATGGAATTTATAGTGTATTAATCAAATGAGTTCTATCTAATGTTATGATCAATAGACAAAACAGGACAACATGTTTATGATTATAGAAAAGTATACTAAAATTGCCTGTGTACATCTTGATAAGCAACATTGGGAGAAACTTGAATTTTCAGTTCTGTTGTAACATCTTCATAAACAGGAACATTTGTGCTCTGCAATGAGTTTCATTTATAACAAAACTTTTGCTTCTTGCTTTTCAAAAACAATCCAGAACAAGTTCCAACAATACCAATAAAAATACCAAATACACAAGACACAGTTCCAATGACTCCTGCAACTGGGTAAGTAATGCCAGTCACTTGATTGACTGTTGTAGCATTACATGATTCTTCTACATCATGACTTATTGCACCAATATCTGTAACTTAAACAATGTAAAAAAACAAAAACATTATTGTACCACAACAAGATATAACTTAATAAATATAGCAAACATTCAACTGCAAATATTATACACTAAAACTAAATGCAACAGTATCAATATTATCAGAATAGCTATTTTGTCAACAAAACAATGACATTCATTGTTTTTACATCAATTAAGCTACTGGCTTTTTGTTCATAGTAAAAAAAAAGAACATGATGTGTAAGGGTAACATTGTATTTTACTTTATTACTTGATAGTTAGTATGAGCTAAGTCAATTTTTGATTCTCTATTGTATACTCATTAATTTAATCACAGAATAGCAAATGCAGCATTTGCTATATTTTTAAAATGTAATAATAGCTAATTTTTTCGTTCTAACAGCCAATATGGTTAACCAATTTTAATTAACCATATTGGCTGTTAGAACCAGAAAATTTGTTACTATTTTAATTATTTCAGCCAGAAAATGACTGAATCATAAAAAAAATGTAGTAAAACTATTATTAATTGTAAAAGTACTCAACTAAAGCAGTAACAACAATGGTTCAGGAGTTAATTGTACTCAAAATACATAAAATTCTATTACATGATTATATATTGGTATGTTTTATTTTGGTCACCAACCTGTGCTATCATCAATCACAATTGTACTATCAAATAAGAAATGTAAAGCACTCCAATCCCATTCTCCATTGTTATTGCAGTACATGATAACAGATCTGTTGCTGGAAACATCCATTAATAGTGCACCAATGGCACCAGAAACATGTACAATATAACTGTGTAGAAACACGTCTTGAATATTTCCTAGGAGAGGACATCTTCCTAAAAATCAGATTCATCAAAACTAGCCATTTTAAAATAATTATTTGTAACACATACCGAAGTGAAAATGTGATGTTTGATTACAAAGTGAAATATTAATAGCATATTCAGTGTTATTTTTTAAAGTAAAAAAGTCTGAAGGTTCACTGAGAGTTTGCATTTCAGGTGTAGGCGAGTTTACCGAATTAATATTAACCACAAAGTACTGATAAACATCAACTCTGCTGCTGGAATTCCAATGAATAGTAAAATTAAAAGTAATATCTCTTTTCTCATATTGGGTTATAATCAACGAAATTGGTAAGGAATTATCTACAAGGTATATACAAAAATAGAAAGTACTTAAATTTATATAATATATACTTTTAACAATTTCATTATTCAATTTTTTTCTGCCATAATATTATAGTGTCAATAATTAACTCAATAGATTGATGAAATAATTATCTCTGAAAACAATTTATCTTGTTTGTTAAAAAAAATACAAATTGAACAGCTTCTTGGTATAATTATGACAAATTTAGAATACATCTATTTGTATTTCTAGTAGTAATTCCAGTTCTGATTTTTCTTTTTTTTTAGTTAAATTTTTTTTGTATTTTGCCTTTTCAACAAATATTATTGTAAAACAAGATAATCAAGCATTAAATAAAATCAAGTAAATAGTAAAGATGTAGTTAATATAGTTAATATTCTTATTTGTTTCTGATTTTGTCTTGCAATTTTTTTCAAATTTTTGCAGTTGATCTCTAAAAATCATTTCGACATGAAGTGTAATAAACACAGAACTTCACAGTATGCTCATTCCAGCTGCAGAGTTGCCATAAACAAAGGTGCCCAATGCAGACAAGTATATTGGGAATGCAATTTGATTGTAAACATCCTCAGATTTTGTATTAACAATGTCATGCTCTTAAGTTCACAAACAATTTACAGACAACATTAGCTGATAAAAAAAATATTAGCAAATGTGTAAAGATGACTAGAGAAAGAATATTTTTGATGTTGAGTGATTATTTTTTCTCCTCATAAAGTTTTGTTCCTATTGATTTCTATGTAATGAAGTGGTAGGTATACCATGATAGTTTCACTATTATTATATAGTTTAGTCTCAAGGGCCAAACTATATGACTACTAATAAAAATCGCTTCCTACACTCTTTCATAGAAGCTGTAGGGATCTGAAGTCTTCAAAAGGGGAGATTTTTGTAAGTATTAGGAAATGTCGAAACTAATCCATCAAAGTATTAAGACACATTGGCTTCATCACAGAAAACGCCCATTTGAGAAGTTTCAATTGAAGATTTCGTAATGATATGATGTGATTTTTAACGATATGATGTGATTTTTCACAAAAGGGTTGTGTCAAAATTATACAATTGATGAACATCAAACACAGAGAAATTATATGACAATGTAGTGTAACTGAGCTACTTTGTTTCTATAAATTCTATCGTTGTTAAAATCAAGAGTGTTAGAAACTACTAACCAGCAGCAACTATACAGACTAACGGCCAGATAGTTTATTTCATGACTTCTCCAGAAGAAATTTTGGTTGCTCTATAGCCCCCGTTTGGTATATTTTCACTGGATCCAGGGGGGGGGGGATTTTTGATGGTGTACCTTCCATTTTTCTGTGGGAAGCTATGTGGCGACAGCACTGTTAAGTTTAAGTAAAAGGGATTTTGGTTATCAAAGACAATTTTGGTGGCAGCACAATTCAATCGGGAAAAACAGTACATAATACAGGCTAGCCCTATCACAAATATCTATTATTATACTATTGTGATCAAGAATGTCTTGTCTGAATCAAGTTGCAGTGAAATAAAACCACTTATACTTTATAATGTAATAAGTTAATGCAATTGTTTTTATAGATGCATGTGACATTGTGGGAAAAGAATGGAAGCCACACTCTTACTTCACCTTACTGGCACAACTTCTGCACATCATTCCCCATTCCACTTTGTCAAAATTATCAAGTTACTGCATTTTGCATTACTGCATCATCTTCACATGGTCCTAGGAGTGTCATATTGGAACTACACAACACCATCTCAATTTACGATTGCTAAGTAATGGCCATCTGTTCAATTAGACAAAATGCGCTGCTTATGTAATCACTTTGTGACTTCATTTAGCATATAGGATTACACTACGTCAGGTGATTCTTAAGTTTAAAGTTCAAAGGTAGTAGAGAGAGGCAGTATTGTAATAACAGAAACCAAATGACAAATGTGACAGGCCTCAATTGTTTTTATGTCAGTAAACATTACTACAGTAAATTACTTACCTCCTGATACCTTACATTATTGTTCAAAATTATCCGTTCTCTGAAATACAATGCTTTGAAATGGAGTTATTTTAATCCTTAATTCGAGTATTTTTGTCTCAAAAAAATTCATTTCCTGTTTACTCAATTTCTGGGGAAGCTATTGGAACCACTTGTCAACTGTATTCAGCATTTATACTTTGGCAAGATGTGAAAGAATGGATATATGATGGATGTCGAGCAAATTTGTACCTTTGGGTGACTTTTCCAGTGCACGTTAATATTACAATTAGAACTTGATATTTTGTTTTCACCCTATTGGACTTTCCTACTTGTGCAAGGAAACAAATGAGATCACAGCTACCTTGCAGTTCAGGGAGGGGGGATATTATGCTATGAATTTCATTATTTAGTCAGCTGATAAGTGCAGTGTTGTTATATTCAATGCAATGCTCATTACTATGGCAGTTTGGAATACATCCACTCTCTGGCAAATTTCAGTCAACAGTTCTAGTTGTAATGTACCATGTACAACTTGCCTGAAGAATGTGGAATGTCAATATTTGTATGGTACAACCATGTATGTACACAGTAGTTAATGCCAAATCCCCCTCCACCATTTTTATTCTCCAGAGAGCTACAATCTGTAACATTTTATCAATGCTTAGTTGTATACCCTTTACCAGATTATCAATACGGGGGGGCAGGGGTGTGGGGGGTCAATAATAGTATTATTGGCGGAGAAGGAGCTCAGGGACGGAGTAGAATTCCACGACCTTAAGGAGCGCAGGGACGGAGTAGAATTCCACGACCTTAACAAGCCGACTAGCTATTACTATTTTGGTCGCTGCTAGATAAAGGGTTGGCCCGAGAGGTGAGTGACTCCGTCTCTTAATATAATTGCCAGCAACGTTGTTCGCAGATGCGGTATCGTTTAAAGCTACACTGATAGTCATATAGTTTCACATTATCATAGTATTAAAATTGCCTGTTAGCTAATTCTTGCACGTTGTGTTCAGTGTGGAATTCAAGAACTTTCTGAGCCTCTACAGAAACGGTAATGTATTATTTAATATGACTAGTTTGAACAATGTTCCTTCTTTTGGTGCCTTTTGTCAAAAAGAAGCACAACTGTACATATTAGATTTGGCTTTCAACAGAGATATAACTTCAGAAACTTGATAAACTGGTATTTTTTATTAGTCATGTTCACAGATTAAATCATATAATTTCCTAAAAACTGCAGAACACAATGAGGCACATAGCAGTCAACGTTGTAGTTGCTTTAACTGCCATTTCAACTATTGCATCAAGTGAACCTGTTACTCTGGAATTTGTGAAAGGAGTTACACGACTCAACACCAATATGTATACAGATTACTACTTCAGTTGTAACACCAATGGTGGTCGCTTCCTACAATGGCAGTATAATAACAACCCTCTTACTGGGTTTCGAGAGGCTCATGAAGTAGGCCGGTCAGTAGTTCTTACCAGACATAACTATTCATACACTGCATCCCTTTTGTCCTCTGAACCTTTAAGAAATGCCGGAAGAGCCATGGATTCAATTTTAATGATAACATTCACAGGACAAGTTCCTTCAGATTTCACTATCAGCTGCAGCAATGGTGGTCTAAACTCCAAAACGGTATCTGCTGGACTAGTGTCTGATGTGGAAGACTCTTCAGTGAGACACGACAATTCTGACTCTAATTCTGGTATGGGTATAGTACTAGACTATATCACATCCTCAGATACTATTGTGAGAAACACTTCAACACACATTTTTATGTGTGGAGCTAACTATAGCAGTCAGCACCTAAGGATCAATAATGGTAGCACCCTTGTCTTTCATTCAAGCAGAAACACAGGATTTAGTAGAAGAGTGGATCCAGCCAATAGACATTCAATCTATGGGCTAGGAATATTTGTTGCTAAAAATCCATTTGTGATTACAACACTCCTCATTGTTGCTGATAATTCTGATGTAGAAGTGGCTTGTTTTGAACGGAATGTACGGACCAGATTAAGTTCAAATGTGTCACCTGAGCAGCTAACAACAGACGATGTCACAGAGAGTCCTACTACACAATCACCTAAGGAAACAGTTGAACTTACAAATAGAGTAACCAATAGTGAAGACAGCACTGAAATAGTATCTCGAAATAAAGACAAAATCGACAGCACACTGATTACGACCATATCTGTCTCGGTATTACTAGTAACAGTTTTAATAATTTTAATTGTGCCTGTGTTGGGGATTTTATTTCACATGAGAAAAAAGTAAGTGTTAATGTGGTATTAACTCATAAAAAACTGTTTTCTTTTGTTGTCTACAGATTTCGAAATCAAGGTGTGCGTGCATGGAGAACAGTAAGTTAGAGTCAGTATTTCTTATGTATTTAGCTCATCTGGTAGGATTTACATATTAAAATAAATATTTTTATAATACTGTGGAGTACTACAAATATCTTTGTCATTTAGAATAATTGCTGTTATTTTAATTACAGTATAATATTGGTATTGTAAAGAGCAAAGCAGAATTGATAAGCTCTCTGAGGTAATGCCTCAGGGAATGTGTTCATTTGTGTGTGTTATATTTTGTTGTTGTTGCTGTATATACTGCAAGTATTTAAGGTAAAAAAAGTGTGTTACTAATAGTTTTGTAGCCATTGTTGGTAGAAAATCTCTGGCTGTGAAGTATTATGCTTGTATGTGTGTGTTGTGTATAATTGGCGAGCGAGCGAAGCGAGCGAGCAACTCTAAGATGTAGTCTATGGAAATCCTGAATACGTGGTCCTTTAAACGCGCGCGCGCATACGTCGTCGTTTAAACGTGACAGTAATTCAAGTCTCAGTTTTACAGACGCATAATAGTGGAAGCTGGCCATAGCTAATTGGCATAGAGATAGTACCCTAAAATTAGAGGACAGATTGTACGACCTGAAAATGAGATGGGATGTGCTTGATGTATAAAGCCATGTTGCTGTCTTCTCCTGGCATCATATTTATGGTGTCTTCAATCCTGAGAGTGGGAGAGTACCTCTGCCAGGTAGTGTTGAGTTGTGAATATGACTGAATGTCAATCTGCAGCAAGTGGGCAAATGTGAAGATCTCCACCAATGCAAATTCAAATCAAACGACCCCAATGCAATTGAAAGTGTCAACATTTCCCCAGAACCTCGCTCGCCCAACCAATGCTACACGAGCATTTTCTAGTTATGTTATGTTTGTTTTTGTTGTGTATGATTGTATGTAGTGTGTATTGTGTTTTATTGCAACGCCACAAACACAAATACACACTACACACAATCATATACAACACAAACAAAATAACATATGTGACCGTCTACGGGAAAACCGGCCACAACGTGGCGTGCGTAATATCGAGGAAAGATCGATCGATTTCTTAAAAATGTATTGTTTCAAGCCGACGGAAGGGAACGGTTAGGTCTATTATAGCGGGAACGACTTAAGCTACGACGATAAAAATTGGAGAGCTCAATATCTGGACACCAACAACTCCGTAAGTGCAACAAAATTTTTTTTCGAAGGGTGCCGCGTTGTGCCTGGTTTTCCTATAGAGGGTCGCATATATACACACAACACAACACACTGCACAACCTGATGAGGAATGCAAGACAAATTAAAAATGATAGAGAGAAACTACAGAGGAAAATTACTGTCAATCATTCCATTTGAAGCCAATTTAAAATTCTTAATTCCCTTAGTATACACATGCTGTACATGTGTGCACACATGCAGACATTCTACGTGCACACTCAAAACTCATGTACACTTGTATGAACTCACACATGTACCTGGGAATGGAAAACACACCATTTTATGTATATACTGTACATGTATTCAGGTTATTGAATTATGGAGGTCAACTAAACAGAAGATCTAAATCAAATTCCCCAAGTCCTGACTTGCACTATTCCGGCTGTAGTGTGATTGTGGACTGTTGCATCATTGTTGTCATGGTTATTGCCACTGCAACTGAACTCTGAACTGATGAGATCATGTATTATTCATAATAGCTAGAGTTTTCGATAACTCTTCCCTCTCGTAGAAACACACAAGTTACCAAAACAAAAAACAACTAGTGAAGATTATGATAGATTCAACAACACTGTCTTAGTAAGATCTTACGTAAGATCTTTTTAAAAATTATGGGTTTCATAGCTCATTTTATCTTTAATATCTTCAATAAATCTTAACAAGATCCTCAAGTTACTATAAACGTTGACTCCATTCTTGTCGTGTTGCCTTTCTCTAGTCATTGTAGACTGCTTAATACTGAATAATTGGATTCTGAGCTGATGAGTAACTAAATAGAGGTGGAGCTGCTTGTACATCAGATAAGCATAATAGTAGTTTTATGTGAGTATCTATACTATCAAACATTTACCACAGCCTCTTCCAATTCATTGATTCTGATTATGAAGTAGTATCTCCAATTTAGGAAAATAGATCTCAACAGCTAAAAAATCTGAGGGGTAAAATTGGAAAACAGGGTTTGAATCTTCCTGAGTGTATACACAAGTAGTGAAGTTTACATGTATTGTTTTCCATAGACATTAAAAAGTTATCATAATAATTTTTTTAATGTATTGGGTAATAATGAAATATATACATATGAAGTTCCTGAGGAAAAAAATGTATCCAATAGTTTATTGTGTATACTTATAGGGGACTACTGAAAGCATTCCTTCAGTATCAGTAGAAAATCAGAATCCTATTTTCTACATAATATACAATTGCCTGTTTGTTTGCTCCAATGATGCTATTTAATATGACTGTAGGAAGTGTATATGTGTGTAGCTTTGTATAGGTGTGTGTGATGACTTAGTAAATTAGATAATTGAGCCCCCTCTGCATTTTATCATTCATATATAGGTTTCAAACTGAGGTATAGTCCCAATCCAAGAAATAAATCTCAGCTTACCAACAATTGAACTGAGAAGGATCACAAGCCATAGATTTGTGAATTAGTTAAAGAGGAAGCATCAAGAAATATGACACAGTAGTAAGTCTTACTTACACACATGCCACTTATGTGCCCACACACACATACACAATACACACACAAACATACACAATACAGACACAAACATACACAACACACACAAAGTAACATAGATGTGGTTGCGCCAACATGGTAGGCTGCCACCTGAGTTATTACTTGTCTCGCATGCAGGATAACCACCAGGTGCACTTGATATCTACTAATTTTATAACAAGACAATGGAACAACTCAACAAAACTGGAAATGAACTAAGTTAAATATATAATGATATGATGACCTGTACCACACAAGAAATGTTAACGATTCTTAAATGATGACGACACTGTACCACACGGCAAACTATATTGGGCTGGCACAAGCTTGCTCAACAAATACACTCACACAGTTTTATGTTGAGAGTATATTATAAAGTAAGTCACAACATAGCATGTATGTATATACATAACCATAGTGATAGAAGTGGGGGGAGGGTAGATAGGGGGAGCCAGGGGGACCCCTAGATTTATTGCTGGTGGGGTACTGGGGGGAGAAGGGGACATACTATGAATATTTAAGCATTGAATTGCTTTTCTATAGCTTGTTAATATGACATTTATTTTCATATATAATAGTGATTTTCATCAGAATAAATTGGTTTGTGATACATGGTGCCTCCCCACCCCCCCCCCTCCCCCCCCACACACACACACACTCCCACACGTCCTACCTTGAAGAAGATTCCATCACTCCTATACACATGCTACAGCAAATACAGTATGTATATTATTATGGTGAAGAAACATATCAGAATCATTATCAAAATGGACACGTTGGTTACATGATGATCCTGCACATGTATGACAACATTCATTAATCTCATAACAGGAGTCCCCATTCAAAGTTAGAATACTGTGGTTACATGGTGACAAATACACCAGTGTTAGTTAATTTAGTCACATCACACAAAATACTGAACAAATTTGCTGTTTAGTGACACTAATCGTATGACCTCATAAAGATTTATCAGAGAATGTGTCATAATAATAATGTATAGCCATCAAAACAAACAATACATACAATGATACACAATTTGATTTGAATATGACCATGTTCTCTGTGTGTGTTGAGCACAGAGTCAATTAAAAGCAAATGAATCCAACCAACCCACCACACTCACACAGCAGGGAACACTTGCCGTCGACGAGTAAAGGTGGCGTTAGTTTAAAAAAAGAAGGCGAAAGTATGAAAAGGAAGGCAAATGTGTAGCAAGACAGAGAGATTCAGAAGCAGTAGTATATAATATTAATAATAATATAATAATAACACTAATAGCTAGTAATTAATAATATTAAAACAATAAAATAATAATAAAATAAATAATAATAATAACAACAACCAGCATTACAGTGCAATTGATCTTATCACAGTGAAACATGTTTTGATTAAATTGGCTCATTATAGTGAGGTCATTATTTCAGTTTCAATTTATTTGCTGTGTCATTGCATCAGGTGATACTGTATGTTGTGGTTGTGTCACTATGGTAACAATATAACTATTCCTCAAGCATAGTGGTAAGAATGCTGAGTCATTCTCATGATACCAATGTTATCCAATTGCAACTGGACTCTGAACTTACTCATGAGATCATCTATGCTTGTGTCTCTCACATACACACAAGCAAACACACAAATATCTATAAGTTTTCTTCATACTATACTATAAATTTTCTTAGTTACGTGTGTGCATATGTATAATTACATTAAATAGAAATGTGTGCTTGTTGTATGTGTGTATGTGTGTGTTATATGCGTATGTGTGTGTGTGTGTCATAATCTATACTACATGGTTCCCATTGAAGTCAGTGTAACGAGCTAAGAGGGTAGGTTAAACGGAAAGCTATAGCTATAGAATATAAGTTAGCTACTGTAGTTTTGATATTAAGAACTACTACATAGCTATCTTACCCGTTCTTCAGTATACACATTTTTAGCTCCTCTTCATAGGTGCATCAGAAATGCTAAATATATAATTTTTGCTATGTTGATGGTGTCCAGTTAAATCAATGAAGATGGTCCTCGGACTGAATGTTCTTCTTTCTACGAAAATTCCTTGCTACGAACAAGCTGAATAACCTCTTAACCAGTTAAATCAACACAATGTTTTTGGTTACCTTTTCAACAGAATGACAATGTCATATAGTTAAATGGATATTGCATCAACACGGCCTTGTTGATGCATAACGGAACTTTCTGTGTCATACAGTCACAATTATGCCTTAACATTATGCCTGGACAGTGTTTGGGGAGAGGATGAAAAAATTTTGTTTTGTTTTTCTTATCTTCAGATGCTGCCTCACCAGCTCCAATTACTTTTGTTAAGTACATTACAAATAGAATGTTGTAATGTGTACAATAAGAGGCTGTAAAACAGCACCTTATAAAAACTATGGTGGTAATACTGGTAGGTGTTCAGAGAAGGGACTATCCCTACCACTTTAATAATTATTCCCTTGGGTATAGCTATAATGTTATGATGTGCATATATGGCACTATTGCCTTGGTTGGTATGTTTGTGAACCCATGGCTTCCTAATAATGAAATTGATTAAATTGAATAAAGTCTGTGAACAATATCTTAATGCATTTCCTTATTATGTTTTCAACGTGTGTATTTATGTGAGTGGATGAGCTTGTGTATGTGTGCATGCGTGTGTGTGTGTGTGTGTGGTGCATGTGTGAGTGCACGTGTGTGTGTGTGTGTGTGTGTGTGTGTGTGTGTGTGTGTGTGTGTGTGTGTGTGTGTGTAGTGGTGGCTGTGTGGTGTAGTGTGTGGTTGTGTCCTTGGCTCAGGGCCTGAGGTCCCAGAGTTCAAGCCTCACTCAGGCCCTATTTCCATCTGATTTTCCATCTGCCTCCCACCAGCCCCACCAGTCCACCTAGCTGTGATTGGGTACCTGGCATTTGCTGGGGTGCAAATTCAAGGCCTTTTCTCTCCAGGTGGGACTTTGGGTGCCCACACCACTTGCTGTGAGGAAAGGCCTGTTGAGTTCCTAGCCCATGGCTCCAGGAGCTTTGCTTACACAGCTCACAGTGCCTGCTTAGTACCTAGGCATCCTGGCTCTGCCAGCGGTTTGCAAGAGAATTTTGTGTGTATGTATGTGTGTGTGTGTGTGTGTGTGTGTGTGTATGTGTGTGTGGGTGTGTGTGTGTGTGTGTATGTGTGTGTGGGTGTGTGTGTGTGTGTGTATGTATGAATGTGAGGGTAAGGGGGGCCGGAACCATTTTTGGGTGTTTTGCTTATTTGATCATAACTCAGTCATCCATGTGTATTTTTTCATACTTCAAGTCTTAAAATGATGAGTAAAACATCATCTTCAAGATGAACTACAGATATATCAACTTGGCCTCACCCACCCAAAGTGATCGGTTTCATCGTCCACTCACCCTTTACCTATTCGGTACGATGTAACCCCCATCAGACATGACCGTCAACACTCCAAACTTTTTTCACACATTCAGTATACTTTTATCTTATAATTGAATTGATACTTTTTGGAATTTCTCCTTATTTATTTTTTTATAATTGTTTTTGTCCAAAAATGTCCAAAAATTCTTTTTTTTTTTAGAAAAACTTACATAACTGAAGAAAAAAATAATTTTTTGAAAAAGTATCAATTCATTTTAAAGAGTAGAATATGAGCTTTACGATGATATATAAACATAAGAATAAAAACATAGTGAGAGTAAGTTATGATGTACCGAAGTATGACCACTTTGGGAAAATGTAGTCTTGAGATAATTGAGGTTAAACACGACACTTGTAATAACAGCTGACAATGCCTGTAAGAAAGCATAATATTGCATACAATGAATATTTAGACCTAAATGAAGGTTTTAGAAGTAATCTTGATATATTGGTTAGACCAAGTTCCATTAAACGTTACAGTAACATCTGATGGGGGCTCGGTCCAATCGTTGGATGGGACGTCACTGCCGACACCAACCCCGTCAGAGTCAGCCTGATTATCATGACTGCAACTAGCCTCAGAATCTGACTCAGAGGATTCCTCCTCTGAACCACTTGACTTGGCATCATCATTTTCACTTGACTCTGCATCATCATTTTGATCTGACTCTGCATTGTCAAGTTCATTTGCTTCTGCCATGTCATTCCTAGACTCACCACCGCCATTCTCATTAGCCATTCTCATTAGCCTAATGCCCAGTATATAATATTTATCTGCTTCAGTTGAACCAGCATCAGGGAGAGCTACAGAACTATTGTCTGACAATGGACTTGAGGATTTACTATTTCTTGGGCGCAATAGAGCACTAGAGCTTTCAGAAGTAAACCCTATAGACCTAGGTGGTGAGCTAAATAATTTAGTCTTACTCACGGAGGGACGGGTAGCCTCTGAATCCATCCTTCTTCGTTTAGTAGGTGACTGTTGTTGCCACTGAGTGCCAAGGAACCCTTTAGGGCGCTTTCTACAAGTTCTCCTAGGCGTAGTTTCAAGAAACAACGAGAGAGCCATGCGGACACAAGTTCAAGTTCCAATCAAGCAAAAAAAAAAAACATCGGCCGTGCGCACTCTCCCGCCTACACTTCTTCTACTACGTAATTGCTTGTTGCTATAGCCACTGAGCACTTCCTGTGTGCTTTATTTTGAACTATAAAAAGCGTAGGTTTGACAGTAAACAAAGAAATAGTCGATCGATAGAAAGTAACGGTAAGAAATAAAGTGAACGGTTCTTTCCCGGGTGATTCCCGGGTGATTCAATAACTGAAACAATGAACTAGTGTGTATAAAAAAAATCATTATAAGCTGTAGAAATGTCCAATGGTCTTGAAATTTGGGATCCACATCCAGTAAGCCTGTATCTACAATAATAAAATTTAAAAAAAAAAAAATTTTTTTACAAAAAAAATGATTTCCAGCCCCCCCTTATACCTGGACAGTGTTTGGGGAGATGAAAAAATTTTGTGTTTGTTTTTCTTATCTTCAATGCTGCCTCACCAGCTCCAATTACTTTTGTTAAGTACATTACAAATAGAATGTTGTAATGTGTACAATAAGAGGCTGTAAACAGCACCTTATAAAAACTATGGTGGTAATACTGGTAGGTGTTCAGAGAAGGGACTGTCCCTACCACTTTAATAATTATTCCCTGGGTATAGCTATAATGTTATGATATGCATATATGGCACTATTGCCTTGGTTGGTATTTGTGAAACCCATGGTCTCTCTAATAAAATGATTAAATAAATGATTAATGCATTTTTACTTATGTTTTCAAGTGTGTATTTATGTGAGTGGATGAGCTTGTGTATGTGTGCATGCGTGTGTGGTGTGTGTGTGTGTGTGTGTGCATGTGGTGAGTGCGTGTGTGTGTGTGTGTGTGTGTGTGTGTGTGTGTGTGTGTGTGTGTGTGTGTGTGTGTGTGTGTGTGTGTGTGTGTGTGTGTGTGTGTGTAGTGGTGGCTGTGTGGTGTAGTGTGTGGTTGTGTCCTTGGCTCAGGGCCTGAGGTCCCAGAGTTCAAGCCTCACTCAGGCCCTATTTCCATCTGATTTTCCATCTGCCTCCCACCAGCCCCACCAGTCCACCTAGCTGTGATTGGGTACCTGGCATTTGCTGGGGTGCAAATTCAAGGCCTTTTCTCTCCAGGTGGGACTTTGGGTGCCCACACCACTTGCTGTGAGGAAAGGCCTGTTGAGTTCCTAGCCCATGGCTCCAGGAGCTTTGCTTACACAGCTCACAGTGCCTGCTTAGTACCTAGGCATCCTGGCTCTGCCAGCGGTTTGCAAGAGAATTTTGTGTGTATGTATGTGTGTGTGTGTGTGTGTATGTGTGTGTGTGTATGTGTGTGTGTGTATGTATGAATGTGAGGGTAGGTGTGGGGCATGAATCGCAAATACATAAAATGAGTATGTTAGAGTTTGAGTAGAGTCTACACTTTATAAAAATTATAGGCCATATATACTTCTTGCCAATCTGGTAATAACTAAGTACCCAAAATACTGAAAGTTCAATGAGTAATGAGGTTGTTTGTAAGCTTGCCCTCGAAACCCCCTGAGTACATATTACTACCACATTTATGTTATGGAAGTCAACAGTATAACTCCATGTGTAGACACATGTCTTGTGTGTGCACTGATAAACCCAAGGGACCACACATGTAGAAATGTATGACACACCACAAATGGGGTGATTTGCTGGGTTGTGTGTGTATGTGTGTGCATCTGTGTTCAAGTAATGGAAGTGCATGTGCATCAGTTGAGCTAACACGCGAACATTGCATCTGAACATTGAGTGGATTTGAAACAATGACTTGAACGATTCATTTTAGTCCAATGAAACAGAGAAAGAAATCTGAACTAAGATGCAAGCAACGATCAGCCTGACAAAGTGACACCCGAAGTTAGCTCCGCCTTCTTCCTCTCATTCCTTTCTTCCCTTACAGCAGTTTATAATCATCCACAGACTGATATATTCCTTTGATTATTATACTAGCTAATTACAAAATTAGTTAAGCTCGTATTTAAAGTCTGGTTTGTTAATCTTGCTATTATTGTAAGATCTTCATCCAAAGATATAAATGGTGGTTTTTTTTCTGTGTATGATTATCTGGAATATAATTGTACATAGCAAAGCCAGCTAGCCTCCTACAACCCCAGAAAAAGATAGATGAGAGAATCACTGCCCAAAATTGAATCTTCCTACATTCCCCACACTGTAGGAAAGTATCTATCCTTATACACCTGTCCTATGTAAGATATAGAGCCTATAGGCAAATATAATAGTGTATTTTTCTTGTTGTTTCTTTCATATAGTGAATGAAAGTATAACAACAAGAAAAATACACTATTATATTTGTGTGTGAATGAGTTAACAATATGCCTCTAGCTATAGTGATGACACTGTATTATTTTGTGACTTGCATATACCAATTTTCGTTGTAGCCACTGGTGAGCTAAAAGATCACCAGTGGAACATCATGGGAACTTGTTGTATAACAATTGTAGTACATACATCAACTAGAGAGAGAGTCTATTGAGCACGTATGATGCACTCATCCCTGTGTGGGTGGTGTGTATGGATCCCTCAGTATCCATTTTACTACATAGCTAAATGATAATGGTGGTTTAATAATGTCAATGATATTCAAAGACGAAATGATCAAAAATCCTCCCTACCCCCAATTTTCTAACACAAACTCACCCTCCCCCCCTCGCTTCATGTTTATAGCCATTTCATTATCAATTTGTAACTAACCTCACCTGTTGGAATCAAGTAAACAACATGAGATGAAAGGAAGACATGCTGGATACATTGCATAGCCACAGCCCATACAAATATGGCAACCTCACATCGATTAATTCATTGTTATTTCTGAGCCAGCTTATTTACACTACTCAGTGGTGTAGGGTGGTGTACCCGAGAGGTGGCAGAGGGGAGCCAGGGGGGGGGGGGGGGGTTTCTAATCATAGCTTTTATTTAGCTTTTTCTTTTAATGGTTACGGCTATACATCAAATACAATTTGGTGTGATATTCACTCAATGCATATATGGTACTACTGTACAGTTACTATACTCTTAAAATTGTTAAATGTGATAGCAAACCAAATCTGTGCCAATAGACTTCAGATTGCCGTGGTAACAAGGCCAACATAGAGTGAGTTATTAAATTCTTGTCTCGTTTTCTTTAGCCTGAGAGGGGCTTCCCTGTTCACCACATCCCTCAGTTGTCACCACGGAATGGTTCATGTGCCTACACAACAGCAGGTATAACACTGATTATAAGATTGATGCAATAACATGTATATTATGTATGCAATATACATTATATTATTGCTAAGAATATTTCTCAATAGTATCACTATATTAACACATTCATTGCCGTTGAAGTTGTTTGTTAATCCTTATAGCTAAAATGTTTTTCTAGAGATAGGAGTAGGAATGAAGCAAGTGTTGGGGGAGCTTATAACGTGCAACTGTAACTATTGTAGTCCATTCGAACATTTGCAAGACATCGAACATCTAGCATAAACACCAGCAAAGCACAAAACACATGCCCTTAGCCCACCCATTATTATATAATGGCAAAAACACACAATTTTTTTTAGAAATGTGTGTTAATCCTTATTAGTAACCTATTGATGAAGATAAATAATTTTTGCAAAGACTTAGATTTACTCGCAGACTAACACATACACATACACACACACGCACACACGGTGTGTATAAACACACAGACCCATACACACACATGCGGTTACATAATAATCCAACGATATTCTCTGCATGTGAATAATAGATAGTGTCCCAAATGTTATGGTAGGAGGGATGTGGGGTGGGGAGGGGAAAGCCTCTCTTTCCATTTCCCTTAAGGCTACGATAACAAACTACCAACAGGAGCTATTTGGATACAAAATAACTCACTACTTTAGAATTGGCTTCTAGTTCTTCCTACTATACTTGGAAGATACAATACATGCCATGCGTTGGATATCCAGTAAACAATCATGTGACGTGTGAAGTGCGTGTGTTACAGCTATTGCTTAGCTAAAAATTTGCACAAAAAATATTGAACAAATTAGTTATTGTTTTACTGCAGTAGTAAGCAAGTCTTATTTCATAGGCTCAAAACAATGAGATAGTTTCATAGAAATGCTTTGTTTTTGTAAGTCAAATAAGTAGTGGTGAGTGATTACCATGGCACTAACGAACTTTTACTACATACAATTTAAAAAAATCGATGCTAGAACATTTAGTTATTATTATTAGTAGTAGTAGATTAGTAGTAGTACAGAAATAATAGTAGTATTGTAGCTGATCACTGGTTTTTGTCAATATCTACTGTTCACACATTTTCAAAATGGCTATAAAAATACTACATAAGCTACCAAAAAATGAGGTGAGAAAGAAATTACATGTGTTAGCTAAAACTAATGGCCAAGAGCTACATACTTAATTATACTGTTAGGAATAAATGAATGAAATGCCAAAGATTAGGTGAATAGGAGATAGAACATTAAGTTACAGCTAACTACTTTATTTATGCAGGAAAATTTTCAGATACACCCTAGTGCATGTTAACTTGCTCACCATTTGTACTGCTGCACATCACTAATGATGATTGCAGAAATTCTGTTGTTTGCATGTTTTCCATTGTATCATCTGCTGGCAGAGTTTCCATTGTACCATCAACTGTTATTACTTGGTTGTCAGATATACATTGCATGGAACTAGAGAAATATTAACAGCCCTTATTTGACTCATGTCTTCCCAGTTTGCTGGGTGCTATGTTGCTGTAATGCTTTGTAAAATGGTGATACGACAAAAACTGGCAGCCAGACATTTTTTACGTCGCAAAATATGACCCCGGCTACACCTTTTTATGCATGAACGCTAAGGACTTCTTTATACATAAAACCTGCCATATAACTCTGTTCTGAAACCCAAGGCTCATGCAATGAGACATAAGGAGAGTTAGCATTCAGAATTAAATCACCTGCAAAATGTTTTGCTATCAAAATACCTCTGAACATCATAATGGCTTAATTACCAAGGCCTAAAGATTTGATTGCAGTTGTAGCTCTAGCTTTCATGATAAAAAATGCAATATGAGTAGCTATCCTGTAAAATTTAATTGATCAACTATAACAGACACTATATCGTACAAAACCAAGTAAATTCAGAATATTTGATATTAACCGGTAAATACTTTCAATCCAATAATGTAAAAATAACTCATGAAATATTTCCCAATTGTGCTTACCTATGCATGATTATAAATAGCCATCCTGTGATTGGTACAATTTTTATTATAGTGGAGATAATAATCAATATTAAAATAACCATAATCATGATAATATACCAATAATAACTTTGTTGTGACACAATAATGGAATTATTAGACTCCTCCATAAATGATTGTAGAAATTCTGTTGTTTGCATGTTTTCCGTTGTATCATCTGCTTGCAGAGTTTCCATTGCACCATCAACTGTTATTACTTGGTTGTCAGATGATACTGCCTCAACTGAAGGCAATTCAACAACAGAAGATACTGCCTCAACTGAAGGCTATTTAACAATATTCTCTCTGTCATAGCAGGTCACATTCACCACACTGGCCTCTAATGAAACTATGATTAAGGCAATGGATATCAAATTGTCTCTAGCCATGAGAATCCCTTGAACAGTAGCCGTGTTTCTATCATCTGAAAAAAATGTTCTAGCTTGTCCAACATTGTCAGAACTACTGAAATTAAGAGTTAATTCAGTGACTTCTATAAACTGTGGAGCTTGGTGTACCCCACATATGAATATGTGAGACAGATATTGAGGTCCCCGGCGTACTATTTGTTCCGATACAACATAATCAAGTTGAATATCGGCATCCTTTGGTGCGGTATTCTTTACAGTTGATATAATATTATGTTGAAAAAAAGCAGTAGAAGTGTTACTGTTACTGATACAGGTCACTGAAAAATTGCCAGGATTGCTACCATTACGAAACGAGATCACAAGAACTGAGTCCATCTCTGCTTCATCATCCATTGTAGGTTGAGATGACAGCAAAGTCGCAGTATATGTGTAATCAGCTCTCTCATCTAACACAGCTTGTCCAACATCATTCAGGAGAAATGCACTGAGAGGATCATGATTATATTCCCACTGTATGTAGTTTCCAACAACAGTACAGCTAAAGTAATAGTCCTTGTAGTTAGTTATGCTGAGTCTTTTCACCGCCGTAAGGAAACTTAACCGTTCCAAAATACAAGCCCTGATCAGGACGCAGAAAAAGATTAAACGACTTGCCAAAATGTGCATGGCCTAAAAAAAAATCAAAACTAACGTAGCAAAGAAAGTGTAGATAATTTTATTGGTTTATAGCTACATAACTAGTTAACGTTTACACAACAGTTTGAATAATATTTACCTAGTGAAAATGGAAGTTGATCTTTATGCTGCAAAATAGATACTGTTGTAGCATCAGGCATATATCAGGTGCGCAGCTATTAGTCTCGCGAACCAGACCCTTTACCTAACACCCGCACGCAGCTTGTGTTAGGTAAAGAGTCTTAGTCCTAATCTATCAATTCAGAACCTTTACCAGACGCTACGCGGGGGGGAAGGGTCTGGTACATTGCGCATACATCTCGTATTTGCCACATTCATTTCCGCTCGTGATGAAAACGTTTATGCCACCCGCAGGACTGCGCAGACTATACGATCAGATTGATTCAAGCAGTGATCTATGGAAGCGTTGACTCCTTTGCAGAGCGGGATTGATTTAGCCATTAGTGAAGTTACATCTGACCTGGGCTTAACTCTGAAGCCAAAACAGGAGATATGTTTGCAGAAGTTTGCTTCTGGGCGAGATGTATTTGTTTCCTTACCCACTGGTTATGGAAAATCCTTGTGTTATATTCTATTGCCAAGGTTATTTGATGCTCTTAGAGGTGTTTCTGGACAGTCAATTGTTCTAGTCGTGTCACCTCTGATAGCCTTAATGAAAGATCAGGTTGAAAGCATAACAAAAATGGGCATCAGAGCAACTTTTATTTCAGACAAGGAATCCATCTCTACTCAAACTAAACAAGAAATAGAGAGGGGTGAATATCAGGTCATTTTTGTGTCTCCTGAGGCACTTTTCTTCAGTACTCAGTGGAGGCGAATATTGTCATCTAGAATATACTGTCTAAATTTAGTTGGCTTTGTAGTGGATGAAGCTCACTGCATAAAGAAATGGTATGTAGCTATGTAGATAGCAATAACAACCTAGCTTACAAGTTGTTACAGATTTCATTCTATTTAATACTATAATGTTCCGAGTGGTTGTGTTGATTCATACATAATGTCTTGTTTAATTGTAGGGGAGAGAAATTTAGAACTGAATTTTCACACCTAGATGAAATTAGAAGTATCATACCAGACACAGTTCGAGTGATGGCATTAACCGCAACAGCCACAAAATCTACCAGAAAATTTATTATAAATAGTTTAAGTATGCAGATGCCAGAAATAGTTTACATTCCTCCAGCTAGAGATAATATTGTATATGCTGTGATGGACAAACCTAGAGGAGATGATGTAATTAGTAAAATTTTTCAAGGTACTGTGGATAAGTTAAAGATTGAGAGAAGTAACATGGGAATTTAATTATAATATTCTGTAAGACATACGATAATGTAATTTCAATATATTAATTTTTTAAGCATAGTCTAGAAGAATATTTTACTGATCCAAAAGGAGCTCCAAACCACATAATTAATAGAGTAGTAGATATGTATACCCATTGCACTCATGAAAGCGTAAAAAATAAACTAATTGAACAATTTACTAAGGAATCATCTTTAAGAGTTGTGATTGCTACAATAGCATTTGGTATGGGGATTGACAGCCCAGATGTGCGGCATGTAATACACTGGGGCATTCCTAGTGATGCCGAGATGTACGTGCAGGAAAGTGGCAGAGCAGGAAGAGATGGTAAATTATCGTGTGCTACAATATTTTTGAAAACATCAACAGATTTGACCACGAGGTACACTACACAGCACATGATTGACTACTGCTTGGAGAATAATGTAGTTTGTAGAAGATCATTTTTGTTTACAGACTTTGACGATTGTGTTTTTAAAGCTCAGGGGTGCAAGTGTTGTGATTATTATTTGCCAGAGGAACTGTACTTGTGGAAATTGTGATACCAACATTAATTCATTTATTGTTCCATTATCAAATATACAAACAAACAAATAGTTCTTTTCTGCACTTGTTCAACTATTTTTCATGTATTATTCTGTAGTTTCCACATTCTTTCACTTATTTTATCATATTATTTATCTATACAAACTTTAATTTATTTATTGTTCCATTCTCAAGCAAATAAATAGTTATTTTTTGCACTGTATTTAACTATTTTTATGCATTTTATTCTGTAGTTCACATTCCTTCATATATTTGTAGTAGCAATGTATTTCATTTGACAAGACAAAGATATTTCTACAATCACAAAAAGTACAGAATAGCTAAGATAGGGTGTATTTAGAAAAATTATTGAGAATCCATTTCTTAAGGTTTGTCAGGTTTGCTTTTAACTTAAAGAAAGATTTGTAGTTGTGTAGACCTGCATCAAACACCTCCGACTCCATCAGTTGATTCACAATTTGATGCAAATCATTCAGTTGTGACTTCTCAGCATGCTTGCCACTGATTGGAGCAACTCCTGCCTCATCATCAAATGTAGACAAAATATCACTGACTGGTCCCACACTCTTTCCTGCTCAAACAATTGTAGTATCAGTTTTATTAGCTCCCAATCCATCAATAATTGTCTTCACAGTCCTGTTTATGTGCTCCATGTGCAGATCTGCACTATTGTTACGTCCTGGAAAGCCATGCACATTAACAAAACGACTCCACTTAAGTTGTTCCGCTAAATTTGGCGGCAGGATTACAAAATATTGTGTGAGCATAGTGAGTGCTTCCATTGCATAGTTCTTGTGCTTGGTTGCCTTGAAAATAAGCATGAAATATTTCCATGCTACCATTACACGTGTTCCATCTCCTTCCCTGATTGAATCTTTGAAATTGAGATACAGCAAGCCCAAGCTCAACACTTCCCGACAATATTCGTATGCTGAACCCATAGGACTGTCACCGCCTTCTCCACCATCATCAGCACTCTCTCCACAATCACCACTGCTCTCTGCACTGCCATCATCACTTCCCTCTTGTGTTTGACCGAATTCTGTAGCTAGGTCGATGTGTTTGTCAACAATGGCAGACGCAACACATCAGTGCAGACTTCCTGACTGAGTCATCTTCCATCCACAGGTCAGGAGATAGAATAGTATCACTGGGTGTATCATCAATACATGCCATACCAAGATAGGACAGGACTGCACTAACAATGTAACCGGTCACCACAATTTCAATGAAGTATTCAGCTGCATTCACATCACTTTTCACTTCTTTCTTGACATTCCTGCGGTTGATCAAGTTTCTCAACTGATAGAATGTACCTCTCTCCATCCCAGACTTTGTATCATACAGACTTTTCCTAAAAGGACAACATTAAATGACACATTTAGAATAGTATTTAATGTTGTTCTATTTCATAAAAATAAATAAGGAGTCAAAATAATGCTTATTGGAAAAAAAAGTGCAGATTAGACATGACATCTCAATTTCTTGCTGTTAAAATAATAGATATTAAAAAGAAATATGGAGGGGGCACATTATACCCAGTTTTCTACGGACAGTCACATTGTTGGAACTGACAGCACTTTTTATAAGCATTGGTGTAAATGATTAGGTTGTTACTTCCTAATTGTTTCTATGGCCTCCAATCAAACTAAGTAAGCCAAGGAGACTAGGCCCTTTAGCACAACTCATCAAATCACTAGCTCAAAATGACAGAGGCTTCTTCCACCAGCAACTAGTAATTTGTGCGCAACAGAACAAAAGTGAAACGGTGGTTTGGTAGTTTGAATGATAAAAAATTGGGTAGGAAGTAGGAGGAGAATGAAATTAATATGATTATGGTATTAGAGGCCACTGCTCTCGGTTCAGTCAACAAGCAGGCGTGAATTGACTTGCACAAAAGGAGATCTAATTTTTTTGGTAATGTTGTAACTATAAACATTCTTTGTACATCTATATGGATGTGAATATTGGGAAAGAGTTCAAAATTAATGCTGATATTTACATTTTTATTTGTTTACCAAACTAGTCGTCTCAAATCAATCTCACATGAAAAGAATAAACTCTAAATTAATAATGCAAAGAACAATTCCAGGTAAAATTCTGCTTTGAAATGAGTTCAGATTATTACAATGTACATACTATTGAAGAATGAGTGTGCTACTTCTGGTCTGCCTGATCTAACATCAGATTCTTGTGATGAAAATTGTGATGATAGAAACACGACTTCTTCCAGCCAGGAAGATCTGGAGTCAGTTCAGCTAGATGAAGGGACTTCGTCAGGAGACACTGCAGCATCTCAGTCTGTCAATGCAGGATATAAATAGTGTTTGACAACATTGACAAAGATGTGAATCCCAGGCATATGACGAGTGACAACCAGACACGGTCATTACACTATGTGCAGTCATATGCAGTGGAAGACAGAGTCAACTACGACTGTCTCTCCGGTGAACGTCGTACGAAAGTATGCATATTTGATATTCTCCCTACAAAAGAAGACTATGACATTTTGAAGAAGAACTTTGCAGTTCTTGTATCACGTGTGATGGTGAAATTTATACCATATTTCACTTCAGACTACAAGGAGCTTCCAACCAAGCATATTCCTCATGAGCACTCCAAAGAGATGGCAACCAAGTCAGATATAGTAAGACTTTATTTTAATTAATTGCATTAACTAATTTGTGAGCATCAATAATATTCATTGTTACTAGGTCCCACTTGGTATTCTCCTGAAGAGTGAGATGAACTACCAGGATATGACAGAGATTTTGGAGCACCATCATAGCTATGTTCCCGCAGTGAATTGTGAGGTAGTCATTCCTCAGGAGAATGGTCCATTACAGGACCAGAAATTTCTCACTACTCTGATTGGAGGAGACTACCTCTCAGTGGCACGGGCTAGGGGAGCTCAAGTCATTCGATCTACATCGGAGTTGATGAAGGACACACTCAACGGATTGTTGCCGTAGCAGAAGATTGGCATGCTAAAGTATGCTTGATGGAGGTAAAATGGCTTTTTAGACATTCAACCAGTTCATGTGAAGACATTTGGTTAATTGTATTTGAGTATATTGTGGCCTTGATATACTTGATAAGAGAAATACTGATGTTTCCACATTATGTGACCGTCTACAGGAAAATCAGGCTCAACGTGGCCCCCACAATTTTTTTTTTTTTTTTTTTGCACTTACAGAGTTGTCGGCATCCAGATATTGAACTCTCCAAGTTTTTATCGTTGTAGCTTTAGCCGTTCCGATATAATAGACCTAACCATTCCCTTCCGTAGGCTAATTTAATACATTTTTAAGAATTCAATTGAGTTTTCCCGACGTTTACACGGGCTGTGTTGTGCCCGATTTTCCCAGTAGATGGTCACATATTAATTTTGCAGTGAGAACAATTAACCCATTGTCTATGAATTAAAGTAGCACTCTTATTTTATTTCAATAAAATAAAATTTGTACAATTTTTTTTGCCACTGACTGCAGCTAGGTTAGTTAGGAAACTGAACTCTCATTCACTAATTAAGTGCCCAAGAATTGATTGAAGTTTTGCCCTCATGCTCAGGAGATTACTTCCATGTGGTAAAGATATTTTTGTGTGCTGTGATTGTATGGTAGAACTTTATTTTGAAACAAAATATCCTAGAAACAAGGGTCCATTTTCTATATTAAAATTTTCCTCCCTCTTCTCTCTCCAACATTTTTGTAGTGCATGTTGTGTGTGTGCATGTGTAATGTATGTGCGTGTGTGCATGTGTGTGCACATGTGGATGTATGTGTATGTGTGCATGTGTGTCCATTTGTGTGTATGTGTATGTCTGTGCAGGTGTATGCATGTGTGCATGTGTTTGTGTGCATGTGTGTATGTGTGTGTGCAGGTGTGTTCGTGTGTGCATCTATGTGTGTATGTGTGTGTGTGTTTGTGGTACATTGTATGCTCCAACTACAAAAATTCAAATTTAGCATCTGTACCTTAATTAATATGAAGGCAAGGGTGGCGGTTAATGCTGTTTGTGACATCTGGGTTGCAGAAACAGTATGCCTTGATGGTGTTGAAGGAGCCTCAGATGTAAATGTTACTTGCTCAACAGGTGATGCTGCACAGAATTGAGGAACTGATGTTGTAGTATAAGTAGCAGTGTGACTGGCATGGATGATGAAGTAAGAGGCATATGCGCTGAGGTTGAACGGCTAGAGGTGGAGGGGATAATGCTTGCAATGCTCAAGGCTTGACTTGTCCCTCCAGCAGTCACAGGCAAATGTGGAAGTGCCTTTCTTGTATTTGTTGCAACCTCTTCATGCAATAGATTAGATTTTTCTATCAACCTGACACAATTCCTGCAAATATACCCTCTTCTAATAGACTCAGAATCTAATTGCAAGTTATGACATTGACAGAAGAATGAAATTAAAGTGTTCCTGATTTTTTCTGCAGTGGAACTACCAAGTAATCGCCGCCGCTTTCTCTCACTGGCAGTGGAAACATCTCCTCCACAACCCAAGCATCTTTCCATTTCTATCCGAGTTGCAAAAATGAACGCGTAAAGTTTACAGCCAACAATTTAACCACAGCCGCTCCATAAGAAGTACAGGCAAAGTATTTCCCCCAGATTCTGGGGGAATGATACGAGATTGATGTGCGCAATGTACCAGACCCTTCCCCCAGCGTAGCATCTGGTAAAGGGTCTGGCTTGCGAGACTATCTTAGTCCATGAGCCAGGGGGTTCGGTCGGTACCATTTGGGGGGAATAATGCTCACAGCACTTTTTGGGACTGTCTACTTCTTGCATGATAGCATTGAAATAGTGGTAGTTTTCATGAAATAAGTAGCAAATTAAAATCCCAATCATATATTTTCAACATACTCTATACAGTTTACATAGGTATGTGTGGAAATATTATTTATCTTGCGACTAGAGTATGTAGCTTTGTAGCAAGATTCAAAAATATATTTTTTAGAACATATCAGAGCACTGCATGTATAATATACACAGTAAAAATAATAAATAGAGGTTTTAATCTTCTAGTTCATCATCATCAAAGTCGTCCGCACTTTCTTCACTCTCTTGTTGGTTTGGCTGGTTGTCACAGTCTGGTAATCTGCACATATCAGTACACTTGAGCCCATTTGCCATACACTCACACCTGGGCAGCTCACATTTCCTTGCACAGGTACATGCAAGTAAGTCTAGAATGGCTTGAGGTGCAGGTTGACCATTCATCCAGTGGATAACAAGCTGCTCATCTGACCCCTGCTTATCCAACTTCCACCCTTGACCTACAGGACTCGGCACTTGCGGATCCTGCTGTAGACATCTCTGCCAAATTCCAGCCTGGTAGTTAGCTCTTAGAGCATGTTGTAGGAAGCAGTCCCTGCATGGTGGAAGCTGATGACTCTCGATTTCATCTTTCTTGGCACAGAATAAGTGATACCTAAGTTCATTAATTCTAGTAGATGACAATTTGGGGGCATAGAGAAGGCAAGTGAATGTTTCCAGTTTATCAACAAGTTCCTGAGAAAGCACCCACTATTGACCCAACTTCAAGAAAGTGTCTTGGTAGTCCACATGGCTGATCAGGAGTTTCAGAGCCTTTGTTTTCCCTTTGCCAGCAAAGGCACTGACAGTTTCACATCCAGTGAATGCGTGCATGCCAATGAGAGCCCTGCACTCTCATACCAACAGTGGCAGCAACTTTACTGATGTCAACAACTCTCCTCCTGGCTTTAGTGCCACATTTTTGAAACAGGGAAGCTCCTATCTTGTCATGAAATGCCACGGACATCACAAAGACATCTGTGTCTTCTGAGCAGATCACTCCCTCATGTCCATCTGCTTCTTCTTGAAAACATTGTAGAGCTGAAACTTCTATGCTACCATGAGATGTGATTTTATAGCACTTTTCACCAGCAGTGGCATACAAAATTTAACATTAAGTATGCTAATGGACATACTACACACAAAGTCTGAAAATAATATACTTGCCATTTCATGGAAAATTATGGGTGGGGCTACAAAATGTGATAAAAACCACAAGCTACCATGGCTGTGATGCTAATTTTCCACTTCCAGAGGTATGTACCTTCATAAAAAATGCTATGAGGATTATTCCCCCAATAATGGTACCAATTACCAGAATTTGGGCCTCTGGCTCATGGACTATCTGGTTTGCGAGACTACACGCTGCTATAAGGTTAGAATTTACTTGCACGGTTTGAAGCATCGGTGCGCAACATTTAAGGTGGTGGCTGTACAACAATTGAAACCAAAGGAATTGTTTTAATTTGTCTTAGGCAGAAGACAACTTTTGGTCTCATACATCCACATTAGCCATATTATTTGACTAAGCTTATGTCACCAAAGAATTATAATGCACTTAGAGTATAGCTACTAAGAGTTTCTTTGAGGAAACATGATTACTCCATTTTCTTAGAATGGTAGCTATCTTGTGATAACTTTTAAATACTAGTGCTTATGTCCCACCAGATTTTTTTTAAACTTAGGCCACACTCAAAGTAGTCATCAGTGATCAATGTCCTATATTATAGCACACTTACACACACATACATAGCTACATACATACATACGTACACACAGACACACATTCAGATACACACACACACACAGAGATTGTTTGGTGCCCTATATACTCAGCACCACATGACTAATATTATTGTTTTAGTTCTTTGAACAAGCACACTACAAACAAATTTGAAATAATACTCCCAAGAAAGCCATACCCACATTGTATTTACTTGCTTTTCAAATTTTGAAGCTCGTACAGCAGTGGTGGCATGCGGCATAAAAGTGAAGCCTGATTTTTCAATACCTACAATTATTTATTCACTTATAATAATAAAAACAATTTCTTGTTCCAACAGCCAATATTGTATTATTTCGACTTTTTCCTGAAGTCCTTTTTAGGGGTCAACATAGATCGAGCTCTCGCGGTGATACAATAAATACAATGTAAACAGCAATATATCTTAAAGGTATGCTTACTGTTTATAATTTTACTTAATTTATATAGAATTGATGTAGGATTTCATATTACAAATAAAATGAGATTAGTCCACTCTCCTATGGATTTTGTATTACATTGTGGGTGTGGTCTTAACAGAAAAAAAAAGGCCACGGCTGTGTGCTGGCTACCACAGTAGACACACGATGACATTTATAGAGTATGTCCACAAGTAACAATAATGTTCTTTATCAACTCCACACAAAATGGTTACAGAATTTACATGGGAATGTCACACATACTCATACTCTTCTCTCCATGCATACATACATACATACATACATACATACATACATACATACATACATACATACATACATACATACATACATACATACATACATATATACATACATACATACATACATACATACATACACACATACACACACTAACATTGAGTGTTTTATTTTGCACCAATAGACTGCAGTTTTGTTTTCTGAACAAACATACACTCACTCAGTAACACATGGGATGATATCATACAAAATGGGTCAGTAAGTGTATTCATAGGAGATTTGAACCTAGTGACAAACACACAATGTGCTTACGGAAGATGCCTGAAGTGGTCGTTATGAATGCACTATTATGGTCTGGTGATGGGAATTCATCATCTCACGTGTTTGGGTTGACTAACTTGTACAAAAAACACACAAATAATACTCTAGGTGACTAAGTGGATTGAAATTCATGTTGCATATAGTAGAGGATGAAGAAATGTAGCTGTAGTGTTACTAGTGCATTATTTTAATTGCAACAAAAGGTTTCTCGACTGTTGAAGAAAGTGTTCTATAACAAACCAAGAATCCCAAAATATATATGGAGGGAACACTTAAAAAAAACGTGTCATATACATTTATTGGCCTTCACCCACCTTAACACAGAATTACCTGGATCACTTGTTCAGAATAACCTTCAACCTTTTAAATGAGTCTATAGCTATACGATTTATAGATTTAAGATATCAATGAGTCCTGTGTAACAAACACTGAGACACAGGTAAAATATATAGAAGAAATTGCAATGAATGCAAAATACATGCATAGCAGATTTTGATTGACTGATAAATACAAAACAGGAAATACAATAGACTGTTGGATTGTATCTCAGTAGTACCTCATCTTATCTCCACCCACATACATGTCTACCCACTCCTATGCAAGCACAAAGTACTGCTACTAAATTAATTTTAAATTTTTATATATTTATTTTTATATGTGCTACAATTGAATAGCAAACATAACCTGCACACATTAAAAAAATAGTTACATGAACATTCTTTGTCATCGGTATATATTTATGTAGATACAAACTCATGAATTGAATATTTACTAAATTGTACTACAAATCATTTCAGCTAGCTTGTGATAGTGGGTAAACTTATCAGATCAAGTTTCTTACAAGAGCGTATATTTTAGCAGATTTTCCATCTGCCTCCCACCAGCCCCACCAGTCCACCCAGTTGTGATTAGGTACCTGGCATTTGCTGGGGTGCAAATTCAAAGCCTTTTCTCATGAAACAGCAATAGTCCAGGTGGGACTTTGGGTGCTCATACCACTTGCTGTGAGGAAAGTCCTGTTCTCCTGTGATTTCCTAGCATGGCTCACAGTACACAAGCATCCTGCTTCTGTCAGGTGCACATAACCACTAACGGTTGCAAGATAATCTTTTTGTGTGTGTGGAAAATCCTCCTATTTTAATTCCATTTGAGGAAAAGCGATAAATTGCTGCGGTAGCCTCATACTAAAAATACGTATCCGCTATTGATAATATAAATATTGATATTGGACAAAAATACATTCGGTGATGATTCATTTGAGTCCAGATCATCTTTGACTGAAGAAGTTGAATATTTCAATTATCTGTCTGTCACACTCTCATTTAATGCAACGTAAGCCTTGATTCCCTAATTCAACTCAAGCTTGCCAAAAAGTAGCAACTGTTCCTGCAGTTCTCCTGTTTGTTGATGTAAGTATCAAGTCAAACCTTACCCAAGCATCAACCTGTTGCCAAATATGATGTCTACATAATATGCTGACCAGCTCAGAATTGAATCCAGTATTAACAAGAGGAAGGAGCCAACACTGCATGAAAAGTGTCCATTGACAACCATCACAAAATCATAAATTAGTGTATAATCAGTTGATAACTAGTTTGATACCCTTTACAGTTTCGTCAACTTTTTGTCAACTCCGTCATCGTAGTTTAAGGAATTTGTTATGGTTGTCAATGGAATCTTTTCAGGCAGTGCAAAATATAAATAGTAACAATTATAAATGCGTTGAATGAATGAAAAGCAGAAGTTTGCCTGCAGCATGCAGTATCATGTAGACTAAGAGTACTGTTTGGTACATTAGTACGCTATGATTTCTCAAAACCTCAGTTGTTAGAAGAGCCCCACTGGATCCTTCCCTGCAATAGCCTCGTCAATAATCAATGAATTCATCCCCTAACTTCCACATATTTGTACTGTGTAATAATAGAGAGTACACATTTCAAATATCCCCCTTGAGTGATAACTAAATAATTGTCACCAAACGACGTTGAGGTGAGTCATGGTATGTCTTTCCAGACTTTACAACAATAGTAAGAAACACCAGGAGGGTGTAGCACTTATCACCACCACCGTCTCTTGAGAGTATCGCCATTGTCCAAAGATTGATAATTAGGCTCTTGTAAGGTGCCAGTGGCGGAGTATTGTTATCACAACGTTTTACGATGGGGAAAGAAGAACAGTGGGAGGCAATATAGCAATAACACCTTCTCAATATTCTCCTATTAGTACCCATGTACACACACACACACACACACACACAGGTACTTGAAAGGTATTCATGGATAGTGGGCAAAGACGATAATCTGTCGTGTCACAGAGTTGAGAGATGGGGGCGGGGTGATATATGACAGTTAGCTGCAAATAAATTATTGTTTGATAATAGTCTAGGGAACAACTGTCCCCCGCAGCCAGCCTGGTTTTTACACTTGTGCACTGTGTTTACACACACTCTAGCGTATCTATCTGTCACTAAGATTGTAGGGTCATCCCAGTTTTGGGGGACCCCATTGTTTTTTGTATTTGAATTATAATCATTATACAATCAGTGAAAAAGATAATCAGCATGATAATGCGAATAATTTAGTCTACCTTATAGTGACATTATTTAAAAAAATTCTGTTGAAAAATATATAAGTACTTTCTACATTCCCGGCTAAGTTTTCTCGTAACCTGAAGTGCTAGCACAGTTTATTAAACTGTTGTTTTATAATATATTTTTTCTATACTAACTATATTCAAATTGCCCAATCAGATTGTTCAATTCAGGGTGAATATATATTTCACCCATCTACCTATAAAACATTAGTTATCATGCTTTTCCTGTAGCCAAGTGCCATAATACAAGTCAGTTGGACTGCTCAGTTCAGTCAGTATGTGACATACACTACCCTTGGGCTTTTGAGACTGACCTCCAAGTCATGGTGTAGCTAACCTATAGAAATATAGTATATGAAGTGTGTCATTGTTACAAAGTTAAACTATTTTGACTGTTACACTTGGATCAAATAAAATTTCCTTCATATTGTATATATTATATCTGAAAGTTTTCAAGTCCCTTAATAAACCATTGGCAACAAGCCATACTTGGTGGGAGCTTATAAGACTATAAAATAACGTATATTATGTAGCTAATTAATCTAATATATCAAAATTTCAGTTAATAAGGTTATATGTCATTATAATTGTATTTTTATGATGGCAGTGTAATCCTAACAAAACAATAATTTATATAAAAAAAACGTTTAATGTATTAAACATCACCAAAGTATAGTCTTAGTATACGTATCTGTTCATTTAATTGTTTGTATATCTTCATATGCAATATTAGTGGACACTTCAATTTTTCGTTCTAAACTAATGTCTTCGTAAACTGGAACATTTGTTTCACGATTACTATTGTGTTGAATATGTTTCTTTTTTATTCTTTTAATAATGAAACCCAAACTTGATCCAGTTATCCCAACAACTACTCCAAGCAAACATGCTGATGCAGCGATACTTGAAACAATTGCAACATTAAAACATTTCCATTGATTATCTCTTATACAAGCAGAACAATTATAATTTGTCATCTGTGTGTAAAGAAAAAATTATAAATTATATTATAAGAATCAAGAATAATATCTAAATATTCTTTCAGTATTCAATAATAACAACCAACAACCAGTCCGCTCACTTTCTAAATTTGTAATTGAGTTTATAACACTTATATATACGTACATTTATTGAAACAATTTCAATAGGTTTGTGGTCTTCATTATCATTTTGGAATCAGATATAAAAAGTAATACGCACTATAAACTGACTCATAAAAATTTATAATTATTGCGTACCTGTTCAAAATCAACATCATTATCTGAAGAAAAAAAAAGATGTTAATATTCATAAAGCATTATACATTTGACCATAAAGTTTTTGAGCACAGTATCCAGTAGCTAGCATAAGAAATGTTGTGCAATGCGCACTTAAAAACGATGTATATCAAAACGACAAATAATGCATGATATAATATGCTAAAATACTATTTTAGTAGTATTGGTGGGTTTAATGAATAACAATCTCATGGATTGTTCACGTGATTTTTAGAAACCTGTACTAATGAGGTATTTGCGGTAAGTGACAAAATACTTTTTCTCATTTACTATCTCATACTTATAAGACATCAAATTAGTCTATTAAAAATCCTAGCATTCAAAGAAATCTCTCTGAATGTATGGGAAATATTGGCACCGTCAGCTATGCCACATAGATTAACTCATGGTAAATTGGTTATCAGCTTCGGGTTCCAGAAATAACAGGGTCACTGAGATACAGAGCAGATGTGTTTTCGCAGAGGTGTAACAAACAACTCTAGGCTCAGTAGTTGTTGAGGTTGCTTTATCCACTCTGTACATTGTTGAAGGTAACAAATCTGGTGGGGTGAAGGAAGTTGCTTGAAGTGGTTGGGGGGGGGGGGGGGGGGGAGGTGCACCGTACCACAGCCAATATATTCCCATTAAATCCAGTGAACTAATGAAAGCTGAATGTGACGGCTAGATTGGGTTAAGTGATTGAGAAACTGGTAGGCATGTCAGAAGGGGAGTAGTAGAGTCTTTTAGAAAGAGATGCTGTGATGGATGTAGAGGGTGGAGTTGAACACAAAAATGCTGGCTTCAAGTGATCTGGTGACTGTATTCCTGTCATAATTTACTTTCCAGGTGTAAAACTCATCAGATTGTTTTAAAACATTGTATGGGCTGTCATATGGCTGCTACAAAAAAATTCACAGTAAGACATCTGACTAGCTAGTCTCCAAACACTTGTTGATAAAAGTGGCTAATTGTGAATGATGACATGATGTTGTAGACTTGAGCTTTGATACATAATCGAAAAAATCAAGGGAATCTAATGCAAAAACTGACTTGCTTATGTTGATAGCAAGACAATCATCAGCTAACCACTCAAATGTTGTAGAAACATGTCCGAGATAATCCTTCCATGTATCACTGGCAAAAAGCAGGTCATCAATGTATACAAAACGAAAATCCAAAAGGTGGGGGCATAATAATACGTTTTTAGAGCATAGCACCGCACTACAAGGATGTTTCCCTATAGGGTTATTGTTCCAATCAACAGCTACTTGCACTTGTTCAAAACTTCAAGATCATCCAGAACAACTAAACTAAAAAAAAAAAAGACACAGAAATTCCTATTTATGTGTAACCCATGATATGTCCAATATTTAAAAGGTGACAAAAATCAGATACATGGCAATTGGAAATTTATGTGTTACCCTGTATATAGTAACTATATTATGGAATTAGTAATCAACTGATCAGGCCAACAGCCAAGCTTGTCATTATCGCAACAGTTCTTCTCTCCATAACCACTACAACAATATTCCCATGTGATAAGAGACTATGTAATTGGACAGTTTACACTTTTCCACAAATTACTTGCGTCCAGGATAAAAATTTTGTATGCGTTAGTTCCAAATTTAGTTCTTATTGATGGTGGACATTTTACATTTTCAAAAATCCCCCAGAGTATAGGAAAGACATGGGGCTTACTTTATCGTTAAAGGCTTATACAAAACATCGCAGCATATTAGAGGTCACATAATTGAGGTTCTTACTTGACCATAAATAAAAAAAAGTTCTAATGTAAAACTTACTAGTGGCATTTTTAATATTTCTAATTGACCATGTAGAAGCAAAAGCACTCCAATTCCAGTATCCTTCTTTATTACAATGCAATACAAAGGATTGATTACTTGAATAATCCTGTAACAATGCTATTGTGCTGTGATTAACATATGTAGTATAGCTTTTTACAAATAATTCGTTGAACCCCTTGATTAGTGGGCATCTTCCTAAAAACAATAAAAATATACTTTTATTGTGAAGTAAAATATTGTTATGGGAGTAATATTACCAAAATAGAAGATTGAGTCATATAATCCATTTGCACAAATAGACACATTGATGGTATACTCCATGTTTTTTTGTACAACGAAAGATGTTGAACAGTCATTAACAGTGAATACATTAGTTGATAATAAAGTTGAAATAGAGATATTAAACTGGTTTTCAAAATTACTCCTGCCACAATTCCAAAAGGCTGAAAAGTTAAAAGTATTCCTCTGAATGACACTGTTTTGTACAATCTTCATGTATGATGGTAATAAATCTGTTCAGTAAATACAGAAAATACAAAATGTACTATTAAAAAGAGAAAAGTAAGAAAAATTTGAAAAGTTAGGAAGGGGGCAAATTAGTCTGTGGCATGCATAGTATAACTCACAATGGAGAAAATCATATCTGTAGAAAATACTAAGACCTTTCCTGTTGTGCACATAGCTAAAAGGTTTACTTTATTGTGGCATAAGATATGGGGATATAATGCTGTAGTAATTTTCACTATTAACCTAATTTTCATATGAAGATAGTCACAATTACAAAGTTGCACTGCTTCAATTGCTAGCTACATTTACATCAAATAACATTATTCTCCTTATTTTATCTGAAATATGTTTCCAACCTTTCTTGACTATATCTAAGACAGTAAGTCTGTTGTTGTTTTTTCTTTGGTTTTGTTGTTTTTGTGTTTACTTTCTCATTCTGGCTTAATACATGTATACAAATTTTAACAGTGCCTTTACTCCTTAATTTTACATGCAAAAAGCATCTGTGTTAATAATATTGTCATTGTGTAACTAAACTATTGCTCCACTGACTTCTATTTAAGTGAAAGGTCCTACTGATTGTTTTAATTTGTACCTAATCATTATTATTGGTGTTGTATCAAAAATCCTTATAGCTAATAATTAATTACTTGGACTATTATAATATTGCATAATTACTCTACAGTTGTAGAGTAGGTACTCTATGAAATGTATGTATTGTATACATGCCCACATAGAATTGAAAATATGAGATACAGGCCTTATCATTCATCAATAGAGTTTACAGATGAAAACATTGGCCTAAAATGCTTGAATTATTACTGCTAAAGGTTGTCATATGATAGTAGCAATATGAAGCTATAAACCTGGACCATTAATCCAGTGCTGCAATTACATTATATACTTATTGAACTTTCAAGCAATACACAAATCCTTTCCGGCATTATACTTATGAGGGAGTCTGTTAAAGGAGAGTTTACTATAATACAGTGCTCGAGATATAATAAGCTAAAGTTGACTATTAACCAAAATATGCTTGCTTTGTAATGAAAAAATCCACATTATCTTTTTTAACTTGTTTCATTATACAAAAGTATTGTCGTGATTAATAATACTTGATAGTATACTGAAAGCAGAAATGCGTGACTAGATAACTTACTGGGTGTTCCCAAACAGAAGATAAAGTAATCACAGAGTCAAATAAACAAGAATATCTACAAGCTTGATCTTGCCTGTGGAGTGAACTAACTAAAGGCTGTTTACAAGATCCTACCTCAATAGCTTGTTCAACAAATTCAAGATTAAAGCCAGTCTGTGTATTCACAGAATAGCATAATTGGAGGCGGGGGTGTGTGGAAATATAAAGCATTAATTAAGAAGTAAACTTCTCTCCTATATATTAACCTAAAGGGTGCGCTAGTGCATGGCAACTAGAGGTCCTTCTATTCTAGTGTACAATGACTGTCACTATTTTATTGGAAAAATATCTGACAGTGTCCAACACCAGAACTGTAATGTTATAGCGATTCATAATTTATTATGTGCGGGAGCACAAATTTTTATAGCCCTATCATATCAACTTTATATACATTATTGGTAGTGTCTTGTTTCTCATGCTCACTCCCAATATGCACTTCAATCAAACTTTATCTGTATTCTACTGGACAGTACAAACTTTGCGTAGAACACTTTCTCAGTTTATTCTAACACCAATTTTCAATTATGATAATAGCATTGATTACCTCCTGAGTGTGAAGTAAGACTGTTATTCAAACTGAGTGTTTCTTCATTGCAGGTCAGTGAATAACTGTCCAGATTCATCACATTAGTGATGGTGATGACTGATGAAATGTAAGTCTGATTTTTATAGACTATTTCAATACGAATCAATGATGTTTGTATATTGTCTGTGTAAGAGTTTCTGCTACTATAATAGCTGTAGCTAGCTGTAAATGCTGTCTAGGTGTTGCTACTTATATCTACTATGATCAAACCATCTTGGTCATCCACACAGCTGTATGCTACAGCATCTTCCAGACAGTATGTGTTACGATTATTAACCTGGTGTAACATTGCTAGAAGAAAGCGAACATAAAACACTTGATATCATCATGCTTAAAAATTACATTACCTGAAACAAAGCATAGGTGACAGGAGTTAACAAAGTATACGCATAAAATAAGAAGTCTCATCATATTCTTTACTTCCTAGGAATTGACTGAAAAGTTGCTGCAATAAATCTCACTTTAAATTTGAAAAAAATTGTATTTAAATACCAGTAAATTGAAAGCAAAACAATTGATTACTGGGGTTTCTAAAATGCATACCTACATGACATTAATTCCAAGTGATTTTGAGGAGCTAGTTGAAGAGCTGCCTATGGAGGGCTCCACTTGAGAAGCAAGATTGGAGAACATACAATTAGGAGATTATTAAAAAAAAAGATGGCTCAGTTGGAAAAGATGGAAGAGGAGCTGGCTGAGAGAATATAAAGGGAAACTAAGCCTTTACATTTTTAAAATTGAGCTGAAATGTGGAAAATTCGTAGTGTAGATAGGTTAGAATATTTGTTGTTGTTTTTTTACTAAGATCACAGAAAATGTAGTGATATAGCTATCACTGTTTTCATTTGGTTCTCCTGACTCTAACTCCATCACTTTGGCCAGGCCACCACTGGAGTTGAGAGCACAACAAATGAAAATATTCTATACGCTATGGTTCCTTAGAATGATTGCAAATATGTATTGGACTTCTCTATGTCCCCGCCGTCTTTGTTGTAGAGTGCCAACACATAAGCAAAGGCGGGAAAAAAAATATTTGATAAAATAAGGCTCTAGTTGCTACTTTCTAAAACAGCAATAGCTCAGGGCAAAAAAATCGTGTAGAATAGATGCTACAAAAGGAAGCCAGGAAAAAAAAAGCAAAGATCTAAGGAGCTAGAGGAGGAAGACTTTCTCAGTTAGGTCTTACAAACTGAGCTAGTTCATTTTCTAGTGGCGGTGGTAGCTAGTTAAGTTCTTGGTTAATAACGTGCTGATTGTCATAACTATACGCCTTACGCAACATATTTGTTCTTACTTGAAAATCCATTATTGGCGAGCGAGCGTAGCGAGCGAGACACTTACAGGGGTAAAAATGAAAAAATCGGGGATGTTTGTTGGCGAGCGAGCGAAGCGAGCGAGACAGTGTTAGGGGTGGATAATGCAAAATCGGGTATATGTTATTGGCGAGCGAGCGAAGCGAGCGAGACACTCTCAGGGGTAACTCAATCGAGATTTCGCTATATTTATTTATTTATCTGTTTATGGGGTACGTGAGACCTCTGTTTTCGCCCGCGCTTCTAATTACGTAAGTTAGGTAAAGCGTTCACAGTTCCAGTATTTTTCAATTAACGAGCTCTGAGAATCCTTAGTGGCGGTGGTAAGTCAATGCGCTCTTTGTCATGGTTATAAGCCGTGGCAACAGTATTTACTTGAAAATACATTGTCCACTATACTACTGCGAAGGTAAGTCTGTGTAGTGCATGTCCAGTTGTGTCAAAGCATTGTGTGTTACAACCACTACTTAGCTAAAGAATATCACAAAGAAAACTTTTAAACAACGAGTATTGTTTGGTTGTTGTTGTTTTCCTTCCAAGCAGTTGCAGAGAGTTGTTACTATGGCACTGAAATCCCTTTACCCTGTATGCTAAATTTAAAAACTTGACCTTATTTTCAGTAGCTTCAGTGTTAGAAGTCAAGATCATTCATATAAAAATAGTATAGTCTTTAGGCTCGCTCGCCATTTGTGCTCAAGCACATCACTAGTATGTATATATATATGTATGTGGGATGGTACGTATGCCCTTTAAACGCGCGCGCGGGGAACTCTTTTCTCCTAAAAACACGGCCTTTTTAGGCTTGACCCAAGTTCATTCTGAAACTACAGCATTAAGCAAACCTTACTTTATACTTAAGTTCCAAAGTGTGAGAAAATTCCTGCGAAAATACTTGCTTTTCAAGAAACAAAAAGTTGATTCGACCGGTTACTATGGCATTGAAGACCCTTTTCCAGACTCAATTTCAAACTTCGCCGTTTTATGGGGGGGATACGGAGTGTCGGTTGTTGGTTGTCAAGAGCCGTTGGTAGTCAGAATGCCGTAGTATTAATGCTAAGGAAGCTACTACTTCTCAGGGAAGCTGAGGTAAGTACGTAATTCCATATTTGTTAGCTAAATTTGCAAAATTAACTCTGGCCTTTCTTTTTTGTAGCTAAGAGCTTGTCAACAGTGACTGGTAAATTCAAATAGTCAGATTGGCACAAATTTGGTACTACAAAAGTTACCACTGCTCAAGAAAGTAATTTTGTATTTGTGTGCTAAAATTGATTGTCTTTTGTTTTTGTAGGTGAGAGCTTGTCAAGAATTCAAGGTAATTCAGATGATCAAAACAGAAGTTATCAATACTCAAGAATGATGTAAGTAGTAATTCCATATTTGTTGGCTAAAATTACAAATAATAACACTGGTTTATTTTTTTATCGTAGCTGAGAGCTTGTCAAGAGTTACTGGTGATTGAGATTATCAGAATGGTTGATGTTTGATACCACAAAAGTTACCATTAATCAGGTAAGAGAGTGATTTTGTATTTGTTTGCTGCAATCAAATGTCATAACTGCTATTATAGTGTTTGCATGAAGTAAGCTAAAAATAGTAACATTTTATGTTACCTAACTATCAGGCTCGCTCGCCATTTGTGCTCAAGCACACCACTAGTTTATATATATGGACGTATGTATGTCATTTTGTACTTTGACCCTCCGTATTTTTGTGTTCGCTCCGCGTTCGACCCCGTCCCAAACTTCACTAAACAGAATCCTCCGGTTTAGCGACCATTACCCGTATCACCTTAGAAGTTGAATTGTTTACGGCTTTGAATTGTTTTGCGGGTGCAGACGTTAAAACTCAAAATCTTATGGGAGCTCCATTTCTATTCGAGTTAGTGGCGGTGGTAAGTTAATGCGCTATTTGTCACAGTTATAAGCCCTACTCAACAGTATTTACTTAAAAATGCATTGTCCACTAGACGAACCACGAAGGTAAGTCTTGCGTAGGTATGTTCAGTTGTGTGAAAGTATTGTGCGTTACAACTACTACTAAGAATATCACAAAGAAAATTTTAAATAACGTGATTTGATTTTGTTGCTTCTTTTTCAATTCAAACTGTTGCGGGAGCGGTTACTATGACATTGAAACCCCTTTACCTCATACGTAATTTAAAACTCGACTTTATTTTAATAGCTTGAGTGTTAGTTGTTAAAATCAAATTTAACTACAGCGTAGTTTAAGGCTCGCTCGCCATTTGTGCTCAAGCACACCACTAGTTAATAGTCAAAGAGTGACTAAGTAATGGTTCATTTAATCTCCGTTACATTACAATAAAATTATCAACGGGGTTGGAAAGGCTAAACGGAATCCATCAGTTTGTCGACCCTTACCCGTATCATCCTAGGAAATAATGGCTTACCCCTTGTATTGAAACTGCTTCGTGCAATACGAAAAGGATACAATGGTATGTCTAGTGCTTGTATATCCAGGGAATAAGTGTATACGTGTGTGTATTGCTAAAGAATAGAACAAATAAACTAAATAAAAGCGTTATAATGAATTAATATTACTAGCTAGCGGCTAGCATTCAAATTTCAGTCAGACCAGCTCGCTAGCCATCACTTTTTTTAACATATGTTAATAATTTTAAATTTCACTAAGTATGCAATGATTATAATTTTTCCTAGTTTTCTTATAGCTGTTTTTTGTTGTTGTTTTTCATTGTTATTGTTCATATGAATATTCTAAAAACTACACTTCATCATTCAACAAAATGTTTTTTTAAGTTATGGATGATGTCCAAAGGAATATTAAACAGCCAATATTGAAAAAGGTGACATATAATTAATTCAATCTAAACAACAATTTTTAAATTAACCTTAATAAATCCACAAGGTAGCCATTGGGCTTTGGACTTGAAGATAATGAGTATAGCTATCTGTGTTGCCTGAGTAATGTTTATAGTCCACGCTTTCCATCTGATGTCATTAACTTGCATACCAGTCTCATTTACTCATCCTGTCTCGTGTTATCAAGACAGTTTACGATTTTGTTATGGTTGTAATTGGAAGCTGAGACAGTTCAGAAAAAAGAGAGCAGGAGAGGGAAACTTATATAACTTAAGCAAAGGTGGATAAGTCACCCTTCTATATAGCAAGAATAAACAAACAAATTGATTATTAGGAGCAAATACATGTACTTGCAACTTCCAGACACATTCCCATGACAATGTGTATGTCACATATTTAACAGTTTGAATGTGCTACATACAATGCATTGTGTTGTATTAATATTTTAGTAGTATGTTAAATAATAAATGAGCAAAGATATTATGAAAACAAAATTATAACATCAAAATAATTATTTTTAGTTTTGTATTATTCGCCCATGTCTTTAAGTTGCAATCACAGCATTACAAAGCCTGGTCCATGATCTATAAGTCATAAATATTTCAATAATTGTTGTCTAAAATAAAACCCACAAAATCTGCACAATTGTTTTGTTTGCATTTTTTGTTGCTGTTAATGTTGTTTTCCATTCAATATTGGCTTCTATTATTATAATAACTGGAACTATTAACTATTTCTTATCTATTTATAGAAACATTGGCTAGTCATCTGTGTCAAACTGTGGACCCAATAATAACACAAGTGATAGCCACTAGACAGTCAACAATAGAATGCTAAATATAACATAGCTAGACTCATGTGATGCCACAGCCCAAAAGAATCACTGTAATGTTATTTTTTCTTGAGACAACAATTGAGAACAAAGTTTATGTTTGGCGTACTTTACAACCAAGTAGATGACCACAATATAAGTCACATCCTAGCGATTGTTCTATCTGTGAATTAAACGAGGACTTCACTGAACAAAGGGCAAGTTGAGCCCATATTTTGCAACATGGGAAGCTGTTTTGTAGAAGTGGGGTGAGCAGGGAGACTATGCATTTCAATAATTAACAGTTGATAGAGATACTATATAAGATGAAAATATGAGACTAGTATTATTTATATTAAAATTTGAAATTTTCCTAAGGATAATTGCTAATAATTTGCTAGCTGAATATGAGTTTATAATAGCTTTAAGGTAGCTAGATATTAATAGAGTAGTATATGATCACTTAACTATAATTCTTCTCATTACAACTGGCTAAAATATTAAGCCATGTTTCTTCTTTTTTTTTTATGTCTCACACATCTTTCAGTATCAATGTGCGCATCTGTCCCATATTAAAGTTCAAACTCAAGTAAAGTCATGTCATTCAGTCAGGTAGCTGGGGGGAGGCGTGGGAGGGGAAAGGTGTTTACTTTAATCAATAGAAAACATAATAAGTCGAAAGTAAACGAGCAGTAACTGGAAAAGCAAATAACTCACACCAAATAAGGTATCCCTGACAACCTTTACACGTCCAGTGTACGTGTACATACCAAAGGTTAATGTTATTATAACCGGATTGCCACTTGATGAGTCACATGATGATGTAATATCTGTTCAGTTATTCTACAGAGACAATAATACTGCATGTTCACACACAAGCATACCTTAGTGTTTAGTGTCTTCCCTTTTGTCTGTTCACAATATTTCCTTTAAATGTTGAGTGATAAATGTACATGTACAGTGACTGTCAAGCTCCATGATATTTTGTATTATAGTAAATAAGTAAAGAAAAATCAATTCCTTTTGGATTTAGTGTAATGTACACTTTTATTTTTATTGCCTAGACAACACAGCATTTTTCAACTGACATATTACGGGTACATCTACTATGTATACAACAGGAGGCAAACATTAGCATGTGTATGTCATGTAAGGTAGCTGTTATTCATGATATGATGTCATACACTGACAACACACATCATAGCAGTAAATGGTACTAGCCACATGAGCCATACATGTAACACCCCATTGAGAAGAATGGAAGGAGAAGTATAAAGGAAGAAGGGAACCCTAGAAATCTCTTTCGTGAATAATAGTGTAGTATTTCGAGGTATGCATTTTATTATCAATGGAATTTGCCTAACTTGTCCTCCATTGTACAGCTGGGTTATATTGTTGTTAGGTAGACTACACGCCAGATCTTGTTAATTATTATTTTTATGAGTCATGCTTCAGTTCTATTTTCCAGCTAAATGTTTACTTGATATCTATGAAGTTAGCACTATTGGGTTTTGTAGTTTGAATAAGTGTAGTAAGATAATAATAATCAATTATTATAATCTTTTTACCATATATCCATACACTTGTGTCCTTCACACTTTCTTCCTAGTGTGAATGCACACTTAGTGTGAAATTCACACTCAATGGAATAACATGGACCCTTTACCGAACATTAATTATATTCATATGCCGGCAAAAACCAATGCTATTATCATTGTAATCTACCTTATAAATGTTTTGTACACTTGTGTGCTAGATAAGAGAGTTGACTAAGATTTTAGTCGTCTGATTAATGAGATCTGGGATTACACCAATCTCTTTTTTGGAAAAAAAATGTTGATATGTGTTACTAGAATCAATGTAACTTAGAATAATTCAGCATTAATGTAAGTATGAGTTCATAGTGATTGTGGTGAGAATTCACACTAAGTTTGGTGTGCACTTCACACATGAGGTGTGCGCATCACACCATATTGTCCAGTTTTCCCTGATTGTGTGCTGTCACCAAATTGGTATGTGAGACTCTTTCTTAAATTTAAAGTTTTAGATTTCAATATTGACTAAAGATGCACACAAAACATGTCTAAGAGTATCCAGTTTTGTGAACCAGCTGTTCTCATAAGAGCATCTGCTTTTGCCATGTTTCCATGAAATGCACAATAATCTAGGGGAATAATATCAAACTGGTGCATTAGGGCAACATTAATCTCTTTTAATAAAAGGGGAGAACTAGAGTCTGCATGCCATAGTGGCCATCAAGTAGGGTTGGTTGGTCCAACCCCCCCCCCCCCCCCCCCCCTCCACACACACATCGAATTAAATTCAGTGTTCAACCATACACATGACTAATCTGAATCCTGATAAGGCCACATTTATCTGATGGGCAACAGTGCTGTATCTGAAAGTATTTTATTTCTTACAGAAAGTGATATTGGAATCTTCAAGTAGAAATAACTACCAAGTATAGGGTATTTAGTAAACACAAACTCATTTCAAAAGTCCCAAAGCGGTACAGTACAATAAAAATTAATTATATTTTTTTTCCAAGAACTAGCTACCTCATTATGCTCATAATTACACTAATCATGCTAGCTTATGCTAGTATTTATGAAATCACTTATTACCCTCAAAATCATGCCAGCATAATTTGCCAACCCTTAGTCAGAGCGGGAGCCAGCAAATAAAAATAATGTGGTATGGCTCTAACCATTAAATTAACAGTTTATAACACTTTTACAATAATATGTAGCTATCCACAGAGTCTCAGCATTTTAAGAATATCTGGCTGAGGGAACCAATCTTCAAGAATCATAGCAGAAGGAACTTTAGACTTGTGAACATGCTCCTGCTAAACTTGCAGTTGGAAATTCACAATTACATTTTGTTTTCATATGGACTTGTCACCATTATTTGGCGAGCGAGCGAAGCGAGCGAGCAACTCTAAGATGTAGTCTATGAAAATCCTGAATACGTGGTCATTTAAAAACGCGTCGTCGTTTAAACGCGCGCGCGCATACGTGGTCGTTTAAACTGACTCTATGCCAATTAGCTATGGCCAGCTTCCACTATTATGCGTCTGTAAAACTGAGACTTGAATTACTGTCATGCTTAGCATGTGCACACTTCAGAGTATCCCCCATCCCCATTTCCCCCTTTACACGTTCCCCCCTTTACATGTTTCCCCTTTACACGGTTCCCCCTTTACATGTTTCCCCTTTACATGTTTTCCCCCTTTTCCCCTTTTCTGTACTTTACACATTATTTTGTTATCATTGTTACTTTATCATGAGGAGTACCATTCTTTACCCTTTACCAATCATCATTTCCCCCTTTACATGTAATTACATATTCTACTACTAATAATGAGATGTGAATTCAGATTTGGCAACCTGCAGGAAGAAAACCAATGCAAATTCAAATCAAACGACCCCAATGCAATTGAAAGTGTCAACATTTCCCCAGAACCTCGCTCGCCCAACCAATGCTACACGAGCATTTTCTAGTATTATTCTGTATGTATCCATGCTCTGTCTTATTATCAAACCCATTAACTCATTGAGAATGGGGTTAATTATGTATAGTTAAGCCTTGCAGAGTTTGACAGAAACAATACAAACTACTTTTTTTTAATTGAGAGATAGCAATGAGAAAAGATTTATATACTTTTTACTAGTGATGTGCTTCAGCACAAATGGCGAGCGAGTCTAATATGAATGATTTTGACTTCTAACACTGAAGCTACTGAAAATAAGGTCCAGTTTTTTAATTTAGCATACAGGGTAAAGGGATTTCAGTGCCATAGTAACAACTCTCTGCAACTGCTTGGAAGGAAAAAAACAACAACAAAACAATACACGTTATTTTAAAGTTTTCTTTGTGATATTCTTTAGCTAAGTAGTGGTTGTAACACACAATGCTTTGACACAACTGGACATGCACCTACACAGACTTACCTTCGCAGTAGTATAGTGGACAATGTATTTTCAAGGAAATACTGTTGCGCACGGCTTATAACTATGAAATGGAAGTCCCTTAAGTTTTCATGTTTGAACTGCACCCGCAAAAGAATTCAAAACGGTAAACAATTCAATTTCTAGGGTGATACGGGTACTGATCGATAAACCAGAGGATTCTGTTTAGTGCAATTTGGGACGGGGTCAAACACATAACTAACACAAAAACGCGAGGGTAAAAGTACAAAATGACATACGTACGTCCATACATATATACAAACAATTCAATTTCTAGGGTGATACGGGTGCTGATCGATAAACCAGAGGATTCTGTTTAGTGCAATTTGGGACGGGGTCAAACACATAACTAACAGAAAAACGCGAGGGTAAAAATACAAAATGACATACGTACATTTTTACCTCTGTAAGTGTCTCGCTCGCTACGCTCGCTCGCCGATTAATAAATTTGCATATTTGTGTTATGAAAAATTACGATTAGCTAAGTGGTGAACAAAAAAATTACTTTAAAATGAATCTGTAGTTCGTGAGAGAGCGTAGCGAGCGAGACACTTACAGGAGTAACACAATTGAAAACGGGTATGTTTATTTATGTTTGGACGTACGTAAGGCATTTTTGTACTTTGACCCTGCGTTTTTGTGTTAGTTTGGTGGTCGACCCTGTCCCAAACTTCACTAAACAGAATCCTCTGTTTATTGATCCCGTATCACCCTAGAAATTGAAATGTTTACCGTTTTGAATTATTTTACGGGTGCAGTTAAAACGTGAAAACTTACGGGAGCTCCATTTCTATTCGAGTTAGTGGCGGTGGTAGGACAATGCGCTCTTTGGCATGGTTATAAGCCTTGCGCAACAGTATTTACTTGAAAATGCATTGTCCACTAGACTAACCGCGAAGGTAAGTCTTGTGTAGGTGTATGTCCAGTTGTGTGTCAAAGCATTGTGCTTTACAGCCACTACTTAGCTGAATAATATCACAAAGAAAACGTTTAAATAACGTGTATTGTTTTGTTGTTGTTTTTTCCTTCAATTCAAACAGTTGCAGCGAGTTGTTACTATGGTACTGAAATCCCTTTACAGTGTATGCGTAATTAAAAAACTCGACCTTTTTTCAGTAGCTTCAGTGTTAGAATTCAAAATCATTCATATAAAAATAGTATAGTCTTTAGGCTCGTTCGCCATATGTGCTCAAGCACATCACTAGTTTGTTATATAGTCAGTTCCTTTATACAAAATTACCAAACATTCTTTGTCTTATTTCTTTCCGCCCACGCGCAAGTGCAAATTTTGCGCGTAACCCACCCATTCCATCTTTTCAAATTTTACTGGAGAATAGTACGGCAGACCAAAAAAGTGGTAAGGCCATGGCGTACCAGCCGCACCATAGGCGGGGGCCCTGTTAGTGAATAGGTTTACTTAATTAAATAAAAATGAAACATTCATGAGAAAAAAATTAAAGTACAAAGACATTTTAGCTAGTGATTAAATTAGATTTATATAATTGTCAAATTCAACCATGAAGGAAAAAAAATGATTAAGCAACAACCACAAAATTCTGTCCACAATAAATAAATGCTGGGATTGTTCTGCTTTAAATTTGATATACTACGAACTTGGTCTGCCATATTGTTAAGGACACAAGTAGTAAAAAATTCTGACTCAGCATATCAATACTAGAGGTACTTTCAAAAGAAGATCGTAATTATTGTTGGAGTACTAGGAAAATGAACGACTAACAAAAAGTGATTGGTAATATAATTTCATTTCCAGTTACAGGTAGGAAATATATTAGTTAGAAATGAGGGCTCATTCTGAAAAAGGGGGGCTCTTACAACACCATTCGAGCCCCCCCTTAATCGACCCTGCTAAGTTACAAGAAGCTGCTATACATTCAAACACTAGAGAAGAGCTAAATCACATTCTGAAGTCTGAGACACAATCACTAGCTAACAGAACCGTCACTGGAATTAATAACAAATGCTATTCATAAGTATATATTAACTTGGGCTACTGACATTTATTTGCCACAGGAGCAGAATTTTCTCAAATATAGTCAATATTAACTTTTACTTGTATTACACTGGGTAACTTTATGGCAATGTGGCCATAATGTTCAAATCAGCATATTGTGGAGTAAACAAAAAAAAAAGTAATTTAAGAATTAAGATTATTAGTGGAGGTAATTCACTTTAGATCAGGAAGCTGTTCAGTTATTTTTTCTTAGGCTAAATATATTGTTTTCAGTGGCAGCAAGATGAATTTTTATGTAAATAACTAGGTCATACTTATTTACTCATAAATTAAATGAACTAAATTTATTGACACATATTATGGTTGTAAACTTATACTAAGCAATTAAAAAAGTATTGCATTAAAAAACTAACCCTTTTCTATTTTTGTATATACATTGTAGATAGTTACTTACCAATTTCTTTGATCATTACCCAATATGAGCAAAGAGATGATATGAATTTTAGTATTCATTGGAATTCCTGCAGCAGAATTGATATTCTGCTATATAAGTATGTAATCGAATATATTTTGGGAACCATCAACTGCTGAAACATTGTTGCTAATACTTCAGGAGAGTTCTTTACCGTTATTAAATACCTTTTCAATTATTATTATTTTGAAAGTAAAGAAATGCTGCATTTACTGTTCTCTGATTAACATAATGACTGAAATAATAAATATTGCTGAATGATGAAGTAAAAAAATTAAAAGTTAATAATTATACTATTAACAAATAGCAAGTTGTTGCATTGAATAATCAATATAATTTTTTTTTGTTTTTACGAAATAGCTATTGTGATAATGTTGATCAAGTTGCACTGAATCGTATTGTATATAGCATAATTTTTCTTTATTACACATGTGTTAGCTACAGATACTAGTGCAATTACCCACAATGTTGATAAAGAATCATGTAATCTTACAACAGTCAATCAGGTGACTGGCATTACTTACCCAGTTGCAGTAGTCATTGGAACTGTGTCTTGTGGTTCGGGAATTTTGGTATTTTTATGGGTATTGTTGGAACTGGTTCCGGAATTTTTTTGAAATATAAGAATAAAAAGTTTGGTTATGAAAGAAACCAACCACAGTGCACAAATGTTCCTGTTAATGAAGAAGTTACAACAGAACTGAAACTTCAAGTTTCTTCCAATGTACACAAAATCTTTTGGTATATTCACTATAATCGTACATATTTTGTCGTTTTTTTTGTCTAACTTTAGCTTTGACAGATATAATAATGTATAAAATTCACTTTACTACATTGTACTTACATTTACATTAGGATTGTAGGATTGAAATTTCATGGTGGCAATATGCTTTGGTTTGAGAAACCTTCATGCGTTGTGGGATGATACAATTGTGAATACTATAGGACAACAGCATACTTATAAATCAATACAAATAATAATTATGTTTATTTTTCTTCTCAAATCCATTTCATCTATAATTGGCACCCCAGTTAATTAGTGGGAAATGTTTTGTTATTATTAAATGTGAAAGTGAGACTTGTTAAATAGTATTATTGTCAAACAACTTTACTTGGGTAATTATCACCATAAACTGTGATTACTATTGCATTGAAAAAAATTACCCAGATATTAACTCTCTTATTACAATATCTACCTTAGTGACTTTTGGAGGATAAGCTACGCTATCAAATTTAATCTGTATCATTTAAAAGGACATTATCAGATAGCCATGAAATTAATAAAATAAAAAAATGTATAAATTTTACAATATATCAAAATATCAATATCTAGCTAATTAATATTAACAATTCATGAGTAACTATAATATCACTAAGCTAGTGTAAATCATAAGATCATGTGATGAGCTTGTTATTGTATTTGTATAGGTGTAGTTTTGTAATTCATGCCTGTTTACCTAGTAATCCTACACAGCACAGAGGTCTGTCTGAGTTGCTAGAATTTTGATATATCTTACTAGTCACATAAATTTTAGTTTCTAGTTATGTTGGTAGGTGGTTATTTGTTATATTTTGTTAATATATAAAACTACCTTTACTTATTCAAAATTTTGTTGATTCACAAAATTCAGTTTCTATTTGTTCCCACCAAGGTTTACTCTTTCAGAACTGTGTTCATAACTGTACGATTTATGACGACGTATATTAGAATCTAATAACTATATTACTTTTATGGTAGTAATGATTGTCATTTTCTATAATAACTACATTTACATAGCTCATTAAAGCCTTTGGTCATGTTAATCATATTTTGTAGTTGTACATTCAGCACTTGGTAGCTAGTAGGCTATGAAAGTAAGTGCTTATAATTGGGTTGAAATAGTATGAGGTAAAGATGAGGCCATTTTTTATGACCAGAAATCCATAATAGTGGCATAGCTACATAATAGTGGCATAACTACATAAGGAAATATGGGAAAATAAAAGCACTATCATGGAAAATATTATATCATGGGAAGGAAATCTCACAAATCATACATAATTATTTTAAATAAAAGTTCTGGTAGGCTAAATATGAAGAAAAAAATAGACAGATTTCCATGTTTGTAATAATATTATTACAGATCCATTTCTTAATATTAATCCAAAATATTATTTTGGATTAATATTAAGAAATGGATGTATGGCTAATTGTCTGAGTATTTTGTTATATATTATTGGTAGACTTATGTATCCGTTACGGCTTTATTGCTATTTTTGCACTAAAAATTTTCCCAAATATCCTCCTTTATTTACTGGTTAATCTTGTCCGTCGAGTAGTGTTCTGCAGCGCTGTTTATAATCGTCGAATAATATATTAGGTTGGCCGCAGGCAAACGGCGAAAGTAGTCTATAATGGAATTTTTTACTTTGGAAACTATTTTTCTGATTATAATTTTACCTTTGTCTTCTTCAGGTATGCAATTGTGAGTGTTATAACAGCCATCTATTGTCACTGCAGTAACTTTATTATAAATATTTGTTTTGTTTTTTGTTTTTTTGGTTTAGTCACACTTTTTCAAGTTATAAATTTCAATACAATTTGCCTCCAGAATGAGGTGATGTATGAATGCATTGAGGATCAAGACCGTTTACTCACATGGGATGTCAGACAGAGCTCATCATCAGCCATATCAACATTCACTGCTAGTTATGGTGTAATCTGTAGTACTGCAAACTATACTAAAACAATAGGATCATCCACTATTTCAGTACAACTAATTTATAGGAACTCCACATTTATTTCTTCAGTTATGACTATTACAAATGCTACAAATTTGAGAGATTTTATAATAGAATGTAATGGAGAAATTGAGAGCTTAAGAGACAGCATACAGTACACTGGTATTTTAGGTAGGATAAACTTCTGCAGTGAATAAACAGGGAAAAAATTTGAATTTCCTGAGTCACTTATTTAGGAAATTTCATGTTTCTTCACCTTTCTGGTAAAGGATAGGGCTAAAAGTCCTATTGTGCAGGGAATTAAACCCCATCCATTACAGGAAATGTTGTAAAAGCATGAAATGTCCTAAATAGGTGACTACAGGATATTGAAGTTTTTGCCCGGTGTTAATTTATTTTACCCATATTAAAGCAGCAAGCTAATTAGAAAAAAGGCAACTGATGTTAATTTGAACAGATAGGATAAGAATTAATTTATGAAATCAATTAATACAAATTATTCTAAATTAAACAATTAATTATGCTAGATTTGTTGATATTACATTACTGCCATGATTAATTCAGATAGAGAAATAAATAACTTGGTAATAATTAGTTGTGAATTATAATCCCAGCCCCTTTGTCATAATTTTTGCATGTATATTGTAGATAATTTCTTACCAACTTTTATCCTTCTACAAAATGGGCGAATAGACAATAATTTGAACTTTACAATTGAGTGGAATTCCAGTATCACTGGGGGTCTGGGTCACCAGTATATTATGGTCAATATTTATACAGTGACATCATCAACTACTGAATGGCAAACTCTCAGAGAACCTTCAGGTTATTATTTACTGCGAAACAACACCGAATACTCTATTAATATGTCACTCTGTAATGAAGCTTCCAATTTCCACTTTGGTATGTGTTGTAAATCTTTATATTATAGAAAAACATTAATGGCTCTAAATTGTAGGAAGATGTCCTCTCCTCGGAGATATTGAGAGCATATTTGTACAAAGTTATAGCGTAGATGTATCTGGTACTACTTGTGCTGTACTAGTTGATGTTTCCAGCAACAGATCTGTAATCATGAATTGTAATAACAATGGAGAATGGGATTGGAGTGCTTTGTATTTCTTATTTGATAGTACAATTGTGATTGATGATAGAACAGGTCAGTAATAAAAAATATTAGAACCCGTTGTTATATTGTTACTAGGTGTACTAACTTGGTAAGTGTGCACTATTTTTTGCCTTTAGGTATATAAACTGTGCATACTAACCACCCTTGGGGTATTGCTATTTTTGAGATTTAGTTTAAATAGAATAGGCCGGATAAAGCTGTGTGAGGCCTGGATATGATATGTGAGGGTCTACTACCCTCTCATATCCGACCTATACGGGGACCAGCCCTAGTTCGACAACTCTCCAGCAGCCCTAGTTCGGACAACTCTCCTGCTGACACTCATACCCGCAGGAATTTACCATAGCTAGCTGCTTAACTGTTTACTGTGGAGCAGAGCAGCCCAGGGTAGAGTTAGATCTGGAGATAACAGCTGGCAGCTACAATGCTAAAGTAAACCTGCTAGGTGTGCTTCAATTGGATATTAATTGAATTTTAATTTTAGGCCGGAAATTCGCTTGACACCGCCATATTTGTGTGAAAATGCTGATAAACCAAGTTGCTAGTGGAAACTGGCAGGTAAATGGGTTCTAAAATAGTTAGAGCATGCGCTCAGGTACTGGTGGATTTAGTGATTTAGTGCACAAAGCCCTCGGGCCTATGGCCCTTGGGCTTCAGTGCACAAATCCACCAGTACCTAAGCGTGTATGCTCTAACTATTACATATGTGCCAGTTGTTATTTGAGTATATAATAGAATGTATGTAGTTGAGTATAATAACTGCTGAACAATTGCTGTTATATAGCCAGATCAGTTGTATACACTTACTGAATTTATACAATCATATTATAATAATACACAAATTCATATTTTTAATTAAAAAAACGTAATATTAATTGAGCACATTGATAAAATAACGGATGTCTTTATGTGCATTGATATTACTATTTGTGTTACAGAGAAAAATGCAATTAATCATGGTGATGTTGGTAGATCAGAAAATGTTACCACAGTCTTCCTAATGACTGGCATATCCTACCCAATTGCAGTAGTCATTGGAACTGTGTCTTGTGTATTTGGTACTTTTATTGGCATTGTGGGAACATGTTTTGGAATGTTTTTGAAAAGTAAGAAGAAAACGTGTTGTTATGAAAGAAATCAATCACAGAGCTTAAATGTTCCTGTTTATGAAGATGTTACAACAGAACTGAAAATTCAAGTTTCTCCCAATGTTGCTTATCAAGATGTACACAAGCAATTTTTGTAAACTATTTGGTCCTTTTTGGTCTATTTGTCATAACATTGAATTGAACTCATAAGTATTTTTAAATAAGTAATAAACAGGTTTGCAATGATAAAACAAAAATATAATATGAACTTGTATTCTTTGTCTTTAATTGTAGACTTAAATAATGCAATTTGTCCTATTAATTGGCGAGCGAGCGTAGCGAGCGAGACACTTACAGGTAACACAATCGAAAATTGTGGATGTTTGTTTATTTATTGAGGAGACAGTATTAGGGGTGGATAATGCAAAATCCGGTATATGTTATTCAGCGAGCGAGCGAAGCTGACTATCAGTCGTGTTCAATTGAGATTTCAGATATATAATATATAGGTATGCATGCGTACGTCAACAATTTCGCGCGCGCTTCTAATTAAGTAAGTTAGGTAAAGCGTTCACCGTTCCAGTATTAATTTTTCAATTAAGGGTGCTCACACATAGCAACGCCTGGCGCCTTTAATAGCGCACTCCAGCTGAATAGTTGCGCGTTATTTACCACAAAGTGACGCCCCCTTCTGTAACAGATTAGTGCCCGTGAAATGCAGCTGTGCCTCCACTCACCACTACGCGGCGTACTGATAGGGCGGGGCGGAGTCAACTTACAATAAAAAATTCTCCGCTCTAAAGTAATGGATCCAGAATCTTCTCTTGCGTACTGCTCAGGAATGGACTAACTGCTATGGTTCAAATTTTGCCAGGGTTTAGGGCCACAAGGGGTCGACCCTATAACGTTGAAATATTTTTAATTTACGGAATTTCACGGAAATAATCTACAATAGTTCACTGGTAAGGTGAGTAAACAGAAAAGTATAATAAAATTAAAAAAACTCAACCTTATGGCATGCACGCACGGGTAAGAAAATGATATACAAAAAATCAGCTTCTAAACTACTGCGGTAGCCGTGCAGTACTGCCAAGAAGTCCAAAATGGTGACCGGGGTATTTCTTGAGATGCGATCGACTTCCAGTCTTCATTCTTGGTAGGTGCTTTCTCCTAGCAGTGCTTGCTGGCCTGCATAAATAATATAATTCGGGGGAAAAGCAGAAGTAAGTTTAACAGGCCCTAGCAACCGTGGCCTATTTGGCGGGTGTTTCCCGCTAAAAGAGTGTTTGAGCACCCTTAACGAGCACGGAGAATCCTGCTGCACTGCCATACGCAACTTTGTTTCAACCAAAAAGTTTATAGCTACTCTCTTCTTGAAACAATTGTGAAGTCTTTGTCAAGCTGCGCTTCTTTGCCACTGCTTTCGAAGTTTATCCAGGTAATTCTGTTATTGTTAACTCTTCTTGCCTAATCATTGCTATTATTTAGCGATTTCCTTCACAAATCATCTTTACCTGTACTCATATATTTACTCGCTCGCCATGCATTTGCGCTATTC
>WLWD01001217.1_pt1 | contig 69448 bp, 54 predicted proteins | sample 6712731 | NCBI WGS metagenome assembly WLWD01 (sample SAMN12718690, study PRJNA576275) | sponge metagenome | isolation source: marine sponge | host: Mycale hentscheli | place: New Zealand: South Island, Marlborough, Capsize Point | collected 2014-11-01 | reverse complement strand
GACTACGGTAGTGGCGTAACTAACTACGTACATCCCGGGGAAATCTACTAGCTATGCTCTCCCTGGGACGTCATTCAACTTTCACCCGCATCCCCGCCCACACCATATACCTTCTATTACATACACGTACCACCACAACAAAGTACGCTAATGCATGCCATTTCTATTAAAGTCACAGTATGTATGGCAATGATTAGCATCAGTGGTGAATGATGCTTGGGTATGCACATTTTCTTGCTTTAAAAACTGGGTGTCAGAATGAAAGTGCAAAGTAGCAACGTATCCAATCTTGAATGGAGATTAAACATGTTTAAACGTAGTTAACCTGCCCGAGTGATGTCTCGCGAAATAGGTGGAAGCACAGAAAGGAGGGCACGGCATATGGGGGCAGTAGGTAAAGGGTAAGCAACAGTCACATGTGAGCTGAGTGCACGTGGCAGCAAAGAGACGGCTGACAGCAGCAGGTAACGGAAAGAAAGCTCGAGCAAGGACGAAAGCGCAAGAGGCAGGCTCTAAGGGCGAAGCGAACGGAGTATCAAAAGATAGTCATGGCAGAGAGGTCAGCCACAGTTCGGGCAGTTCAGATCGATGAGGCCACCATGCAGGCATTGATAGAAGGCGTGACACAACGCATACTCGCTAGGGAAGACTCGGCTCGCGCGAGCGAAGGTGAGGGGAACGGGCTTAAGAGTAGTGGGAGGTAGGTGAAGAAATCCTACACCAGCAAGCCTTACTCCAGCGGTTGCGCTGTGAAACTTTACTAGGGAGGTGGACAGGACCCTTGTAGAGCATGATGGGTGAGGAAGGGGCAGCAAGGGCAGGTGGGTGGCTAGTTGGGAGGCATGTTGTTCTGTAGCAGGGTAAAGCTAGTCATGTAATTGCTGTGCAGACACAGTGGTTAAGTTAGTATGCAAATCATGCGACAGCAAGCACAAACCCAGACAGGTAATTACTGGGCAGACGCTGGGGTTAGTTAGGATGCAGGTGGTGCATTAGCAGGCACATAACTAGACATGTAATTACCACGCAGATGCTATGGCTAAAGTAGCATACGGGTTGTGCAGTAGCAGGCACAAGCCAGGAGGGGATTGCTGGGCAACTATGACGAAAATAGCATGCAAGTTGTGCGATAGCAGGCACAAGGCGAGAATTTTGACTGCTGTGCAGATACTGTTGCTAGTTAGGATGCAAGTTGTGCGATAGCAGGCACCAAGACATGTGACTGTAAAGATGCTGCGGGGACTATGCCGACTGCGAGGGAACTGGTAGCAAGCGGGGTGAGAGAATCCCCAGCAGACAGAGCAAGCGAGGACCATGAAGGCGGAGAGGGTGGCCGCGAGGCAGGCAGCTCACGGTCCCAGCCGATGGTTTCAAAGGTGATATGCATGGGCACAGGTCTTCCTCCCATCTCACAGAAGCTCAGGGACAGGATCATAGCGAGGCAGTATGTTGACTTTACTGATTTACCACCGGCGAAAGGCAAGAGCAGACCGGTATCCCAGCCAGGAGAGGGTCAGCTAGTGCTAGTACAGGCAGCGGACTTGCTGCAGTCTAGGAGGACTATTCCTGACTTCGCGACATGGGGGCAGTGTTTTACTATCTACGTGACAGTGCTGTCAAGCAAATATCCAGAGCTACTGCCAGATCTAATGGGCTACATGTCAGTCATAGCCAAAGCAAGTAAAAGATATTGCTGGCCAGCATGGGTCATATACGACCAGCAGTTTCGACAGGAAGCGGCAGGCAATCCGGAAATGCAATGGGAGAAAGTAGACCCTAGCCTATATGCACAGTGTTTTACTGGTCAGGAGCTGCCCAAAGAAAATTGGTGTAACTACTGCCAGGAGCTGGACCACAAGACAGCCGAATGTCCTTATCGACCAAGGAAGAGGTCATGGAGCATGGGGCTTGGTCAGATGGAGCCGCAAAGCAGGGAGACAGGGAGCGGCGGCAAGACAGTATGTATCAAATTCAACCAGTACAACGGCGACTGCAAGTATGGCAAGGAGTGCAAATTCGCTCATGTGTGTGCCAGATGTGGTGGAGGCCATCCTGCGGCGAAGTGCAAGTAGGAGCGAGTCAACCTTAGAACTGTACTGTTGTGCATATAATGCAGACTTGCATTGTCAGACGTTATTATGATGTTAAGGAAATACTGTAGACCTGGTTGCTAAGTGCAGGGGGCAGGTTATAAAAAATAAAAAATAAATAATAAATAAAATAAAAATGAAAGAGATGGGGGGTGGGGTTAGTAAGGGTAGATAGGAGTAACTAGGGACACAATGAGTGGAAGCAGGGGGCTCTGGTTAAAAAAAAAATTATTACGAGGGGTTGTTTCTCATGTTGCAGCAGAGCCTACTGGAGGGCAGGGGTCACACGAGGTCAGCGGTGCCCAGCTGAGTCAGTGGACGAGGTGGCACAGCAGGTAGACAGGCTGGGGAAAGGGGCCCTTATGGCGAAGATGGATATCAAACAAGCATACAGGCACATTCCAATTCACCCAGGAGACAGGCAGCTGCTGGGGATGCAATGGCGGGAGAAAGTGCTGATTGATGCGGCACTGCCGTTTGGCTTGAGGTTGGCCCCGCTGATATTCACGGCGGTGGCGGATGCAGCAGTCTGGGTGATGCAGCAGTCTGGGTGATGCAGCAGAAAGGGGCGTCTGTGGTATTTCATTACGTCGATGATTTTATTACACTGGGGGCACCCAGGTCAGCAGAATGCAGCAACAACAATGTAATCATGCACGAAACCTGTGAGTATTTGGGCCTGTCACCAGAGCCGGAAAAAGATGAGGGCCCAGATACAGCTATCTCATTCACAGGCATAGAGATAGATTCAATTGCAATGGAGCTGAAGTTGCCAGCTGAAAAGCTGAGCAGGCTGAAAGCAGAATTGGGCTACTTGCGGAAAAGAAAAGCGTGCAAAAAGCGAGAGCTACTGTCGCTGCTGGGCCTGCTGGCCCATGCTAGCAAAGTGGTCAGAGCGGGTAGAACCTTCGTTCGCAGGTTGATAGACTTATCCACTACAGCAAAGCGCTTGGATCATTTTGTGAGGCTGAGTACAGAGGCAAGATCTGATATAGAATGGTGGTGGAGGTTTTGTGAGACCTGGAATGGTGTGCGCGTATTGCTAGGCCACCCAGAAGCAAGGGTCAGCAAAGTAGTGGCTACTGATGCATCTGGCTCATGGGGGTACGGGGCTTGCTGGTCCAATCACTGGTTTCGCATGCAATGGCAGGAAGAAATGCAGGAGTCGCATATTACGTACAAGGAGCTCGTTCCAATTGTACTGGCAGTGACCGTATGGGGCAGGCAATGGCGTAACGCCACCATCCAGGTACTGTGCGACAATGAAGCAGTAGTTGCTATTGTCAACCAGGGAACAGGGGACAAGGAATGTATGCATTTACTGCGGTGCCTGGCCTTCCTGAAAGCGAGGTTCAACATTGAAATCGTGTCCACACACATAGCGGGCAAGACCAATATTAGCAGATGCACTTTCAAGGAATGCAATGTCAAGGTTTCGTATGTTGCATGTGCAGGCGGATCCAACACCCACGGAGATCCCGGCGGCGGTGTTAGACGTGCTGCTGGTTCGGAAACCAGACCGGACATCACAGGGATGGGCAGAGCAGTGGAGTTCTGCTTTCAACAGGGATTAGCAGACAACACCAAGAAAGCATACGCATCAGCACAAAAGAAGCATTTGTCATTCTGCACAGACACACACCTGCACCCACTATCTGTGAAGGAACACATATTATGCCGCTTCGCGACAAGATTGGTGGAGGAGGGTCTGGCCCATAGCTCAATAAAATGCTACTTGGCAGGGGTCAGACAGCTGCACTTGGCAGGAGGTTGGAAGGACCCCGAAATCTGTCAGATGGCAAGGCTGGTCCAGGTTCTGAGAGGAATCAGGGCAGTTCAGGCCAAACGTGGTGGCAGTATCAGCAGACTTAGGTTGCCTATCACGACAGACCAGAAGCTGAAAACAGTATGGGTAAGGGGAGATAACCCACAGGAGGGCAGAATGCTGTGGGCAGCAGCAGCGCTATGCTTCTTTGGCTTCTTCAGGCTGGGGGAGATTACAGTCCCATCGGCTGAGGCCTTTGACATGGGGGCTCATCTGTCCTTCCAAGACATTCTGGTGGATAACATTACCAAGCCACGGGCCTTGAGAGTTCGTCTGAAAGCATCCAAAACAGACCCATTCAGGAAGGGCCTGGATGTTCATATTAGACACACCCAAGATGAGCTGTGCCCAGTATCCGCGGTGCTGACATTTATGGTAGCAAGAGGTCCAGGCGCAGGTCCGTTCTTCCGCTATTAGGATGGCCGCCCACTGACAAGGGCTAAGATGGTGAAGGAAATGAAGGAAGCCCTATCCAGAGCAGGAGTAGCACGGGTTATTCTGGGCACACCTTCAGGAAAGGTGCGGCAACTACGGCAGCGAAGTGTGGCACAGAGGATGCCACTATCATGATGCTAGGCAGATAGCAGAGCAGTGCTTATCAACGTTACATAAACACACCACAACACACCACGTGAACAGCTAGCAGAGATGACCAAGAGGCTGACACGCTGATGCTGAACAGGGACCACAGGGGTAGTCTACAGCTGGAGGAGATAGTGACTGACCATGTATTTAAATAGGCATTGAAATTGCAGGATGTTGTGCACATTTTTGGAAAAAAAAAAAGACAGCAGATTACAGGGGAATCTCAGGCAGGGGGCAATTAGTCTAGAGAGGAATAAGGGGTGAGAGGGGGTGAGGAGCGGGTGGAATAGGGTACGGGGGTACAAGGGGTGTGGAAGAATGGAATACAAGGGTACGAGGAGGGGTGTTGATCTTTGGAGGGTGGAGGAATAAGCACCCAGCAAGCAGAGAGGGGTGCTTACATGATTCATTGGCCAAAGAGGCGGGGCCAATGTAACTCCAACCTCAACACTCAAAGAGGCAAATAACCCCCCTTTTGTCCTGTAAGGCAAGAGGACACCCTGTATTTCCAGCAAACCGTAGGCAATAAGGGCGGCGGGCAGGGACAGCAGAGGGCAAAAAGGTTACCGTAATTTAAAAACTCGACTTTTTTTTAGTAGCTTGATGATAGAAGTTAAAATCAATCATTTAACAATAGTGTAGTTTTAGGCTTGCTCGCCATTTGTGCTCAAGCACACCTCTAGTATTACATTCTGCAGTCACCCATAGTAAATTGATACCATTTTTGCAATGAAATACAGCCCATTCTTAATGATATACCCTTTGCCCACTTCAGTAGGCACATAGGTACTTTTAATGCTAGGCTTGGGCAACACTGGCAATAAGACCATTGTGATATCTAACTCTAGTATACTGAACATGTAGCCATTGGAATCCAATAGATTGCAATACAAACCTTGATTTACATAATACATACAGTAGGCATGCAATTCTATTCACCCTAAACCCCCACAACTCCTTCATTCACTTAATAATAAAATAATAATAAAAGAGAGATTCTTCATATTGACTTGATACTGCATTGAAAATTTATTTGGTATACTATAATAAAGTATAGTGTTCATTAGTAGCAAAACACGTTATCCTGTCTAACGTGATACATACTTGAAGTTGTTATCTACTCACCCAAAGTTGAGATGGCTTCCGTCCTGAGCGGAACTTCCATGTCCTGCCTTGTAAACCGTGCCAGAGTAGGTAACACCTTGAGGGAAATGCCAGACTGAAAATTGTCAATGCCATAGGCGGACTGGGAGGGTATTGAAGACCCTTTACCAGACTGAGAAGTGTCCATGGCAACAAAGTCTGCTTGGAAAGACTCCATTTTGCCTGGGGAGTAGGGATCTCCTATTCCTCTGCAGCGATGCAGGAAGGACAGGCTGACACACACACACACACACACACACACACACACTATCTACTGGATAATTCAAGCAGGCATTATTAGAAAGTAAATAAAGCAAAGTGGTTATTTAATTAGATTAGCCTAACGTGTGATTCATTAGTAATCCGAAGTTTACAATATTTCTGCAATAGTGTTAACATGACAGAGAAAACTATGCAATAATAGGACATTTAGAGTTCTGCTACAGGAATATTTGGACATCTCTGAAACACACATCGCACTAACATTTAGAACACACTCTTTGAAGAACAGGCACATTTACAGTACAGCTGATAAAAGAATTACACCTCCAGCAACAGACATCCTAATGTGAGAAAAAAGAACTGGGAAGGTAGAAGCTTTTGCAACAACAACAACAACAACAAAAGTGACAAGAATAACTATTGTTAAATTTGTGCACATTTTTTTTGTGTTTGTTTGATGAATCGATGTTATGGTTTATTGACGTTCAGATAATCAAGGTATTGTTGTATAATGCTCAAATACACTTTGCTTCAGAAAGATGCACCAATGTATGTTTGCACAGGTGTATGGCTGTATGTTTGCACAGGTGTATGAGTGTATGTTTGCACAGGTATATGAGTGTATGTTTGCACAGGTGTATGAGTGTATGTTTGCACAGGTGTATGAGTGTATGTTTGCACAGGTGTATGAGTGTATGTTTGCACAGGTGTATGAGTGTATGTTTGCACAGGTGTATGAGTGTATGTTTGCACAGGTGTATGAGTGTATGTTTGCACAGGTGTATGAGTGTATGTTTGCACAGGTGTATGAGTGTATGTTTGCACAGGTGTATGAATGAATCTGTTAGATGCAAACATTAATGTGATAACTACTCACCATTTAGCAGCTGCCATCTTGATATGTGTATCTCTGCTATTAGACAAGATCTTCAGAAGAGCACACACCAATGGCTCTCCTTGATACTCAACTACACACAAAAACACACACATGAGCAAAAAAAAAAAAAGCAACACAAAACTACAACAAAACAAAAAAAATCAAAATATGATTTACAGTCTTGAACAAATACTGATATAGAGAAATGATTCTTTACCAAATCTGAACATCTCCCAACCCATGCAGTCATGTGTTTATTGCCCAATGTACGTGATGCTAACAAGTTGGCCGTCACTGGATTATCATACACTATGGAAGACATACAGTGCAGGGAGGCAGCCACCATCTATATGTAAATAGACATGTAATATATAGGACATATAGACACACATACTACATAGGACACACACAGGCTGTAAAAGGGACACACACGGACATAAATAAGGACTTATAAGACGTGCATATAGCAGAGGATATACAATATATTTTATGATTCAGTCATTCTCAGCTGAGATAATTACAATAGCAAATTTTTCTCTTTTTAACAGCCAATAGGGTTAAGTTATAATTAACTATATTATTGGCTGTTAAAAAGAGAAAAAGTTGCTATTAATATATTTTATATATGCCCTAATACTACATACATAAGCACCATTACTAGACTCCTCATTATGAGACTCCTAGAAGTCTATCTTAAGTGACTATAACACACACTATTTCCACAATACTGTACATTATTCTATAATATCACATACAATACACTGTACTTCTTCATTAGCATAAACATAACTCCGCCCACCTTGTTTACTGGAGACCGCAAGTTTCCTACTAACTTCTGTACTGATTGATACTCGCACAACAAAGACTGACGGTCTCGCGTCTGAGAGAAAACAACAACAACAACAACAACAACAAAGTATTATAATTGTGAACATTGAGTGTTTCAAGGCTTAGCTATGCCAATAATACAGAAAAGAGAGTCCACCCACACATTAGATCACGCGTACTCGCGCACTCTTCAGCTAGTCGCTCATTAGAACAATAACTTGCAGTGTCAGCAATATGGCCATGTTGATACGATCTCTATTTAAGGGCATTATTGGTAGCGTAAAGCTGCACAGTCACAATTGGTTGGTTTGTTTTCCCCTTCAGAAAATATAATTAATAAACATTTGACAGTTAAATTTGAGAAACTTAAGTTGTAAGTTATACATGCCAGATGAACTACGCTGTCAAGGAGCAAAGCCTACAGGTATAACAATGCTACTATCTTCAGAAAGAGCTATTGGGGCAGAGGTAATGTGTTAGTTATGCCACTGATATCACCACTCGACTGGTACATAGCTGGATGGATGTATTGTAAGACGGAGGGGGAAGAGGGAGAAAGTTATTTTTTTTAATATGTACCTGGCAAGTCTTGGCTAGCAGTATGGCTGCCCTTTGACCTAAGGGGTGTGGCTCAACAAGGAGAGAAACAAGGCGGGACACAATCTGGGGATTATAGAAGATGAGGTCAGAGTCCAAAGCGTAAAGGTTGCAAGAGTAAGGGTGGATAGGGTACGCAGACAGCAGAGGACAACTGGAGAAGAAGAATGCAGCAGACCTAGAATAGTGAGACAGAAAAAATTACTGAAGTATCTCACAACACACCATTTCCTCCTCAATATCTTGAACTATCTTGTGAGGCCAAAAACCCTTTACCAAGTTAAGTATGCAGGCGAAGGGTCTGAGAAAATTGTTCAAAGTGCCTCCCAAAAATGGCGATCCTAACTTTCTGGCATCAAATAAATGTCACAACTACTTTTCTCAAGTCTCTCTCTCTCTACAGTTGTGCCACTGCACATGATACAGTACGTATGTCCCGCAAGCTCACAGGAACTTATGAATTGAAGCACCCTATTAGGGAATGATGTGCACAAGTCCTTATAGTGCATGATCTCAGACCCTTTCTTTCCCTCAATCAATCAGTGGTTGGTAAAGGGTCTGGCTACACGAGACCAATCGTGACCATACCTCTAGATAAAGATGGCACAGCCTCTGCAGAGATGACGGCATCAATAGACGACTTCGTCCCTATAGCAAGTGGAACACAATACTGCGTATTACTCATACACACATACATATGCTCACATACATACACACATACATACATACACACACGCGTGCATACATACACACATACCATACACTCATACATATACACATACATACATATATGCATATACTCACATACATACATACATACATGCACAAGTACATATGTACCATGAGCAAAGCTGCCTAGAGCAGTGATGACCTCACACAGAAGCTCCTGATGCACTTCCGGCTCTGCCAGCAATCTCACTAATCTACGTACATGCATCGAAATTATATAGAAATACTGCATGTACTAAAATATCCCATTTATTCTATTCATGTGTATCATGCTTATTACTTCACCAGATGGGATAGTATAATGGTTGCTTCAATTAGAACAATTTACAAGTGCACACCCTTCTTCATTCCTCTCCAAAAATACACACTGTCTGTCTGTCTGTCTGTCTGTCTATATAATCTTTTGCTTTGTTTTAATTTTAAGTGACCAATTCTCGCCTCTTAAGCCACCACCACCAAATGATAGGTTAACAGTGAATGAACATGGTAAAGTGAGCTCTTAGCTTGTGCCATCATGGTAACACACCTGGGCACCACTCCAACCTGAACCAAGTCAGACTTGTGTTTCTTGTTGCCTATGATCAGATGCTTCACCTTCCTGCAACAACATTCATTCATTCAATGGTTACGATGTTCTACAACCTAGCGTCCCCTTACCTAACAGACACCAGCTGTACAGTGACATCTTCATGAAGTATATTGTCAGCCAGAACTTGAAAGCTGATGTCATGCTACAGAAAAATTAATACAATGTTCTGATGCAATTAGTGAACACACAGACTTCAGCAGGGATCTTCACGACTCTCCACCATTTTTTTTAAAACTTTGTCACAATTCCCTGCAAGTAACCTCATTTGTTATTTGTTCAGGAAAATAGTCAGCTAAATGAAATTATACAATTGTGCAGAATATTCTATTTTCACCAATATTTTGGAAATATGACCTTGATCACCGCGGCAAAGCAGACCACTTTAATTGATGTTGATCAAATTTAATGTTGTCTAGACCACTGTACAAAATCAACTACAGCAGAATCACATCATCATAGTCATTACTCCCTAGCTAACAATAGCAGCAGAATCACATCATAGTCATTATCTCCCTAGCTAACAATTGCAGCAGAATCACATCATAGTCATTACTCCCTAGCTAACAATTGCAGCAAAGTCACTGCACCATTTTTAGCAAATTTTTGCACAACTGCCTTATTCACATAAAAGGGTCCTCTTATGATTCCTAAAGCTAATTTTGAAAAAAAGTTGGAGTCTATGTTCACTGTGACTACAACGTTTCTTATATTCTTATACCTGAAGCCAATAATTGAAATACTCACCTCTCCTCCCATACTGAAAGAGTCAGAATCAACTATTAAGGATAAGAAATCATACACTCAGCGCCACGCAATTGTCTCTTTTTTTTTAGTCTCCGCGTACAAAATGGATAGGGTCGTCAAATGTAAACACTGGCTCCGCCTACCAATTAAGCTTACAATCTTTGCGCGCTTTTTTTTTCATGCGGTGTTTTGTCAGCCCCCCACTCACTCCAATCCCCAAGAACTTGTAGTGATGTATCTTCAGCGCGCATGCGCGATAGGGTTATAGTAGTCGTCCTCCTGTCTGTGTGTCTGTTTGTCTGTTTGTCTGTCTGTCTGTCACGCTCTGATTTTGGAGATTACTGACAATTAACAGTTGATTTAGGTATGAACTTACTCCGATGAAGATTTAAGACCTTTTGTTGTGCTACTTTTTTTTTAATTCGGGCTAATCGTTGAGAAAACACGAAGCTTTCAGCTCCATGTCTTTTATGGGCAACGCCCCCTAGCGTCATGTCATAACCACACGAGCAAATAATTTCTTGCAGCCAGCAGTGTATATATAGTTCCTTTATGCTCAGGGAACTTAACGGAGTTGAAAGAAATTAAGGGAAGAGAACGCTGAGGGTGACTGAGAGTTGGGGGGGAGGGACTAACCCCACCTTAATCTGGGGGTGGGGCTACTAGTTGGACTGACTTTTGGCAGCGAGTGGCACAGTCCGGAAAGAGTAGCTGACAGTATTAGAATTTCTATTTGTGGTTGAGGAGGGCCATTCACAGTAATTAGCGATCAGTAATTGACCACTGCAATAGTGTAGCAAAACAAATTTGGTATGGCCATGTTCCCTGACCCTTTGTACAAGTAGTGGTTCAATAAAGTACCAATAAGAGCCATACAATAATACAGGGCAGCAGTTGGTAAAGGGTCTGGCTACATCAGACTACGAGTGACAGTATTGGTAACTAATATCAAACTATTTGACAATCACATGCTATGTTTTTGTTATTTGTTATTATATAATACTGTGTTAAGCATTAAATAATATTTAAAAGTAACAGTAGAAATAAATTAACATTGTGTAAATTTGAAATATGGGATATGTTGTACAAAAAATGTAACGTGCAATATGATGAGTGTTTTGAAATGTATGTCCATGTGGCTTTGTCAGACTTCATACCACAATTCTATTACACGTACAAACAATACGATAATTCAAATACTACAATAATAACAATATACTTACTGGAGCTCTTGCTGCATTTTATCTGCCACATAATTACATTCTCCTGTTTGGAACAGTACAGTAACAAACTCCTTGAGAGCTGAGTGTCTCGATGAAATAACTCTACGAACGTTATCCAAAAGAGTTCTTGCTCTATCTTCGTCAGTCAGGTCTTTACGCTGACGAAGTTGGTCATAGGTATTTCGTGATATGACTTCATTGCTGTAGCAGTAATCAGCTACTGTCATAACACAAGGCGTCACTGAGTGGACCAAGTCAGGATACACTTTCTGAAATAACGTCAAGTAATTTTTACCTAGAAAAAAAAAATAAGGCAAAGTAATAATAACCAGCTGCACTGCACAATAAATGATAATTAAATACTCAATTTACTTGTGGCAATCTCCAGCCCAGGGTATTGCTTCTCGTACTTCTGAAAAAATAAATAGAAGTAACTATGGCATGAAACTACAGTAGTATTTCTACATACCTGTCCATACCAAATGAGGTGTCTATTGTTAAGTACCACTGCTTGTGGATTGTCTGGATTGAATAGACATGTCATAACCTCAGGAGTAATATCTGCTCCATCAACTACTCCAAAATGATTTTCTCCTTCATGTGTACGACAGTCAAAAGCAAACTGGTAGTCCATGGAGCTGTTGTAGTTCATTCTGGAACTAGCCTTCTTTAGAGTGTCCTCTATTTCTTGTTTTAGAGCAGTACATTCATGATGAATGGAGTCTTGGAATGTAGGATCACACGAAACTACGACTTCAAAATACTTACATCGAGATATAAATGTTACTCGAATTTTTTTCATTCCGTACAAAAAGTGCACCATGTTTTTCTTGACACCTTCTCTGATGAAAGTGAAGGACTTGTTAGATATGAGACAAGCCATGGAAGCAGGAAAGAGTCCCATAGGAGTAAACCCACTACTGAAGTATATCAAGAGAGGCTCCACGAAACATGAGCTACAGGATTCTTTGTGGAATTGGTCCAGTTCCTTTGCACTAGTGTTTTCTAACACACAAGGCATGATGTATTCTTTCTCTTCTTCTAACACTGAGTTAGTATCAGAAGATTCGACTGACACAATCTCAGCTATCAAGTGAAGATATGCAAGCAAAGCTAGCAGTTGCTCTGGTGGAACCAGATCTCCAGAAACGTCAGCCGTAGCTGTCTTCAAATCTGTCATAGAGAATAGACCTGTCTTCCTGAATCTCTCGGATGTGGCCTGACCTACGCTATCAAAGCACATGGCTTTAAGAATGACACCAGTGATACTGTCATACACTACCTGCATGTCTATGATGACCAGGTCCTCCAAACCAGGAACACTGGGGAAGTACATCAGAACACCGGCATGGTGGTGAAGAAACCACAGAGCAGCTCTGGTCTCGTAAGGTGTCATATTGAAGGCATGGGATAAGGCCAAGCAAGTCTCCAGGCTGGCTGTCCTCACTTCTCTCATGCGAAGACACAAGCTGAACAGAAGCCACACAGCTGGAATTTTCAGCCTTTTAAAGTGTTTCTCCATGGCATTCTCCAGTAGCTGATGCAAGTGATGGATTTCTTCTACTCCGCCTCCCATGTTGTCCAAAGAAACAACAAGCTTGTCTTTTGAGCTGAACTGAACTATGCCTTTTTTGTAGGAGTCAGTGTCTCGAATCACTTTTTGAAGCTGTGAGTCGACTGTAGCGATGACTTCCTCAGAAACCTTGTCTTTGTGAGTGCCCACTATATACACTACAGACTTGGAGGAATCCAGTATCTCACCAATGGCTGAGTTGTCTGTTCCAAGTAGAGGTTGAAGGTGGGTGGAGGAACTGAAACAAGATATACTGGCCAGAGTGCGCAAAAGCATCTCTTGCAGAGTAAACTCTGATTTCTCTGGCGCAGTTGTCTCTCCTGAAGCTCTCTGATAAAAGACACGATAGTCCTCATCTAGTTGGAACTTGTAGCTAAAGAACAGCAAGTAGAGGCCAGGTCCTATGGTGAGTGCTGGTAGCATGTCCATCAGCTCGGGCTGACCTCCGGTGTCGTCCATTCTCACAAAAGCTTTAAAAGAGTGCTTCACATTATGTGCAAAGTGTGGTTGTTTGGACACTGTCTCGAATATGGCAGCTATTTCAGAATAATCTGGTGATGATACTGCCTGATCAGTTGGTTTGTCATGTGCTGTTGAGAGTGGAATGATTTCCCTATGCCTGGGTTGCCTATTTCTTGTAAAAGATTTCAATCTTGCCATCATCTTCTGAAATAATGAAGGTTGGGGTGGCGCTTCCACAGAGTGAGACTGCCCTGTATTACTGCTAGCCTCACTGACTTCTGTCCTGGTGTCACTACCTCCATGGGAATCAGCAGTAGCCTCAGAAGTGGATTCAGCTTCAGAAGTGGATTCAGTCACCAAACTGTCTTTGAGAGTGTGAAAGAGTAGAGATGCTTCCTCAATGAGATTCTTTACAATGGTCCAGTTTGTGGTTCTTTCTGCTGTAGTTGGATCAGACTTGCCTTGGACTAGCATATTGGAGCAACACTGTACTGTGCCTGTGCTGCCATGAATCTGCTCCTCTTCTTTAGCTGACAGAAGATCTATGATCTCTTTCTTTATTCTCCTGAGAGTTGTACTCTTGCCTTGTCTTGGAGGACCAAGGGACATAAACTTTAAAGACAGAAGCTCCAGCACTTCCTTGGAAACAATGAAGTGTTTATATGCATCTTCATACTTGAAAGCTATTGAACATAAAATAAATTAAACATTACAGCTAAAGTGTTGCAAATAAAGCATAATTACAGTTATTGCAGCCTCATTGGTTATACAGTACAAGTAACCCACACACTACACCAGTATATAGAAGGCTCCTGCAATACAGAGTGTGGGCAGCTGGTTTTATAGCGCCTGGAGCTAAAGCCGGTTGAAGCAGCTGCCAGTAGAAGCAGCTGCACTCTAGTACTTGCAATTTTAGCAAAGACAATCAATTACCTTACTTATTATAATTATCATAATTAATTATAATAAATATTTAGTTTTAACATAATTAACACAATATTAAGTAATAATATTCTAGTTATTACTAGTGATGTGCTTGAGCACAAATGGTGAGTGAGCCTAAAGACTATACTATTTTTATATGAATGATTTTTACTTCTAACACTGAAGTTACTGAAAATAAGGTCCAGTTTTAAAATTTCGCATACACCGTAAAGGGATTTTAGTGCCACAGTAACAACTCTCTGCAACTGCTTGAATTGAAGAAAAAAACAACAACAAAACAATACATGTTATTTAAACGTTTTCTTTGTGATATTCTTTAGCTAAGTAGTGGTTGTAACACACAATGCTTTGACACAACTGGACATGCACCTACAGACTTACCTTCGTGGTAGTCTAGTGGACAATGTATTTTCAAGTAAATACTGTTGCACACGGCTTATAACCATGACAAAGAGCGCATTGACTTACCACCGCCACTAACTGGAATAGAAATGGAAGTCCTTAAGTTTTCAAGTTTTAACTGCACCCGCAAAAGAATTCAAAACGGTAAACAATTCAATTTCTAGGGTGATGATACGGGTACTGATCGATAAACCAGAGGATTCTGTTTAGTGCAATTTTGGATGGGGTCGACCACATAACTAACACAAAAACGCGAGGGTCAAAGTACAAAATGACATACGTACGTCCAAACATATTTACAAATAAACAAACATCCCCGATTTTTTCATTTTTACCCCTGTAAGTGTCTCGCTCGCCACGCTCGCTCGCCAATTATAGTACAAGTTTTTAATACCTAACTTTAGTTTCCATTATAATCTATCAATGGGACATTTTAAAGAGAAGCCAATTCCACTGAAGGCAAGATGGCTGTCTAGAGATGCTGCTATTTACTTACACTAACCTGACAGAGTTCCTTTATATACTCCATCTCTAATAGCAACCAGCAACTGTCCAGTAGACAAGACTGCAGTAGCTATATATCCATCATTATTCTTCTGTTCTGGTCTATCTCCCTCACTAGTAGTCTCAATCCACTCCTCTGTCTTGTTGGAGTAACTTCTAATGGTAGAATAGTCGTCGATGCCGATTAGATTCGATACATAGGAGGCGATAGCTAAGATTCCTGCAAGTGTGGTTACTGTCCTCCATATTGTTTGTCTTCTTGTCCTGCCATTACTAGCAGATGCTATGATAGACTCTAGACTGCATATAAATAGAATCTCCTCCTTGCCAGTTCCTCCTGTGAAGTAGAAGTTACCTTCATGGAATGTTGATCGCATGTTGTAGCATAAAGAAGGAAGTGAGTCTGCAGTAGTCCAATGGTCGTTGAGTAGAACTTCCACTACATCCAAGTCCTCGCCACGTGAGCCCCACCCACCAGCCACCACCACGACCTCTGGTGATCCTCCACTAACTGATGATGCCCTATAGCGACGAGTAGACATGGCACGTAGCGATGGCTTCCAGTCACGACCAGTAGTACTAGTCAACACAGAGTTAGTGGTTTCATAAGTGGAGGGATGACGTCCACCAACTAATACAAACGTAGACTGGTAGGTAGTTAGGGACGAGCGTCTATATGGTGCACTAGTAGTAGTCCATGAGTGAAGGTCAGTAGAGATGTGAAGTGTGTGATCATAACTATCCATAACTATGACTTTATTCTTTAGTACTGCACATTGTACAGGCCGGACATCCTTACTCCATGTATGGCAGTGCTCCCAGTGAAGTGAGACTGGAGGATGGAGATCTCTCTAAACACAAATAAACAAATAAATATATATTTAAATTGATATACAAACAAACAAACAAACAGCACTAAGTGCTATTTAAATGAGACTTTAACATGCAAACACACAAACAAACTTATATAAGACTACATTTAAAACAAACACACAAACAATTTATTCCTATATCAGCAGTGAATACGCTTTCTAAACATTATGCACAACTATAAAAATAAATAAATAAAAATACATATAAAAAGTTAATAAACAACAATACTGTAATTAAAACCATGTAAACAAACACACAAACATACAATTTTACTAACTATAAATTTACAGAAATGTAAACACATTATAACAACAGCAACTCTATGACATGCTAACACACAAACATAAAATTGTTCACACAATGATTAAATACAATACAATAATATTTTAATAAATGAAATAGTAAAAAATGCTGAGAAATTGACAAATAAACAAACACACAAACATACAACTATTACAGTGCATAAATAAATGCACACAAACACACAATAATGACATGATATTCTAAACACACAAACACATAATAAGAAAATGTGCTGTTTCTTCCTGTGCTAAAATAATGTACAGTAGGCACCAGAAAAAATACGTTCTCAATTCTGTTCTGTATAACGATTTTATTTTTGCACAGAAAGGAACTATAGTAGAAAAAACAAAAACAAAACAAAACGATATGATAGTTGATAAAATATAGTTTTTCGGTTCGACTATGTTAAAGTTTTAATATTCACTGTTTACGAAATGCATCACTTCTAGGAATGTAAAAATGATGCTATTTTAAATGTTGGGGCCATCATTGGCTTAGATATTCTCACTACTAGAGACTCAACTGTAGCTGGTAGAAAGACTAAGCAGTAGGGACCTGTCAGAGCAGCAAGTTCAGCGAAAATCCAGTCAGTCTGCTTAATCGAAGCCAGTCAGTTTTTTTCATTGTGCAAGCTATTTAGCATGACTCCTATAGCATTTAGAGGGTAGTACAAGGCCTTAGCTTGCTGGTATAGCTGTGGAAGAGATTCTAGCTTTTAGCAGTAAATCAACAGAAACGAAAACGTGACAGTTAAAATCTTTCATGTAATGGTACCGACTGTTTAATCAAAGCGCAATGAAAAAAATTGTAAAAAAGTCTTTTTCTTTTCGAAAGACACCTGCTATTGTTTATAAAAATTGCTAACACATGAACATATACATTAAAGATGACAAAAAAAGTGCACAAACTACAAATATATCCCAAATACCAAGCACAACAACAATAACAACAACAAATAATCAGAAAAATAACATTACAACAAATATACGTTGTGCTTGTGTGTTATAAACACACAACTTACTGTATTTCTGGAACAAACTAGACTTCAAATAGAACAAACTAGACTTCAAATGACTAGTGTAAAATAGTTACAAACTATAGCAAAAAATAGAGGGATAGTCTTGTCTAACTATCCTCAAAAACACACCAGCAACTAAAAAAAGAGAGGGAAAGTCATGTCTGAGCATACTCATAAAAGAACCTGGTGTTGTTTCAAGAGCATGCTCAGGAACATGACTTTTACCCTCTCTTTTTTCCAGTTGCCAGTGCATTTGTTGTGAGCATGCTCAGACATTAGTTTCCCTCTCTTTTCCAGTTGTTAGTATTTTTATGAGCATGCTCAGACATTAGTTTCCCTCTCTTTTCCAGTTAGTATTTTTATGAGCATGCTCAGACATAAATTTCACTCTATTTTTCCATCCAGTGAGTTGCTGATGCCTTTTATCAAATGCTCAGACTTTAATTTCTCTCTTTCTTTTATTTGAGCTGTTGGAAAAATTATGCTTGAAATTATGCTAAGCACTTGGCATGTGTGTAGGTAGCAGTGTTTTTCCCTTCTTTCAACCCTTGGCCTTTTGTAAAAGTTAGCTATCTATACAAACAGTGGTCTAGTGAAAAAAGACTGGATCTAATAAACAAACACTTCATCTAGTAATCAGCTAGTGGTTAGCTATGTGCTCACCTCATCCTCAGTAGGAACTTGCGGCTGGCTTTCCGCCATAACTGGCTTACAGACTTGATTCTACTGTTTTCCAAAATTGGGCGTTCCAACATTCTCTGTTTATCTCTGACCCACCACACCCAAAGTGCAGACTATGAAGTAGATTCATAAGATATTGCGTTATTGGAAGAATCACGCGAATTATAACGACCTTCTTGTGCAGAAAAGGCTGACCTTCACCTTTGACCTCAATCGCTATCATAGATAAGCGCTTGGTCGGCCGGGCAAGACTAACCAGCTCTCACTGCTGAAGTAATGGCGTGGTAAGTGTTCTCCAGTGTGTGTTGGTAGTAGAGAAGTATTAGTTCCAATGAGTCTATATGGCTAGATGATAATGCATGCATCACTAATATTGGAGTGCTATTTCTGACACTAGGCTAGCTCGTTGCAATAACCTGACAAAAGTGTGTATGTTAAATATACATGTACAGTGGAACATCAATTATCTGGACATCAATTATTCCAATCATCCATTAACCGGAACAGAATAATGACTGCACGCACATTCAAAATTGCAAGCGGCTGAAAAGGAGGAGCTAAAGCTACTGTACTAAGCTAGGTAAGAACTTACTCAGGACGAAGATTGTTGAGAAAACGCGAAGCTTTCAACTTCGCATAGGTATCAGCTTTTATGGGCAACGCCCCCTAGCGACCCGTCATAATCATGTGAGAAAATAATTTCTTGCAGTTAGTGGTGTATGGCTTTATGCTCAGGGAAGTTAACGGAGTTGAAAGAAGTGAAGATGTATATCGATGAGTATTTCTGGCTAGTTTAGCTTCTTCTCTTATGAAGACAGCACTTCCATGTACCATTTTCATAGCTCGAGCTATATTGATGACTCATTAATATAGCTAACAGATTGCTTGTTCTTTTGGAAGGAGATTATATTGTAATAGCTAGGTAGTGTTTAATAGCACTGAGGGTTCGCACCTTTGGTGCTTCATTGATTCAGTTTTAGTTTGTGTTCTTTGCTATGTATATTGTGACGTGTGTGCGTGTGAGAAAAAAGAGTGTTTGTGTGTGTGTGTGAGTAGAAAAAGAGTGTTTGTGTGTGCGTGTGAGTAGAAAAAAGAGTGTGTTTGTGTGTGCATGTGAGTAGAAAAAAGAGTGTTTGTGTGTGCGTGAGTAGAAAAATAGTGTGTTTGTGGGTGTGTGAGTAGAAAAGAGTGTTTGTGAGCAGAAAAAGAGTGTGTTTGTGTGTGCGTGTGAGTAAAAAGCGTGTGTTTGTGTATGCGTGTGAGTAGAAAAAAGAGTGTGTTTGTGTGTGCATGTGCAGAAAAAAAGAGTGTGTTTGTGTGTGTGTGCAAGTAGAAAAGAGTGTGTTTGTGTGTGTGTGCAAGTAGAAATTTGTGTGTTTGTTTGTGCGTGTGCAGAAAAAAGACTGTGTTTGTGTGTGTATGTAAAAAGAGTGTTTGTGTGTGCATGTGAGTAGAAAAAAGAGTGTGTTTGTGTGTGTGTGTGAGTAGAAAAGAGTGTGATAGATGAGTGTGGCACGTATTCCAGATGAGTGTGACTAGTTATTATGAACTAGCAAGTACCCTGCCATGTAGTGGCTTTTGACGTATTGCGAAATGCAGTAGCAATAGTTATTTATATTCATGTTATCATTCTCTGCAGGTATTAATTTCATTTTTATTCATTGTTTATACATGTTGTTGTTGCCACCTTCTCTTCCCCCAGGCTAGTCGGTGGTGCCAGAACACGATAGTTTTACTGGACAAGAAATACCAGCAGTGTGCCGACATCCGTACGTCCGGGGAGGTGTCGGCTCTGGTGAGCGAGCTCACGGACTACATGGCCACACATGAGCACCAGCAGGAAGCCAGGATGGAGCAGGTGAGAGGGGAGGAGCTGAGCTCTCTGTGGGGTGGAATATGACTGTTCTATTTACCTAACTTGAAGTTTGTACTGAAAGGATTAATATCAGAGACTTTCTTTGCATGCACACAGTTTAGTATGTTTGAATTAATGGACGCCAAGATGGTGAAATTATTGTAAAGTAATTTTTTGTATCAATAACTAAACACGTAGTATTAAAATATAGTTTTTTTAGAATGCTGTAACGTTCTTATCTCTCTAGAGGGGTTTGTGTGTGTGTGAGTATGAAAAGAAGTGTAGGGAAGTGTAAAGTTTGTATGTGTGTGATGAGTGTAGGTATGAGGTATACACTGTAGTTGAGAGTGTAGAATAGAGAGAGTGTGGGTGGATGGGTGTAAAAGATGATTTTTCAGAGTGTGCATGTGTGTGTATGTATGGACACACTGTATAAATGTGTTATGTTACACCGAGTGTTGTTTAGTAACGCCGTCAGTTGCCCTCTATTGGATAAGAGAAAAGTTTCATGAGATGTACCATCAAATTATAGAAATTTTTAAATTCTAAATTTCACTGTGGTTAAATTATTTATTTTATTTATGTGTGCATGTGAGATGGTTGGCCTGTGTGTGTGTATGTGTTTGCATGTGTGTGTGTTTGTATGTGTGTGTGTTTGCGTGTCTTTTTGTATGTGTGTGTGCAGAGATTACCTATCCTACCATAATGCCACCTAATATGGCTACCAGCAAAGGGGCGGGACCAACAGAGAGGAGGGCGGAGCCATTAGGTGCAGACTGTAATAATGAGGAGGAGGAGCTACTATGTAAACTCTTGCAACAAAACAAGACCAACAGAAAGAAAAGAATAGAGAGACAGTGCAGTACTATGGTGTGTATGTATATATGTGTGTTTGTATGTGTGGGCGGATGGTTGTACTGTATGTATGTGTGTATATGTTTCTTTAAATATATGTTTGTGTGTGCATGATACATTCACAGCAGTGACCACGATAGATAAGAATATATATATAAAGATATATTTGTGGTTGTTGACTAGTTTTATTTATTGGCAAGCGAGCGAGACACTCTCAGGGGTAAACAATTGAAAATCGGGGATGTTTGTTTGTTTATATATATGTGTGGACGTATGTATGTACTTTGACCCTCACGTATTTTTGTGTTAGCTCAGCTTTCGACTCAGTCCCAAATTTTACTAGACAGATTCTTCTAATTTAACGATCATTACCCGTATCAACCTTGAAATTGAGTTGTTTACCACTTTGAATTCTTTTATGGGTGCAGTTACAACACAAAGAACTTACCGGAGTTCCATTACTATCCATGCTGGATCACAGTACACAACCAATTACACCCACCTGCTCTAGTGAGTTGTGGCATGGAAGTGGTGGGTGTGGTCTATGTATGAGTGGGTGTTGTGAGTTGGTGGGTTTGGCTAATTTGACTAGTAAAGGCACTGGTTTAACATTATGTGACCGTCTACAGGAAAACCGGGCACAACGCGGCACCCTTCGAAAAAATTTTTTTTGCACTTACAGAGATGTCGGCGTTCAGATATTGAGCTCTCAAAGTTTTATCGTCGTAGCTTAAGTCGTTCCCACTATAATAGACCTAACCGTTCCCTTCCGTCGGCTTGAAACAATACATTTTTAAGAAATCAATCGATCTTTTCTCGATATTTACGCACGCCGCGCTGTGCCCGGTTTTCCTGTAGACGGTCACATATGAAGGTAGGTATTGAATGTGTCAAGTAATTAGGTGGACTTCTATATATTAATTTGATGATTATGAAGTTTGATAGACAACTTGAACTTAAGGATTGGAATGTTGTTTGGTTGTGTGACGTCACGCGTGGATGTTCAGATGCCCATAAAGATTGTATTAAAGGCTATGGAGACTGTCCACTTCAGAGTTTGAAACTCCCGCCATTTGCGTACTATTTTGTGTTGTTGTTTTTTTTTATAAAAATCAATAAAAAGTGGAATTAAAACTGCAATCTGTGAGACAATTTTGGTAGCTTTATGGCGAGTGGTTCACAAGTTATGAGTATTTCTAGTGGAGGGGGAGAAAGTTCCACCGCTGTGGAAGAAATCACGCTAACGGCGGAGGATATTCCAGGGGCCGAGTTGTCAGAGCCGTTAGACAAGCACCCTGTTGCTGTTTTGCGTTGGTGGCTGCTGTGCAGAGGCATCAAAGTTGCTACTTCTACCAAGAAAAAAGACTTAGTTGACAGGTAAAATGTTATACTACTTTGTGGCAATAGTAGTTGCAGTTGTTGCATTGTGTACAGAGTGAGAAAGGTGGAGGCTGATGAAATGCCCATAGTAGGTGTTGATGGCTCATTTCTTTACAAAAAATATAAAAAATCAAGTGAGTCAGGCAAAGAAGTAGCACTTCCTTCAATTTCGTCTCCACCAGTATTTGAGTGGACAGCTGTGACTGCACAAAATGTTCAGGAACTGGCCGACTCAATTCCTCATGTTTCTCGAGGTAATAGATACCCGGGACCAGCGAAAATCCGATCTTTGGTTCTCTGTGCGACGTTATCACATAACGTCCTCTTTGTTTGGCGCAGTTCTTTCCCGTAAATCAATGCTTACTATGCTCAAGTGCAAGGTCAAATGGCAATAGGAGAACATCGTTGGTGTGACTCTGTGATATTCACATTTAAGGGGATTAGCGTTCAACGTATTTCTTTCAATCAAGACTACTAGACGGACATGTTATTACCTAAATTAAGTCACTTTTATGATAACTGTGTTGCTCCCGAGTTAGTTCGCCCTATGCATGTACTTGGACTTCCCATGAGGGATCTGGCTAAAATGTAATATTTTTATTTGCATTATTTGTCATTCTTTTAACTAAAATTGTATATTATTTCAATTAAAAAAAAATTGAATACATATAATAAATGAATTTAGTCAGTTGAAGAATCAGAATCCATATCCAAACCACTCTCATTGTCTGTATCAGTAAGTTCTTCGAAATATTTCTACATAGGCTGGATAATGGCAGTAGTGTTTGGTGGAGGATACATAGCCTTAATGGTGCCATCTTGACTAGTAAGTCAAGCTGCTTACATCCGGGTGTGCTGGAGCATTATCAAGGAGTAAAAGAGCCTTGACTGGTTGCCCTCTCTCAGTCATGTGCCTGGTAACGCTTGGGATGAAGAGATTGGAAAACCAATCAATAAAGATGTCAGTATTGATCCAAGCATTTTTCTGATTATAATAAACAACAGGCAAAGTGCTTTTGTTAATATTATTAAAACAGCATGGGTTAGCAGCTTTTCCAATATAAAGAAGGGGAAATTTGTGGGTTCCTGTGGCATTGGCACAAGCCATTAAAGTTACCCTCTCTTTGCTTTTTTTTTATACTCCTGGTGCTCCTTTTTCAGATTGGCATGCTATAGTTTTTGTTGGTAGCATTTTACAACATAGACCTGTCTCATCACAATCGTACAGGGGCTCCGGGGTCAATCCCTCCCTTTCCATTACAGCCTGCAATTCCTATGTAAAAGGATCAGGTGCTGTAATATCAGCCAGACAGCTTTTCTCCTGAAACGCATAACTGTCTTAGTCCATGACGACTGCAAATCGCCACAACTAACCCTTGCTAGCTTTGAATTCAGGTGCAGAATCACCATTTATTCTCATATGCAATTGTGTTGCCTTTTCACACAAAATAGGGCCACTAACAGGTACACCTAGGTGTCTCTTCTGCACAAACCAGAGATTAAGTGCTTCATCAAGCTTGTCATCCTTATCCATTCGCATAATCTTGTTGTTTTATTTCATAGACAGTTGCTTTTCCAGATGCCATCCCTCGCCAAGTTTACTTGGGTTGCTCCTTTTGACAACCGGCCTAGAATTTCCAAATTCTTTTCTATGGAAAGAACCACACACTTCCTTTTTGAAGGTGTAGTAGCCATTATTAGCCTGTAACAACACAAACACACAGACAGATTACCATAGGCTTTAATTAATAGCTTATAATTCAGTTAAAAGTTGCTGCTCTGACTGGAGCCAGATCCTGGTTATATATGAGGCCTAGATATGCTATGAGAAACTATAGTGGTCTTTACTCCAATTACAGTATGACCTTATTAACCCTCAGCGCGCATGCGCCCAGAGCGTTACAGTAGTCCTAGTGTCATTCATTCATTCATTCATTCTGTCACTCTGTCTGTCAACAGGCACTTCTGGAAGGTAGGAACCAGCCAGGCTCTGAAAGCGGCATCAAACACCAGTATTTCACGAAGTAAATTCTTTTAATATGCCAGAATTTTTATTTTGGACTTCATTTTCCAGAAAAAAGCGAGTCTTTCCAGAGCCGTGCGATCGTAGGCTTACAGCGGGAACCACCCCTTAAAAAACTTGCTTGTCACGTGAGCCAGCTTGCAGGTTGCAAAATCACTTTTAAATAGCTAACAATTACATGCATTCAGCGTGAGGTGTTGCGTTGCGTAGTCGTTGTGTGAGCAAGTACCTAACCTAATAGTCTCTGGTTCGAATCCTCGTCGACACACTTTTTTTTTTCATCCTGTTTTTTTTTCTTTTGCCTTCTTGCCTTATTTTTCTTTATTTTCCTCTTTCTTTCTACTGTTTTTATTTCTTTCCTACCTTTTCCTTTCTTTTCCTCTTTCTTTCTGTACTGTTTTTCTTTCTTTCTTCTTCCTTTTTCTTTTCTTCCTACCTTTTTTCATTCATTCCTCTTTCTTTTGTCCCTCTTCATTGTCTTTTTCTCTTTCCTGCCTCTCTTCATGCCACTTCTCTTCTTTTTTTTGGTTTCTACACTTTTCCTTTGTTATTATTTTCTTTATCATACTAGCAAACTAGCGCTGAGGGTTTGCACTTCAGTGCTCTTGTTTGGTCATCACTAATGCACTAATGGGTTTTGTGGTAATAACACCACCTCCCCACAATGAAGCAGCTGCCTTAAGGGTGCTGCGACAATGCCCACGCACATATTCACAATAATTGGATTTTGGTTGCTAGGAATTACTAACTTTTTTCTTGGTGTTTGTAGAGCTCCAACTAAGGGTGGATCCTAAAGAGTACTGCTAATGGACTAACTAAATAAAAAGAACGGGCCTTGGGAGCCTGTTTCGTTCAAGTTACGAGCTCCTCAGCCTCAAGTATATAATCTACAACTCCTCCGTGGGTGCCGTCGCTGACGAGCCCATTCTTCGTCTACTGCTACATTTGTTGATTGTCTTCAGAACCTTCGTTGTACTTTTTCTCAATTCTGCTTTGTTTTGTCTAGTTGACGGTGCTGATTTGATCCTCGCGGCAGCGCGCCCGAATTTTTTTCTTTAAAAAAAAATTGCAACGAACATTTTGTAGCTAAGGTCGTAATCAGCCTGTGTACGAAATTTGGAGTCATTTCTACGCATAGTTTCTGAGAAGTAACACAAAATAGACTCCAGGACTACAAATTAGTCCACGCGATCTTTTGGCAGAGACTCGATTGCATTCAAACCACACCCACAACAGATTCAATTTATTCCCGCGGGAAAGTGAGTTCCAGGTGCTCTCTAACTTTCGGGCGCTTACCGGTTAGCAAACCAGTTTTCTGGCCGCCTCTTCCTCTTGATGATAAGCCCTACTGAAACCAGTGTGAGGAGATTATTGTAGTCTTGTTAATAGTGTTTTTCTCGGCATGGTCAGGTAAGGGAAGCCTTTTATCAAGCTAGCTAGATGCATTTTCAGTGTGTGTATGTACCTATAATAGATTAGTGAACCATTTTTGCTGCTGGAAAACTCTACAGTTTCAGTTTGTGTACAGTTTTCTGTACTTAGCTATTCACTTCATTTGTTTATTCATCCTTACTTAGCTAGCTGCATCACAAAATATTCATCTATATTTAGCTGGCTATTTCAAAATATTATTTTATATAAAATAAGTATCATTATTATTATAAACATTCATAAAAATTATCACTGGTCATCACAATACTGTAAAATAAAAAAATCATTAGTGATATATCAGGAAGAATTTTGCACAAAAATAAAAAATTAAAATAATGGAGTCATTAGTGAGGTATTATTTATCTGTCAAAGCTTGGATACAATCTGGGAGCCGGTGTCTGCTCTAGGGAGAAACAATACTGATAAAGTAAGCCAAGAAATACAATATCAAACAGCTGCGCTCTTTACAACTTATAGCGGGGGCGGGGCCTCGGTTAGTTTTATCAAATGGTAGGCGGGAAGCTTTGAATTACCCGCGCAAGCTAAGTTAGCGGTTGTGTTTACTATTGCGAGCATGGCGGATTTTTGTGGTTATTTGTGGTGCGTGCGGATGCGCGCGCGTTGCTATGTCGCAGCACCCTTAAAACAGAAGGCTGGTTAGGTCCAATATAAGGACAAAACATTCACATGTGTTTGTGTTGTTTTTTTTTGTGTGTTTGTGTGTGTGTGTGTGTCCCTCCCCCCTCCCCCCCCCCCCCCCCCCCCCCACTCGATACTCCCCTTGGTTGAAAGCTGTCTTGATTCATTTACTGAAACCTTACATACTAGCTCTTTTTGGCTATAGACACACACACACACACACACACACACACAAATAGGTAGTATAATGTGGTAGCTAATGATTAAAGTATTTGGTAAGTGGTGGCCATGTCAATGGAGTATTAGTAGACAGCCATGAGTTACATCCAGTAATAATTTAACATACATGTATGTGTGGGTATGTATGTTTGTGAAGAAGGATATTTTAGTATGTATGTGTGTGCCTTGCTGTTATCATATGTTGCAATGACTCAGTCTTAATCACTTATTAATAATGATGGTTTGTACACCTGGTTGTGGTTGTTGAGGTTGTTGTGATTGTTTGTTTTTTAATCACAGGTCCTGTACACGCTATCCAGTTTCTCGATAGGAATTAAAGTTAGAAGATACTTATGGGCAAGGAACTTTTTGTAAGTAAGTAACATGAAGTCCATCAGTCTTGCAACTTTCATTCCTTATTTCTCTCTTCATATTCCCTCCCCTCCCTCCTCTCCTCCCTCCTCTCCTCCCTCACCCCCTTCTTTCACATCCACAAAATTCAAATGCATGCATCTAAAGCAGGGCGGGGCACAGGGTGTGACTGGTGCATAGTTTTGGGTTTCCTTTTACTGAGTCCATTATGAGATAACACAAAATAGATTCCTACACTCCAGTACTTCCTCCACCAAAAACAGCAGACATGGAAGTTTCTAACTGAGCAGTAACCCTTAGTCAGTCTACACCAGACACTAGTAGTAACCTTAGTCAGTCTAGTCAGTCTATACCACACTAGCAGTAACCTTAGTCAGTCTATACCAGACACTAGCAGTAACCTTAGTCAGTCTACACCAGACACTAGCAGTAACCTTAGTCAGTTTATACCAGACACTAGCAGTAACCTTAGTCAGTCTATACCAGACACTAGCAGTAACCTTAGTCAGTCTATACCAGACACTAGCAGTAACCTTAGTCAGTTTATACCAGACACTAGCAGTAACCTTAGTCAGTCTATACCAGACACTAGCAGTAACCTTAGTCAGTCTATACCAGACACTAGCAGTAACCTTAGTCAGTCTATACCAGACACTAGCAGTAACCTTAGTCAGTCTATACTAGACACTAGTAGTAACCTTAGTCAGTCTATACCAGACACTAGCAGTAACCTTAGTCAGTCTATACCAGACACTAGCAGTAACCTTAGTCAGTCTATACCAGACACTAGCAGTAACCTTAGTCAGTCTATACCAGACACTAGCAGTAACCTTAGTCAGTCTATACCAGACACTAGCAGTAACCTTAGTCAGTCTATACCAGACACTAGCAGTAACCTTAGTCAGTCTACACTGTCAGGGAATGCCCAGGTTAGTGATGAAGTTGCTCTAAAAACACTACTAAACTGCCCAATAAAGCAAACCATACTTAGGCTTGCCTATTCTGACAGTTCCTGAAGTACTGTTTGGAAGTTCAGAAGAGGATTCACTACCTCTACCACGCAATAGAGCACTCCCTAGAAATCCTAATGAGCTGCCATTAATTTTCGCTTACTAACCGAAGGTGGGGTCCTCCAGTCAAAGCGTTGGACTCCACTGTAGCCTTCCTTTGAAACAGGGTTCTGTGAAACTTTCTGGAATGCTTTCTAGCTCCTTTTTCGCCTTCCATAACGCCAAGGTAGGACTGGAAATTTAGGAGAAACAATACAACACTCGCGCGAAGTTCATTAAAAAATTAAGTACTGCTCCGTGTGCGCAGTCACTCACACTTGCCCCAATTGGAGTGCAGTTTACGTGGTTAAATAGCTCTTCCTGTGTGCTTTACTTTAAACTATAATGAGCCATAGTTGTAAACGAGGAATGGCGAAGACGCGCTACACAAACGCTAACAGAAAGCATAAAGATTGGATTCTTCCCGGGTTGTGTGAGTACTGTAACTAGGGATGACACAAAAAAAATAAAGAAATGTCCAATTGATCTGAAATTTTGGACACAGCTTCAGAAAGCTTCAACGAAAGGGTTAATTAATAGCTTATAATTCAGTTAAAGTTGAAAAAAATGTAAAAATAAAAAGTCAAAAAATGAAAAAAAGAATTTGTTTTTAAAACTCAGAACTGAAGGAGAAGTATCCTGTGTGAGTCATACATACATTCATTATCACACTAATGTCAGGGGCAGACTCATTATTGAGGTTGGCTTGGTTATTACGTGGTGCAGAGTTAGGTAGACCTAAGGAGATAACTGATGAAGATGATGCTTTGTATAGCATTGGGGCATGAGCAGTGTGGTAGCAGTTTGTCAGCATGTGGTAAGGTGTGGTCAATCTTGGTTGCAGTGATACACTGTAACCCCTTACCAAACACCTGTGTATTAGGCGGCTATATTTTCTTATGTATAATACAAGTACGTGCTGCTAGATGACACGCCTCCAACAACTTGAAATAACAAAGTATACAGTAAACATGCAGAGAGTTTATTGGCAGTTCAGATTACACGATACTGTGAAGGTATGATAACCTGGTGTACATTGCCTAGAGGTACACCAATGCAAGCCTATTATAGCCTATCATACTGTTTGTTGTTTTGTTTGTTTGTTTGTTTGTTGATTCTCCTCCCCTGTGTTTTCTTTGCTTCCTCTTCCACTCCACAGACACAAGTGCTAGGATGTGTGATTTTATTTATTATTCAGAAACCTAATTATAAAACTTTTATCAGAGCAAGTTTAGATTTGTTTGAACATTGACATGCGTCCACCATAGTGTCAGGTAGAGTGTAGTGATGTTTGTGTGTTTGTACAGTATTTCCAGAAAGGAATGAGATCATTGCATGAGAGTGAACCAGAACAACTGATACAGAGAGTGAACCAGAACAACTGATACAGAGAGTGAACCAGAACAACTGATACAGAGAGTGAACCAGAACAACTGATACAGAGAGTGAACCAGAACAACTGATACAGAGAGTGAACCAGAACAACTGATACAGAGAGCTCTGAAGATAAAACTGCAGTCCAAGAGAATGAAGTGAGTCACAGGAGCCACACAGTTGGGGGAGGAGCCACCTAGTAGGGGGAGGAGCCACATAGTAGGGGGAGGAGCCACATAGTAGGGGGAGGAGCCACGCAGTAGGGGGAGGAGCCACGCAGTGTCACGTAGTAGGGGGAGGAGCCACGCAGTAGGGGAGGAACCACACAGTTGATAGAGGAAACACACTACTGGCGTGATAACAATAGTATTTGTTGGTTGTGTTGTTTCTTTAGGTTTGCAAAGGAATATTTGGATAAGAAAGCAAGGAAGGCTTTAGAGATCACTGAGATGATGATAGGTAGCGGATGTCAGGAGTACAAGTGATGCTGGAATAGAAGTAACACAGTTCAATGTCCATCTATTTTCAGAGGCTGCAGAATGAGAACATGGATATCAGTATGAGACTGTCCCAAATGCAACATGTGAGTGGTTGCCATGGTGAGCACAGTGCACGAAATGTTGATGCAGATCTATGTGGGAACGGAAAGGAACACACATGCACACCGAATTACAAAATAAACAGACTAGCAAAAGTGATACAGAGGACATGCATATATGGTAATCCCGGATGGGTGGCGGACGATACCTAGCCAGCTGGCTCATTGTCCCGCCGTACTAACAGAATACAAAGCCAATGCGGCTCACAACATGATACAACTAATAGAGTGTTTGTGCATATAGTTGTCTCCTGTCCTCTCTTCCTGTCTTCTCTTCTGTTTATCTCGTGTCCTTCCTCTCTGCTCCACTTACTTCTCTTTCAATGGAGAGCGACCCACATCTCCCCCCCCCCCCCCCCCCCCCCCTCCCTCCTAAGACTTCGCCTCTAGGGTGAGTCTGACAGCTGCCAACTGCTTCCCTTAAGTGTAGTGAACCCTGTGTGGCTCTTGTTCACTACACCACTCCCCTCTACTATCTCAATCTTACACTCTCCTACATTGCTTAATCCTGGTTTATCACTAAACAATGGCTTGAACTTATCGAGCACTCTCTCTAGTGTACCCAATCAAAGTTTGAACACTGCTCAGCATCTAACACACTCTTGTGCTGTTCCATTTCCTTGTCTTCCTCTGCTATTACACACACTGTACTAATCTCAGCTGGTCTAGGCACAAATTTTTAGAATTGTTGATGTGGATCACTTAACTTGTGACAGTTTGTCTTTAACTATGTAAGGCCCTTCTCACGATGACTTCAATGTAAACCTGGAATGCGCAACAGAATCTTCTCACCTACTTCTAGCTCTCTTAGTGACTTGTTCCTATTGTGAGCTTCAGTTCTCCCTGCACATTCCTCCGCAATGGAGAGTGCACATTCACGCAGGGTAAGGAGACAATCTTAGAAAGTTTCAATATATGATTATACTGTTCCTCTTCCCGCCCTGCATAGAGGATATCAAGGGGGCACCTCATTTTCTACCCAAAAACTATTTCATGTGGTAAAAATCCTGTATCTCTGTTTACAGTCTGGCGTACCGCGAACAAAGCCATAGGTAAGAAGCTGACCTAGTCTATTTCTTTTTTTGCCTTAACTAGTACAGGCTTTAATGTGCCATCTGCATTAGTTTGTGGTCTGTACGGGGTAGTATGGATAGTATCAATACCCAAAGTCTTGCATAATGAATTGATGACTTTCCCCATAAAAATCATACCTTGATCTGTAAGCACTCTTAGTGGGAATCCTGTTCTTGTGAACATTCCTAGCAGACCCTCTGCTACCTCAGCTGCTGATGCTATCAATGGCATTACCTGTGGCCACTAGCTAGCTAAACAGATAAGTGTGAGGATATACTTAGCACCACTTTTCCCTTTAGGTAAGGGCCCCACAATGTCAACCGCTATGCTCTCAAATGGTTCAGTTATTACTGCAGCTGCGCTTGTCTATTTCCTGCCTTATTAATCGTCAAACACTGATCACATGAGGCTGCAAATTTCTCTGCATCTGTCGCTAACCCTGGCCAAGTGAATCTGCTGTTAATAGTGTCCTTTATCTTCCTACCACTATAGTGACCCATAAAGTCATGTGCTAATTTAAGGACTAGGGCTCTTCTTTCTTTGGGTAACACAAGTCTGCTCCTAGATCCTAGAACATCGTCACACGTTCAATGATACATCAAACCCTTGTCGTAATGTCCCATCTTCTGTTTAGTGGCTAGATTCCTACAGTAACTCAAACTTGAGTCATTCTTAACATTTTCCTTCAGCTTCTCGATATCACTTCCATCACTAAAATCTGGACATCCTAAATCAATTTTTTTCCTTTTCTTCCCGATGTCACTTTCCTTAATCCAAGTTTTTAATACCTTCTACCTCTCCCTCTACCTACCGCTCCCCCTGGTGTCCTCTCATATGCCTCTTCTCGCTCAACCTCTCCACAAACCTTCTTCTCTGTCATGTGCTGTACTAAGGGAACACTGTAGTTACTATCTACTGAATCCTCCATTCCTTCCAGATTCATAGGATCTTTCTTCTACATGTCATTGTCTTCCTCCTCTACAGCCACAAGTACTTGATCTGTACCACCTTGCACTACTTCTTCAGCACCTTATGAACTAGCAAGTACCCTGCTGTCTTTATATTGTTCGATTTTGTTCACCCAGCAATAGAGGTCTCTCGTGGCAATGGGGGGGATTCATGGCAGTGCTCACTCGAGTCACGGTTAGTGGGGTTCGGTGCTACCAGGTATGTTACTTTAAATTAATATACCCTAATTATCTAGTTTAACATTTGCTTTGGGGGGTAGCTCGGCCGACCTAGTCAGCCAACCTCCTTGGGCCATTTGGCCCCATCACGCGGGCGGTGCATGCCATTCGCGCAGAAGGGGCCTCCCCCCAAAGCGGGGAATCCCAGCTGGTCACAGGCGCGGGCCAGACGCATGCGCTAACTGACCAGCTGGGATGCCTGATAGCCGGCCCAGTTCCTGCCAAACATGAATATATAGGATGTAAGGAGGTAAGGAACCAACCAAGTTGTTGAAGTGACTAAAGTTAACCAGTGACAGACCATATTATCGTCATGTACATCAGCAAATGCATGTAAATATTGTACCACTCTGCATGTGGGGATGAGATGATAGGAATGCACAGTATCAATTATTGTTATCCTGTAAAAGGAATGATATCAAACAAAACAATACTAAAAACAAACAACAAAACAACAACAACGAACTTGCATAACAGCTTCAGGAACTTACCTGACATTAGACTAACAGACACAGTAACTGGAATTCTAATGCAACCATCCGAGATTGCGATGGGTACCATAGCAACAGTCTCCTCCATCACCGTGGATACAGTAGAATTAATCCCAATGGTGATATTACGCATAATATAATAAAAATACAATAGAGCCACTTCAAGTTCTTACTGCTAGTTTTTATTTCATCTGTTTATCTCATTGCTGCCACCTCCTTAAACCTGTCCTTACTAGCTCTACTTTTTACACTTGCCGTAATCCACATCTCCCCCACCAAATCCAGAAAATGAGGCACAGTGATACAGTGATGACACGATGACACGAGGAGAAGCAAGGAAATAAAAAATTAATCAATTAATAATATCAATTAAAAAATAAAAAGAGAGAGAGAAGCACATAATGTGCAGCTCATTTAAAGAATATTATTCATCCCATAAATTAATCCCCTATCCCAACTTCTCTTATAAACAAGAAAAAAAAATCACTTAACCCTTGCACTGTTTACTTTTTTCCAGGTACAGTATTTTGAACATGTAAGTCAACATCACAAATGTTATGAATGTGATAATGTGGTTTTGGTTCCCTAGCAACTAAGTACCAAGGTTTTACATGTGGTTTTCCTTTTTTGTTTGAAATTTTAAACCTGAAAAACAATCTATTCTCTTTTCTTTTCCGATCATATAGTGTATATATTTATATTATTTTAATGCAATAAGGTTATAGAATAATAAAATCCAACTTTATACAGGTAAATAAGTGGTTTCAACAATGAACAGTATGTCAGTCACTTCTAGTATTCCGATAAAGTGGATCAAACCATCTCTTGCTTGCTGCTCTCATACCCTAGCATGTTTTCTACTACTATAGATTCAGCACCCCTTCCTCCTACTAATAACTGTAGGAGATAGACTTCTACTGGACTTGGTACTGTTTGATTATGTAGGCTTCCCTGAGGCTTCACCATCACTTTCTACAGCTCTAACCCTAACGAAAACGGCTGCACAGGTAGCTAACTATCTGTTTTTACTTTGTTCTTCCCTAAAACTTAAAACAGCTAAAATTGCCATTCTCCAGAAGCTCAATAGCCTCGAAGGTGTCTTTTGATTACCGTATATCACGCATAGCTTTAATTATTGTATTTTTTATGATTTTTTAAAGTGATTGATATCTGTGGCCGCATTAAGTGAAACTCCCCCGTACTACTCTGATCCAGCATGCCTGCATGGTCACTAGAGTTCAGACTTTCCCTCACTGTCTCTTGAGTCTGTAGACAAGGATCTCTCATGAAGAAGACGGTCACAGGCATGCTCAGACTGTCTCCAGGAGAATAGGTAGCAAGGCAAGCAGTGTACCTGGACGTGAATTAGCTGTAAATAGCAGAGGGAGGTTATGGTCATAGTTGAGGGTTTAATAGTGTGAGATAGAGGTGTAGTGGTAATAAAATACATCTAAAACAGAACTTGTAGTGCCTGAGATTATTCATGTTTCTGTTATTGTTATTATAGTGTACTTTACTCCAGTTACAGTATGACCTTATTTGGTCATATCACTAATGGTTTGTGGTAATAACATGCCTCCCAAGATGAAGCAGCTGCCCTAGCTAAGAGTCTTAGACCAAAGGCTGGTTAGATCTATAGTCTGTCCAAGTTGAGTTGGCCAGAAAAAAAAAAACTTGAGTATCTTTTGAGCCATAGCAGCTATGTATCAAGAGTTTGTACCATTAGAAAGCTGTATTCTTGTCAATCAGCAAATCCTGATTTGGCTTCACAAAGAAGTTGGATAGCTTAATTATTCACAATTCTGTTCATCTGCTATCTCCAAATATTTTAATATTACTGTTAAATTATCGGAGTGTGTGTGATGATTTTTCATTCAGTGTGTAGGAGGAGAGTGTGTATGTGTGTGATGATATTTCAATGTGTAGGAGGAGAGTACTGTGTATGTGTGATGATATTTCAGTATGTAGGAGGAGTGTGTATGTGTGTGATGATATTTCAGTGTGTAGGAGTAGAGTGTGTATGTGTGTGATGATATTTCAGTATGTAGGAGGAGAGTGTGTATGTGTGATGATATTTCAGTGTAGGAGAAGAGTGTATGTGTGTGTGATGATATTTCAGTGTGTAGGAGGAGAGTGTGTATGTGTGTGATGATATTTCAGTGTGTAGGAGGAGAGTGTGTATGTCATAATTCGAATTGTTTTTTCAATTAGACATCAAGATTAATAATGAGCATATAACAGGTAAGAAAGCTTGCCAATCACCATAAAACACACACACACTAACTAATGCTGATTGTCTATGTTTATCATTATGAAGTTATGGGTATATCCTAAAATTATTTAGTGCTACACTGTTATATAAGTTATTATAGAACACTGTCACCCATGACTTCATAGTGATTATAGCATACTGATGATTCCTAATAAGGATGAAACAATCACAGCACAGTTGTTATTTCAGTGGCTATTTAATTAGGGTCAGAATTGGTTGTTGTATAACAAGTCCATTCTAGATGTGAGAGGACAATGTGACACATTTTAGTGCTCTGTGGTAGAGGTGTAAATATCTTGTAAGGGTCAGCTATAACCATATGCCCATATTTTTTTCCTTATTATTTTTATATTATTTCATTCTTTGTTTAGAGAGAAAAGACAAATAATAGAGAGCTGTTTGTATGTGTGTATGTGTTTGTGCTTTCTTGTGTGAGGAATAATTTTTTCAGCTAATTATAGTAAGGTCAGTCTAGAGGTCATTCTGCATGAGAAGTCATGATGAAGCTCAAAAATTGCACCACATGGGGTGTGTGTATATATGTGTGTGGTGTGTGGTGTGCAGTGTGTGTTGTGATAGTGGTGTGAATATGTGGTTGTGTGGAAGATAAATTAGTTGTGGTGCAGCAAGAAAGTAGAGACCAAGTTATTCACTCATTCACTATGTGACTATTCTTAGATGTGCATATGGGGTTACAGGTTGAGGTGTAAATATCTTGTGAATGTTAGCCATAACTGCAGTTCTTGTTAATCTCACTATTACTAACCCTCAGCATATGCATGCGCAAGAGGGTTATAGTAGTTGTCCTGTCTGTTTGTCTGTCGGTCTGTCATGCTCTGATTTTGGAGATTACTGACAATTAACAGTTGATTTAGGTATGAACTTTCTCAGGACGAAGATTTAAGACTTTTTATAGGGCTACTTTTTTAAATTTTGGGCGAATTGTTGAGAAAATACGAAGCTTTCACTTTCAGCTCCGCGTAGGTACCAGTTTTTATGGGTAGCACCCCCTAGCATCATGTCATAATCACGTGAGCAAATAATTTCTTGCAGTCAGCGATGTAGTTCACTTTGTACTCAGGGAAGTTAACTGAATTGAAAGAGTAGAAGTTTTGCGTTGAAAATGTTTATGGTGAGTGTTTCTGGCTAATTTAGCTTCTCTTATGAAGACAACATTTCTGTGGGGCCAGTCCCCAGCAAGTCAATGAGAAGAGAGTAGAAGAGAGAAGGACTTGTCATTGTAGTTGTATTGATCTGTGTGTTTGTTTATTAAGTGTATATCATTTCCTGTATGCTCCAATTACATGTATGTTTCATTCTTGTTCTCACCCCCTTTAAATGTTGACCTCTGTATCATTTTCTGGAGACTTGGCCACATGGTCCTGCTCTGTGTTACTTTCTGTACTTGTGTTTCCAACTTATGACTTTATCTAGTTGAATCCTACTGCAAACTAGCGCAAGCAGCTAACCGGCCTTGTCTCTGGGGGAAGTATACTACCATTTTGTTTCTGGTTTACGCAGTTCCCCCACATCCTGGTAGCAGTGGTGGTTGAAGCAAACGAACTTAGCCATCTTATCTAAGGAAGAAATTACCTTTGGATCCTTCTACCTGTTGTTCTATAACATACATCAGTGTAGTTGTCGAGTTTCCTGAAATCGTGAACACTTTTGAGAACATTTAGTTTGATGCAACAGTCTTTGGAGTTATTCAACTAAGCTCGGTCAAAGTTGACAAAGCAGATTTGTTGAGTTGGAGAGCTATTCAAGATCTGGCTAACTGTAAGGTATCAACGTCTCGAACTTTGGAGTAACGAACATTGAGAGGACACATTTAAATTTCGTGGAGATTTAAAGCATTTGTTGTGAAAGGAACGATTCCAAGCATCCGGGATCTTCTGAAGAACAGTATCTGCAATTGGTAGTGGGCAGGTGGAAGTTGTCCCTGCCTGTGAGAACATTTTGGTTTGGTTTTGTCATTTCATTTGTGTGTGGTCATTTTTAGTATCTTTTATTATTTTTCTGTCTGTGTTGTAGTGCACACCTCCAGAACCTGGGATTCACTGCACCACTAGTCGAATGCCTCCTAAGAGAATTCTTCGGAGTAATACTGTAGAACGCACAACTGAGAACAGACAAGACTTGCAGCTCCCTTCAGTGGACTATACATCTTCGGAAGGAGAACTTGAGTATCTGAGTGATACCCTTAGTGTAACATCAAACGCATCGACAATCACTTCGTCTGAGGTTAATCAGGAAGTACCGGTTGAGAAGATGGAAGAATCTGGAGGTGCTGGGCCAGTGCAGTCAGCCTATCTCATAGAGTTTATGGAGCGTATGTTCAAACTCCAATGTGAAGAGAAGAAGGCCGATGATGAGCGTCGTAGAGAGGAACATCGTCTATTCCAAGACAGGCTGGAGAAATTGGAGCTCCAACGACATGAGCATGAACTTGCATTGAGGGTTTCAGCTCGTCGTGACAAGACAATTGATAAGATTGTCCCATATCAAGATGGCACAGAGATCGAGCATTTTGTTCAATCATTGGAAATTGAGCTCACCCAAAGTAAGATTCCTATAGCTGAATGGAAACGAGTCCTAACATCCAAATTGTCACCCAAGCTCAAACACCTTGTAGCAGATATCATTGATAACAGTGATTTGACCTATGGAGACTTGAAAGCCAAGCTGTATAGAAAGGCAGGTAGCACAACTTTAGAAGTGGGACTCAAGCTGTTTACGTCTCTTCCTAAGGATGTTCAGGGAAAAACTTTGAGGGATGTTGTGAGAGCTCTCTACAGCTTGTCGGAGAGATATTGGAGAGTTGAGAGATGTGGTTAGGGAGGTAGTTCAGGATGAGGAGTGTGATGTCGGTCAAGTGGGTGAGGTATATGGGGAGTCCTTGGCTGATGAGGTGGATTGCTTGGGAGAAGTTGAGGAAGAAGGTGTTACTACAAAGGACGAAGAGGTGAGGAAGGTAGTGGATAGTGGGATGTTGGAAAGTGATGATGACATAAGAGTAAACATTGGTGAAGCAGAGTAGAATAGGGACGCACCTGAATTGTGTGTGCCAGATTTGTATGAGTCAGCTGACAAAAACAAGTTGTGTGAAGAGATTTTACAAGACCAAACATTGGCTACATGCAGAGCTTTAGCTGATAAGGGTGAGCGAGGGTACTTCTGGCGAGACAATTTGTTGTTTCATCGCCAGGTAGATGACATTCTTGGTGTGAATGAAAGATTGGTTGTACCTACGAGTAGGAGAAGGTTTATCTTGGAGCTGGCCCATGACCGCACTGGCCATCTTGGTACAAAGAAAGTGCGTGCAGTTGTTGGCCGTAAGTTTACATGGCCTAATGTGGCTAGGGATTGCGAGGACTATTGTCGCTCTTGCCTTAGATGTGGTAAGGCCAACAAAGCAAGTCACCCCAAAGCCACACTTGTGGAACGCCCCATCTTGTCTGAACCATTTGAGTCAGTTGCACTGGACATTGTTGGGCCTCTTCCCAAGGGTAAGGGAGGAGCCAGGTACATTCTTACAATGATTTGCCTTGCCTCTAAGTGGCCAGATGCAGTAGCCCTCAAATCTATCACTGCCAAGTCTGTGGCTGAGGGTTGTGTTGAGATGTTTTCCCGTACTGGTCTACCACTACGTATTTTGACAGATCAGGGGAGACAGTTTGTGAGCCAATTGATGAAGGAGGTGTGTTCTCTTTGCGGCATTGATAGAGTACAAAGTACACCTTATCATCCTCAGACCAATGGTGCTCTTGAGCGCTTGCATGGAACCCTTAAACCGATCTTGACTAAGGCTAGAAACCAAGGTCTAGACTGGGTATCTTTTCTGCCCATGGCACTATTTGCTTTGCGTCAGGTTCCCAGTGCCGATCTCGGCTACTCGCCCCATGAACTTGTGTATGGTAGACAGATGCGTGGTCCATTGGACTTACTGTATGCGGGATGGGTTGATGACACATTCAGACAGGTTGGTGTTAGTCAGTGGGTTGGAGAGTTGCAGGACAAATTGGCAGTAATTCATGATTGTGTGCATGTTAGAGGTAGCTTGTCGAGGCAGATACGACAAAAATTGCATAACAGAGGTAAAGTTGAGCGTTCTCTTGATATTGGTGATAAAGTTCTATTGCGCATACCGGGAATGGTGAATGTTTTAGAAGAATCCTGGGAAGGGCCATTTGTCGTGAAGGAAAGACTTAGCAAAGTAAATTATCGTGTGGTGGAAGAAGGCAGCAGGAAGAGAGGTCGTGTGGTTCACATTAACAACTGCAAGCTTTACAAAGTCAGGGATTGCATGATTGGCAGTATTGTTGTGATAGCTGAGGAATGTGTCAATGACAAAAAATGTCCTTTGTTGGAGGTTAAATGTGATGGTTATGATGACATACAGTTGAAATTAGTGCTAGATGAGTTTCAGGATGTTTTCAGTGAGATTCCTGGCAATTGTGATATAGTGAAAATGTCAATTGAATTGGACAGTGATGCTAAGGTGCTATCTAAACGCCCCTACCAAATCCCAGTACGGTTGAGGGAAGGCGTGAAGAAAGAGATCGAGTCCTTGCTAGAGCTTGGCATCATTGAACCCAGCAGTAGCTCGTGGTCCAGCCCTATTGTTCCTGTCTCCAAGCCGGATGGCTCGGTCCGTATTTGTGTTGATTTCCGTGGTTTGAATGACATTACACCACAGCAGCAGTGGTGGATTCCAACACTAGATGAGATTCTTGAGAAGGCAGGGAATGCAAGAGTTATGTCTAAACTCGACCTTGCAAAGGGATTTCACCAAATTCAGATGGATGAGGACAGCAAACAGTATACAACCTTTGTTTGCCCATTTGGAAAGTTTTGTTTTAAGAGGATGCCCTTTGGGTTAAAGAATGCCCCGGCAGTTTTTCAGGCTGCTGTGGAGCAGGTTTTGAGTGAATGCAAAGCCTTTTCTACTAACTACATTGATGATATTCTTATCTACTCAGAGTGTTGGGATGATCATGTTGTCCACATACGCCTTGTGTTGGAGGCATTGAGAGGAGCGGGGCTTACAGTCAAAAGAGGCAAATGTGAGTGGGGTGGTCGATATATTGACTACCTTGGACATCGAGTTGGCTGTGGTCAGTTGGCAGTGCCAGACCACAGAGTAGCTGCTCTGCGTGACTTTAGACAGCCTAAAACTCAAAAAGACTTGCGTGCATTTTTAGGGTCGGTCGGTTATTATCGAAAGTTTATCGTGGGGTTTGCGAACTTGTCTGCCATCCTTACTCCAGCAACCAGCTCTACAGCTCCAAGGGTGGTGCAGTGGACCCAGGAGATGGAGGCGGCATTTTGTGAGTTAAAGTGTGTTTTAGCTAACCATGTTGTTCTCAATGTCCCTCAGGCAGAGGACCAGTTTATTCTCCACACAGATGCCTCTGGAGTTGGAGTTGGTGCTGTGCTGAACATCATAAAAAATGGAGTGGAAGTGCCGGTCGCGTTTTATTCACGCCAGCTCAGGGGGGCTGAATTGCGATACTCAGTAACTGAACTGGAGTCTTTAGCAATTGTGTGTAGTATAGACCACTTCACCCACTACTTGTATGGACGTCAGTTCATAGTAGTTACAGATCACAAGCCATGCTGTGCCCTCCTGTCCAGCTCTCACCTGAATCGTCGCCTTCGAGGGATGGCTCTCAAACTCCAAGGGATGTCAGTGAAGATTGTGTACCGCCCAGGGACAGATCATGCTAATGCTGATGGATTCAGTCGTCAATCCTGGTCTGACATTGCTGGTGACGGCCTGGTGACTTCCTCAACTGAACCAGAGGTCCAGTCTTGCCAGGGGGAGATGTGGGGCCAGTCCCCAGCAAGTCAATGAGAAGAGAGTAGAAGAGAGAAGGACTTGTCATTGTAGTTGTATTGATCTGTGTGTTTGTTTATTAAGTGTATATCATTTCCTGTATGCTCCAATTACATGTATGTTTCATTCTTGTTCTCACCCCTAAATGTTGACCTCTGTATCATTTTCTGGAGACTTGGCCACATGGTCCTGCTCTGTGTTACTTTCTGTACTTGTGTTTCCAACTTATGACTTTATCTAGTTGAATCCTACTGCATACTAGCGCAAGCAGCTAACCGGCCTTGTCTCTGGGGGAAGTATACTACCATTTTGTTTCTGGTTTACGCAGTTCCCCCACAATTTCCATGTACCATTTTCATTGGATGAGCTATTTTGATGCCTCATTAAAATAGCTAACAGATTGCTTGTTCTTTTGGAAGGAGTGCTAGGTAGTGTTTAATAGAGGTGAGCGGGTTTGCACCTTGGTGCTTCATTTTAAACTATTTTCTACTTATGATTATTTCATGAGCATAAAAGTAATTTTTTCTCTTCTAATTGTGTTATTGAGGTTTATAGGAGAGAGTGTTTTTGTTTGTGTGTATGTGTAGGTGTGATCATTTATGTGGAATAATCTTATTTTCAGGTAATTATAGTAGTGAGGTCAGCCTGCTCAAGAGGTCATCTTGATGAGAGGTCATTCCTGCCAGTCAATTGCAGCTGTTAATAGCTAGGTGCTCCTAAAGCAGCTGTTAGCTGTAGAAGATAAATGAATTAGCACAAAATGAGAGACTGGGTTGTTATGAAAGCCATAAAAACTTTGTGTGTACTAGTTAAAATTTTGATGTTGTTGTTGTTGTTGTTGTTGTTGTGTGTGTGTGTGTGTGTGTGTATGAACTCAAGGAATGTTGAAGTTGGCAAAAGATTAATCAATACTTGACTATACTTGAAGCAGTGTTTTGAAGACAATTATGAGGTTGTTTAGTAGTTTATCTATCGATCTCAGCTCACTTTGATGTTGTAGGTTGTGTGGAAGAGTGGCAGGTGGTGACTCACTCACCACACTGTGATATTGGAGCACATCCTAAGTAATATTTTATGTGACTATAAAGTGATGTGTAGGGAAGTGTGGAATGTGTATGTACGTATGTGTGTGCATATGTACGTATGTGTGGGAGCGTATGTTTGGGAAGAATGATGTACAAAGTGTGTGTGTATGTATGTTGTTTGTTTTATCGTAGCTGCTGTATTTATTTCTCGTCTATTGAAGAAAAAAAGGAATGGAAGTTAGAGGATATTATGGGCAAGCTTACTGGAAGTCAGTGAGATGAATTCTATGGGTCTTGCCACTTTCTTTCCCTTTTCCTCTTTTCACCTCCCTCTTCCCTCACCACCCTCTTCCCTTCCTTATCAATTGCATACATCAGATGAGAATGACTCCATGCTAGCCCTCACTGAGCTAACCTATGTCTATATGTGTATGTGTGCATGTGTCCAGTGATTTCTGCCTCCAGTTAGTGCACTATGCACTGTATGTAGTTGATTGTCTGCTATTTCTATAGGCTGAGTAGGGACACATGGGGTACTTTTAGTGCTAACAATTATTGGACTGACCAGCCATTAATGGAGTATTGTAAGCATTTCAGTCACTGCCCAAGAGTTTTCCAGTGTTAGTATTATTATGTGGAGACTCCCTGCACCCAATGCTGCTGTGAACTTGTGCTAATTACAGGAAGACAACTATAATTTGCAAGCATATATAGACTTAGGAATAGTTTCTTAATCAACATTTACATGGTATTATTATAATATAAATAAAAATAAATTTAAAAAAAGAAGCCAAGACAATCTTAGCCAGTTGGCAATAACGAACTGAAACAAAACACATGATGCACTTAGCTAAAAGATGGAGACTAAAATGCTAATAGTTAAAGGGAGTAAGAAGAATGAAGGATAGAAATTCTCCAGCCACAAGGAATTGCACACACAAACATAAGTGAGATGATGTTTGTTGACAAAAAACTATTATTTTTATTCTTGACTTGTGGGGTAGAATTATGGTCATTTCCATAGTAACTAACTTGGACAGAACAGTATGTGATTGTTAATAACTTAGACTGTATGAATGTTATTCAGAAGAATTCTGGCCTCACCTGTGTCATCAAGTCCAAAAGTTGGCCTCATCACTGAGTGGACTAAGTCAGGATACAGAAATACTCAAGTTATTGCTATGGGAAACCATTAGCTACCAAGTTCAAACCACTTCAAATCATACACTAGCTACTTTTGTATGCTATTATAATTAAATGGCTAATAATTTATATTTTTAAAATTTTTAATGAAAATTTTACAGTTACAAAAAAAAACTTTGACAATGTGCAAATTCAAAGTCCAATAAAATTTTGAAATATGGAATACAAACAGTGAAAAATACAACACAATGAGTTTTCAAATCTATGTCCATCTTTAATCCACAATTCTATTACAAAAACAATACAATAATATAAACACTACAACAATAATAATATACTTACTGGAGCTGTTGCTGTATTTTATCTGCCACTTGTCTACAATAGTCCACTTGAGACAATACAGTAACAAACTCCTTGAGGGCAGTAGGTCTAGATGGTAAGACTGTACGAATATTATTCAGAAGATTCCTTGTCTTTTCAACATTAATCCAAGCTTCACGCTGAAGAAGCTGTTCATACGTGTCAGGAGATACGAGTCCTTTACTGTAGCAGCGATCAGCTACTGTCATAACACAAGGCGTCACTGAGTGCACCAAGTCAGGATACACACTCAGAAATATACTCAAGCTATTGCCACCTAATAATAAAACATTTTCAATAATACTAGCTAAATACAAATAACAACTTGACTTACTTTCAGAGATTTCTACTGCAGGATCTTTCTTTTCGTATTTCTAAAACCAAATAAATGAGAGTTATTTAATACAAGTTAAAATACATAGTCTATTTCTACATACCTGTCCATACCAAATGAGGTGTCTATTGGTGAGTACAACTGCTTGTGGGTTATTTGGATTGAAGAGACATTTCATGACTTTGGGGACAGAGTGCGCTCCATCAACGACCCCGAGATGATTCCCTCCTTCATGTGAACGACAGTCAAAGGCAAACTGGTAGTCCATGGAGCTGTTGTAGTTCATTCTGGAACTAGCCTTCTTTAGAGTGTCCTCTATTTCTTGTTTTAAAGCAGTACATTCGTGGTGAATGGAGTCTTGGAATGTAGGATCACACGAAACTACGACTTCAAAATATTTACATCGAGATATAAATGTTACACAAATTAAATTGGATCCGTACAAAAAGGGCACCATGTTTTTCTTGACACCTTCTCTGATGAAAGTGAAGGACTTGTTAGATATGAGACAAGCCATGGAAGCAGGAAAGAGTCCCATAGGAGTAAACCCACTACTGAAGTACATCAAGAGAGGCTCCACCAAACATGAGCTACATGATTCTTTGTGGAACTGGTCCAGTTCCTTTGCACTCGTGTTTTCTAACACGCAAGGCATGATGTATTCTTTCCCCTCTTCAAAAACTGAGTTAGTATCAGAAGATTCGACTGACACAATCTCAGCTATCAAGTGAAGATATGCAAGCAAAGCTACCAGTTGTTCTGGTGGAATCAGATCTCCTGAAATGTCAGCTGTAGCTGTCTTCAAATCTGTCATAGAGAATAGACCTGTCTTCCTGAATCTCTCGGATGTGGCCTGACCTACGCTATCAAAGCACATGGCTTTAAGAATGACACCAGTGATACTGTCATACACTACCTGGATGTCTATGATGACCAGGTCCTCCAAACCAGGCACACTGGGGAAGTACATCAGAACACCGGCATGGTGGTGAAGAAACCACAGAGCTGCTCTGGTCTCGTAGGGTGTCATATTGAAGGCATGGGACAAGGCCAAGCAGGTCTCTAGGCTGGCTGTCCTCACTTCTCTCATGCGAAGACACAAGCTGAACAGAAGCCACACAGCTGGAATTTTCAGTTTTTTAAAGTGTTTCTCCATGGCATTCTCCAGTAGCTGATGCAAGTGATGGATTTCTTCTACTCCGCCTCCCATGTTGTCCAAAGAAACAACAAGCTTGTCTTTGGAGCAGAACTGAACTATGCCTTTTTTGTAGGAGTCAGTGTCTCGAATCACTTTTTGAAGCTGTGAGTCGACTGTAGCGATGACTTCCTCAGAAACCTTGTCTTTGTGAGTGCCCACTATATACACTACTGACTTGGAGGACTCCAGTATCTCACCAATGGCTGAGTTGTCTGTTCCAGGTAGAGATTGAAGGTGGGTGGAGGAACTGAAACAAGATATACTGGCCAGAGTGCGCAAAAGCATCTCTTGCAGAGTAAACTCTGATTTCTCTGGTGCAGTTGTCTCTCCTGAAGCTCTCTGATAAAAGACACGATACTCCTCACCTAGTTGGAACTTGTAGCTAAAGAACAGCAAGTAGAGGCCAGGTCCTATGGTGAGTGCTGGTAGCATGTCCATCAGCTCTGGCTGACCTCCTGTGTCCTCCATTCTCACAAAAGCTTTAAAAGAGTGCTTCACATTATCTGCAAAGTGTGGTTGTTTGGACACTGTCTCGAATATGGCAGCTATTTCAGAATAATCTGGTGATCTGATTCTTTGTTTGGTCAATAATTTTAGTTTTGCCAGCATTTTATGAATTAAGTTAGGCTGTGGCTTTTGAACAGGGTGTGATTGCTTGATGTTTCTAATGTGTTGTTTTTTAACCTGATGAGACTGCCCTGTATTGCTAGCCTGACTGACCTCTGCCCTGGTGTCACTACCTCCATGGGAATCAGCAGTAGCCTCAGAAGTGGATTCACCTTCAGAAGTGGATTCAGTCACCAAACTATCTTTGAGAGTGTGAAAGAGTAGAGATGCTTCCTCAATGAGATTCTTTACAATGGTCCAGTTTGTGGTTCTTTCTGCTGTAGTTGGATCAGACTTGCCTTGGACTAACATATTGGAGCAACACTGTACTGCGCCTGTGCTGCCATGAATCTGCTCCTCTTCTTTAGCTGACAGAAGATCTATGATCTCTTTCTTTATTCTCCTGAGAGTTGTACTCTTGCCTTGTCTTGGAGGACCAAGAGACATAAACTTTAAAGACAGAAGCTCCAGCACTTCCTTGGAAACAATGAAGTGTTTATATGCATCTTCATACTTGAAAGCTATTGAACATAAAATAAATTAAACATTACAGCTAAAGTGTTGCAAATAAAGCAATAATTACAGTTATTGCAGCCTCATTGGTTATACTGTACAAGTAGCCCACACACTACACCAGTATATAGAAGGTTCCTGCAATACAGAGTGTGGGCAGCTGGTTTTATAGCCTGGAGAGCTAAGCCAGTAGAAGCAGCTGCCAGTAGAAGCAGCTGCATTCTAGCACTTGCAATTTTAGCAAAGACAATCAATTACCTTACTTATTATAATAATATCATAATTAATATAATAAATATTTAGTTTTAACATAATTAACACAATAATAAATAATAATATTCTAGTTATTATTATAGTACAAGTTTTTAATACCTAACTTAAGTTTCCCATATAATCTATCAATGGGACATTCCAAAGAGAAGCCAATTTCACTGAAGGCAAGATGGCTTTCTAGAGATGCTACTATTTACTTACACTAACCTGACAGAGTTCCTTTATATACTCCATCTCTAATAGCAACCAGCAACTCTCCAGTAGACAAGACTGCAGTAGCTATACATTCAACATTATCCTTCTGTTCTGGTCTATCTCCCTCACTAGTAGTCTCAATCCACTCCTCTGTCTTGTTGGAGTAACTGCTAATGGTAGAATATCTATTGATGCTGATTAGATTCGATACATAGGAGGCGATAGCTAAGATGTCAGTAAGTGTGGTTACTGTCCTCCATATTGTTTGTCTTCTTGTGCTGCCATTACTAGCAGATGCTATAAGAGACTCGAGACTGCATATAAATAGAATCTCCTCCTTGAATCTTCCTCCTGTGAAGTAGAAGTTGCCTTCATGGAATGTTGATTGCATGTCATTGCATGAAGAAGGAAGTGAGTCTGCAGTCGTCCAATGGTCGTTGAGTAGAACTTCCACTACGTCCAAGTACTCGTTATGTGAGTCACTCCCACCAGCCACGACCAGGACCTCCGGTGATCCTCCACTAACTGATGATGGCCAGGAGCGAGGAGTAGGCATGGCACGTAGCGATGGCTTCCAGTCTCGACAAGTAGTACTAGTCAACAGAGAGTTAGTGGGTTTCCAAGTGGAGGGATGACATCCACCAACCAATACAAACTTAGACTGGTAGGTAGTTAGGGAAGAGCCATGATATGGTGCACGAGTAGTAGTCCATGAGTGAAGGTCAGTAGAGATGTGAAGTGTGAGATGATCATCATCCATAACTATGACTTTATTATGTAGTACTGCACATTGTACAGGAGAGACATCCTTACTCCATGTATGGCAGTGCTCCCAGTGAAGTGAGACTGGAGGATGGAGATCTCTCTAATTACAAATAAACAAATAAATATATAATTAAATTGATATACAAACAAACAAACAAACAGCACTAAGTGCTATTTAAACGAGACTTTAACATGCAAACACACAAACAAACGTATATAAGACTACATTTAAAACAAACACACAAACACATGTATTCCTATATCAGCAGTGAATACACTTTCTAAAAATTATGCACAACTATAAATAAATAAATAAAAATACATATAAAAGCTAATAAACAACAATACTATAATTAAAACCATGTAAACAAACACACAAACATACAATTTTACTCATTATAAATTTACAGAAATGTAAACACATTATAACAACACCAACTCTATGACATGCTAACACACAAACATACAACTTCTCACACAATGATTAAATACAATAAAATAATATTTTAATAAATGAATAGTAAAAAAGCTGAGAAATGGACAAAGAAACAAACACACAAACATACAACTATTACAGTGCATAAATATATGCACACAAACACACAATAATGACATGATATTCCAAACACACAAACACATAATAAGAGAATGAGCTGTTTCTTCCTGCGCTAAAATAATGTACAGTAGGCACCAGAAAAAATACGTTCTCAATTCTGTTCTGTGTAACGAAATTTTTTTGCACAGAAAGGAACTAGCTATAGTAGAAAAAACAAAAACAAAACAAAACGATATGGCAGCTGATAAAATATAGTTTTTCGGTTCGACTATGTTAATGTTTTAATATTCACTGTTTACGAAATGCATCACTTCTAGGAATGTAAAAATGATGCTATTTTGAATGTTGGGGTCATCATTGGCTTAGATATTCTCACTACTAGAGACCCAACTGTAGCTGGTAGAAAGGCTAAGAAGTAGGGACCTGTCAGAGCAGCAAGTTCAGTGAAAATCTAGTCAGTCTGCTTAATCGAAGCAAGTCAGTTTTTTCATTGTGCAAGCTGTTTAGCATGACCCCTATAACATTTAGAGGGTAGTACAAGGCCTTAGCTTGCTTATATAGCTGTGGAAGAGATTCTAGCTTTTAGCAGTAAATCAACAGAAATGAAAACGTGACTGTTAAAATCTTTCATGTAATGGTACCAACTGTTTAGTCAAAACGCAATGAAAAAAATTGTAAAAAAAAAAGCTTTTTCTTTTCGAAAGACACCTGCTATTGTTTATAAAAATGCTAACACATGAACATATATTAAAAATGACAAAAAACATAATGTTCCTATAAAAGTGCACAAACATGCAAATATATCCAAATACAAAATTCAATACACATTGTAAGAAACTATAAATAAAACAATAACAAGCACAACAACAATAACAACAAAAAAAAATCAGAAAAATAACATCACAACAATTATACGTTGTGCTTATGTGTTATAAACACACAACTTGCTGTATTTCTGGAACAAACTAGACTTCAAATGACTAGAGTAAAATAGTTACAAACTATAGCAAAAAATAGAGGGATAGTCTTGTCTAACTATCCTCAATAACACACTAGCAACTAAAAAAAAGAGAGGGAAAGTCATGTCTGAGCATGCTCATAAAAGAACCTGGTGTTTTTTTTCAAGAGCATGCTCAGGAACATGACTTTTACCCTCTCTTTTTTCCAGTTGCCAGTGCATTTGTTGTGAGCATGCTCAGATATTAGTTTCCCTCTCTTTTCCAGTTGTTAGTATTTTTATGAGCATGCTCAGACACAAATTTCCCTCTGTTTTTCCAGTTGCTGATGCCTTTTTATCGGATGCTCAGACTTTAATTTCTCTCTTTCTTTTATTGAGTTGTTGGAAAAATTATGCTTGCAATTATGCTAAGCACTTGGCATGTGTGTAGGTAGCAGTGTTTTCCCATCTTTCAACCCTTCCTTTTGTAAAAGTTAGCTATTTATACAAACAGTGGGCTAGTGAAAAAGACTGGATCTAATAAACAAACACTTGATCTAGAAATACGCTAGGGCTTAGCTATGTGCTCACCTCATCCTCAGTAGGAACTTGCTGCTGGCTTTCCGCCATAACTGGCTTACAGACTAGATTCTACTGTTTTCCAAAATTGGGCGTTCCAACATTCTCTGTTTATCTCTGACCCACCACACCCAAAATGCTGACTATAATTTCACTTTTCAATATGATTCACCTTTGACCTCAATCTCTATCATAGATTAGCGCACTGACCGTCAGTGGTCGGCCGTATGGAATGCCGTTCGTATCAAAAATAAACCTGCTAACATCCGGGATGTTAGATAAGAATCTGGGTCGCCGTTCGTAACAAAATTCCCTCTGCCTAACATCCGGGTTCCTAGATAGCGACCTAAGACGCCGTTTGTAACAAAATTCCATCTACTAACTTCCCGGGTAGTACTGGGAATTTGCTACGCCGTTTGTAACAAAATTACTTCCCAGGTTGCTCCCATTTTGGTTCCAAGTGTCCACTGTTCTAGTTCCAAGTCAGAGGCTTAGCTAGCTCACCTAAAGTGGGGGGGCTGATATCGCGCCAAAGCAATCACTACATTAAAGTTAATATAATGTAATGCACAATTATTTCACTATTGTAGTAAGTTAAACAAAAATTAAAAATTGCCAAAGTATCTTTTTCTTTCATCAAGTTTTTCAACAAATTCTTCAGCTATCAAAATTAATTCCAAGTTTTCTGTAAGCTCTTTGTGAGCATTTAAAAGTAAACAGTTATTTAAATGCTTTTCTGTCATACTTGAACGTAAGTAAGTATTTATTCTCTTCATAGTTGAAAATGTTCGTTCAGAGGTGGCAGAGGTTATCGGAATTGTACACATAAGACGAAGTAATTTATGTACAGAGGGTAGCATGTCCTTCAAAACTCCATTGTTCTTGTTCATTGCACTGCATATGGTGTCAACTGAAGTAACTAGCCTAACTTCAGGCAGTCCTTGCTTGATAATATCATGTAACAATGGAAGTTGCCTCCTCAAGTTTGAGAAATCAAGATCTGTGTTTTGACTGCAAGCAACTGCTAATGAGACTTGAATACAAGGTGTCTGGTTTGAAAATACATACCAGATTTACAAGTAATTACCATATCTTTTGAGGCATTTATGAATATAATGTGAAAATCAGGTAAATACAAATTGTCTGGTTACTTATATTCAATACATGTGTATTGTATAGTTGGTATAAAAGAGGGGGGGCTTAGCCCCACTTATTATAAAAGTGGGGGGGGCTCTAGCCCCCCCAGCCCCCCCTGTAGCTATGCCACTGCAAGTGTATCAATCCTATCCATTCTGGTTCTGGGCGGGACGTTTTTTTTGTGTGTGTGTTTAAAGATGTCGGAAGTCTGGGGTTGGGATTTCTTTTCTGAGTCTTGGCTTTCTTAAGGCAGTTACGTCAGTCAAAATCAGCTGCACTACTATTGTTATATCAGAGAGTCAAGTGTGTCCTTCTGTCAGCACAGTCCAATGAAATCAGTATTCTTGGACGTCTACTGGCAGTTCCTTGTTTCTTATCGTGAACTTGTTACTTGCTTGTTTATGCTGTTGCATACTACGTTTTACTCCACAGAAGAGATATTGACCCTGGTCATGCCCACAGTCTCATTAATTTTGTTTGCTTTCATACATTCAGGGGAGTCTCCCAGAAATAGACAGTATGGAAGTAGTAAAAATTCAGGGCTAGGTAGTCCTTTAATGATGCTTATATTTTCAGATTGAGATTATTTAAAAGTATCCCTTTGTCAGTGCATCATTTTCAAAATGGCATCCATTTTCCTTTCAGGCAATAACAGTTCTTGTTATATGTCCTTCAACCGGCATCATCAAAACACTACCATGGTAGTAAATTTCCCATAACAAAAAAAATATATATTGATATCCCTTATACCAAACAAGTTAAATACTATAGTTGTTTTAATTTTTTTTAAATATTATATATACATAATGGCCAAAGTTGAAACAAATAACGGGTTGCATTGATGTTATAATATAACATCAATGTATCAATATATATTGGACTAAAAAAGGCATCTCCTTCATGGGTGAATCCAAACACTCTGTATCACTGGCTGTATATTGCTACAAGGCTTGTCAGAATTTCCTCATCACATAACCAGCGGACATCCACAGTACTCACTTGGCTACACTACATGAAACAACGCACACGCACACACACACACACACAAAACAGATGTACTTGTGAGCTAGACTTAAGATGTACAAATTCGGGAATATATGTATATATGGACATACATTTGTCTTTTTGTTCTTTGACCGACCCTTCATGTTATTGGGTCAACATCATTGACAATTCCAGTCAATATGACCTGTTAGTATGTCGATCCGTGCTCTTATTCTGTATGAATGAAATGTGAGTTGAAAAACTTGCTATAATGATACAAGATACTCTGACCCTGTCTTATGCAGTACCAGAGAAATCATTTCGGTGTTCAGGCCAGAAAGAAGACACCGTCATTGTGTCAGTCAGTAATACACAATAAAGAAGTCTTCATGTTTTGTGTGTCTATACATGGAATTTATTACTTATGAAACTTATAAGCAGGGTTTTATCTAAAAAAAAGTTTGGTTGTGAGCATTACTACATGTTTAAGTGAATACATCACCAATTAAAGAAATGTAGATGGCACTCAGTTTAACCGTTGTTGAGAGTTTGACCGCTTTTCAGAGTCCCGTTGTGGTGGTTAGACTGTATTACTATTTGCCAGGATTTGACTCCCATGAACCAAAGAACTACCATGAGAGGTTGGTTGAATTACTGTATACAATGCTTCTTCAATTATCCATATCCAGACACCCCTTCAAGTTAAGGAAGGTAAGGGGTCGATACCATTAAGCCCATTGTAACGGTAAAGGGTCGACATTGTGCATAGTATCGAGGTGTCTGGATGAGTGAGGAAGCACTGTAGTTCTGTATACTACCCTACCATTACCGCTTGGCCTTGCAAGCTTCCCTCCCTCCTTCCGGTTACATCACCTTGCTATGTCTGTCTTTCCTCATTCCACTCTGCCCATACCCTTCATAAAAATGCCAAGTTTCCTTGTAATCACAGCTAACTTACATCTATACTGTCTCTGTAATGACTGTCTACTTCGCAACACCAGTATCGCCACTTTCAAATTAACCTACAGTTCGGTCTTTCCCCTTGACGACCCTGTTCTTATTAGGGTGCCCTCCCACAACACGAAATGGTCGTCAGGAATAATGTCATTTCTATGGTAACAAACACGTGGTAATACAGTGCTAGCAAGCGTAATACTTTCTGCTAGGAAGAATGGTCGACATTGGGTCTGCGTGTGGAGCTGACGGTGAAAAGCTGGAGTTCTTGCTTGAGCTGGGAGAAGGAGGATCAAAAAAAGAGATTCATGCTGACTTGAAGGACGCCGTTAAAACAATTGAGGGAGAAATTAAGCAGCATTTCCAGCTTACAGATGTCGTTTTGGATGGCTTATCATCAACGAGTAGTCGAGTTAACGATGACACTACATGTTGGGTACTGCAGAGGTGGTCTACCAAATGGAGTGAGTATGTAGACGTGATCACTATCAAAGCAGTTGAAGATCAGGATAAATTGAGAGTTGTATTGAAGACCAGTGTAAGTGTGATAAAATTAGAATTTGAAAGAGTATGAAAGTGTTTATTCTATAGATCAATGGTGGAATTTGTAAAGCCATTTCTTCCTGCTCAGCCATGTTCAAGCCAAAGGAAAATCATGCAAAGTACTTATCTGACCTCTTTCCAGGTTCTGTTTGAAGTTGCCCAATAACTATTAGGGGGTGTGAACATTTTATTTTTTCTCTTAGGTTCATCTTTAAGTGGTTCATCTTTAAAAGCATCATCTTTAAATGCCTCGACCAGCACGTTTAATCCAACCAGGAAGGCTTCAAATTATGATCAGAAGCTTAAGAAAAATGGCGGGATACGTACACGCCCATACAAATTGTGGGTTGTCATTGGTAACGAATTGTTTACTTCTATTCCCGAAGCAAATTTGCGTAGATCTTTGAATAAAAGTGGGCGGGTAAAGAAGGTTGAGTTTCGTAGATCTATGTCAGAAATGCAGGTCCAGACCGTAATTGTCCAGGCATTTCCACAATTGCAATTGGAAAAGCCAACTTTTATGAAGTGTGTCGATATGCAAATGGTGTGTATTGAGGATAGTGGATATCCTAATGGAGAAGGAATTTGTGAGATAGCATCCAAAGGAAGCCTGTACATGGTGGAAAGATCTACATTACTGAAGGTACAGTGTTATTTATAACGTAAAAAGCACATCCTCAATGTTGGGTTATCTGGTTACTTATTGATAACGGTTTGTTGGTATTGCAGGAGCAAGATACAACTGAGACTCCAGACAGTAAACTGGATGAGACATATAGTAGTGATGAGTGTACTGGTAGTCCCAAGAGACGTGCTAAATTAATGAAGCAAGCTGAAGAAGCATTGAGTAGTCTTCAGGTTAGACAATGTGCTATATATTTTAATTGTCTCTGTTCAATAAGTGTAATTCCATAGGCTAAACCCACTAGTTTCTCATCTGGTGATGACAGTGATGCTGACAGTAGTGCACGCAAGGTAGTTAATATAAAAACTAGTTAAGCCGGATAGCTACGTATGTGTATGCTTGAATGTTTACAGCAATCATTGGAGGACTTGCGCAGGATTGAAGAGGAAAAGCCTGCAGCTGTTGATGCAAAGAAGGTATGTTTATGCTTAAATCATGAAGTGTCCCATATATTGTGGTTTTGTGCTTGAGATTAGTGTCTCCGTATGTATAGACTCAGTTAACATGATAATTACTGTATACTCTTGTTGTTTAGCACATATGCCTATACGGTTGAACTGCGCGCCTAACAATCATATCATTGTACGCCTAATAAGCATTTTGCGCCCATTAAGTGTCATTAAAATCCCGCTCGTGCAGGTAGTATGGGTAAGGTATCGTATTTGGTTTAAACAGCTCTAGTTTTTAAAAAAAAAACCGGTAAGGGTTCGTCAGATGGCTCAAATTAGTAATTATTCTTAGCGCGTAAATGTAATTGAAGTTTAAATTTAATTTACAGCTGGGCTAGCTTGCTTGCCGCATTGTGCTATGAGCACACCTCTAGTTATAGTATGTGGGTAGTCTTTTAAGCTTATACTGTATGGCGTGATATTTTATAAGATCTTCATTATGGTTTCCCTCTCCCTTTGATCATCAGGATGCTGTGGTGATCGTGTCTGATGATGACAGTGGTGATGGCTCTGATGGCTGGTCAACTGTTCTTACCAAAGGTAAAGTTAAGTGTGGTCTTCGCTCTTGTTATATTTTTTTATTCACTTTTTTTTTTTTTTTTGGTTCTGTTTTTTTGTTGTTGTTGTTTCGTTTTTTTAGCCAACACATCCAGGAATGATTTTGTAGCAGCTAAGTTTAAGGGGAAGTTACCCTTGTACACAGGATGTATCAAGATCAAGAGGAGGACCATTTATGATGATGGTGTTGCACTTTATTCTACAAGACCAACGATTGCGGATGTGGTTCCTATTATAGTCGAGTTTGATGAAGAAGAAGGGGTAGACTTAGGTGGCATTTGTCGAGACTTTTTCTCTGGTTTCTGGGAAGAGGCGTATCTGCGAATGTTTGATGGTGCTGCTCTGCTTACACCTGCATGTCTTGTTGACATTGATAGCAGTCAGTTTTCTGTCCTTGGAAGAATTTTGTCACACGGCTATCTTTGTTGTGGATTTCTTCCCACACGCATAGCCTTTCCAGTGCTTGCTTTGGTTTTGTTGGGGCTATCAACCAGTATTTCGCAAGAGATATTTATTAAATATTTCTTAGAATTCTTGAGCCACATTGATAGGAAGGTTATAACTGCAGCTCTTCAGGCAAAGAAATTTACTCACCTCACCAACACCAGTGTGATCAATGTCCTCTCTCGTTTTGGCTGCAGGGAATTCCCCACCCCAACAAACTTGGCACACATTTTGTACACACTTGCTCGTCATCACTTCATGTCGCACCCTTTTGCTACATTGTCCCTCATGAATAGTGGAGTTCCAGAGAACCACAAGCCCTTTTGGCAGGCCATGCAAGTTGATGAACTCAACAGCATATGTGAGAGCTTGAGTGCTAACCCCGAGAAAGTCCTGGAGCAGATAGAGGAACCAATTTTTGCAAATATGAATGAACAACGTGTCTTTGGGTACCTTGAACAATTTATTGGAGAGATGAAAGTTACTGAGGCTAAACGTTTTTTGAGGTTTGTGACGGGAAGCTCAGTACTAACAGTTGAAACCATCCGCGTAAGTTTCAATGCCCTTGTAGGAGCTGCTCGGCGGCCTATAGCTCATACTTGTTCGAACATATTGGAATTACCCTACACGTACAGCACGTTTTTGGAATTTTCCAAAGAGTTCACAGCCCTCCTTGACAATGACGAGTTTTGTTGGTCTATGAACAGTGTGTGATGGGTCTTGATTGTCAATCACACGAGTCCTTTAGTATTCTTCACAATCACTACATTGGATTGTTTATTTTTTTGTATTTTTTTCTGTTCATGGAATTCTCTTTATATAACCTTGTATCAACTCCATTTATTTATTTTTATTGTTGTGCTTGCTGTTGCAGTTATGATAATGGCATACAATACGTTTTTCAAGTAAAAAAAATTAAGTGGTAATTATAATGCCAGGGCAATGAATAATTGGGGGTACTTCTCAATACATTGGGTCAAGAGGAAATAATTGTTGCTGTTATTTAGTCTGCATACAGTGGATCCAGTGAATATGATTTGCAGCTGCTGATGTTGACTACTAAAGGACACTAAAGTAATAAGCCTCTCCTATGAAGACAAACCTGAGTCCCTGACGTCCCAAGAAACGACAACCTCTAAAGGGCAAATGCTCTGAACAGCTCCCAAACTGTCCTTTTCTGCTGTACAGTCAATTCCCTCAATAAGGGGCACTGGTTATTTGACATCTGTTGGGGATGTTGTCCCCTATTGAAGACCAGAATGCAGTAACGGGTGAAGTTGGTTTGTTCACAGCAACATTCCAAGTACATGTCTTTTATTAACAACTGCTTCCAATACAATAGCACTAGTAGAGTGATGATAATAAAGCAAGTTGAAAAATGTTCCAATTTATAAGTGTAAAGCACCAATTCTTTCCTTGGTGCAGTTCCCTGCTGAATTCCCACACACTGTTAGTTAATTGTGCAAGTATGTACTCTGTAGAGTATAGATACTAATTATTTATTATGAAATATGAAGATGTAGTTGATCTGTAGAGTAATCTTAGAGCCACTGTTTTGTTCACAAAATATAGCTGCCAACAAGGTAAAATGGGCTGACCTGAGACTGAGAGGCAGCTGAGGATGGTTTAGTATCTTTAATTTCTTTGCTTCTACAGTATTTCACCCACCTGCTGTTTTTACAAGTTGTACAGTTGATAGTGGACACTCAAGTAAGGTACATTGTATTAATTATCTCTCATGACAGAACAAATCTGAATTCCTAAATTTTTCATTTCCTACCAAATCATTACATTCAGAACCTCCTAGAAGGGGACAGTCTTCAAACAAAGGGACACATTGCTTGAATTTATACTGTGGTCCCAACATGTCCTTTCTTCAGAGACTTGACTGCATATAATTTGACACCTGCATTCTGGGCATACTCAATCACAACATTACCAACTTCTTTACTAAGTTTTTTTTTGTTTTTGTTTTTTTGTAAGGGCTAGACTTATATAATACCAGATCTCAGTCCAGTCATTTTCAGTCTACAACTTTACCTAGTTCACCTGTATCTATCTATCTATCTATCTATCTATTACTGGGTTGATTCACCCTAGGACACCTTTGTGCATCACATTGTTTCTGTATTCCCATAACAAGTATGGTGTACCAGTCCACTCTTCCTTTGTTCTCGTCTTTGACGACCCCAACTTGTTGCTGGTGAACACAATATGTTCATCTGCCGATCCACGCTCTATGTCGTCAGTTGCAACCAAGTCGATTTGCACAGTGGACCAACATACTCGATAATGTAAAAAAAAAAATCATATCTTTTTATTGTTAAGAGGAACTCCTGGTGATAATGGTGTTTTTTTTTAGTAGCGCAAGAGGCACCATTTTTTCCTCAAAAGTACTGTATAGCATCTTGGACATACTTAGTGATAGTACAGCAGTTAGGTAGTTGTCTAAACCTGTAAGAAACACTACTTTTCTACCTCGAAATAACCAGTACCTGGTAACAAGTCACAAAAAGCGGCTTACCTTTTGGAATGGTTGTCATAATGATGAAACCCTTTACCACAATTCTGAAATTTACGCAGGATTGGACTAAGAAACCCAAATGTTACTACAAAAAGATACTTTTCAAGAAACAGCAGTGTGAAATGCGAATTGAGTGACAGACACCGAGATACTTGGTAACTTCAGGTGAGATAGTAAATGACCCCTTCTCCCCATGACCAATTTCCCATATGTACACTATTATATTATTTAATGTATGTAGCTAACCCCTAATGCTACATTAGTGACCTAGGTGATCTGTGCTTCGTATTTGCATTTTACAATCACTGGAGATTGAAGACCTGCTAGTAACCAGTACTATGACGGCCTGGCTTCACTATGCGAATTGAAGAACTTCAGGTTTGCCGTTATGTGGTATAACTTGTTAGATTGGTTGTTGTTTTTGTTTTTTTGTAGTGAAGCGGGAGCAGTGAATCCAGACATTAATGTCCTGTTGTTGGCAGTATATTTACTTCAGAATGAACTGTAACAGGCACCACTGTTCAGGGATAGTTCCATTGTTCAAGGATACATACTTGCCAAACTTAATTAAGGTTAGAGGGAGGGCTCCCAAAATAAAATAGCAATCCACTAACTATATGGTATAATTCTTAGCCATTATATTAAATTTAAGCACAAATAGTTTGAAGCCAAGATAATACCTATATATCTTTCATGTTTTAATTTTCTTTGACATATTTTATATCAATTTCTTACTCCAGTTTTGTATTTGTGTTTGCAGTTACTTCCACAAGTTCTTGCGGAAAATGTCTGTTCCAGAGGAACCTCTTAGATATGACTGAGAACTAGGTGCAAGCAAATGGCAACTACTCACTATTACTACACTTTAGCAAGTTGCAACTCTCCTCCAAGATTTTGTAACCACACCTAGGATGCACGGAATGGCGGCAGGGTGACATTCTTGCTCTCCACCCTGCGCTATTGGAGCGCATCCTAGTTAGACTATTATTATGTTATGCCAGTGATGCACCGTGCTTGCTTGTTTACTTGAATGTGTGTGTCCATTCCTGATATTGGAGTAAAATCGAGTAAAACAACCAGTTAACTTTTACAATTGACAACTTTCATAATTTTTTTTCGTTCCACTGAAACTAGCTTTTCAAAATACTGCATGAATATGATTACAAAACACGACAAAAACAAGTAACTGTTAACAAACAATAAATTAATCACAACAAAAATGTTAGTTATGTCTTGGCAAACAATTATCCCTGACAAATTGTCTCTAGAGGAATCCTGAAACAGAAAATACACCTATAAATTGACTCGAAGCATACAGTTGAGCTTGTTCGTCAGTTAGACTAATCAAAGAACAATACGAGAGGATATTTTAAGAGCATCATAGTATTGTTATGAGCCAAAGGCGAGTGAAAATACAGCATGAGAGTAAAAATAACACTAAGACATCCCTTCCCCAACTATTAGCTAACGATTTGAGCAAACATTAATAATAAAATTAATTGGATAAATTCTAACTGCCCTCATATAGTATATATTAATGCCGTTACCAATTTCATTCCTTTAGAAAATTTATTGTGCCGAAACAAAATTGATCCAGTATCTCATGGGTGCACTAGGCGACGTGAAATATCACCTAATATCAAGTAGCAAAGAAAATGACAGCAAAGCGTTTTACTGGTTTGAAGGAGTCAAAGGACAGGAAGAGGAGGACGACTCGTCCAATGGTAGAGTGTTGCCTACCAGTCGACTACGCCGTACTACTTACAGTAACGAGTAGGTTTTCTTACGGAGCAGGTGATTTTGTTTGTAGTGAGTACGAGAAGAGAAAATTGGGTTAGGTTAAGGCCTCGGTATTAATTTGTGATAGCACGGATAGTCATGAAATTCTGGAATATATTTCATTCGTTTAGTTTTTAAAAAAAAAAAGCACTCGGCTTTGCCTCATGAAATTTAAGAGCTGTCGAACTAAAACTCGTGAAATATATTTCTAATTTCACTTCTACCCGTGCTATTACATATATATTGCATGGCTCTAAACCTACTATTGGGCCACTAAGAAACTGTTATCATTACTTGGTTCTTTTTCTTATCCTCACCTTCCTCCCATGTCACTTCATCTACCCTAGTCCATGCAACCCCCTCCCTTCGTAGCCCAAAATTTCAACAACCCCTGGGTACCAAAGTGGGTTTCATGCTGTATCATGCTCAGGTGTCAAAAGTCAAGCACTAGGAGGAAGTCATCATGTCCCAGGACAAAATTCTTAGAAAAATCCACACCAGCATGCATCCTGTGGCTACATAACCATCAGCTGCTTTGGCCACTAGGGTATGTTTGTCCATTCTCACCTTTCAACTCCTGTAGTATGACATTTGGAGCCTTGGAGGCCATTAAAAATTTGCACAACTATTTCTGAACACCACTGCCAACCTTCTGTGATGCCTATGCACACACACACACACGCACACACACACACGCACACACACACACACACACACACACACATGCACGCACACGCACACGCATGCACACACACACACACGCACACACACAAACACACACACAGAGGAGAGATTAACAATAGCATGAACAAATCGAATTTTAAATGAAACAATAGGCATATTGCATATTGGATTGGTCAGTGGCGCGAACCTCTTATTTGAATTATATTCAAGCATCTGTGCTCTTCGGCATTTAGAATTCATGGACTAAAAGAAATTGTTTGGTGTGCCATTTTATTCAAAAGCCTTGAGCAAACTCGATAGTCCATAGGAAATGGATTTAGTAACCCTCAGCCTGAATAGCATAGTGTAGCTGTACTTTGAGTCTCTTTTCAAAACTGCAAACCTTCTCTAAAAATCAATGACTCAACTCAATTTCACAGCATAAGCTAACAAGTAGCCGGAAGAATTTCGCTCACATGATTAAGGCGGGACTGAAAGGGGGCGTCACCCGCAGTGTAAAACTAATGTTCACATTGGCTTAACTATACTCGCTTTTTCTGGAAAAAGGAGTCAAAAAATATCTGGCACATTAATGCTGACAGACTGACTTACTTACTGAATGGATGAACCGACAGACACGAGTATTATTAAATATTTTTTCGACTTCTTTTTTACACCAGAGTTGTCCAGTTTTGCCGTCAACTGTCCACGGGCATATTAGGAGCCCCAAACTCGCTCACAACATAGCCCCCCGAGTGTACGGGGGTGTGCAGGGGGGCAAAGCCCCCCATAATTGGGTGTACCACTCATGTGACTACAAACACGATGGGCTAGTCTGACTATTCAAACAAGGAGGGGTTTCCCAGCAGAGAAAGTTTCAAATTTAATAAATTTAGAATTTTGTCATGGACATCCCATGGGATCCTTGTATTCCCATCATAGTCCCATGGGACAACTGACGGCGTTCTTGGACAACCCTCCTTTTTTGAGAAAAAATAATCCAGTCCAAACAAACAAACAACAACAACAACAAAACTTGACCACTCTCATACTACTGTGAAGACATACAGAACTGGGCAGTGGTAAAAAATCAGACTAATGAAACCTCCAGGTGTAAATAGAAGAAGCTTCAGTTCCAATAGGTTGGGCTAATCTACTGGCTCGAAACAGCGTGCATCTTTTATATACCTTGTGCTTGACTAATTCTGAGCGCTACAAGTCTGTAGCTTAAAAAAAAAATCGAGGTTAACAATGGTCAAGTGTTGAGTGCTTGGATGTCCATATTTAAAAAAATAGTTTAAAATGTTCGCTGCCTATCAGCTTCTATTTTTTTTAATATAAAAAGTGCTACATCACAATGAAAACATAAAAAAGAACTTGAAGATTTCTTAATCTTATTAGCAAAATTAATTTTGTACTCATGGAATTTTAGTACTCACCAGAAGGTGGTAGTGATTTAGGTATGTAGAATCAGGCACTTTAGGTATCTACATTATAATAGCATGCCTCGTAAAAGTGCCCATTGAAAAATGTATGGGGGAAATCGATTGTTCAATTGAAATAGCCTGGGGAAAGTGAAACCGCATGGCTGGAGTTGAAATGGTACGGTAGTCAAGCGAAATAGTACGGGTAAGTGCGCATGCGCAAGACCGTAAGCCTTAGTAACGCCGTTGCTTTTGCTGAAAATAAAGTAATAGTGTTTCAGTTAGGATGTAGGCAAAGTATTAGCAAGTGCTAGCATGGTTAGCCGTGATATTAGAGATGAATATCACTCGTAAAGCACTAAATAGCACTCGACTTCGCCTCAAACACTATTTCATTACGTTACTCATGCTATTAATCCCGAATAGCACCAGAAAGAATAAGAGGGGACACACTGCTTTTCTACATTTTGGAACTCTCACACTATCATCCTCACACTATCATCCTTACACTATCATGACTCAACAAAACAAAATCTCAACGAAGATAAACGTTCGTTAACTTAATTAATGAAACAAAGCACACACTGGTAATAAACCAAAGAATACCAGTGGCGGATCTAGTCCTTTTAGCTAACAAGTTTAGCTATGACTTGCAGAGCCATAAAACTATTACGCATTTAGTATGGCAAACTCAGACCAGGAAGTGGGTGTGGTTAATTCCCAAATGGGTGTGGTTTTTGCAAAATGGGTGTGGTTTGATTCCAACATATGCTACAGTATTTTATAGAAAAATGACAAATAGTGAATCAATGCAATAATGATAGCGAAGTTAACTTAGAATATGCATACGGTGCTCATTTTGTTCGATGAATTCATTCGCTATAGCTATTAGTATTAAATTTTGGTCAATGTACAAAAAAAATACTGTAGCTAATTTAGCCTCTTAAAAATGAACTTACATAGCTAAGCAGCGTCATCCTTCTTGACAGATACTTGGTTTAGTTTTACTGCTCTTAAGCATATAAAACAATGCACACCGACTTCTGCTTTATTATATTGGAGTCACACCGCTTAATAGCTGAATTTTTACTCTGCTTCATTGATTTTCTTTGCAGCAGGTATTTTGCGCCGGGGGAACCGGCTGAAAATCTGGAAGAGAAACACTACTTGTTGACGCAAACTTCTGATATGGGAGCCAAAACTGTGACAATATCTGCGATGGATTTGCCGGCAACATTTCACCACCAATTGAAGGTACGTTATTCCAAAGACCCTTTACCTAAATATTTACTAGCTGACAACGCCCATTTTATAAAAAAAAAAGGTCCGACCAAGGTCGGACTGGTCAAACTATCTACTACAGCCCTGTGTTTGTGACATGTCATTGAGAGCCACCTCACTCAATAAAAGATAGGCTCCTTTGCACTGTCGACCACAGGCTATACCACATGTAGTAACCAAATAATCTGCTCACACAAACACACATGTATAGGCACACAGAGACTCAGATGCATTTGAGACCTATAAAGTTGAAAATGCATCTAGCAATCATTGAAGTTGATCTATATTATTATACTGTAAATTTACTAAATTTGGTGTATAAAAATTTAGATCAACTTTGTAGGTCTTACATGCATCAACAAAGAGAAGAGGAGCTTCGTACTCATGAACACAACACCTCACTTCCCCTAAAACAAACTACAGAACTTTCATTCACTCCAATCATTGCACCAGCAGAAAAAATAGTTACTACGTTTTCCTCCTTTTACACACACGCACGCATGTACACACACACACACACACACAAGTACACACGCCTTTACTATATTCATGATAAAATAACAATCAGGTTTCACACTCAAATATGCCTCGTGATTAATAATTGAATACGTACGCGGAAGAGTATACCACGCTTAAAAAAGGATACTCTACAATTCATTTTCGCATTGAAACCAAGCCCACCATCACAACTGTACATACTCAATATTCCATTCCAACTGAAGACCATTTTACCTCGCGTGTTCTCTCACATGCACACTCACCTTGACTCAATCTGTAGTAACGAAATTACAACATCACTGGTCTTCGCCCATACTTCACTGCAACATGACTTCACATGCTAAATTGGAATAAAAAATATTCTTATCTCTATTCATTGCCCAGCACAATAAAAGTGCCAATTACAGAAATGGCGTGAGAGGCTAAACCCACTGGCCAGCAACATAGGAGATACCAACTACTCAAAGGATACCTGAGCAACCACTATGACCAACCAGTCAATACTTATCATACATGTAACTACATGTAATCTATATTATTTCAACGAGAACAACTACGACCTACACTACGTATTATGTGACCATGCCCACCAACCATTCATTAACCTCAGCAGACAGTTACACAGTGTCTTGGGTCATAACATGAACAAGCATGAACTGCCTATATCTAATAATGAGAATCGAGGATATACTTAGATGCCCTACCATATGGTGTGTGATACACATGGAGTGAACCAAGACTGCCAGAACCCCACCCCGACTCTAGACCCACCACCACTTCCTCGGTTGTACATACTTTGTACCCAATTTCGAGGTGAGGCGCTGTAAACCCTTTACCTAACGGTTACTTGCTGACTTATCCTATCAGCATGGACGGCGAATTCTGTGGGCTGCAGAAACGGGGATAAGAAAACTTAGGCAGCTAAGGATGTCTTGTAAGTTAAATGTTTCGCTTACTCGTCTTGTTGTTTTGTATGTTAAGTATAAACCAGGCTATTAGCTAGTGGGTTTATTTCGGTTTCAGACAGTGCATCATAGTAGTGTGGTGTGTGAACCTACCCCCCCCCCCCCTCATACAACCAACAACTTCTCAATTGAAAGTGAATGGGCTAGTATTTTGCTGTAAACCCTCGCCATAACGAGCAAAAATGATCAGCAACTGCTCTTGTATTCTGCAACCTCTAAAAAGGCTAGGGTTGGTGTTCGCCATTTACCTCCCCTTATGTGGAGTTGAGTGTCTTGGTTACACAACGTGAACGAGCATAGAAATTTTTTCCTGGTGCTGGTCATAGTGTAATGTGCAATTTTGAATGGGATACTTAGATAGCCTTGATGTACATACTGTTGCTAAGGATTGCTTTCAAAGGGAGTGTGTGTTTGGCGTTATAAAAAAGCACATGTCTGGCATGCTTGACCTCACAGGCACAGAATTTTTAAACTAAAAAATGCATCCCATTAAATTTACCATCTAAACTGACTATGAACAAAAAAAATTATAAGTCAAAGTGACGACCAACAAAGTACTGTAGTCTTGCTTTTAGACCGCAGGGTTGTAACGTATTGTGCGGTATGCGAGTTGTTTATGTTTGACTTGGTCGTTTAAACAAGTTTCCTAGTTATATGGCAGCCTAAAGCTAGAGAAAAAATTAGAGTGAATAAGAGTATAGAGAAGTAGGTTATTTGATTTTAGTAACATGAATATTTACATATCTTGTTGTTGTTTTTTGTGTGTTGTGTGTTCCTTTGTATTTGTATAGATTTTGAGGCCATCAGCTAAAGTTTATGAAATTTTGTGTGATTACATCAGTTGCAAAAGATGAGATTGAGTATTGTGTAAGTTTCACAAGCAAATTTCATAGTTGTTATTGATCAATGAAAGTGCAAGTAGTTTTTACACTGGATAACAATAAAAAGTTAAAGAGTTTCATATTTGATTGTTTTTTTTCTCCATATTTTTGCCAGTTTGTTTTTCTTTGGGTTCAATTTGCTACACGTAAATCAGAGTTTCTAGAGTTACATAATTTTGGAAAAAGAATAACTGTCTTTACCTTCCCTCAGGATTTCTCTTTGTATGGTCGGAGGTAGTATTTGATCAAGCTGAAGTAATGTTAGGATTGTTAATTTATAGTATCTATCCTGGTACTTCACCATATCCATTCACTCTATTTAGTAGTGCCATTTTTTCTTTCTTTTTTCTTTCTTTTTTTCCGCTATAGAGCTGGTAAAACTGAGTGAGGTGGATTTTACGATTTGGGGAGTTGTTTTCATGTTTTGAGAGATCTACAGTTTAGGAAGAGATAGTGTATATCTATTGATAAGTGTTTTACCAATGATACAGTAGAGTTAGTTTATTTTGCTATGCCCTAGCCCATCAGTTCTTTCCTTCTGAGTGGTAAAATTTTGATAACTGAAAGTGTTTGTATAAAACTAGTGCTGAGGGTTTGCACAATTTGATTAGCTTTTTTTCTAGTTCAGCCATTAACCAGACAGTAGATTAGTGAAACTCAATTTAATTTTTTTGCGACATACATATGTACCATCTATGGACCTACTATACTTCTATAATACTGATAACTATAAAACAGCCTTTTGGTCTGTGATGTCAAGCCCAAATCATATTAACCTTGAATTCAACATGGCATTTTGACTGTATTTCATGCAACACATCTGCCTGACATAATTACGCCGGTCACTGGGCTCTTCCCTACTATAATCTCACTATAGCATAAATTATCATGCAGCAAATACTTCGTGAATATATCCAGTCACCTCTTCCAGAATTTAACTCAACAAGCATACAACGGGTGGCTGTAGTCTTTAAATAGGTCAGACCCTCTGCTGACCCTTTCCCGCTAGGGCAGTTTGTGGAACAATTATTAGTTCACATGATTAGGGCGCGTCACCCATAGTAAAACACTAAGGCTTACACTAATGGTTGATAACTGCTACAAGTTGTATGGAATGGTTTATGTATTGCAATTAAATACATATTGGTCCCTGAAATATGGTGGGAAATAGTTTCATCAATAGAAGACAGTGTATAGATATCTGGGAGTAATGATTCCCGTCCTATGATATCAAAAGTCAATAGCTAGCAGTGATAGAACAATGTTTGTTTGATTTTCCAAAACCATCAGGTAGCAACTTTTTTAAACTTTAAATAAAGCACACTCTATTATGAACCATCAATATTGCTTTTAATTCAAGTTTTACTTACTATATGTGTGTGTGCATATGTTTGTGAATCCGACCAATGACTCAGCCATCACATATTGCCACTAGTTGGCGAGCGAGCGAAGCGAGTGAGACACTCTCACGTTAGATCAATGCAAAAAATATATGTTTATATATATATATATGGCTGTGGTACGTGCAAATCCACTTACGTAAATGGGCGGAGTTTATATAACGACCAGTACCATTTTGTCAAAAGTTTCTTAAAACTTTTTTTAACTGTTTCTTTCCGCAGCACGGAGGAACATTCTAAACAGTAGATAAGGCTCTACAGAATATGTACTTACAGATTTTAATGTCAATCGGAGTTACTCTAATATTTTTTGCCTGGCCATACGTACAGGTGCGTTTGCTTGAAAATTTTCTCTGGAAAGCCAATTCCTTTACCATATTCTACATTGTGGGGGTAGCTCGCTCGCCACACTGCACTGTTGGAGCGCACCGCTAGTTACTTACCATATTAAATGTTACAGCAAGTTGAATGATTGTCCGTCCATTTATTCATAAATAAGTATATTTTCTGTACACACATGCACACGCACACACGAATAACACTGCCGCTATTGTGCGCATGCTAGGTGTGGTCACAAAAGTTTGAGTGAGTGGTTGCAACTTTGGTTCAAAGTTTGTTTTATACAGGAGAGAAAGCGATGGAATCAAAAAATAAATGAGCCTGTCAATATTGTGAATTAGGTAAAGGGTCCTTGACATTACTTTGCATTGTGTGACTTGTTAGTGTTCAAGTCTTACACATAGTGAATTCAAAAGCTTATTACAAGCAACTTGTTCTTTCAGTGCTGGGCATGTTGTGACATGCACTAGTTCCGTTGTTGTATCTCTTTCTCTATTATGTGGTTGGTGCATCCCAAGCTGTGAAACAGCATGTTCTGTTCAGAACAGCCTGACTATAACGTGTTCTGTGCTGGGTGCCCTGGCTTCATACGTTACTTCAAATATTCGTTTTGTCTAGGAATCCCCCCCCCCCCCTCCCCCCCCAACAACCATTTAACTGGGGTTGACAAATCTGGGATAATTATTTTGTTACAGATGTGGGAGCACTGAAAGAAAAAAAATAAATTTTACATGGCAAGAAGTCTTATACCGTAGTCGCTTGTTGTTAGGCGCATGTGCTTATAACCCCACAGGAAGGTAAAGGGCCACCTATAAGCCAGATGAGCTTAAATTCAAGGTGTGCTTATAACAAAGCTGCAAGCTAGGTCAAGAGTCATGGGATGTGTGCATTATTAGAAACTCACTTTTGCATATACCAGTAGGATCTAGCCAAGATCTAGGAATGGAGTTTGAAGCAGGAGACTTTTTTCATGCACATGCGCTTAAAATCAAGGTGCGCTTCAAATAGGAGTGGTAAAACAAGAGTGTGATAGGCGCTTATATGTGAGTATGCGCCTAAATTCCAGGTGCGCCTAACAACAAGCGACTACTGTAACAATGCACTAGTAAGATCAAAAATCTGGTAAAGTGTCTTCAGCAACAGAAATGCTTTTAAGTGATTTGTACACTGGGACATGCAAGTTTTTCACCAGCATGATGTTGTTGTACATAAAATTGCTATCTCCACTTGTCTGTTACTGCTCAATTACTAATGCTGCATAGTTCAAAGCTATGTACAGAAGCTTCATTGTTTCAAACTAGCACACACCAGTTCAAGTGGTTTGTACTAAAAAAAAATGTGACTAATTTTATTTTGGATACTGAAGGTGGTGGATTGGGGTACTGTTTACTTATTGTGTCTTGCTCACTTGCCATTTCCAGCAACACTACTTTCTAAGTCCAAACTTTCATATACTTGTACTTAATGTATTGTTTATTTTATGTGAAATGTTGTAGAGAATTTGTCACATCATAGAAGAGTGAAGATCAATGTCACACAAATCTATTGCATCCTCTTTTCTTGAAGAACCTTTCAATAATAGTTTATTGTGTGTATATAGTAAGCTTAATGAATATTTGCAAATTATAATATGAATTTGGTAAAAGGTCATCATTACAAGAAGTATAAACAATCTTTACCTTATTTACTGTGTGTAGTCCAATTTCACAGGACTAGAAGATGATGCAGTGAAACTAGAATAGGCCAAAATACTTGATTCTTTTTGTATAACATGTCAACCACTTGTGGGGGGTTGAATGCTGCAGGCACCAATTCAGTTAACTGTCGGCCGCCAACTCTCTAAAGTCAATTGTGGTGTGTGTGGCAGCAGTTGGAATCTGGTCCTCACATACTACAGAAACAACACCTACATGTCATGTATATAATAGTCCAAAGTCCAAGCTGGCACAACACACTGAGTATGCTTAATGTTGTGTAATAGACCAAATGTGAAATGAGCTAAAATGGGTACTACTTTATGGTAGGAGATTGTCTTTACATGTTCGATCTTTGCACTTTCTTGTTCTTCCATCTCTCTCATGACTTCTCTTGAGTCTCTGTCTCCATAGAGGATGGTCCCACACTACTCTGCCCACACATAGCACTTGTCCACTTGTTCTACAAACAAAATGAAAATAACCATTACACCTTTTTATAGGGTGTTCTGTTACTCCCTAGTAAGGGTGTACCGTCCCATTAAAAAAACAACAACAACAACTGTGTATCTGTACAACAATATATAGCCAGCACTAACATGGACAGGTGTGGTGTTCAGGCTAATACTCTGTTTGCTTCCAGAGGTTAGACATCCCGACCAATCTAATCATACTTATCATTGTTCTCGTACTGCCCCAAGTAGCTTTATGGACCTAGTACCTGTGTTTCATGCATAGGCCTGTGGACCCCATCTTTTAAGTTTGTTGTTGAAGGGAATATTTCTGTAATGGAGGGTAACAGATTAGACATACTGTTACAAGTATGGGTGGGAAACTTTGGATTCCCCGCCCCCCGCAAGGCAGAGAATGGCCTTTTCACATATCACATTG
>WLWD01005809.1_pt1 | contig 69475 bp, 50 predicted proteins | sample 6712731 | NCBI WGS metagenome assembly WLWD01 (sample SAMN12718690, study PRJNA576275) | sponge metagenome | isolation source: marine sponge | host: Mycale hentscheli | place: New Zealand: South Island, Marlborough, Capsize Point | collected 2014-11-01 | reverse complement strand
AGGTTTCATAAAATAGTAATTTAGATTGGCACTAAGCGAAACCTATCTAGTCTATCCCACTCAAGAGATATTGAAGTGTAGTAGAGCTTAAGGATGCTAAAATAAACTTTAATAGTGTGTTTTGCATTATTTCTAACAGAGCCAGGTTTAAATGATCAGATAGAAATTAGCTAACTGTAATAGAAGCTTTGAAAAAATTAAGATCCAAAAATATCTGATGATTTACGACTGAATTGTTGACTAGCCAGTTAAACATTAGTAATAAGAAAAACTATTTTGTTATTATTAGTTTTGCCAAATACCAAGATGGTCTCATTCTACCGTGTATCTGCTATAAGTATTAAGAAAAGAAGAAAAATGAAGGAAAAAACCACTTGCAAGCTGCTGTAAGTATGGAAGCCTGTATTGTAGTGTAGACTTCCAATTTTTTTTTAATTTGTTATTGTGTATTACATAACTTGAAATATTCACTTCATTACTTTTATAATGTGACAAACCCTGGTAAAATTTTCAATATTAAAAATGTTGTAGCTATTTAGTTGATTGACATCAGGTGAAACTGTAAAAACTGCAGTAGTTTGAACTGGTACACATGCATCGATTATACATAGGCGTGCAAATTTAACTTGGAATAGTGTTTTTACAATTTTTTATATAGATCACTTATTCTTCACAAGTTGTATTGAAACCACATTTTCTTGTTTCTCATCAGCTATATTGGAAATTGGGATATGTAGCTGACCTATAGGAAATATATTGAAATGGTATATAACAAGTATATATGAGGTAGTAGGGGTGTGGTTAAAGCAGTGGGCGTGACCTGCATGATAAATTTTGAAGTGGCTGTATCACCCAGGAAGGTGCAGATGAGAAACAAGGTATTTAGTTTGTTTGGCCTAAAAAATAAACTAAGACTTCATTCCATAAATGAGGAGGAGGTCTGTTGTCAAGTTACGTTTTATTATTATTTGTTTGGTACACTACACTAATTCAGTGAAGCGAGCGAAGTAGTACAAAATTCCAGTATAGAGCCCAGCTTTAAGTTATAGCCACGCTTACAGGCAACAAAGGCAGCTGTACCTCATAATTGTCTTGCCATTATGCTCCCGCATTAATTTTGTGACCTGTGCTAACATTTGGTGAGAAACTCGTAATACCATGTGACTACAATTGAAATATTGTCTCTACGATATAGGGCTTTTGTCAAAGTGCAATGATAATATTGGTATATCTCCCAGCTGTACTACCATGTGCTATTGGGCAGATGGACCAAATTTTGGGAAATAGAGTTTATCATTATTTCTGAGGAGGTAGCATAGGGTATGTGTGTGCACACACTCACGCTAGAGACTACTTGTGACTGTGAGCCCTATAAGTAAGACGTAAGCCTCAATTGGGAAGGTATGTGGTCCCTTTGTTTTAGTTTCGTGTAGTTATGTTTGAGGTGATTGGAGGAAGATTTTATGATCATGACCAGTGCATAACTGATTACGTGACATCTGTGTGACCTTTGAGTTGCTATTATGTAGGGTGAGAGGAATAACAGGAGACACATTGTGTTTATATGGCCTTAAAACGAAAAAACAACAACAACAACAACAATAACAGGTTGCTGGGTTTATTTTAAGTCATTATAGATATGGTACAGGTGAAGGCTTGACTTGGTTATTACATATGGCATCATATGCATCAGTTGCATGGTATTAGACTGTTCAGGATATTGACTGTTGTCACATGGTAAAGGCACATGTATCAGTTCAGTGGTGTTGTAAGTGTTCTATTGAAAATCTTGTGTTGGACTTCCTAAGCCTTTTGCAGAGAGATTTGAGGCAGTGGTTTATGCTTTTATCACTTCCATTCATCTGTAATGTACACCAGTGTTAATTTACTAATTTCTTGTCTGCTCACAAGCCTCAAGCATATGTGATGATAACCATTAGGCGTACCTGAGGTTCAGGTTGGCTTTGTGTTCCTGCATGTTTAGCTACTCCTTATGAAGATAACATTTACATCTACCAGTTTCATTGCTGGAGCAGTATTGCTACTTGACTAGGAATAGCCAAATAAATTATTATTCTTGTGGCCTGAGAAATGATTTTGTAGAAGCTAGCTAGTGCATAGTAGTGCTGAGGGTTCATGAGTAGGTGCTTCAGTTATATATAGCTAGGTTTTTTTTGTTTTGTTTTTGTTTTTGTTTGTTTTTGCTAAGCTCACCAATAGTTATTGAATATTTACTATTTGTGATGTAGGAGTCTAATTCAGTATCGATAATAAGCAACAAATTTCACGTCTCATTCTGTTGTCATGAGCTCCTACTGGGTAAGAAGCTACTTACTGGCTTTATGGATGTGTATTTGTTGGCCAGATCTACATCAAATTCTATAGAGTATTTATCTAATGACCAGTTTAGTTTAAGCTGCAAGATTTAACTTTATCTTGCTGGCAATGTCATTCACCTGCTAATTGTCATATCATAGTCCTGGTGATTGTCCTCCTTTACCTGCTAATTTTATTATTATGGATTCAAGTGACCTGTTAAACGTAGAGGCCGTGTTTATAATTCAATGCTATTCTCCGTACGCGAAATCTGTGGCCTCGTATACCACATTCTGAACTCCTTTCGGAAGTCCAGGTATAAATGGAAGAATCCCCGGCATGCCCTTTGACCTCTTTATTTCAAATTAAAATAAAGTAGCTGCGCAAAGAGAACCCTCCATTATACGTAGCTCACTATCCTTTCAAGTCGATCCATACCATGTTTACAACAAGTGCCCTAACTAAAACACAGCTATATGTAATCATTTTTGCGAGTAATGAAGTGAAGTGTAACTTACTGATAGCTTAAAAAACTAAATTTTTTTCTTTGCGTCATAAGATCCCTTTTTCTAGACCCACTCACAATTACAGAAGGATACAAATAAATTCTTAGCAAAAAAATTCCACGAGGTTTTGTGGTAAAAATCAAGTGATCAAAAAAATCAAATTGGAATTTTATAGAATGGTAAATCAAAGGACTAAAAATGAATTGGTACCCTAACCTAAGATTGTTAGCCATCTTCAAGGAAGGGAAAATGGCATTAGAGACCCAAAAAATACAAAAAACAGTTTTGTTGTTGTTGTTATTGTACTCAAGATACATATTTTAGTTATAATTGCAGTCTTGAAAATTTAATTAGGGTGGGTGTTATTAAGAAAAGAAATTTTAATTCAGTTACAATAAAAGGCAGCAATAAAAGAATGCTATCTCCATTTTGCTTGTCTGCAAGTTACTTTGGACATTTTATCACCCCTTTCCTTATCTTAAAGTGTCCAGTAAGTTATAATTTTTTTCTTACAATGTCCATACTGACTCGGTGATCTATTTAATTTTGACTTCTAAATACTCATAATCCAAGGCAGTAGGGGGTGGGGATAGGGGGCTAAAGCACACACCCCCCCCCCTCCCCCCTTCAAATAAACCGGCACATGAAAGCCTATAATTATGGGTACACTCACATATGCTACAATACTTTGGATGCTACCATGTGGCTGGTAGTTTCCCCAAGAATTTTAATTTAATTTCTGTATGTATTTTTAATTTCTGTTTGTATGTTACCTAGTGATAGAGAAGATGTATTCATGCTGCACATTCAGCAAGACTGCCATGGTTATGTTGGAAAACAATTACCATACCTAGGGAGAACATTTTAAAGTTTTGGTAAGCCCAAAGCTGAAAATTATGATTTTTTGCAAATTTTCAACATATTGCGTTCTTAATTGTTAAGATATTCTATAGCTACTGTTAAATCTGCAATTGTATGGAGGAAGTGTGTATATTCATTGTTCTATTTAATGTTATAGAACTTGCAATTGAAGCACAGTCAGACGTCATCCCTTTGCACTGTAAGTCTTAATATAAATGCAACAGTAATCAAATTGTGAGATACAATTTTGTGTGGAGTGCGAGGGACGTGTGTGTGGGTGTGAAGTGTTGAGGGACGTGTGTGTGGTGTGGAGTGTTGAGGGACGTGTGTGTGGTGTGGAGTGTTGAGGGACATGTGTGTGGTGTGGAGTGTTGAGGGACGTGTGTGTGGTGTGGAGTGTTGAGGGACGTGTGTGTGGTGTGGAGTGTTGAGGGACGTGTGTGTGGTGTGGAGTGTTGAGGGACATGTGTGTGGTGTGGAGTGTTGAGGGACGTGTGTGTGGTGTGGAGTGTTGAGGGACATGTGTGTGGTGTGGAGTGTTGAGGGACGTGTGTGTGGTGTGGAGTGTTGAGGGACGTGTGTGTGGTGTGGAGTGTTGAGGGACATGTGTGTGGTGTGGAGTGTTGAGGGACATGTGTGTGGTGTGGAGTGTTGAGGGACATGTGTGTGGTGTGGAGTGTTGAGGGACATGTGTGTGGTGTGGAGTGTTGAGGGACATGTGTGTGGTGTGGAGTGTTGAGGGACGTGTGTGTGGTGTGGAGTGTTGAGGGACGTGTGTGTGGTGTGGAGTGTTGAGGGACATGTGTGTGGTGTGGAGTGTTGAGGGACGTGTGTGTGGTGTGGAGTGTTGAGGGACATGTGTGTGGTGTGGAGTGTTGAGGGACATGTGTGTGGTGTGGAGTGTTGAGGGACATGTGTGTGGTGTGGAGTGTTGAGGGACGTGTGTGTGGTGTGGAGTGTTGAGGGACGTGTGTGTGGGTGGAGTGTTGAGGGACATGTGTGTGGTGTGGAGTGTTGAGGGACGTGTGTGTGGTGTGGAGTGTTGAGGGACATGTGTGTGGTGTGGAGTGTTGAGGGACATGTGTGTGGTGTGGAGTGTTGAGGGACATGTGTGTGGTGTGGAGTGTTGAGGGACGTGTGTGTGGTGTGGAGTGTTGAGGGACATGTGTGTGGTGTGGAGTGTTGAGGGACGTGTGTGTGGTGTGGAGTGTTGAGGGACATGTGTGTGGTGTGGAGTGTTGAGGGTGTGGTGTGGAGTGTTGAGGGACATGTGTGTGGTGTGGAGTGTTGAGGGACATGTGTGTGGTGTGGAGTGTTGAGGGACGTGTGTGTGGTGTGGAGTGTTGAGGGACGTGTGTGTGGTGTGGAGTGTTGAGGGACATGTGTGTGGTGTGGAGTGTTGAGGGACATGTGTGTGGTGTGGAGTGTTGAGGGACATGTGTGTGGTGTGGAGTGTTGAGGGACATGTGTGTGGTGTGGAGTGTTGAGGGACATGTGTGTGGTGTGGAGTGTTGAGGGACATGTGTGTGGTGTGGAGTGTTGAGGGACGTGTGTGTGGGTGGAGTGTTGAGGGACATGTGTGTGGCGTACACGAAGTTGTGGGTATGTCAAACTGTATTGTATTTGTTGTGAGTGTGTGTGTATTTGTGAAAGAGAGAGTATCACGGTTTCTTCTTTAGATCCTAGTCTTTAGATCCCCATCTCAATCCCATATCCCTCTCTCTCTGTATGTTTATGTGTATAGAGTTGCATATCACTGTATTTCTTTAGATCTTCCGTCCCAATTCCATTTATGTGTTTGTGTATGTGTGTATGTACATGTGTATAGAGCTGTATATCATGGTATTCCTTTATATCTCCTGTCCCAATCTGGTGTGTGTGTGTGTGTGTATCAGGGTTGTGGCAATTATAGGAGTAAAGTAATCAATTACAATTACAATTACTTAAAATTTTTGCTTCTCGATTACAATTTCAATTACCAATTACACCTTTAAGAACTAATTATACAACAATTCTGTTAGCAATTACATACAATTACATCACATAGCCTCCTCAGGATAAGTGGTCATGTAATAGGGCCCACAAAGTTTGTAATTTTTTTTAAATTCAGCCATGTGCTTTAAAACTGACCCTTTACCAAAGTGGTCTTTGACCCCAACTACTTGCCAATTACAGGTATGCAATTACAATTACAATTACTGCAGATGGTGTAATGATTACAGCTAATTACAATTACCAATTGCAATTACCACAACACTGGTGTGTATAGGTGTGTGTATAGAGCTACCGTATTTCCTAGATTACTTCGTGCCCTCGATTAGACTGCGCCCTCGAATAGACCGCGCATTGTTTGTTTTACCGAATGTAATAGTACGTGCCCTCGAATAGACCGCACAATTGACTAAAATGATTGACGACCATTACCAAATAAATTAAATTGCCGCTATTTATCCGATCACACACGAAAAATTGAAATACCGGTATTGCATTGTGATTTATATGGTAATTGGTGTGTGCATTGCTAGTTTGAATTTTGGATGGACGAGGTACAGATTTCAGATCCAGGTACCAGTTCATCTACCAGTAGTTCTTTACCTATAAAAAAAGAAAAACTGGCGGTGAAGGAATTAGACCATGCCCTCGAATAGTCCACGCACAGTTTGTGGGCTTGAAAAGAATATAGTCCGCACGCGGTCTTTGAGGAAATACGGTACATATCATGGCATTCCTTTAGATCCTCCCTTATTTCTCTCCTTCTCTGTGCATGCGCGTGTGTGCATATAATTGTATTTCTTTAGATCTTCCAGCCCAGTCCCTTATCTGTGTGTGTGTGTGTGTGTGTGTGTGTGTGTGTGTGTGTGTGTGTGTAGAGCTGCATATCATAGTATTCCTTTATATCTCCTGTCCTATCTTGTAGTTCTGTGTGTGTGGTTGTGTGTGCGTACATGTAGAGCTTGATATCATGGTATTTCTATAGATCCTCTGTCCTAATCACTATTTCAAATTTCTGTGTTTGTGGAACTTCCTGTTCTTAGATCTCCTGTTTCATTCATGTATTTCATATTTTATTTTATTCAGGTTATTCACTGGTATTGTTATATTTTACATGTTCTTAGCTTCGAAAAGAGTTCACATTTATATGCAACAATCAAGCTGCTGTGGTGAATGCTATGACTGAGTGAAGAAAGTGGGAGGCCAAGCTTTTGCTGTATGGGGAAGTTGAGTCTAAAATTAGCAAGGCTCTTCAAAAGAAGTTAATGGGTAAGTGCTTTAAATAATAATTTTGAGTCTTTTTCATGAATGTGATTTTTCTATAGAAGTTGAGCAGGAGTGTGATACTGCGAAGGCATTACTGTTGCTGGAGCACGCTCTGTATGCGAGGGCTATAAGGAATAAGAAAAGAATTATTCACTATCGTGATGAAGTAAGAGTTATTGCATGACATACATATATATATGAGGGAGGGGAAGTTTGAAAGTGGGCGGGAAAGCTGAGAGGGAAGTTTGAGAGTGGGCGGGGAAGTTTGAGAGTGGGAGGGGAAGTTTGAGAGTGGGCGGGTGGGCGGGAAGTTTGAGAGTGGGAAGGGAAATTAGAGAGTGTGTGGAAGTTTGAGAGGGGGCGGGAAGTTTGAGAGTGGGCGGGGAAGTTTAGGGGGGGGGAAGTTTGAGAGTGGGAGGGAAGTTTGGGGAGAGTCGGAAGGGAGTGAGAGTGGGAGAAGGGAAGATTTGAGAGTGTGTGGGAAGTTTGAGAGTGGGCGGGAAATTGAGAGTGGGCGGGAAGGTGTTTGAGGGGTGGGCGGGGAAGTTTGAGAGTGGGAGGGGAAGTTTGAGAGTAGGAAGGAAGTTGAGAGTGGGAAGGGAAGTTTGAGAGTGTGTGGGAAATTTGAGAGTGTGGGAAGTTTGAGAGTGGGCGGGAAGTTTGAGAGTGAAGTTTGAGAGTGGGCGGGAAGTTTGAGAGTGGAGCGTTTGAGAGTGGAGGGAAAGCTGAGAGGGAAGTTTGAGAGTGGGCGGGAAAGCTGAGAGGGAAGTTTGAGAGTGGGCGGGGAAGTTTGAGAGTGGGAGGGAGGGAGTTTGAGAGTGGGCGGGGAAGAAGTTGAGAGTGGGAAGGGAAATTTGAGAGTGTGGGAAGTTGAGAGTTGAGAGTGGGGGGGGCGGAGGGGGAGGAAGTTGAGTGAGGGGGAGAGTGGGCGGGAAGTTTGAGAGTGTGGGAAGTTTGAGAGTGGGCGGGAAGTTTGAGAGTGGGAAGGGAAGTTTGAGAGTGGGCGGGAAGCTGAGAGGGAAGTTTGAGAGTGGGCGGGAAAGCTGAGAGGGAAGTTTGAGAGTGGCGGGAAGTTTGAGAGTGGGAGGGAAGTTTGAGAGTGGGCGGGGAAGTTTGAGAGTGGGCGGGAAGTTTGAGAGTGGGCGGGAAGTTTGCGAGTGGGCGGGGAAGTTTGAGAGTGGGGAAGGGAAGTTTGAGAGTGGGCGGGGAAGTTTGAGAGTGGGAAGGGAAGTTTGAGAGTGGGAGGGAAGTTTGCGGCGGAAGGGAGTGAGGAGTGGGGAGGGAAGTTTGAGAGTTGTGTGGGAAGTTTGAGAGTGGCGCGGGAAAGGAGAGGGAAGTTGAGAGTGGGAGGGAAGTTTGAGAGTGGGAAGGGAAGTTTGAGAGTGGGTGGGGAAGTTTGAGAGTGGGCGGGGAAGTTTGAGAGTGGGAAGGGAAGTTTGAGAGTGGGTGGGGGAGTTTGAGAGTGGGCGGGGAAGTTTGAGAGTGGGGCTGCACCGATACTAGCCAGGGTTTCATACGGAGGGGGACTGGCCCTGGGACCTCTCGCCACCCCACCCCCCAGAATTTTTGAGAGTTGAATACTAGGATGTGCATGCACAGTATGGGGAGCGAGCTGGCCCAGCTGTAGAGGCAATTTGATTCTTCTATTGATATATTTATGTATATATATTATATATAAACAAACACATAAACCAAAATTTCATTATCACCCCCTGATAGTGTCTTGCTCGCTCGCCGTCTGAAGGACTAGTACCCAACACCAACTACTGTAGTCAACGACAACGACAATATTCATAGTTTAGTTTTATAGCCAAACTTCTCAAACCACACCCTGAATACCCTTAGCAGAGCTAAAAATAGCTGTCCAGATATGGACATTTGCTGGTCAAATATCAACTTGATTGGACATTAGAAAAATAGCTTTTTTATTATTACTTATAAGGTACTACAGCTAGTAAGTATGCATTTATTGTCCGTAAAAATTTAGTGGATATCCAACCAAAAGTGATTTTGTTCAGATATTAGACTGCACAAACAGAAATTGTTATTTTTAGTATTTGTACCATGCTTTCCATGAATCTTGACTATCTCACTATCTGTATGCAACTTGAGTTCTATAACCATGGTAATCACGTGTAAATGCCCCTCCTACCCCCTTTCCAATTGGGCCAGAAAATGCACTACATAAAACCGTTCATCACAACCATTGGCGGACACTTTCTAAAATAAATAAATAAAATACAACTGTGTGAACTGTCTTCATACACATTATATAAATGCTGAATCCGAAACAAACAAAAAATTCGAAACATTTAGTTTTTAGAATTAGAAAATGGCTTTGTTTTAGGATAACATAATTGAGTAATAGGTAAAGTACACCTCTAACTGAAAACTATTTTAACATGCTAGAAAATGTGTCAGCGTTGAGGTTCAGAGAGGTTGAAGAAAGAATGTATACCCTCCTATCAGTCCCTGATTTAGTTTACTGTTACCATGACTACACTATTCACCTGCAATACAATTCCCCACAGCAACTGTGATGACCAAAACGTGCCTAGTACAATGGTTAAAGCACAAATTACAAGATATTCATAAGGATGTTTCCCTATAGAGTATACAATGTAATACATAGCCTCTTCAAGGCTTATGAATGGGGGGGGAAAAAACAGAAAATCTGGTAAATGGTCGCCACACCAGCAAACCCTATGACATGGTGATCAAATCCTCAAATGTAGCGACAAGTTAGCGTGATGATACTTTACCTTGTTGTTTGTAAGCCTCAGTGGTAGCCTTGTCCTCATCACTGATCTCAGTAGTTTACAAACTATGGTTGGACAAATTGTCCAGACTTTTGGAAGAGTATTTTTTAGGTCTGATATTCTATCCCACATGTTCATATCAAAACTGAGCCATTTAGTGCATAGGACCAAACACTGATCAGTGTGAAGTATATACTGTTAGGTAAAGATGTGCATCAAAGTAGTGTATGTTACCAAAAAAGGGTGTGGCTAAGTACACGGGAGTCTCTCCCCTAGCCAAAAATCCTCTATGAAGCCTGCTAGTACATTTGGCATACTGATAGGGAGGGTACATAATGTACAGCTGGCTAACATTAAAACAAATTGATATAATTCAATGATGACCAAAACGTGCCTAGTACAATGGTTAAAGCACAGATTACAAGATATTCATAAGGATGTTTCCCTATAGAGTATACAACACATAACCTCTTCAAGGCTTATGAATGGAAAAAAGAAAAAGAAAAGAAGAAAAAAACTTTCAGAAAATATGGTAAATGGTTGTCACACTAGCAAACCCTATGACATGATCAAATCCTCAATGGTACGCAACAAGTTAGCATGACGATCCTTTACCTTGTTTGTAAGCCTCAGCAGTGGCCTTGTCCTCATCACTGATCTCAGTAGTTGGACAAATTGTCCAGACTTTTGGAAGAGTAATTTTTAGGTCTGATATTCTATCCCACATGTTTATCAAAACTGAGCCATTTAGTGCATAGGACCAAACACTGATCAGTGTGAAGTATATACTGTTAGGCAAAAATGTGCATCAAAGTAGGGCGGGAAAGTTTGAGAGTGGGCGGGGAAGTTTGAGAGTGGGTGGGAGAGTTCGAGAGTGGGAAGGAGAGTTTGAAAGTGGGAGAGTATGTTTGATATGTAAAATGGAGTTTGAGAGTGGGATGTGAAGCAAGATGTCGTTTGATAACTAAGCAGAGGAAGCGATTATTTGTTGTTGTTCGTAGTTTTTTTTGTTGTTGTTCGTAGTTGTTTTTTTTTCTTTTCTTTTGTTTGTCTTTTTGTTTTGATTAGTTTTTACAAATTGTAGGATGGACAATACTTGTGACCGTCTACAGGAAAATCGGTTACAATGTGGGCCCTATCAAAAAAAATTTTTTTTGCGCTTACACATTCATCGGCATCCATAATGAGCTCTCCGAGTTTTAAAGCCATTGCTTCAACCAGTTGATATATGCACCCTAACCATTCCCTTCTGTTGGCTTATTTAATACATTTTAAAGAATTAAATCGATCTTTTCCCGACGTTTTACTCCCGCTGTGTTGTGCCCAATTTTCCTATAGACCGTCACATTTAATGATATAGTTTTATTTAACTGTTATATTTGTGTATATATTCTGTATAGGAATGCCCAGACATCGAGAAGGTTGTGGAGAAAATTGGGCAGAATGAAGCCTACGTATTGTGTTCTTACACCTGATGGACGGCTGTACTATTTGATAGTGGACAATGTATTTATGTTTTCCTGCGTTAACTTGCAGGATGCAATTATTGATTTAATTTGTTTTTATTACGTTTTGGATATTTCTTATCCAACAATGATGAACTCACTGTTAATTTTTATTCAACCTTTTATTTTTAGTTTAACTACAGGTGTTGTGCCTTCATGTGTCATCAATTTATGTTCTAAACTGCAATAATTTTTTTTTGTTTATATATCAAATTCAGTATAAAGTGTTATGATGGCACCATAAAGGTGCTGCAGAGGAAGAATTACCACAACACCACCTTGGGTGTTATGATAAGCACCCTAAAGGTGTTAATTGTTATGCTACAGATAGTGTTACCAAAACACTTATTAGAGTGATATCATTTACACTTCTGGCAGTGTCATGGTTACCTGGCTGAAGCGTTAATTTCTCCCGGCACTGGGAACGCTCAATACAGTGTAACTGTAACACTCCCGTTTTAACAGTGTTATGTTTATTAGTATGTATGCTTTTGTTTTCCGGTATCTTTTTTCACTTCCTTAGCTGTGATAACAATGGACAGTAGACCAACTGTGACATTATTTGCATGAGAGGCGTTAGCTGAACACAAACATATTGTTCACTCGCTGTATCTGTAGTAAATGCTACGAGTATAAGCAGACTGCAGAAGAATTTAAAGTATTTCTCAGTCTAACCCAAATAAACATGTTGAATGTAATATAATGGGTCTGTTCATCAAAGCTAATTATAAAACCCAATGCTTGAATATTTAAGTCCCAAAACTATAACCCTGACTGAATTGTCGTGCCACACCACTTGTTAGGCTAGCAGGATTTGTTGTTTATTTACACATTTTATCTGGTAAAGATTTTTACAACTCCCATACGATGTTTGTGTTGGTACCTAGACTTGTGGTTTTGCTTGGAAGACCAAACTTGGAATAAAGAAACCTCAATGTTTGTTTGTGGATGGATATGTGGTGACATGGCTATATTTGCAATAGACTGACTCATCATCATATTTTGTATGATGCAAACTACCTGGAACTAAGTGTGCATGTGACTTGTTCTGCAGAAATGTGAAATTGCATTAGATACCAGCAGGCTATTTTATTCCACGACCAGACATTAGTTTATGTTTCAGTAACAGTTCATTATAGTTTGTAATTCGTTTACTCTAGCCATGACTTCTGAAATCCGCATATGCTTACTGCGACCCACTCACCAAGCATTTCTGACCTAGGAGCAAACTATCATTTAGGTAGATCTACGACGCTAGTGAAATTTTAGTAAAAACTTTCCTTGTTTGTTCTTTCGATTAAATGTGAAGTTTTCCCCAAAATTGAGACACCAAACTCTCTAAGCTTACTAAGGCAGTATGATTTCACAACAACCTACAGTGCAATAGTGTGTTTTGACAAGAGACAGAATTTTCGAAAGAGTTCAATGTTCAGTCAATGAAAAAACAAGATGTACGGTACTGATGGTTGTAGGTACGCCACTATGTTTCCATATATTTTCCTTATAGTTAGTCTCGTACCATGTCAATAGCATAACATCTCGTCAGATGTTACATAACTTCATGCTCAAACTTAAATACTGTATGGTATTGTGCTTGTCCAAATTTTCAGGAACTATGACAGTGAACTGTGCTGCATACTCTATTCCATGAGGCAAAACCATATTTGGTAAACCTGCAAGCAGTCTATGTTCTCATTTTTTCCCTTCAAAAATTGCAGCTATATTATTATGAGCTGAGATAGTATATAATTTAGCCAATATTAAACAATGTTAGAGCTTAGTCTCAGTTACTTACGTGTGTATGTGTGTGTGTGTGCCACTACTTAGTGTATGTTTCGTAAGCTTCCACTCATGAATATATTTGGTAAGATTCCCTTATAGGAATAAGCCATTTAACGTTGTATATACATGTGTGAGTATGATCGTGTAGGCGAGGGTATTATGTGTACGGTTAGGAATATTATTATCTTGCATGGGGGATAAAATCCCAGACTAAGATTTCCTATTTCCTCATTACTTCCCACATAACAGAATCTCTTACAGGCGCCTCAAAACATAACACTGGAATACAATTTCAACATAATTATGACTTCCATACACAACGCCTATCATAACCACTAATAACAGCCATTAATAAATGATTTATAAATTCAAACTGCTTGACACATCTATCCTAAAAAAAAAAACCAAAAAAAAACACAGTAAAAAAAGGAAGGGCTACTAAAACCATTAGCAGTGGTAGGACCAAACCATTAGCAGTGGTAGGACCAAACCATTAATTAAAAGCTGTTATAGTACCGGTTTTTGGGATATTGATGCATATGCAACCCACACTCAAGTGACCACTAAATAATACTCTTATCATTGATCTAGTAATGAATATGTTGGACATAAGCCAGGATTAAAAAAAAATCGATATTACAAACAGTTCACTTGCTGCCATTTGGCAGGGTGGGGGTGGGGGTGGTGTTTGAGGGGGAGGAGGAGGTGGGGGAGGGAGGTCGTACTATTGTGAATGCAAATTATAGTCATAACACTTGACGTACACAATCTGTGAACACATCACTCTGGGATTGTAACCCATACAGTTGGTTAACACCTCACAGTGTAAGTAACTTGCTAAGTGATGCAGTGTACTGTGTACTGTTTTTCTCACTCGGCAGATGGTGCTAATTGGCTCCACCTTAAGGATGACCATAAATCAGTCCATTTGTGAATTAATATCTCACCAGTGCAAATGATGGAATTTTAAAACACAGTAGATCTTAAAACTTCAAACCAGCTATTTACTGCATATATGGGGCAAAAACTTATATTTCGCCACATTCCCTTTCCCTGTTCCCAAACACAAAAAATCAGTCCTTTGCAAAACCCCACTTTCCTGTAAGTTGAAAGTAGCATTGTTCAAAGTGAAAGCAACATTTAGTATTATAAGCAAGAGTATTGTTGATAGTTAGTTTGTTCTGTGGTCAACTTGTTTACATAAACTCACTCCATAGTTTGGTTTACCCACTGCTTAATATACAAATAAATTACAAAATCAGGTATGATTGAAAGCATTGACTATAATGTGGAATTCCATTAATTAGTCATGACAATATTCCAGCATCATGGAAAATAAAAACTGGCAGTAACAAACAATAGTGTGAGAGACCTTCAAGGAACACAAGCTAATGAACTGTAATTTTACGCTTGTAAACAAGTATCGTATTTTGAACACATCATTGATCAATCTCATGGGATATACTATCTACAACAGGTATGTGTCTAGTGTCAATTGATTCTTACTAGCTCACTGAGAATTCCCCTTGTGAGTTTAACTTCAGTGAGTAGCATAATTAGACTTCAAACATTTCAGATCTATTCATTGCACTGGAAATGTACTACGAGATACCTTAAAATATTCCTAGCAAATACATCCATTGTATAAACAATATATTGTTTGCATTGCATTAATGCAATGGTAACGTCTTCACTCTAACAGATCACTGAATGTCAACCATCATTTTTAGCAATGAAAGTGAAATACGTGTAATATGCTCTCTGTTTTGGATATGCTATAGCCCAAACTCGTTAATACTGAAATTAGATTATCCATTAAGAAGCTAATCTATACACATGTGCAATACACAGCTCATTTTCTATAACTTTTAGTCTTCCAATCTATAATTGTCTTAACCTTTCTAATATCATAGCCAGTGATTGTAAAATTATACAGAGAAAATTATTGCTATGCCTTGTGGTCTGTCTCATAATTGATGAAGCCCACAATAATTGTTTGTGTGCAACCACCTATTTCATTGTATCAGGCAGTGGACTCCTACTCAATGGCAAACATGTAGGATAATAAAGCAATGTAAGTATTCATTAAAAGTACATGGTTTACAAAAAGAACTATACAATCACAAACAGTTAATTCCTGCCCACCTAACTATTGTGTTGATGTGCTGCTGCATAACAACAACAACAATAAACTAAAAATTGTACTTGGACATTATTGTGTGAACTGTCTGGAGCCATAAACTTGTTCAAGTTATAAGGTTGAGTGTTGGAGTAAATATCCTATTGAGGCTTGTTGTATGGCTTCAGCATGAAAGCAATACACCATACAGTACGAAATGAAATGTTCTCCTTATATGGCCGAAGTCTGCAAGTTTATGTTAGAAGAGATTGACACGTAGGCATAATGATCACATAAACAGTAGCAGATGAGACATGTGACAGCATGCTAAGTGAGCAAGATAAGAGAAGTGAAGAGGATGCTAGTTTGAACAAAAAAGTGAAATATCCTCTAAGATGATGTGTATCTAATCCACATAAAATAATAATTTAGTCACGATATACCACACACATACATGTTAACATGGTTACTGAAGGATTATGATGCATGAATTATAAACTCTGGATTAATTGTACTATTTAAAAATGTTTGACCAACATTTAAATGATAACACTTGTCTGATCTAATGAATGAAATAAGATCACCAGAGACTGCTACAATAGGTACTGATTGTGATAATTAGTGGTATAAAAATCTAGTTATTGAACGATTTGAACATACTTGAATTTTTGCATTCTGTTTGTCATGTCTTCGCTGCTGATCTAATACCCATCTCAGCATACATGATGTCAGCTTGTGAGGAATTGGTCAATGTTGGATTCTTAACTGAAGGACCATTATCTCCATCCTCGTTAATATTGGAAGTGGAAGAGATCTCTTCACCATCTGGTCTATATTGAGGGATGGGTGGGGCATCATCATCTGGTAGAATACACTCAGTTGTAGTCTGTTGTGTAGGTGTGGCCAAAGGTTTGTCTTGTTCTAAGACATGATAAATAGGTCCCTAGAAATGAAAATCAATTGTGTATAACAGCAGTGTGATATGATGATGCCAATTAAGAATGGTATAAACTCTCACTGCACAGTAACTGAGCTTATAATAGAAACAAATCAACAATACAGTTTCAAACGCTAAATTACTGGCAATACTTACTCCACAAAGCCCCGAATAATTTGCATCTGCCAGTGTGGTTAATGGTTTCTTGTGATTTGTGTCATTCAAACAATCATACATTCCATCAATTCCAGTTTCCACTGCCATGTCTGCCTTCTCAAAAGTACAAACTTGGTTTCCGGAATTGAGTGCCACTTGAGGATTACTACTGCCCTAAGCATTATACCACCATTAGCCAACATAGCAAATATTACAATACAAATTCAGTTGTATTGGAAATGTTATTCTTTAAAGTTTAAACCTCATCATGTTTCATGATTTTAAAATTAAATAGACTAATGACAAATATAACATTTCTTTATTTTCTACTACTTGATTTTGAAACCAGGTGTATTAAAGTTTCTCTATCATTTCTTTCTCACTTGTACATCTACTGCTATTGTTAACTTACATTAATTTCTACCGTTAATCCTCTGTTTACTTGAGATCTTTGAAATGAAACACAATAATAATATTATTGACATATTTAAATAGATTCAACAATCACCTTTGAAACTTTTGTAATGTACAATGTTCAACACAACTGTCTATAATAATATGCAACATTATAAATATTTTCGGTATTTATATAGTGAATTGACTTACTATGGTGACAAAGGCAGATGACTAGCAAGACAGTGAATATTGAAACTGCAATGGCCACAACGAGTGCTATAACACTTGCAACTATTACTATTACTACACTGCCAGAATCTGTTGTAGTAATTATTGTACTGCCACTAGTGTCTGCTGTAAACAAATTGAAAATTTGCAATTATTATCATAATACGGGGAATATATCTCTAACGTGCTGTACTAGAGCATAAGGATATTGGATTGACTTCAAATTGCACGACAGAAGTTCTATTATTTCCATTAACATCAGCAAATGTGGTCACATTATATAGTGTTTTCAACTCAATATTCACTGAATCAGAGCTATTTTCTATTATGGTATAATTACCATCAGTGGCTCGTGATAATGTATACATACAGTTGTTATAGGAGCATCCAATGATATATTTACATGTTAGATTATATTCTTCTGCATTCATTGAAGGGTAAACATTGAGACTATTTTCACCTATATAATAGATTTAATATTGAATTCTTCTGAACTCTATTCATAACTTACAAAGTAAATATGGTTCAGAGTATCCCAGTCCTAGACTGTTGTTAGATTTGATTGTTAAGTTATATAACAACTGTTCTTCTAAGCCAGTAATACTGACAGTGGACAATGGGCTAGCCATTGTCAGTGGCATAAATGTCCCTTCCATATTATTTCGAAGCATAGCAACATAAATTGTTTGTTTATTGCGACACTCCTGCGGTATCTGTATAATATTGGATAATAACTTAGGCTAATTACAATAGTCAACTAATACTAACCTGTAATGTCAGATTTAATGAGTAGGAGTCCCCCACTCTAAATAATGAATATTCAATATCATTTGTTGAAGGTAAGTAAGGTAGAGTCTTGTTTACACATGAAGGTGGACTTTGTCCTACTATATTAGTAGCTGTGATACACATGGTAAAGGGATCACATGACCTCACTCCTTCCAGTGTGAAGTTATAGGAATTAGTATCAGTCACATACTCAGTGATGTCTTTCAATTGACTTGGACTCAAGAATGTGAGAGTAATAGTGAAATTAACAGACACTGTAGGAATGATTCTATAATCCCATGATGTCATCAATGAATGCTCCTTCAGAAGCATATCCACTATATTTGGAGGATCTGGGATGCCTATTCAAAATAAACGCAATTAAGAAACATTATATTCTAAATAAAATTTTTAGGCTTTTTCAGCTTGGCTAGCTTAGAGTTACTGTTTGTTAATTCATAAATTGCATATTATTATAATTTATGGAGCTATGCTTCGGTAAAGGGAGTTTAATATTGGTGATTTTAACATTTTTTTTTGGTTTATCATGGATATTCAAAATGGGGTTAAGTGCTACAGTTAGGCCATTGTTTTAGCACTATTGATGTTCAAAAACATGTGCTCAATTCCAGTATGGTAAGCTGAGAACAATTTAAAGGCGTACTATAAAATTAAGCTTGTAGATTATAATTATTGTTATGAAGTTCTTTCCCATTTTATTCTCTCCTCATTTGTAATTTTACATATTCCTAGCTACTATTATACATTTTGTTATTGTATATCACATAACAGCATATTTTTAGTTCAATAGTATATCTAGCATAAGAACTTACCATATACAGTCACATTTAGTGTTTTTTTTGCTTCATGAGAGCGACTATTAATACCAACACATTCTAGTGTTATACAATTAATAGCTATTTCTGAAGTATTTAGTAAGAGAACAGAAGCAGTCCTGGTAAAATCCGTAATGATTATCCCATCAGTTACTATGCCAGCTACATTTTTATCGAACGGTTGCTCAAATCCTGTTATTGTCCATCTCAATAGAATCAATCCATTGGTAGTAACATTACAGAATATCCTTGACTCAGTATTCATAGGAAGGACTAAGTATTCCTTTGGAAATATGGCAACTGAAGCTGTCAAAATTTGCCATTAACAACATTAAAACAAAAAAAAGTATTACCATCATAAACATTCAGAGTTATATTACAATAGTATGTTTTATAGTAACTATGTTTTTTTGTAGATACCAATGTCACAATTGCTCTATTTAATTCACTCAGTGGAACAGTGGAGTAAGAAGTGAAGGGGGGCGGGGGGTAGGAGGGCCATGGGCCCTCCAATAATTTTCAACGAGGCCCTGGGCCCCCCAATATTTACCCATGCTCATACTACACTAGACACTTTACACTTATGACGAGTGATCTTTATTGTTAAATTACAGATTAGTATATGAAAACAAGCCAGTGCTAGCTAAAACAGCTAGTATGCTATTTAAGACATATCATCATTGTATTGGCAGCCTCTACAAATCTTGGCTTACTAGAGACCAAAAGAAAACTTAGTGCAGCATACAGTCTTCTCTGAGTAATTTTATTTCTTCCGATAAAAAAATTATTTCTCCAAACTAAATATGTACACGGATACACTTTGACCTCAGTAGAAACATTTTGATGTAGTATACTTTGTACATACAGTCTAAAGTACAGCCGAATTCATCAAGCAATTAAACCATAGCTAACAAATTTATGCTATAACAGATTTCAATCTGTTTTTCTCTCTACAACATTTGTACAGGGTACTTATTAATACTATGCTTGAGAGGAGTCATATCAACAATTTTTTAATGTCAAGAGGGTTTCTCATTTCCATGACCTTGATAGGGGGACATATACACCCTAAAAATTTGCTCGAAACATCGACTCTCCTAATATTTTTTATCTTCCTACTCCAGTGACACTGTAAGTTGATTGTAATATTTACAGCACTTCTAATATATTTACGCTTCATTTGCACATAAATCATAGCAGAATGAAAGTAAAATGGCTATCATATTTTCTCAGTATTGAACAAAAAAAAATTATTTTGTTTTTACAAATTCTTAGTGATATGCACTTTTATACAAATCTTAACTTCCTATAACACCAATATCACTCACTACATCACTGTAGACATAATAGTCTGGAAGCCAGAGGGGTTAACCTGGAATTTTTGTATGCGGAACTTTTTATTTATAAATATGTTCTATAGGACCTATAAAGTCATAATCAGATTCATGCCACTTTGGCATGGTTGGGCAATTCAAAATATATGCGAAAATATTTATTGTTAAATTTTAGGAAATGGTCACATAAAGTTGCACCAAATTAGGTCATGTTGTATATTATTTGAATCCTTAGAAGGTACTGATCATTATTTGATAAATTATATTGTATATTAGTCAACTAGATTAAAGTTATAAACAAAAATTAGTATTTTCTGACAAAAGTATGTACGATCTATACAATAAATCTGACGACATCACAGAGGTGTATGGAATGGCATTTGGTCCGATATGCTCATAGAGACATCATTCATGAGATATGTAAAAGGCCCTGGGCGACTCATAGGCCTAACACTCAATGAACAATCAGTCAAAAAATGCAATGCTGTAAATGTTGAACAAGCAATTGACATTGGGCGTCAGCAAATGCAGACTTTCGTGGAAAATTTTCCAGATAGTTTCCACAAAACTATATCAAAGCAAGTACATATGCTGAAGTCTGAAAAGAAGGGAATTCATCTTGGCCACACTCAAGCTTTCAATACTGAGGCAATTTAATATGCTCTTATAATGTGCTTAATTTCTTTGGGTCAAACCACATTACAAACTGCATTAAAGAATGAATTGTCTCCTGTTCCAACTTCCCTTTTTCAAGATTCTGGAGACATGAAATTTGCGAAGACAAAATCAGTTTTGAAAGCAAATCTAGAAGTACAAGTATCTCGTCGTATTAACTCTAGTAAAGGTGCAGTTATTATAGATTGAAATGCAATTCTCTGGTGTCTAAACTGGCCAAAAGAATGTGTTCTTTCTCATCTTGCAGAAAAATTGTGTGAATACATTGAAAAGAAATTAATGTATAATGGTGTGTACCTAGTCTTTGATCGATACAAGAAATTTAGTATAAAAGGATCCACTCGTCAGATATGGTAAGATATTATACTCTTAGGTTTTATTTCACTCACATCTGGCTCATGAAAATAAATAGCCTGCTCGTGAAATATTTCTCCATATCACACTCTTGACTCATGTAGTAAGTACTATAATTATATAGTATATATAACAGATTATATATGTAAAGATTCTCAAAAAACTTTACTGCTCAATTCCAGATGAAATATTTACTACAATATTCAAATTGTTGCAAAGGGTGTGGTGGATTTCAGGGCTCCTTTACTGTACTAAATCAGACATTGACACTGATAAATACCTAGAGAGATTCATTGTTACGTATCTATATGGAATATAGCTGTAAAGCTTTATTTCACAGTAATCAGTTCAACTACTTAATATATTAACCACAAAGATGAAACCTGATAGGTTGATGATAGCTAGAGTAACATACCTTGGCACTGTACTATCACAAAGATAGGGAGAGAAGCAAAGAGTCGCCACATTGTCCGACAGGTTCAATCACTTTGTCTGAATATAATGCATTTACGTATATATTTTATAGCTACCCGTTATGGGAGATGATCCGTGCCAAAAAGTAACGCCTTTTTTCGGCATAGTGTCGCGTGGCCGACCTTTTTCTTTTAATTATCCGCTCGCGCGAGCGGATAATAAAAGGAAAAAGGGTCGGACACGCGAGACTATGCCATAGTAACCGCTCCAGACAACTGTTTGAATTGAAAAAGTAGCAACAAAATCAAGTCACAATATTTAAAATTTTCCTTGTGATATTCTTAATAGTATTTGTAACGCACAATACTTTCACTCAACTGAACATACCTACGCAAGACTTGCCTTCATGGTTCGTCTAGTGGACAATGAATTTTCAAGTAAATGCTGTTGAGTAGTGCTTATAACTATGAATAAATAGAAATGGAGCTCCCATAAGTTTTTGCGTTTTAAGTTTTAACTGCACCCACCAAACAATAAAGCGGTAAACAATTCAATTTCTAAGGTGATACCGGTAATGGTCGCTAAACCAGAGGATTCTGTTTAGTGAAGTTTGGGACGGGGTCGAATGCCGAGCGTACACAAAAATACGGAGGGTCAAAGTACAAAATGACATAGGTACGTCCAAACATTATAAACAAACATCCCCGATTTTCAATTGTGTCACCCCAGTAAGTGTCTCGCTCGCTACACTCGCTCGCCAATTACCACAGAGTCATCCATAGTGTACAGTATACCCTGCAGTTGTGGTAAATTATACATAGGTGAAACAACGAGAGAGTAAAAGAACATCAGGATGCTTGTAAGAGAGGTGATGAGAAGGTTTCAGCCATTGCTGAAAATGCTTGGCAGTGGTAACAGTTGTAGACAGAGCCAGTAATAATCTCGAGTTGAAGATCAAGGAAGCTTTACACATACATATGACACCTGACAACAACAAGTTTAGAGACATAGGTTTAGAGCTTCCAGGATGCTGGCTGTCCATGCTGCGTGCAAATCTGTCTCCAGGATAAAATAAGCAGTAGGCGTGCCCTCCAGAAATCTTGCAGTTTACTTTGTTAACTAAGATTTCGATCCCAGTTGACTCCTGAAGAGGACTTCGGCAAGAAGTCGAAAACGTCGGGTTAAGTTGTAATTAAAAATATTGGTTGTTAAAAGAGAAAAACTTCCTATTATTATAATTATTTCAGCGGAGAATGACTGAACCACATAATTATATTTAGCTATTTAGTTAGCTAATGTATTCCTATGAACACAAAGAGAAATATCACATTATTGAATGAAGTAATTATTATAGATAGCTAATTAAGCTATAATTGTGGAACTGAGCTGGACTTCAGACCAGCATTTAATCAAGAGTTCAGCATTCATGGTTGGTATTACTGGAAGATGTGTGAATGTTTAACTGTCTATGTAATAAAACTTATTTTTATTAATTAAAAGTAAACATTCTTGAAAAAAAGGATTATAAGCTTTAAGCTATCACAAGAAAACTTTAAGTGCATGTAATAAATTCATTGGCAATTTTAGTAATTTTTTTAAAAATTACTAATGGTTCTGACTTTCTTACAGATGTAACTTGTTATAACTTCATGATTACTTTACAATCACAGTGATAAGCATATATTTTCACTTTAATTTTTGTATATTATGATTATTTATGTACACATTATTTTAGTGTTTATGTTATAGTTATAAACCAAAATTGAGGTTTGTATGCGATTTATAAATCGAAATACAAACCTAATGATTTTGGTTTATAACTATTTTATAGCCAGAACATAAACAACGAGCAAAGTATAGCGTTAGCTATCTTAGTAATTGTATTAAAGTACCCAAACTCTTCATTATTCCATTTTGCTTTGATCTGCCTTCTACCATAATTATGGTTGCTAAGAATTATATCAGACTTTTCCCCGCTAATACATTTTCTTACGGGCATACCAGACTGTATCAGATTTATAGTTCTTAACGACAAGCGGGGTCGCTCGGGTAACGGGCTATTTGTCAATTATGATTAAAATTGGGTATAAAAAGGTTGGAATGTGTGTGTGTCAGTGTGTCAAATTGTAGTTGTAACATCAGTTTCTTTTAATTGAACTAAGAGAACTCCTTTGACCCTGACGTTGGGCGGGAGAGCAACCCACTCCAAAATTCTTCTTCACATCACCATTCTCTGGTGGTAGGCTACCATTTAGGGATGCACAACACTACCTAATATTTTGAATAAAGAACTCGTCTTAGATCATGCTGAAATTCTCTTTAAATAGTCTGGACTTCCAGGGAAAGTTCAATTGCAATGAACAAGGCCTCAGATTATGCACATTATAAAGAATAGCATTGAATTAGTTTATGCAACATCATACAATAAGGGAAGAAATGATGACCATACTACTAATATAGTCACCTAAAATTAGTTATACACTTTGACAAGTAAAAAAAAAACACTTTATAATTGGCGGCGAGCGAAGCGAGCTAGACACTTACAGGGGTAACACAATTGAAAATCGGGGATGTTTGTTTGTTTGTATAATATATATATATATATATTATATATATTACTCCACTCACTTGCCAACAATAAAATCTCCACGGTCAATTCAAGTATTGCTACTGAAAATTAGATTAAGTCTAATTGTCACATTGTTTTTCCTACTAGATGCCTATATATCATGTGTTATAGCAAGGAATACCTGCACCCATAGCAACAGCACAGTCAGCACCCACCAGACAACTTCCCACTAATGAAATTCCAGTTGATGAAGATGCCCCACCCATACCTAAGTACAACCAAGACAGTGGAAATGTATTTGCTGTTGAGAATCCAAGGGTGACAAATTGTTCACCAACAGATAATATGTATGCTGAGGTAGCCAGATCAGCAAAGACATAACTCATACACATGTAGTTTTGTAATTAAGTCTTTCATAGCATGATCATGTGATCTTTAACTCATGCAAAATAAAGTTGTCAGAGCACCATGTGAGTAATATTTTATAGCATATCCTGAATGTTTAACTTCTTTAGACACACACAGCTAGCTTCCATATTGTATTATAATCTCTAATTATAACATTGCTGATTCTCTAATTAGAATTTTTATTGTATTATTCATAACTACAAAATAATATTAACATGCCAAGATTACTCATGCCCACCTCCCTACCCTTTATCCCCACCGTAACCATTACTGGTAGGGTAGAGATTGGTATTGCACTGGAGCCTCCCTTCTAGCCAACACTGGGTACCAGGTCCTGCACCCCACCTGCTAGCACATCCTTGCTAGCCCCTGCCATCACATTCCTAACCAATCCCTGCTAGCTCATTCTCCCTACAAGCACATCCCCAACCCATCCCTGCTAGCACACCCTACTGATCCCTGCTAGCACATCCTTGCTAGCCACTGCTTGCAGCTAATGCATTCCTCCCTACTTGATCCTTCACCTCACCTGCAGTTTGCCCCTTAGACTATTACATTCCTGATTCATTATTTGTTTTGGGGAATAGATGTTTGCAATATCCTCAAATCCACATTAACAGATACCTTGGTAGGACTAGACCTAGCCCTTGCTACACAATGCATGTAGCTAGAAGAGAAGTGCAATGGCCCCTGCGCTATCACACTACAAAGAGTGGAGTTAATGTCAGGTATGCATTCCGTATCTATTCTCTGCAAGTTGCTTGATTATCTACACAATACTGAAGCAAGACTTGTTGCACTATCAATGGTATCAATCAAAGGACATCTTATTTACAGCACAAGACCTTTAGCTACTATGAGTTACAACAACCAAAATTGTTTTAATTAATTTCTGTTACAAAAACAGAATATATGTTACAAGAATTACCGGAAGTTATTAAATGCAATGAAAATCTAAGACATTATAAATTACTGAGAGGGTCTCGATAAAATTGTGCCAGTCATTAAAACTGAAAAGGGGCAGGCTAGGAATTATTTATGCAGTTAAACAGCTATTTATCTAGAGAAAGTGCTTTCATTATTATGAGCCGTGACAATAAATATAATCTGTCGTTAAACAGCTTTGATTATACATACTATCAATATGGAGTCACAAAATAGATGGCATTGACAAGAGTTTATTGTAGCTTTGGTATCTTTGTTTGTCATCCACACTGCTGTTATGACAATGAAACAGCTAGCAACTGCTGTCAATCTGTATCCTCAGATGAGTGCTTGTTTATATGCAAAGCAAAACTTGAGACATGTTAATGTTTTCAATTCAAAAATATATTTGCTGTAGAGAAAGTTAGAAAACAAGCTAATGCCGAACTGTCACTCAAGACACATCTCATGAAATGAATAAGAAATAGTATATAATAGTCAGAATTTAATTACTATTAAATTTGGAAATTGGCACAAATACATTATAGTATTTACTAAAATCATTTTTAGTTAGGTTAATTACAGTCTAACTTGCCCATCGTTGATAACACACGAAAGTAGCAAACAAGTTTTATATGCTGTATGTTTATAGTAGCACAATTCCCACCAGTGCTACGTCAACAAACACGATGTAAAATAATATCTTATTACTACAGCCATATCAACAAGGTCAGGAATCTAAATAAACCAATCATATGTAAACTGAAACTGCAATAGTTGTGGAGTGGAAAGTCTTGGCAACTTTATAAGAGGCTCGAAAATTTCTGTTACTAGCTACATAGTTCCATTTCATCATAATATACACACAATGCAATATTTCATTCTAATTTTGACTTGTTGCTTGTATTTATTCAAAGATTAAAGATGAAATGAGACCACATTGAAAAAGTTATCACATTGATTGTATATAGCCTATGAAAATAATGTGATCCATTACAAAATAACTTCTAACACATAATTCGAGTAGAGTTTCTTTGTAAGGTTAATTCATAGCACTATTTCTATTATAATATTAAGCAGTGTAGACTACCAGATACATAGCTATGTTAGAATAAATCAGAAGCCATAATTAATTGCAGAATACGCAGAGTGAAATTAGACTTACTACTATAATATAAATACTTTATATACTAGGTGGTTTCTAATGTCAAAATTCTAATTATCGTATATGCTTAAAAATAATACTACCACATGATGAGGTAAATATCCTGGCTGATTCTGTTTTCGTTAAACCTGAAGTGCTTGTTTTATAAGTATGAAGTAGTTATTCCAGACAATACTATCAGCCTCACTATCTACTTCATCCTATTAAACACAGGTATTTTGTCAGCTTAAAAGTACTTTACTTAAACTGAATATATTTTTTAAAAACTATAAAAAGAGAAATGAATCACATTGAATACCTTGGACGTACATATCATTAACTAATATCATGATCTTCACTCCGGAAATGTTGAAAAAAATCAAACATGTTTACAACTAGATAAACAATCTCTTGTACATGTTTTTGTCAGTTGAATTCTTTTTACTACTCAGAACTGAAAGTTAGGCCAAATGCTATGAAAACAAAGTTGCTAAAACATCCAGCGCCATGATATTTGTAGCTACACACACTAAAACATAACATCATACACACCCACAAAGTACACATGCACATACTCTGGTTACACTCCGTTATTTTTTTAAACACATCCTTTTCAGATTACAAAATTAGAGGGACTCTACTTATACAAGCCCTGAGCTGAAGGTGGTGGCACTACATAGAGAATCCCTCCCATAGGACCTAAGGGAGGGATTCACTGTCACAATACAAAAACTACACAAGCTATGTTCTAATTGTAATGAACACATTACATGCAGTTACATTATGATAACAGTTAGATTCTTAGGAGATTAAATCATAACTAACAATATTTAACATTATTTTTTAACTTAAGTAGGTAATTGTGAAAATAATCAAGCTTACGCAACACCAACTTAACAACAAGGAGAATAACGATAAGGAATTAAATAGTCAATACATATGGTGCTTTTGAAAGGTAAGGGGCATCATTATTGTGGCATGATCATACAGTCTCCTAGACATTGTCAATACAAGCCATTAGTAACCTTGTTAACCATTCACGATTATATCATCACTAATTAACACTTGTCACGGTTCATTGATTCACACTGACTGTTGTGTATTTATGTCTGTGTAAGTGTAATACTTAACCACTCTTACCTCTGAGCTAAAAACAGTGAACAAGTAAGAACTAAGAGCACTAAGCTACAGTTGTAAAACTACAACAGTATATATTACAATAATAGTTGATCACAATTATGCGAGTAACAAAAATAGTTACATACTTTGTACTATTCATTAATATTAATCAACTCCATAAAATGAATTTTGGTGACATTATCAGCATTATATGCCACATATTTCAAAATGATCCAATCAGTAAGTTTATATTTACCTCAGCAATACTCTTACAGATATGCTGTTGGTGTTTTTTTTAAAAGTCATTGAAAAATAAACTATAATGAGCCTCAAAAGAACATTGATATCTTTATCAAATCTTCAATATTATATTTTTTTATTCAAGTGACACTGTGTTGGACTCACATTAATTTGGCAAATTTGTATGTCGATAGAGTCACTAGTTTTAGTTTAGCCACTGTTTTAGCTGATGATCTAGGTTTAGACAAGAGTAAAGTTTCTCTCGTAAGATGTTGACATGTCTGGTGATCCTGATGTTGCTTAAGTGAATTTCATGAAGGAGAAGGTTTCAGTGGTTCAGCAGTTTCTGAAGGATGGGTAGAGGATACAAACTCCCCCTGGGGTGCTCCAATTGTTCCAGTCCCTAACCGGATGATACTGTGAGGTTGTATGTTGATTATCGAGGTATGAATAAAGTCGCTACTCAGATTCAGTACCACATACCTCATCTAGATGACCTGCTCCATAAGATAAGATTTGGCAAATCCAAAGTGCTGTCAAAGTTGGATCTGATGAAAGGGTACTATCAGGTTCTACTTGATGATTTTCTATTTAAAACTCTCCCATTTGGCTTGAAAAATGCTCTAGCAATATTTCAGAAGTGTTGAAGAATCGTGTTGATTTTTCTGAGGTTTATATTGATGATATAAAAAAATTTTTGGATTCCATGAGTAGCTGAGAAAGGGTAAGATTTTCTGGGCTCTATAGGATATTTAAGAAGTTTTATTCCTAACTTTGCTAACTATTCCTCATTACTAACACCTTCTACCTCTGCCAAGGCACCCTGTAAAGTTCATTGATCCTCGGAGATGGTATCTGTGTTTGGTAAGTGATATAATTCTTTATGTAATCATTGTGTTTTGAATGTACAACACATCAGATTCATTTGTGTCACGTAATGATGCTAGTTGCAAAGGTGTGGGATGTGTTCTAAGTGTCAGTAGAAATAATGCAGAAGTTCTGGTTGTCATCTTCAGAGCAGTTGCATGATGCGGCAATTTGATATTCTGCCACTGAGTATGAGGATTTAGCAATTGTTATGAGGCATTTCTTCCGTATCTTTACTGTAGACCTTTTCAAGTTATGAAAGATCACCATTTTCTCAATTCTCTTATGATATCCTGGGTGTTGAACTGCCATCTGCAAGAATTTGAGCTCAAAGTGATGAATATGACTTCAACATCATATATCACACTAGTGTTGACAATGTTATTGCTGATGGGTTTAGCTGCTATTTGGGGTGACAATGTTGTTCCCTCTGCTGTGGCCATTCCTGATTCAGACTGGAGTCACAACAGAGCAGAGGGGGATGTGGGAAAGCCCACCCATAAGAAAATTCAGTGAAGGCAGTGAATGCCTACTCAGAGAACAAAGTGACAAATAACCTATGATGGTCATGTCATAGTATTTTTTTTTGGTTAGTGTCATGTGAGTCATGTGTTACTGGGTCATATATACTGTGGCCTGCCATGCTCAGCTCAGAGATGAGTTAGTCCAGTTCATAGCAAGTGTTGTGTTGTTTCTATCTTACACTGTAAAAACCGGGGTGTTTAGTTACACCCTAAGTGGGGTGTACTGGAACACTTTTGTGCATTGGGGTGTAGTGTTACACTCATAGGGTGTGCTTGTGGGTGTGGCCACAAGAGAGAAGAAGAAGAGAGAAGAATAAAGAGGAAGAAGACCAAGGAGAACATTGTCATTGTGTGTGTATATCTTTGAACAGCGTGTGCATATAGTTGAGTGTGTGTAATTTCGTGTGTTAGTTTGTGCCCCGGACTTCCGGTGGATCGACCTTCATTTTATATGTGCGCATGAGTGACAACGGACTCATATAGCCGGTCACGCATGCGTCTCATTAGTTCACTAAAATATCAAGATAGAATTAAAACTCTACTTGGACTCTGTGGATTCTGGTGGCAGCGTCGTCGGGAGCGGCTGGCTAGTCCATGAATAAGTTGAGTCAGGGCTTCCGACAACCACGTAACCTACAACTGGCGGCAGCGGTGGTGCCTGGACTGGATTAAGACCCTTTCCTACTTCGCCTGCTCGCGCCATTGATTGGTCCCTTCGTCGGCTTCGTGTCTACAGTCGTCACTACTGATTTAACCCTCAGTTCGGACTTCGTTCGTATTGTTTGCATACTGACTAGGCTACAAACTGTTTTTCGTTTCTATTTAGTGCTCCGTGCACGTGGTCTTTGTCTTCGGATTTTTTTTTTTTTTTTTTTTACGAGTCATTATTTTTTTTTTTGTAATTATCACCCGTTCACTTGTTAATGTTATTAGTTGTAATTGTTTGTGCCCGGTTTTGTTTTTGTGCTCGTGTTGTTGTTGTCTGCAGGATTCTCTGACGTCTGGATTTTCCCCGGATGAGCCGGAGAGAGCAGCCGTCGCGAGCGTGTAAGGGAGTCAGGAGTGGAAAGAATTCTGATTCAGCCATCGGTGGTGATACTGGTAGTGAGTATAGTCAGGGTGGAGCTGGTACTCATCTGCGTAGTAGTGCTGTTAGTCCTGAGAGTCTGTTAGCTCCAGGTAGTAGTGTATATTTGAGTAGCTGTAGTAGTAGTGCCTTAGGTAGTTCGGAGGAAACTGTCTTAGGCATGTTGAACGAAGAGGAGATTGCCCATGAGTTAGATGGGTTGGATCACAGTGAAGATTTACCCCCTGGTAGTGGGGTTAGTGGTGAATTTGGGCCCCAGAGTTTTAATACATTCATGACCCAATTCTCTAGATTGGTTGACAGTATGGCCACCCTCACTGGTGCGTCAGCGGGAGGTCAAGAGAGTGCCGATAGAAACAGGCAGATTAATAATCTGCCTCCTCACAAGGATGGAGCAGATATCGCGAAGTATTTACGCAAGCTCGAAGCTGACTTGCGAGACATTGGTGTGCCTTCTTCGCGCTTCAAATCTATACTATACCAAAAGCTTCAGTCGAAGTCTGCTTCTGCTATAGTAGCTTCGATCGATAGAGATACCTGCACTTACTCTGAGTTAAAGGAAATACTCATAGACGCTTTAGGCTCGAGCAGAACTAGTCTGGGAATCAAGCTCATCTCGGATTTCCAGAACGCAACGAAATCTATGTCTTCTCTAGAAACTTTTGTCTATCTGAAGGGCTTAACGGATTCTATTAGTATGGTGACAGATAGCAAGGAAGATGTGTTGCTATTTATCGCCTGTGCGGTCTTTCGCGCCTCCAGGCCTTTGCACCAGCGTGGGGTCATGGACAGCAGGGAAGTGACCAGTTTCAAAGACTTGAATAAACTAGCGCTTACCCTCCAGACATCTGACTCTGACAGGTCTAGTGCCGGGAGAGGTCAGGGCAGGAGTGGCTATGGCAGTAATGTAGAATGCTTTAAGTGCCATAAGTTGGGCCATCGTGCTTTCGAATGTAAATGGAATGGTAGTGGTAGTGCGAAAGGTCAAGGTGTAGTGTGTTACACTTGCAGGGAGCCAGGTCACAAATCGCCTGACTGCCCTAACAAGTTGAAAGGTGAGAGTGCAGAGAACAAATATGAGCCGGGAAAGAAGCTGAACCTTAAAAAGATTGGGAGGACTTATAATACGAATTGGGTAGCTGTGCGAGAGAAATCTCCGCATGTTGAAGGGTTCGTGAACGGTACCAAGTGCCAGATTGTGCCTGACACTGGTGCCGAGATCACAATTGTACCTGGTTGCTTTGTTTATGAGCACCAGTTTAGGGACGAGAAAGTCCGAGTGAGAGGATGGAAAGGTGTGCCTGAGTGGTTGCACACAGCTGTAGTCGATTTTGAATTCCAGGGTAAGAAATTTCAGTCAGTGGTGGCTGTTGCCCAGGAAGACATGCTATGTGGGAGAGTTTTGTACTCTGTGCCCATGGATGATTCCATGGCAGCCAAACTCCTTCTGGACGCTGCTTCAGAGTCTGTCTCATTAGACTCTGGGGCAGGGCAATTACGTGATACCCGTAACGTCCAGACATCCACATCAGTGGATGCCGGCTGTGTTGAAGGCTCTGTTGGGGCCCTAGTAGCCCCACTGAGTCCTGAAAGCAACCCGGAGGAGGTCAAGGTGAATGTTGTCACCAGGTCTGCCAGCAAGAAAGCCAAAGTGGCTAAGATTGCATCTGAGAGAATGGGTGTTTGTGAGGCTAATCCCAGTTCTTTTAGGGATGAGTTTGAGAGGTTGTCTCTTATTAATGTTACTTGTGATGATGTTGGGTCTGTCGATAGATCTGCTTATGTATCTGGGCTTAGGGATGTGTCTCCCGACAGTCAAGGTGTTGATGGTTTTGTTGGTGCTGATGGTTTTGTTGGTGCTGATAGTTCTGTTGGTAATGTTGATGGTTCTGTTGGTAATGTTGATGGTTCTGTTGGTAATGTTGATGGTTCTGTTGGTAATGTTGATGGTTCTGTTGGTAATGTTGATGGTTCTGTTGGTAATGTTGATGGTTCTCTTGGTAATGTTGTTTCTGATGGCAACGATGTTTCTGTAAGTAATGACGTGTTTGTAGATAGGGACGTGTCTAGTCCTAGTCCTGTTGTAGAGTCTGTCGTAGATGGGGACGTGTCTAGTTCAATTGTGTCTGTTGATGCTAGTAATTTTGAGGGCGTGATAGTGGATTTGCAAAGTGTGCATGAGTGTGATGATCTTGATAATGTTGCTTCGGATGTGTGTGGTAGTCTTGATGTTCCGATCTTGAAGGAAGTGGCGGGAAGAGACGTGCTGAAGAAAGAGATGTTAGTCGACGAGTCTTTGAAGGCTTGCAGGGACTTGGCAGACAGGAAGCTAAATGGTTATAGTTGGAGGGATGGTGTTCTCATTCACTCGATTGTTGATATTGACAATAGCGTGGTCGATAGGATTGTCTTGCCAGTTGGTAGGAGGTGTCATGCAATGTCTTTGGCGCATGACAAGTCAGCACACGTAGGTGTCAGAGGTATGCGGAGATTGCTTGGTTAAAGGTTTACGTGGCCAGGCCTCCATGCTGACATTACCTCCTTTATCCGATCGTGTGATAAGTGTCTCAGGTATAACAGTGCTGGTAACAAGAAAGCCAAGATGGTTGAGAGGGGTATAGTCACTGTGCCCTTTGAGACTGTCGCGGTGGACTTGGTGGGTCCTTTGCCCAAAGGTAGGCGAGGAGTCAAGTACTTATTCACATACATTTGCCTTGCCAGCAGGTGGCCAGAAGCACAACCTATGAGGACGGCTGCGGCCAAGGAGGCTGCTCAGTGTTTCCTAGACATCATTGCACGCACAGGTATTCCCCTCAAGGTGCTGTCCGATAGAGGCAGTATCTTCCTCAGCAAATTGATGCGAGGGTTGTGTGATACTTTGGGGATAGATAGTGTGGCGACTTCCCCCTACAGGCCCCAGTCAAACGGGGTAGTTGAACGTTTTCATGGCTCACTGAAGCCCATGTTGGCTAAAGCTGTGGACGGTGGTGTGGATTGGGCAGATTTCTTGCCCCTAGCCCTATTTGCCATGAGGCAGGTTCCGAATCGAGCGACAGGTTTTTCTCCTCATCAGCTTGTCTTTGGCAGAGACGTGGTTGGTCCCCTTGATGTGTTGTACGAGGGGTGGGTAAATAGAACGTTTGACGATATGGATGTAGAAGAGTGGCTCTTGTCGTTGAATGACAAACTTTCTCTCATTCACGACGTGGCAGTGGCAGAAGAAGCCAAGTGTGTTGACAAACGTGTTGTGAGCTTCAATAAGGGAAAAAGTGACAGATGTTTGGAGGTGGGGTCTCAGGTCCTAATGAGAATCCCAGGAATTCATGCTGCTTTGCAGGCAGCGTGGGAGGGCCCTTATACAGTAGTTGACAGGGTGTCCCGAGTGACTTACAGGGTCTCCAAGGGTGATGGTCATCCTGTTAAGTTAGCACACATTAACAACCTGAAGGTGTACCAGGATCGTGGGTTGTCTGTAAATGCTGTTACTCTAGTGGCAGAGGAACAGGGTATTGGTGATGACTTGTTAGCCAGCAAAGCTGTCCTCAGCAAGGACAGATGTCCTGGTTATAATGAAGCTAAGTTGAAATATGTGCTGTCTGAGTTGGAAACGTACTTCAGTGTTAAACCTGGTTTGTGTAAGGCTGGTGTTTGTGCGATTGTATTAAATGATGGTGCTAGTGTTGTAAACTTACCTCCAAGACAGATACCTGGAGGCATAAGAGATGCAGTGAGAGCTGAGTTGGACAAGTTGTTAGATAATGGTGTTATAGTAGAGTCTAGGGCTGAGTGGGCAAGTCCTCTTGTTCCGGTGAGGAAGAAGGATGGTAGTATCCGCCTATGCGTAGATTATAGAGAGTTGAATGCCCGCACACCCCTCAGACGATTTTGGCTCCCATCTCTGACTGAGATTTTAGAGAAGGTGGGTCCGAGTCTTTGTCTCTCAACTCTGGACCTCACGTCTGGTTTTCACCAGATAGAAATGTCAGAGAGTAGTAGCGAGTTAACTACCTTCGTCTGCCCGTTGGGCAAGTACAGGTACAACCGGATGCCTTTCGGTCTTAAGAATGCTCCCGCCACATTTCAGGCGGTTGTTGCAGAGGTGTTGACCCCGGTTAAGGAGGTGTGTAAAAATTATATAGATGATGTTGTGGTGTATAGCTCGTGTTGGGAGGACCATTTGGTGGATTTGGATAATGTTGTTAGGTGTTTGGGTGATGCTGGGTTTACGTTGAAGGCCAAGAAGTGTGTGTTTGGGCGGAAATACTTGGAGTATTTGGGACATAGAGTGGGAGGAGGTGTTTTGGCAGTGCCCGAAGTGAGAATCAAGGCTATGGCAGAGTTCGAGCTTCCCAGAACGAAGAAGCAACTACGTTCTTTCCTGGGCAGCATGTCTTATTATAGACAGTTCATTGATGGATATGCCAGACTCTCGAGCATGCTCTCACTGGCTGTGGCTCTCAAGGCTCCTCAGGGGGTGGTCTGGACGGAGGGGATGACAGCAGCTTTCCGTGAGTTGAAATTGTCATTGTGCAATCATGTTGTTCTAACCATCCCAGGTCCTGAGGACGAATTCGTGTTATATACTGACGCTTCGGGAGACGGCATTGGTGGCTGTCTCCATGTGAATAGAAGTGACGGTGAGAAGCCCGTCGCTTTCTACAGCCGGCAGCTGAGACCGGCGGAAAGAAACTACAGTGTTACGGAGTTGGAGTCCCTACACAGTAAAAAATCGTATGCTATTTTAACACAATATGTTAAATTAACATACTGTAAATATGACATAACCATGTGAAAATGACATTGTTCTGTAAATATTACACTTTGATTACTAAATAATACATCATAATCATTATAACTACATTTAGTTACTCAAAATAACACTTCTCTTTCAGTGTAACTATACATATGTTAAAGTAGCAATTCATATTCTATTTACCAAGAAAACATTTCAGTGCTCAAGTATTTAGTGCAATTCAATCAATTTCACATGTGAATATAGAAAGTATAATGAATGTTTTTGTTTCGATTAAGAACAATTATTATGTACATGTGATTTCATGACGATATAGGTGTTAGAGTCTCCTCGATTTGAATGAGGATAATATACAGATTTGGAATGTAATTGTGATAGAAGAACAACTTTATTATGCATGGTACGACATATTTGATATGCTGACAAATGACTATTTATACCAACAGTGTCATAAATATCTAATTGTAATAAAGAAATGGTTCTTGCAATTACTATGATGTCCACTATTTTTCCAAAAATTGGCAGATCATCCTCATGAAATCCTTTAACAACAAATTCGTGTCGATAAAATCGTTCCCCGTAAATATTTATCCAATTTGGCCTAAATATAATACATCATTGCATAATTGCATAATAGCATCATAATCATGATAGTATTTAAAAGTATTTACCGTGTCAAAGTGGTGTCAAGGTCTGTGTTTGGCAACAGCTCAATGATAGCATCACTCATAGAATCAGCCCTCAATATTGTCGTGGCATCTGATTTACCTGGATAGGCATGAGTGTATGAATATTATAATATGTGTATGTAATAGCATAGGTAGGAGTAAAATTCAGGAGGCTATTATTGAACGGTATATGGTATTAACTTAATTAGTGCAATTAATCTCTATTTGTGCCAAATAGTCTCCCACTCCCTCCTCACCCCATTATCTAACCTCCAACCAAACAAAAAAAAACATCGGAAAATGCTTCTTCCCCTGACACCTCTTCCTCCTATCCCTCCAGAAATTTGAAAGCATTTTTATTTGGTGTGTGGTAAGTCTAGCCACACACCCTTAAAAAAAATACTCTTTATACATATTTATATCATAGTTGTTGCGGTAACAGCCATGGATTAAAAATTGTATTCCCCTGTAAGTTTCCCGCAGGCATTGCATATTTCCCTGCGATTTGCAACTTTTAATGGTGTAATTTTGATGTACCAGATAGAATTTATTGAGCAAACTTTTTTCGCTGCAGTTAAAAAAATTGTCGGGAACATCAGTCTCTTTGATACTTTGATGGCTCTTCTCCAGTCATCAAATTTTTTTTAAGTGGAGCAGCAGCTAAGGAAGATGGAACACGGCAGTGCACTAGGAGGAGTTATGACGCAGTGGGAATTAAACTAGCATTTGTAGGTGGCTGTATCCCAGTATAAATTACATTATTTCCTCAAATAAAAACTCGCTTGTCATTGAGTTTTGAAACTATGATATAAAATAGTTAACCCATGACAACTTCGGGATTATCGTTCGATAACTGTTCCTCACACTCGGGCTTCGCCCTCGAGATTGGACCAGTTATCAACAATAATTCCTCTATGCCATGGGTTAACTATTACTTAACACCTTTAAATTATACTTACTACCATACATCTTCCCTAAGAAACATTAGTATTGATCTTGGGTAATGAGTTTTTACTCCCCTATTATTTTTTTATTTAGAGCATATGAATGAGACAGCATCCTCTTCCATATTATTGACCGGACTCCATGAGGAAGCCTGCAACAATCAACTGACTGTGACTGTTTGTCTCTCTTGAAGTGTTAATTAATTTATCATCATTGCTACAGCCATAATCTGTGCTGATAAACTTCGATGGGCTCTACCAATCAACGAATAACATTGTTTCCAAGTTGCTGTGGTGCAAAATATACTGTGGTCTATAGGCCACGAATAATTTATGAACTGCTTGTGGGATTTATTGTGGTACCAAGGAAAATCTATTAGACAATAATGAAATTTTGGGGGAAATGTAAGTAGCCATAGTACCCCCTTATATTAGCACATGCTTAGTCAACCTGCTCTTAATTCAATGCACACCTTTAAGAATGTCTGCTTTAAAACACATTAATAATTGACTTACATGGCCCGCATTCCAAGTCATCATAAAGGAAAAATTTTCCTTGCAAATGAGCACACAACAACCTCTGATGCCTCTTTGCAACTGATAGAGGTAAATTAACAAAGTTGCCCAATTGTGCAATTCGTTTGAAATAGGAGTTTTTCGCTTCCATTCGCATGCACCATGTTGTCACCATAGGTCCAACCCTGTTAAATATAAAATACATGAACATGTTTATAGTTATCATTCACAGACATCTATACTTTATTAATTGTCTTGGAAAGTGCACCATATAGTGCATCTTGGGTGTGAATGATATGTCCGGATAGCATGACTTGAAAAGTTGATGGTGATCTTCAATTAATGCTCTCAAATAATCACTTGTGGCTGATGAGGTGATCTTTGCGGTACAATTTTTTGTAATTTCTAGCAAGAGTAAATAGCATTCCCATTTAGAATTAGTTTCTGGTACTTTGTCTCCAATCATCAGTGGCAATAAGGTAGCAAAATTCCACATCTGTGATGCTGTAAATTAAACCACCAATCATAGAGCAGTTATTTTATACACTTTGAAAGTTTGTGCACTTAGCTAGAGGTAATATACGAGTTTAATACAGTTAACAAACAAAATTGCATGGGATTTACTCAATTCTTTAATTTTAAATATTCATACGTTATCTTGTCCTGATTTTAACAATTTCATCAATTCTATTAGGGAACAATAGTTGATAAAGTACTCATAAAATTTCGGCAGGTGACAGTAGTCGCTCGTAAATGGCAGTGCGGTGATTGACCAAGTACCTGTATAGCTCCCCTATTTATCAGCTAGTTAGCTAAGGTCATTCATTGTATTTAACACTCACAGGACAAGTGAAGAGAGCCTGATCCAGACTGAAATGATAGTCTCTGGAATTGTTTTGGGGGCTTATTTCTTGCTTCCGCTCTACCATAATTGATCTAGAGTGAAGTATCCATCTTCCATCAAACTTCGTATGACCAATTTTGTTTCCAAAGGAATTACACCTTCTAGCAGAACGTGCATTACATCCTGTGGAATTTGTGAATTTGCGACATGAAAATAATTCATTTCATTCAGTGGACATGTGGAATTCACGCCATATGTTGTTGAATCTTCCGCACTAAGAGGACCCGACAACAGAGAGCAGTGAAGGTTATGACTGACACGATCACGTAGCACAAAATCTTCTTCTAGGAACTACATCAGAAATCAGAAGTAATTACCCTATTACATATTAATGCCTATTCCAGATATATAATCTCTATCTACGGTTATGGATTTCACAGGAGGGGGGGGGGGGCTTAAAGTAGTCAAAATATACATAATACTTATAGCGCGAGTCTGAGTACAATATGGGAAATATTTTATGAGCACGCAAAATATTTTCACGAGCCGAAGGCGAGTGAAAATATGGCGTGAGAGTAAAATATCATTTCCATATTGTACGACGAGTGTGATAAGTGATTTATTACTGCTTTGATACTTTCTCTCAACCAGTTAGAATACAATTTTCATTGATTTTACTCGCTACGCGCGCTACAAGGAGCGTTCAATAACAAGCGTACAATATGGGAGAATACAGAACGCTCGCATGATGCGGAAATATTCAAGAAAAAATATCAAAGCTGCAATAAAATTATTTATGGGAGTGGGGGTGAAACATTTGCCCTTAAAATCCCCAGTCTAATATACCAATGAATTTTAAATAGGCGAAACAATCCACCCAAATTTCTTACCTGCTACTTGTACTATTATAAATAGCTTTAGAACGTAGCTAGTCACATGCGAGCAATCTGATTGGTCCGTTACGAGAATCTATACAAGTAGAATCATGCTCTGCGGTATTTAGATATCGTGTAAATCGGACGCTTGTTGCTACGCTCTTACAGACATTTTCTTTAGTTTTTAGCCGTTGCTACGTTCTAAAAGAGTTGGATTCGGATATTGTGAATCGTCATCGTTTAGAAATCCTCGGCCTCGAGTAGCATCCTCGCTACGGTCGGGACGCTACAGTTCATTAGTTATCCGAAAAAAGTTAGGACCGAGGGGTGTTCAGACCGAAATGTTCGGATAACTGAACACCATAAGAAATGTATTGTATAGTACTAAAGGACACAAAAAATCTAACAACTTGTTCATGTTTGCACGTGCTACTATTGGATTTTGTGTGTTCGGTTAATTGAAGTATTCGGATAATTGAAGTTTGAAAAATCGAAGTTCTAATGTTACATACTAGTTTAATGAAGAATTAATGAATATATGCACTAAAAAAATTGATACCTTTGTCTGAATCTGTTCTCTCGTTGCCATGCAATCCCGACATATTCTCAATGAAAAGCCGACACCAACTTTAAAACCACCCAACTGATGAGCAGCCAGAGTGTCAGCAAGGCATAACAAAACAGTTCCATAAAACAGGTGAGATATTCCACCACATTCCACTGAAATTCCATCCTATTAGGAAAAATGACAAAAATTACTGGTAACAAGTGTTTATATGATAATTGGTAAGTGAGTGAAGCGAGTGAGACACTCTCGAGTCTTAGATGAAGGAAAAATTTGGAGTCTAAAGGAAAATCGGGCACAACGCGGCCCTCTCAAAAAAAATTTATTGCAAAGAACTTAATCAATCTTTTTCCGGCAATTATGCGCGCCACATTGTGGGGTGTGCTCAAAGCATACAGTGTGGCGAGCGAGCTAGCCCAGCTATTCAAAAACTGGTTGCTAAATTGTCAAAAAATTATGTTATGGCTAAAGGAAGTTTTAACGAAACTCCGCCCATTGACGTAAAGAGAAGCGACGTATCAAAGCCATATATATATGTGACCATCTACGAGAAAACTGGGCACTAGTAAATATGAATGTGACATAGTTATTAACAGTGAATTTGTTATAAATTCCAATTGTACATTTTTTCAACTTACTGCACTCAATGTGTTAACATCCTTAATGAAAGGAGCGAGAACTTTTTCAAAGCCATACTTTACCAAAATTGGATTCTCAACACACGCCACAAGCTGAATTGCTCGTTGAGTAGATCGAAGAGCTGGTTGAATGTTACCCAAAACATAGTAAAACATTCCTGTAATTAACATTGGGCATTAATATTTATGAAAGGAGTGTAATTCATAAGCTTACCAAGTTTATGAACACCAGCATGTGCTCCAAGCGGATTACATACCTCTATCTCATCAAAATACAAAATGATTTGAAGAGAATGCTTGGATTTATCTTGGAATAGTTCATGCTCTTTGAACAATTTTGCATCACAATAATCAGCAATGAATTCATCACTTCTACTATGATCTTGTAGAATCTACAATGAATATATAAAAATGATGTTTGCATAATTCAATTACACCTGGTGTATAAAATTTATACAATATATAAATATAATAGACTATAATATTAAATATATTCTGAATTTTTTTGCTTATTCAGCAATAAAATCAGAATTTTTGCTGCCCTCACCGGCACAAGCGCCGTAGGCACTCCTCGCACATGCTCACAGCACTGGACTTCACCAGATTTTGAAATATTGATTATCCACTAGATTGTGATATTTTTTTATATATTCCTGTGTTGTAGTACTGCTCCGTTTAAAAAAAAGGCGGATTCGCAAGCACCGGGATTTTTTTCTTATGTTATTTTTTCAAGAAATGGCTACCCGAGCAATCGAGGTTCAGGCGGTGGTCTGCCTAAATATTTTTGAACTTGAATACTTATGAAGCTCAAGTATAGAGAGTAGAGAAGCTATACGAGCCGTGAAATAATTGAATTACCGTTGAGTTACTGATATCAACTGTGGTAATTGGCAGCCTGATTCCAATACATAAGTATAGCATAGCTACTTGATCCTAAAGAAGTCCTAGCGATGTTGTCTGGAGCTATTTTAGGCATTTTCTGATAGCACAACACCTCAGTTTACTTTAGAATTGTATGTATTATTGTGAATCTTTACTGGAAAAACGAAAACAGGCTAAGTGTACCAGGGTTAATGCCAAAGGAGTACAAAAAAATTGGAATAAGATCGTTGTTGTTGCCATTCATGTATAAACATGCATGTTACATGCTTGTGAAACGTCCCAAATCCTTTAATGTTACATGAAACATGCATATTACATGAGTGTAGAAACTGATTGCAACATTCATTTAACATGCACTCTACCATGCGCATGTTATTGTCTGTTAGATGCATGTAACATGCATATGTTACATGCACACTTTTTCGTATAGGGTAAGCACTCTTTAGAGTATTTGAGACACCAGCTCACTCTCTCTGCAATGTCTGAGAGTTGTTTTAATTCACCAAAATCTAATTGTCACCCAGAGGATAGCTTACCCTATCACAATAACAAGCAGCCCACTGTTATTCATGACAACAGGAGGCCCAGACTTGTGGACCTTGCACAGGCTACCTCACAATAACAAATCAAAATTGAATATTTGATGTCCATGGAGTTCGGAATCAGCATGCTCTCTCAAAGACTCACATATCATAATAAAACCTGCAAGTTTGACACTTCTTGTGCTGTCTGCAAGTAGACATTTTGCCAGTGAAACTATGATTACTTGCTTATAGATTGGCAGAAATGTAGGATCTGCCTTATATTTATACCTTGAGTTCGCAAAGATAGATACAAGATGTCATTCGCCAATCAGTGTGTGAGGAGAGCTTCATTAATGTCCATCTGGCAACCACCAAAGCTTGCATCGTTGCAATCAACCAAAATATTTGTATGTTTGTTTTATATGAGGCTTAATTTCTATTATTCCAAGTTGTTTTGTTGCTGTTGTTATTATTGTAATGGTGCCATTTTGTTTGACTTACATGTATGAACGCAAATTTAACAAGTACAAATACATAAACACTCTCCGTTCAATTGACCTGCCATATGATTATCTTGTGGACCAATAGCACATCAATGTAACCTGAATACTTCTAACCTCATCAAGAATTTCCTGTTTGGTCAGCAATGATTTTAAGCCATTCAAGAGTGGGACATATTGAAATGTATGGGTCTTTTCCTGTAATCTCCGCTTGTTTCCAGATTGAATCGGAATAAATTCAGTTCCCAAGATAACTGAGATGGGATCCTATAACATATTATATAATAATTTGATAACTTATCGTGTATAGTAATTATAAGCTAGCAAGCAAAGTTAAATATACAAAAAATTCATAGCTATTCGTAATTTACCACAAGGTTGAAGTGATTTATATAAAATTTTGTTTGTAAATATTCAGTTTCCAATCCTTCAAATGGATCAACATTAAAACAATCTTGAATATTGGTTTCATCAATACTTAAGTTTTGACAGACTGATTCTTTGACATCATCCAATAGGTATTTCAACAACTGTTTGATTTGGAAAATTGAAAAATTAATCGCTGTTTGAGTGAGTCTGTGTCTTTCCTTTAAAGTAAGAAGTAAGAGTGCAGTACTCCTCTTTGCCATACCATTAGTTAGTGCAGGTGAAAAGAGTCCTTCTTCTGCAGTATCTTCATCATTTGTTTCCTGCACACTTGATAAAGAATTATCTTCAGCACCAAGATCAAACATTTCATCGCTTTCCAATTGGGTAATGTGGCTTGAATGTTGCCTCCACAAATGAGAAGACATCCCAGAAAAAGTACGAAATGTTTGCAGGCAACCTGAAATTCCACAGGAAAATCTAAAGTTAGGCAGAGAAGAGTGGCATTCAAACGTGTGTCTCATGTGATTTTTCCACGCCATGCATCGAAAAGAACAGTAATTGCATTGAAATATATCCATTTTGAACCCTCAGATCTTCAACGCTACAGCTAGACCGGTTGCAGCTCACTCTCCACATTCGAGGCCCACCCCCATTAGCCCCACCCTCGCATTATCACGTGCGAAGTGATTGCAGCCACGTGTCAACGGTGTAAATAGGGCATCCAGTGGCTTTTTTAACTGTGAAGTGCTGTGAAATCTTCGACTTCGGCGAGTGTGGAGTGCTGAGAGTGAAGTGGATATGGAAGACCTAGATGTTGATGAAGTGGCTGAGTGGATACTTGAGGAAGGATTTCCTGCTACTGTAGCGGGTGCATTTTCTGGTATGATCGTTTATATTAAATTTATACAACGAGGATAACTCCAGGTTGCTGTTGTTGTAGACGAGCAAATGGATGGCACTGCTATTGTCCAAGCTTTTGGTAGCTGTCCTGGCCCAGACTGTATAAAAGAGGTGGTTCCTAAACCCTTTGGTATGAGGCTAAAAGTTTATACAGCCATAAAAACTCGCTTGGAGAAAGAGAATAAAGAAAAGGTAAATTATTATTAATGTTTATTGTTATTATTATTGTTATTTTATAATTATCGCAGAAATAGATATCATTTTTTTCTTTTTTCCTTTTTTTGTAGTTGTATTCAGCTGAATCACCTGCTTCAGATGGGCGTTTCAAAGGAAAATCGGATCAGACACAAGTAAGTTAATTGTAGTTATGTTGTATTTAATACAAAATGGGGAAAAGAGGTGTTTAAAACTACTGCCTCTGTTTTTTTAGTGTGTATATATGTGACTGTCTATGGGAAAACCGGGCACAACGCGACACGCATACATCGATTTAATTCTTAACAATTTATTTTAAAAAGCCTGCGGAATGAAACGGTTAGGTAGCATATATCGGCGATGGTTCTAGCTATCGCTCTAAATCATGGAGAGATCAATCTCTAGCTGACGAAGAACGTGTAAGCATAATAACAATTTTTTTTAGGGAGGCGGGTTGTGTCAGATTTTCCCGTGGTCACACATATGTATAAGTAATAGTATGAATAGGAGTGAACTTTGGGATAAATTTCACTAGTGTTAAGTTGAATGGCAATTAGCACAAAAATTTCACAACTAACCCTGCTATTAAATATTAATAACATAGCTTCTTCACGAAAGTGGTGTTTGTTGTGAAGGAAAAGGTTGAATGATAATACGTTTACTCATTAACAGAGATTTGTGATATTTCACGTCGTTAGGATATATTTCACGTCATTAGGTGATATTGCACGTCGTTAGGTGATATTGCACGTCGTTAGGTGATATTGCACGTCGTTAGGTGATAGTATTAATCGCTGGTAATGGTGAGATAACAACCGTTAGATAATAACGGGTCACGAACCTAAAAATAACATTGTGAAGATATCTAGTATAGAATAAATAATACTTATAGCATGAGTCATACAATATGGGAAAATATTTTAAGAGCACGCAAAATATTTTCACGAGCCAAAGGCGAGTGAAAATGTGGCGTGAGAGTAAAATATCATTCCCATAATGTACGACGAGTGTGATAAGTGATTTATTGCTACCATGATATTTTTCTCAACCGGTTACAATACAATTTTCATTGATTTACTCGCTACGTGCATGCTACTTGGAGCGTTCAATAACAAGCATACAATATGGGAGAATACAGAACGCTCGCGTGATGCAGAAATATTCAAGCAAAAATATCAAGGCTGCAATAAATATATATATATATCAAATTAATGAATACAAAAAATTAATAAACAAAATGAATCAAAATTGTCTTCACACTCATAGATTCAAGATTCTTCTTCGGACTGTACGGATATGCAGTCTTTAACAAGCAGTCAAGTAAGAAGTCTTCTACTAATTTATACAACGTAATTATTAGTAAACAACTGTTTTGTAGGGGTGCTCACCAGTGACCGTAAGAAGACAGAAGTGTTCTGTGAGTTTATTACAATACTGTATAATACTTCATTTGTGACATGAATTAAAAGTTAATGTTGCATATGGAGTTGAGTGTCCTTATATATGTGACTGGTAGTTAATATGTAGCATTCAGTTTTAATCCCTCCCCCTCCACCTCCCACCCACCCCAATCCCAACAATTAGCCGGAAAATCCTAGATAAATTCCTGGGTGTCATTTTGTCCACTTACTATACTCCATGTTATGGTGTGTGTATGTGTTGATTGGTGGGCACAAGTAGGATACACGTGTAATGTGTATGTGCATGTGTGTATATGTACATGTGTTTATATGTACATGCGTTTATATGTTTATGTACATGTGTTTATATGTACGTCTGTGTATATGTACATGTGAGTCTATGTGCATGTGAGTGTATGTGCATGTGTATATATGTATATGTGAGTGTATGTGCATGTGAGTGTATGTATATGTGAGTGTATGTGCATGTGAGTGTATGTGCATGTGTGTATATGTACATGTGTTTATACGTACATGTGTGTAATGTACATGTGTGTATATGTACATGTGTGTATATGTACATGTGTGTATATGTGCATGTGTGTATATGTGCATGTGAGTGTATGTGCATGTGTGTGTATGTACATTCTAGTGTATGTGCATGTGTATATATGTACATGTGAATGTATGTGCGTATATGTACGTATATGTACATGTGTTTATACGTACATGTGTGTAATGTACATGTGTGTATATGTACATGTGTGTATATGTGCATGTGTGTATATGTACATGTGTGTATATGTGTGTGTATATGTGCATGTGTGTATATGTGCATGTGTGTATATGTGCATGTGAGTGTATGTGCATGTGTGTGTATGTACAAGTGTTTATATGTATATGTGAGTGTATGTGCATGTGAGTGTATCGGCATGTGTGTGCACTTGTAATGTGTGTAGACTATGTTTGTAGAGATGAAAATTATATAGAATTTAAGATCAGCTAAATCTTAAAGATTATGACCTTTAATTCGTCAATTTCATTCCCTTGAAATGAAATACAGATTGGCAGTGCATGTGCTAGTTACTAACTTGGGGCTAAGTCACATTATCTCAATGAGACTTCAAACCAAGTGGTTGAGCCCCTTCTCCCCAATTTACATTTCGTCTGTCATGGTTTTCCAAAGCCAAAGTTAAGATCTGTCGTTCTGGTTTGTTTCTTGATTATTTTCAAACTGTGGGCCAAAAGTACTTGCAAATTTTGGTAGTATGTATTTCTGAATTGCACCCATTACACGACAATATCTGATATTAGATAATTTATTTCTACGTTGGATAAGTACAGTTTTGTTTCTTTTTCTTTCTTTTTTTATTTATTTCTTTAATTCCGCTCACCAACTCCTTTAATACAGCAATAATATTACAAAAGTAAAATTCTAATTAAGCCCAAATTGTACACTGTTTCAGGAACTGTAGAGCAAAGAGAGACTTTTATCAAATTTGTTTTTCTTGATACAATCAATGGTCAGTAGTGTAAAAGAGTGCATCTGTGTGGTGCAATATTAGGTTCTATAAATATACTTAGAGTAGGGGATCTTTTTCTATGCATACCACATCTCACACATACATGTGAACCCTCAGTGAGTTATGCACTAGATAAAACTATCACATCGACTGCTGAGTATAGCTGGCTATCATTTGTGTGCAGCAGATGAGACAAAAGCTGCTAGGAGCCCAATGATACATCAGTCAGGCTGTGCCTTAAAGCATCATACAACAATTTGTGCTGTCTCTTTAATAGTTGTCCAGGGCAAGGATAAACAGTTATCTCTACTGAATCTCATGCAAAAGTTGTATGCATGTCTTGTGTGAATTGGACTGAACGCAGCATTTCGACAATATTCAATAAGATTTACATCCAGTGTGCTACCCAACTCAAGTGTGTGTGTGAGGGCATATATGAGACATGTGTGGTTGCATGTGTCTTCGTGCCTATATGTAGTTGGATTTTGATTGATATGTGAGTGACGTTAAGCCATATTTACTTGTAATGAAGTTGTACACTTTTAGGTATAAATGGAAATTGAAAAAAAACATTTTGCAACAATGCATATTTTACTCGCATTGTAGCCAATTTAAGACTGGTGGTTAACTTTGCCCATGAAAAAGAAATTTTTGTAAATTTTTATCGGGGGAGGGGGAGGAGGGAGATCGGTTGTACGTTCATATTTCTAGTTTATCAAATTAATATTTTCCTCCCAAAATGGGAGTTAGATTGAATAAGCTTGGTCTGTGTTGTGTTTCCTTGTTGGGTGTATATGCATGTGTGTGTGATAATGCTAAAGAGTACGCTAATTGTTATTATTGTTACATATTACTAGGGGCATGCTGAAAGCACAGTGTGTCGAGCGAGTTAGCCTGGCTATGCACAAGCAACAGTAGCTAAATTGTCAAATATTTGTGGTACGGGTCATAATTATTTTCAAACACCTAACAATACTTTTATCTTTTTTGACCCAATAATACCACTAAGTTGTTTGATCCAAAACTAAACTGCCTATTGCACAGCCTGGTCTCTCACCATGTTGGACAGTCTCTAATGACATCCTGTCTGACAATGTTTTGTTTTGTATAGCTGGGCTCGCTCGCCACACTGCGCTTTGAGCACTCCGCTTCTAGTGAGCCTATGCCTAGGTTTAGAATATTTCTACGTTCCATGTAACGAAAGCAACAGCTACAAGATATTTTACGAAACTTTTTTAAAAATGGTACTGATCGTTAATGAAACTCCGCCCATTTACATAAAGAGAGGTGACGTACCAAGCCCATGCATAAACATATACAAAACTTTGCATTTATCTATAGCCAAGAGTGTCTGGTTTGCTTCGCTTGCTCACCAATTATTTCAGTTACAGTAGGACGTTGCGTATCCTAATTAACCAACGGGAAACCACACCCCTTTTATTTCAATTTAAGGCCTGTAGATTGAACAGTAGCTGCTACAGTTCTAGGATTTGTCTGGGAAACTCCCAATGAAGGATGCTAGGGGGATACTACAACATCTGGGATGTACTTAGGCTGTAGATGTAGACAGATGTAAGAGCCCCACAGCACTTGAAAGCTCTACTCAGCCAGTAGAGTAAGAAATCTATTATCTGAACATTTTGATTATCTGAACACCCTTCGGTCCCAATTGTTATTATTTTTAATGTTCAGCTAGTACTACCTATTGGTAGAAAGCAATATTAGTGTTGTGTGGGTGTGGGTGTGTGTGAGTGCATGCGTGTGTGAGTGCATGCGTGTGTGAGTGCATGCGTGTGTGAGTGCATGTGTGAGTGTGTGTGATCAAAGTGGTAGATTGCTGTCCAACTTTTGCACTCACATTGGTATTTTTCTTGTTGAAATAGGGAATGATCCCTAATCCTTTTCCAGTACCAATGTTTCGGGAAACTACTGAGGATAATCTATCTAAGTGTAAAGTAGGAGAAGACGATCGCAAGTACATGGTTAGAGTTTTGGCTACTTTGCTGTCTACATATGTGCGGCATCCTTCCATGAGGGATTGTGGAGTAGTGGCCGAGTCGTTATTGAGAAAATTTAGTTTTCTCAAAGAAAGTGTAAGTTGATGTTTTGAATAGCCAATTAGATGTGTAGTTATATAGACTTTGGGATGTGTATTTTTCAGAACTCCTGGAGGCAATACATATATGTGCGTTGTCAAAATATAAATAGAAAGTATTCAAGAGCAACTCCAGAGCCCAAGAGGCAGAAGGCAGCTCCGTGTGTGGCTCATTCCTACGTTGAGATTAGTATTAACCAAGATGACCAGGTGGCACACGAACGAAATACTGACCATTTAAAGAAAGAAATAGAAAAACCGAAACATAAAGTAGATGTAATTAAAGAATTGATAAGGAGAACTCTAAAGAACAGGAGAGACATGGTGCTGTCTGGAGACGTTCGTCCCGCTGAACTGTTATTGTATTTTCCACACCTTAAAAAGGCTAATTACGTAAGTCACGATTTTGTTTACGTTGTATATGTGTTTAGTGGCTGTTAATTGTACTTGTAGATATTTTATGAGTTTGAACTGATATCTGGAAATGAATTCAGTTTTGATGCAATTATGGAAGTCTGGAGCAGGTGGAAAAGTGCTATTCTTGACTATGCTACATCTTCTGGAATTAAGTCTAAGTTATTAGAACATGCTCTTCGTGATCACCATTCTGATAGTACAGGTATGTTTGTATTTATTATAATTTTCTTCAATTGTAATGAAAGTTTCACTTACAAGTTCTAACCCTTCACAAATACTGCGATAGAAAACTCATAATTCACATGAGTTGAGAGAAAAGCTAAGGGAAAACTGTATTCTCAGGTAGTTGTCAATGAGAATCAAACTTTGTTTGTAGTTCAGTGACTAGAGCACTGGCAGCTAAAGCTACATGCCCTGGTTCACTTCCCAGCTACGATTAATATTTTTTACGCATTTTCCCTCAACCTATTAGAATGAGAATTTTACATCCCAATCCCTAGTTTCACATTACCGCAATTATTTAGCATAATAGTTCAATGAATACCCTTGCACTTTTTTATCTCGCGTTAGAGTCGGTCGATACTGGATTTGTTCAGGCAATACGATATTGTCTGGAATTATCACGATATAGTGATATATCATGATATTAGGCCTTGATGGTCAAATAATTAATAATGCCTTGTTTAGCTGGGGTCCATTTGGTGGTTGGTGCAATGCACAGACTCATAGACTCATGGTGCTTCCCAGCTTGAAAACTCAGAATGTTGGACACTGTTGCTTAATCAACTATATTTTCTAAAGTGCTTATGTAAAAATTTGAAGCCTTACACATTTATGTCATACCAACCTACCCACAAAATATTTGTGTGGTTTTGCAGTTACTTTTGTGGTAATGGGTGCCTGAACTTGGAGTTTTTTAACAGTGAATTTAGAAGTGTTTTAGCAAGAAAAAGAGCAAATATTGATATTAACCTTTCTAAGTTGCATACTGATACTATGGTAGCTGAGGCTTTATTATACCAAATTTGGTGCGATAAGAAGTAATTGTTGCTTTAAAACTCATTATTTTAATTTAAAAAGTGTTTAAGCGAAAAATGAAGCAATTATTGATATTAAGCAGGGATTCATACGGGATACATCCAGAAACAATTTTTGGGAGGGGAAATCTTGGGCTTTGGGAGGGGGGGGGGATACTCTTAATTTTTCTATTAGAGAGCATTTCTGTTTGGGGGGGATTTCCTCCCTTCCCGCCCCTCTGTATGAAACCCTGTTAAGGTCTAAAAAATTGTCATGTAGTATTTAATCATTCTAAAAGTATGTTGTGCAAGTTTGGTATCTCCACCTTAAAACTTGAGTGAAATACAGTCATTTTTGTATTTTATCAAGATTTCAATCACCTATACCACAAAGGTAACCACATAAACCACACTATGGTTTTGTTTATATTACATTAATGTGTAAGACTACCGAGTTTGAGACTTCTACGATAAATATTTCTGAAAATTATTTTTCAGCTGAAGTTTGAGTTTTCCACTGGAAGCACTGTAGGTTAGTGAGTGAACTTCCACAACAGGCACTATTCTTCTTTTTTTTTACGCGATCATTTTTTTTTTTTTCAGAGGAAAAAGAATCGCTGTCTCCGCGATGTCAAGTTTTTATTGTGGTACAATGATAATATCGGTATACTGCCCAGCTCTATCTACGCCATAAAAATAGTAATTTAAATATAAAACTATTATGAGCTGCCCAGCTGAACGATAACAGCGGTAGCTAAATTGTCAAAATTGAAACACCCCATTTTATTTAATGCCCGTGCCACTATTATGGTACGTCTGGGTCAAAGGTCAGTTGACGTATGGCCACATGTATATAGTCGAATGTTGATCGGTTGTCCGTTTGATTTGCGCATGCGTGCATAAACAAAGTCTTGGTTAAAGCTATGAGTAAACAGTTAAGAAACTATGGTACTTGGACTCACCTCCTCCACGATTTTCAATCAAACAATCTGCCACCTAAATAAAGTCCATGGAGTACGATGGAGCCATTCTCACTCTGTAGCTATAGCTTTCGGCAGGGCCGGCTGCGCATGCCCAGAATATCTCGGTAAAATTAATTTCAGAGCTGGACAGCCGATCAAAAATTGACTGTATATATCTGAAATTTCAATTGAACACGAACATGACTGAGCTTGCTCGATAATTACTTTTCTATCCCATTCCAAGTATGTTATTTTGTTGACACTCACACAAACGCAACTATAGTTGTCCATCTCATTTTGATGAGTTAATAAGTTATTATATATCCGTTTAGGATGTGGAAAACATTATTTTGTTCACATTTAGAAGCAGAGTCTCTCACAGCTTTGCGATGTTTGGCTTACTGGTTGGTGCCCAAAAAGCGGAAAGCTGGAGGTCAAGAGAGCACAAGCACAGTTGATATTCCCCATCTTTTGATGGAAGGAAAGGTATGTCTTTATTACAGTTGCGTAATATCTTTATCACAGTGTAATTTTATTGATCAAGTTGAAATGTGAATATGATAGCTGCTCATGAAAAAAAAAATTGGCTTGTGGTTGCCTTTGTTAGAAATTTTCACTTGCACATTAGCTTTGCCCGAAGAGTGAATTTTAGAGTGAACATGTGAATTATTCTGCAGCAAGTATCTTAGACATCATGCACGAGCATGTATACACACATGCATGAGCATGTACACACACATGCACGAGCATGTATACACACATGCACATGCGTAACATGTCATTACTGAACCTAGCCCTGGAGACATCCACGTTGTTAGAGATACAAATATCAACTGATGGCGATATGTGTGTGTGGCCAAGTGAATTTAGTCTGCAGTCCGTTTATTACTTTTTTCTGAATTGTAATTGTTTGTATACGTATTATTTTGGTTTTCAAAGGATTATCATATCCTCTAACTCACTATGAAATAGGGCCTTAGTCCTGATAATTTGGTCGTGGTGCTACATCTATACTTTATAGCACTGCGTACACTGTAAAGGTTTGTAGTAACTTTTGAATAGAAAACCATTTTTATGTTTGTACCTTGGTTTAGTGGTATTGTACGATTAATCTTGTGGAGTTATGAGAATATTAGTTTGGATTATGATTCGAACCTTCAGCTATTAAATATCATAAAAATCCCATTTTTATGGAGTGTACTCTTCATACTGTTAACCTGCAAAATATATTGACAGTGAGTGCTGTCTGGAAATGTCAGAAGTTGTTCATCCCGTCACACGTCCCATGGGACCTTGGGGGATCCCATGGGACGTCCATCTGTCCCACACCATCAATTGTCTCATGTGACTATGGTGGGACCATAGAAAGGTCCCATTGGATACCCATGGCAATAGTACAAATTTATGAAATTTGAAGCTTACTCTGCTGGAAACCCCTCCTATGTGGTTGAATAGCCAGGCTTGCCCGCTGTGTTAGTCACATGCCCCCAAAGATGGGGGACTTCGCCCCCATACCCCCAGTATGCTGTCACAAATGCATGCATCCAGCTATGGGTGGGACAGATAACATCCCATGGGATCCCCCCATCATGGGATGGGATGGACAACTTTTGGCAAAATATATTTATGGCAACCGCTTGTCTCTTACTTATTTATTGTTAGTTTATTTTTTCTTCATTTGTTTGTATGACGTAGCTATCATGTACTGTAAAAAATGGACTTTAGCAAGATTGTTTGATTACACGCTTCAAAACACCCTTGTGCACTATTCTCAATATAGAGTGTTTGGAACACAATTCTCCCAATAGGTTAGTTCAAAATACCAATAATACAAAGCCCACTGGTACTGGTAACTGTTTTTTCGTATATGTAATAAATCAAGTGAGTGTATCAATCCACTCGATAGGTGTAGTAGGATCTATACTCCAATAGCCAGGAGTGTTGCAGTACATCCCAGCAAAGATGTGACTACAAATGTGCCCATTAATGCCTGGTCCTTTTTCATGTTGTTGTTTTATATCACATAACATAATATATTAGAATGTGTTCGCCATGTGCTAAGTAATGGTACTCTATAAGCGTCCGCACACTTTTAAGAAATTAAATAAAGGTAAGAACAACTTCAGACATGAAACAAATGTTAGTTGTAAACAAAACTAGTGCCTTCTTGTGCTGCCGGATTAATTGTATTGGTTAGTATTTGTGATGGGAATTTCCTGGCAAGTTACAATCTGGTAACAAACAGATAATTAGCAGAAGTGTGGTAGGGAGACTCCAATTTTTTATGTTACGAATGTCAATTCATGGCATAAATAAACTGGCAGATTTGAGTCGATAATTTTTTTGTGTGTTTGTGTTTCAGAGAGGCACACCACCAAGTGAGCTTGTTTGCCGCTTCACCAATCAGCCTCATCTGGTGAAACTAGTGGATGAAGATTTGCCTTCACAATATTATATTGCAGTGGAGCAGTCTATACAGCTAGAAGTAGCAAGCGTGATGAAAGGGGTTCTCCTACTTCTCTCTCTTCATTATGTTTACGACATTAAATACAATGAGCGAATCAAAGACTTGTATAAGTATTTTGAATGTAAACTTTTGAACATGACATCTTCATCCAAAGATACTGCTAATTTTTCAAGTATTACTAATGCTATTGAAAGCTATATCATTCAGGACTGATATTTTTTTTATGTAGATAATCCTTTTGACTCAGTGCACTCTTTTATTATTTATCTCAGTAAACAGTTTTTTAAGAAAAAGTGTTTTGTGGGTATAGGTAATAATGGTATTGCGGTATTGTTGCACGAACATTTTTGTGTGAAATAGCTGTAATAGTACTGGCGTATTCATATATTCTTGCATGTTGTTACGATGGTTTAGGTGGCTCTATTTATATTTTATACTGATATAACGTTTAATTGTTATTCGCACTTAGTGCCGTACTAATGCTCTAATGTGTAATGTGTTACATTAAAATGTTTGTGCTAAATTAGCACTTAGTATGTCGAATCGAAACTAATTGTGGGTCAAATTAACATATGTGTGTTGGATTAATACTAATTTTGTGTTAAATTAACATCATCTTGGTGTCATATTAATAAGTAGTATGTCAAGTTAACATTATTATGTGTCATATTAACATTTGTATGTGTTGGATTAATGCTAATTTTGCGTTAAAATAACATCTTGGTGTCATATTAACACGTATTATGTCAAGTTAACATTATTTCTGTGTCATATTAACATTATGTATGTGTTAGATTAATCCTATTCTTGTGTTAAAATAACATACTCTTGGTGTTAAATTAACCCTATTTGTATGTCAAGTTAACATTATTTCTGTGTCACATTAACATTGTGTTTGTGTTGAATTAACGCTAATTTGGTGTTAAAATAACATACTCTTGGTGTTAAATTAACCCTATTTGTATGTCAAGTTAACATTATTTCTGTGTCACATTAACATTGTGTTTGTGTTGAATTAACGCGAATTTTGTGTTAAAATAACATAATCTCTGTGTCAAAATAACACTGTTCAGTTGTCAAAATAACATGACTTTGTGTGTGATATTGATATGACTTATTTGTTGTATTAACACCAGTTGTGCGTTGTTTTGACATTATTTGTATGTCATATTAGCGTAGTGGTATGTTAAAACAAGACAAAGTATTTGTTAATATAACAGTTTATTAGTAATTGAGAAATTTCTTTTGTGTTATATTGACATACTTTTTATGTTAAAATGCACCATTACTGTTAATATAACATTTTGATTTTGTTACAATAACATACAAAAGAGGTGTTGAAATAACATCAGACAACATGTCAAAAAAAATGCATCAATATGACATTTATTTTGTGTTAAAATAACAGACGATTTTTTACTGTGTAGCAATTGTGGGCATCGACAACCATTTCGAAATCATGTGTATGGCCGCCCCTGAGGGTGGGTAACCGACCATGAGGCATGTATGGCGCTCAGAAGTAGTAGCAACCTGAACAGGCGCCTCCTGCGATTTGCGCTGGCCCTGCAAGATCGGGAGGTGGAGATTGTGCATCGACCTGGAGCCTGCCATGGAAACGCAGACTGTCTTAGTCGCCAGTGTTGGGACCGAGACGAATCAGATGTGGCCACCCTGGGTTTGTCAGCCACGCCCCCTGGTCATGGCTTGGAGGGGGTGATGTGGGTGTGGCCACAAGAGAGAAGAAGAAGAAGAGAGAAGAATAAAGATAAAGAGAAGATCAAGGAGAACATTGTCATTGTGTGTGTATATCTTTGAACAGCGTGTGCATAGTTGAGTGTGTGTAATTTCGTGTATTAGTTTGTGCCCCGGACTTCCGGTGGATCGACCTTCATTTTTATATGTGCACATGAGTGACAACGGACTCAAATAGCCGGTCATGCATGCGTCCCATTAGTTCACTAATATCAAGATAGATTTAAAACTCTACTTGAACTCTGTGGATTCTGGTGGCAGCGTCGTCGGGAGCGGCTGGCTAGTCCACACTCCACACTGCTTGAAGGTGCTTGTTTTACTAAATTGAGGAAACCATTACACTAAAGATTTACTGCATAGTTTACTCATTAGTAAAACATTATTTGTTTTACTTGACAGGAAACCTTAAGTAAAACATTGTACCATGTTTTACTGTAGTTTTACAGGTCTGTTTCTTACACCTTTGTTTTACTCATGGTTTACTGAAGGGTCCAAATGTTGTTAGTTAATGCATTTAACTAGTTAACTTCTTGCATAAGCAAAATTTGAAAGTGGCTGATGATTAATTGAAGAAGAATCCCTCATATGCGCAAGCATATCCAGTGTGCATACTACTGCACAGTTTTATAACTGGTGTAGTTTTTTACTTGATCACTCAGGTCCTTCCAGAGAAAGACACAATTAGATAGTGACCCCACCTTGAGTTTATAGCTAATGTCCCTCCAACGGCATTGATGAAAAGTAGATACGTTAAAATGTTGTTGTTTAGGTATTATTGGCGAGCGGCGTAGCGAGCGAGGACACTACAGGGTAACACAATCGAAAATCGGAGGATGTTTATTAATTTATGATGTGTAATATGTATGGAAGTATGTATGTCATTTTGTTACTTTGACCTCGCGTTTTTGTGTTAGTTATGGTGGTGACCCCGTCCCAAATTGCACTAAACAGAATCTCTGGTTATCGATCAGTACGTCTCACCCTAGAAATTGGAAATGGTGTACGTTTGAATCTTTTGAGGGTGCCAGTTTCAAACTTGAAAACTAAGGGACTTCCATTTCTATTCGAGAGTGGCGGTGGTAAGTCAATGCGCTCTTTGTCATGGTTATAAGCGGTGAGCAACAGTATTTACTTGAAAATACATTGTCCACTAGACTACTGCGAAGGTAAGTCTGTGTAGGTGCATGTCCAGTTGTGTCAAAGCATTGTGTGTTACAACCACTACTTAGCTAAAGAATATCACAAAGAAAACTTTTAAATAACGTGTATTGTTTTGTTTTTTTTGTTTTCCTTCCAAGCAATTGCAGAGAGTTGTTACTATGGCACTGAAATCCCTTTACCTTGTATGCTAAATTTAAAAACTGGACCTTATTTTCAGTAGCTTCAGTGTTAGAAGTCAAAATCATCCATATAAAAATAGTATAGTCTTTAGGCTCGCTCGCCATTTGTGCTCAAGCACATCACTAGTACTGTTGCGTATTAAAAGCTGTTTCCTCAGATCCTCGCAAAGATACTGCATTTTCTCATGGAAAACCCTTTTCCAATTACGTGTAGGTAAGTATTGCCAGGTTAAATAAGTTTAAAACGCTTTACCATATAAGTAAAACTCGCGACTGGTGGTCGTCGTCTAAACTATTGTTGCGCGCTAGTCTACTGATTCGTAATACTGCTAAGCTACTGTGTCTTGGTGAACTTGAAGGAAGCTTTCGCTGTCTTCCCTGGCTTATGCGTTTGGGTAAGTAGTTTTATGGCTAGCTGGCCAGTGGGTAGTCTCGCGAGGTAGGGCCTGGCCCGTGAGACTAGGTTTCATGCAGGTTATGGGAGCCCTGGGATTTCCACCCTAATTTTTTTTATCCCTTCTGAATTTATTTCAATATAAGTTATGAAAAAAATGTAGGAATTTGTAGTAGTTTGTCAAAGTTTTTAGGATCATGACTTCACCATTTTCATGTGGCTAAACGTTTTTTGTGACTTTACAAATCTCTCTTATCTTTCCCCCCAGTGAAAATCGTGTATGAAGTCCTGTCATTCTAGTTCATGCAATTCTGATAAACTTCAGTGAAATCATTTTACTTATCTGCTTATTCTTCATTGAGCTGTTGTTGAATAACTTTTTCAGATTGCCCATTGCTTAATTATGGTTTAAACAGTTTATTAAGTGATTATCCGTTTTTATTGTGTATCTCTGAGGCAATGTCAGTAAATTTGTCAGTTCTCTAAGCGTACAAGTGCTAATATCACATTCAGAAGCACAGTGTCATATTAGCTTGTGCCAAGGTGGTAGGGGCACCCTGAAATCCCCCATTTCTTCCAAGTCTTAGTTCCCCTAGGATTTTAATTTAGTAAGTAGCTACAATAGCTATAAGCTTGAATTATGTGACAAAGCACAGGTTAGTATAAGGTATATACACTTTCACATAGCATGCCCATCAAAGCAGTGTGGGTTTCCAAAATGAGAGTGGCTAAGTACACCAGTGTTTCCCACCCCCAGCGCAGAATCCAGTATGACACCCTGATAGCTTAGTCATCATATGCTTTTTCTGAAGTAAGAGTATGTTTTTTCCCCAATGTCTAATGTCACTATGATCAGCTGATGTTGTGAAAATAGGGAACAAGAATTTTCTTCTGTTGGCCAAATATATTGGCTTCCAGTATTCAGATGTGCAGTGATAGAAGAAAAATGGCCATTTTTCACATGCAGTTCATAGAATAAGACTAGGACAAGTCATAGGAGCCATGACAACCACTAAGGCCATAAGCAACTTGGCATGATACAGTATAGTATTGATGACCATTACCAAATGCAAGTCTTATAAAGATAAGTCACGATGTGGATTAGGGACTGGTAGACAAGTTAATTTTTTTCATCAGACAATGTTGGTTGGTGGTTGTTGTTTTTGTTGTTTTTTTGTTTGTTTTTTTGTTAACCCTAAGCGCATATGCGCAAGAGGTTTGTAGTAGTTTCCCTGTCAGTCTGTCTGTCATGTTCTGATTTTGGAGATTACTGACAATTAACTGTGATTTAGGTATGAACTTATTCAGAAAGAAGATTTAGGTCCTTTTATTGTGCTACTTTTTTTTAATTTGGGGCTCATTGTTGATAAAACGTGAAGCTTTCAGCTCCACATTGATACCAGCTGGGTAATGCCCCCTAGCGTCACGTCATACTCACTTGACTTCTTGCAGCCCGCAGTGTAGTTTGCTTTATGCTCAGGGAAGTTAACCGATGGATTTGAATGAAGTGAAGTTCACATTGAAAATTTATAGCAGTGAGTGTTTCTGGCTAGTTTAGCTTCTCTTATGAAGACAGCATTTCCATGTACTGTTTTCATTGCTTGAGCTATATTGATGCCTCAATAAATAGCTAGCAGATTGCTTTGTTCTTTTTGAAGGAGATTATATTATTATTATAATAGCTAGGTAATGTTTAATAGCACTGAGGGGTTCGCACCTTTGCTGCTTCATTTGTTTTGTTTTTGTTTTGTTTATTATTCTTATTTAAAGCTTATCTGTATTATATAATTTATAGCCAGTACACAATGTTTTTTTGTACGGTAGTGAAGAGGTGGTGTAGTTTCATTGACCATACACACTCTTCCTTCTGCTGGGGGGAAAGGCATTATACTTGTGATGTGCTTCAGTAAAAAAAATTGACATGCAAGGTCAAAGGGTAAAATTCATCTTTATAAAATCATCATGCATAATTTGTTTGAACAATTTACATGGCCGACTTTTTTAAATTAGCGTACAGGCAAAACAAGGTTTTCCAAGAAATTATTGTTTGTTCTTAGCTAGTCAGCACATGTAACACACAACACTCTCACATGCACTCGTTCACTGGATATACCAACACAAGATTTACAGTGTAGTCTCTTGGTAGCTTGGCATGTTGGGCAATGGATTTTCTCAAGTACAAACAGCGATGACAAACAGCACGTTGTTAACCAAGGTAACGAATGAACACAACAAATGTGAGTCAAAGTACAAAAGTTACATACATACGTCCAAGCATATATGATTTTTTGTGTTGTCCCTGATAGCGTCTCGCTTGCTGCCAATTATGGCAGATATAATTACCACGGTTGAGCTTTGTGTGTGTGTGTTTGCAATTGCATGACTTTTAACTTCATTATCATATTCTACCACTACTCTGCAGTTTATCACGTGATGCCAGGAATGATTCTCTCTAAGACAGTTGCTAGCTGTACTAACTTTAGCGATGATGTTTCAGCTTTCATGGCTTGAAGCCGTAGTACTAGTGGCTGGACCCATCGGTTTGCTTCCTAACCACAGTTATATGGTATTGCTCTTTCTTGTGTAAAACCAGTGTTGTTGTTATTCAGGGAGCGGAGGGATGGGGGCTTGTACATCTAGTTTGCCGCCCTTCCCCCACCCCTTAGGGATTAAAGACATCCTACAATTAATATTTACAAGGAAAAAAAATAGAATACATTGATATGTGATTTTTTTCCCCCCAAATGTCAATTAGTCATCATTAGATAACTGTTCTGGTGAATTTAAATCAATGTACAATGTCTAACCTAATTCTTCTTAGTCTAATTTAATCAGCGTCATTTGTACTAAACAACTTTCCACATAAGCAGTGTAGGGCAGACTGTGGCAAGTGCATTGGGGATGCTTAGCTTTGTGCTGCTAAATTATGACACAGAGCAGTAATATCTCTTGGGGCTAAGAGAATAATAAATGTGGTCTTATTGGATATAATGCTTTCTTCGTGATTTCATCAATTGATAAACTTTTGTGGGGTTTTTTTTGGTTGTTTTTTTTGGTGTCCAGGGGCATGGAAGATTTTGAAATAGGGAGGCTCCACTGCACTTGAGTTAGACAGGGAAGTACTTAGCTTCCCTTTGCTCTCCTCCTCCCATCATCCACATGCACACACACACACACACACATATCCCAGATATTAGTTTGACTTTCGTGGAGACATTTGCCCCAATTTTTCATAACGTTTTGTGGTAGTTAATATAAATAATATAATTTGGAAGGTACTGTACTAAACTAGCCTGATTCTCTAAAAAAAAATGTCTACATGTGTTAAAATTACAAGCACGAAAACACAAATCTGAGAATCTTGAATTATGTTGAGCTAGTTTTACTTGAGACATACACTTTCAATGTAGGAGTGTGAAGTGGCAGGTGTAATAGTGCAGTGGCTACTCCACTGGTGTACACCTGATGACTCCTGGACTTCAATACAACTAGAGGTGAGGAACTCTGGAATGACTTCTTAACTCTACTAACAATCATTTTAATTGACTGGTAGATATTTCCATTTGCACACTTAGACAACCTGAAATATATAGGGAGCGACTTAGAGTCTGAACTTTTAGAACTCTTGTCACTTCATTTACTAACAGAATAATCCTTTGAAACCATTTGTATGTGTGGCCGGACACACACACACACACACACACACACACACACACACACACACACACACACACACACACACACATTATATTGATTCAACTCTTCATTTGTAGAGTATTGAATTCAAATGAAAGGTGAAGAGTTCCCGAATCATTTGGTCAATGACCTGATGATAGCCATGCACAATCACCTGGTCTCACACACACACACACATAGCTACAGTAGTGAAATAAATGAAAGTGAAAGAAGAAAATTAATGGCTACACATGATAGTCATTTGTTACACAGGGGCTGGAGTCAAGTATTTCTATGGTTCTGTGATTTCCAGATAATGTAAGATTCATTAACCCTTTCACCGCCAAGTTTATGACGACCAGTTCGGTAACATGAAAATGTAACTAGTGATGTGCTTGAGCACAAATGGCGAGCGAGCCTAATACTACACTGGAGTGTTAAACGAAAAGTGGAGTTTTTAAATCATATATTATACGGTAAAGGCATTCAATGCCATAGTAACCACTCCCCGAAACTATTTCAATTGAAACAAAAAATAAGTCACGTTCTTTTAACTTTTTCTTTGGGATATTTTTGTAACGCACAATACTTTCACACAACGCAAGACTTACCTTCGTGGTCATAAATATTCAAGTAAATACTGTTGCATAGGGCTTATAACTATGACAAATAGCGTATTAACTTACCGCAACTCGATAGAAATGGAACTCCAGTTCGTTTTTGAGTTTAAACTGCACCCACAAAAAAATTCAAAGTGTCAGTAAACAATTCAATTTCTAGGATGACACGGGTAATGATCGTTAAACCGGAGGATACTGTTTAGTAATGTTTGGGACGGGGCCGAACGCTGAGTTAACTCGAAAGTACAAGAGGGTCAAAGTACAAAATGGCATACATACGTCCAAAATATAAACAAACAAACATCCCCGATTTTAAATTGTGTTACCCCTGAGAGTGTCTTGCTCGCTCCACTCACCAATAATTTTTTTTATTTTTTTTCCTGCACAGACATTCAGCAAGGAGATATGTTTTACAGGGTACAGTCAAAACTGTTTACTATGATGCAAAAAAAAAGTCTATTAGTCCACACAACAAATAGCTACAAATTTGGACTTACTAACTGAAATTCAATTTCTGAATGTCTCAGAGCTGCTATGTGGTTCAAACAGAGTACACGCTTATTCGTCTTCTATTAGATGGATTCTGAGTTTCTCAACCTCGTACTATTAAATATTTTTGAGAGGACAAACAACTCAACGGTCAGCGTTCCAGCAGCCATATTTTTTTTAATTATAAAAAACAACAACTAATACCTGTACTATCATTTCGATTTTATTACAGGAGAACAGCAGACCAAATGCAAACTGCCACATGGCGGCACCCACATGAAGAAAGAAGAATAAGGAACATGTGTGTGTGTGTGTGTGAACATTAATTGTTTATGCTGTAGCATGAGAACGGCAGTGTCTTGTGTGGTCATAATTTATTTGTGTCAGTTATGTTAACAAATGTAGAAATGTTGTATGCATGTGTGCATGTCTGTAGCAGAGCAGGAACTTTGCAGCCTTTCGTGTGACTGTAGTAGGATGGCGGTCGGATCAAGTTTGGAGCTGCCACCAGTGTAGCGTACTCGTCGCACTTCAGCTATTCCCGAGGGTTTCAAACCTCCTAATCTCCAAAGTTCAAGTTGAAAAGATTAGGTTAAGGATTGGGCTTATTATAAACGAGCACGAGACACAACTAAAAGGAGCGCAGTCCAGCAGGCCATAATATAAGGAACCCGCTGGGCATGCGCAAAGGGTGATCGTGGAACAAGCTCGAAGATGACGAGAGGGTGTGCGTGATTAAGGAAATTGGAGTGTTCGCATGAAATGAAAGGGATACAATGATAATGTTTACGGATGAACAATGCGTGCGGGAAAGGAGAGTTGTGTGAAGAATGTGGGGGTTGTACCACCACATCTCACCCCCCTAAAAAATGATAGGAATACATAAACAAAAATAAATAAGTGAGGGTGTGGGTGATACAAGGAAAAACACATTACAAACAAAGTTCGATAGGGTTCTATACATAGTTCTGTGACTATCCCGGTCTAAACATCAGGAGACCAGGACTGTCTAGACAAGGCATCGGCAACAGCGTTTGCCTCTCCGTTGACGTGGTACAAGTCAAAGTGAAATTCCATTAATCGAATTTTCCAGCGGGTCAGCCTGGAAGAAGGGGCAGGGCCACGGATAATGTCAATCAGTGGGCGATGATCAGTGAATGCTTTGAAGTATCTGCCTGCGAGAAGATATCGGAAGTGCTCCACTGTGGCCAACAATGCAGCTGCTTCAAGATCGAGAATTGAGTAATTTTTCTCCGCCTTGGTTAGTTGACGGGAATAGAACTCTGCCGGGGACCAAGTGTTGTTTCTGAATACACACAGCGTTCCACCCAAACCTGAAAGAGACGCGTCACAATACACACATAGAGCATCATTACAAACAGGTATAATAAGAGAAGTATGATGGGATATGGAACCAATAATTGCTTTAAATGATTGTACATAGTCGTTTGTACATTGTATACGGTCTGGGCTGTTCTTTGTTAACCCTCTCGTTCCCAAATTGTTTGGACGCGCGCGGAAAAATCTAATCTTCTACCGCGGAATATTGCATTACCGTTTTATTTTTTTAACTCGATGCTGGCTGGGAAAACCCCATAGCAACCATATATCACTAAATAGACCAAGAGTTTGGGATTCCCCTCATTTTTTGATTGAGAAAATTGAATAATATTTAGGCCCTCTACTATTACTTTAAAAAAAAAAAAATTTTTTCCCCACAAAATTCCACTTTTCCCATCAATAATAATAATAAAAAAATAGAAATAATATTGTTTGATGTACTTTATACCAATATTATATTAGTTCAACAATAAAATATGTTGTTTGTTGTGTGTGGTGCTGATTGTGATCATGTAGGGGACATCTATGAGTGTCCACAAGGAACATACGCCATTGGACGTCGAGCTCCACTACAAAACAATTTCATATACACAAAAACACCAACAACAAAGATATTTGTAATACAAACAACAAATTATTCATGATCCTATATAATTGCAACTTTATGATGTATTGTATGAGGTTTCATACAGGATTTTTGTTTGGGAAGGAGGGGGGGTGGGGCTCCGAGTGTACTTCGCCAGGTCCAGCATCTTCTCCTTCGTCAATGGAAGACTCTGCTCCTGTTGCCTTATCTGCGTCCTCTCCACAATCCCTCTTCACAATCGGGTCGGTGACTGCATACACATCTGGTCCTAGTAGTACATTCTGGTAAAAAAAATTAAATTTTTTTGAAAATTTGAAATTGTTCAACAAACCACAACCTACTTTCAAATCTCAAAACTCAATGAAATATATATATATTATAGCTAAACAGCTTTCTCCATCTCAATATAGCTATAAATAAGTCCTTTCCACAACAGAAGCTTGCTAGTTTTCAAGAGAAAGACAAGAGAAAGACAAGCTTACATCGATCATCTTCTTGACTTCCATTGTCAGTGTCAGAGTTGACGGGGTCTGGTCCCCAACCCTGATACAGGGCCTCCTATAGCCCTAGATGTCGTCTCCCTCTTCTCCGCTTGATCCTGAGTCGCTAGAGTCATTATCAAGCAAGTATAAAACTTTCCCCGGCACTGTAACTGGTAGACGCCATCTTTCCAAATTGACTTCGAAAAAATTTTTTTTTTTGCATAGTTACCTGGATCACACGACACGCTCACTTTTTTCCTGTGATGTAATAAGCATTACCTAAGACTGTACGTAATGGGGAGGCCCCCAGTTGAACTGGCGATTTTATAAAAAAAAAAAAAGACAGTAAGTCAAACCGCAAAGTCTTGGTCGGCAAAGAAGCGGTTGTTTCAATGTGTTATGGAAGGCTACTGGGCTCAAGCAATTTTTCGCTGCTTCTACAAAGCTCTGTAGATGACTGGATCCATAAATGAAGCTGCTGTGAAGAAGGTAACTTTTTTTAAAATTCGACGGAGAACCGATGTTTTTTTTTTTTGCCGAGGAAGAAATAAACGCAACTGCTGTGAGGTACTGTCGAAGTAGCCCTGGCTGAAAGCTATTTTAGATGCTTCTCCAACGCATTGGGCACCTGTGTATGCAATCTGAAGGTTCTAGCTATAAAGTAACTATTTTTAAAAATTCGGAGAAGCCAACCGGTCTTCACCCGCTTTTAAGCGGGATTGGGAACGAAAGGGTTAAATGACCATTTAGAACTGAGGTGAACTGTGATAAATTTGGAATGAATCTAGCGTAAAAGGTGATAAGCCCGATAAATGATTTCAATGACGATTTGGTGAGAGGAAGACGATATGAGGTGATGGACGATACTTTTTCTGATGGGATCGATAAACGACTCTTGCCAACGTGAAAACCCAAGAAATCAAACGAAGCAAAACACCAAGCACACTTTTCCTTCTTAACCGTTAAGCCGGCAAATTTCAAACGGGAAAGGACGGACGTAATATGGGTAAGGTGCTGCTCAAAGGACGAACTAAAGATGACGAGATCATCTATATAAGGCAAGCAAAATGGTTCAAGGCCTCTCAACGTACTCTGCATGAGGAGCTGAAATGTTGAGGGCGCATTTGTGAGCCCGAAAGGCATTACCTTAAATTGGAACTTGCCTTGTAGGCATGTGAATGCAGTAAACTTCTTAGAGTCATCCTCCATAGGGACCTGATAGAACCCTTTGAGGAGATCTAACTTAGACAGAAAGGATGCACTTCCAAGGTGGGATATTATATAATCTATTGAAGGCATTGTAAAAGGCTCACGCACAGTCACCGAATTAAGTTTCCTGAAATCAATAACGATACGGATACCCCCGTCCTTCTTTTTAACAGGAAGAGGCGGACTGGACCATTTAGATATCGAAGGCTCAATAACACCCATATCCAGCATATTCTGGATTTCTACACGAAATGGCTCCTGATAAGACAGAGGTATGGAATAGGAGGGTGTCCAGAGAGGTGTGTCACAAGTTACAGAAATAGAGTGTTTAATCAGAGAGGTTATGCCGGGCTTGTTGGTAAACACTTCTGGGAATTGCCCTAAAATGGACTCAAGGCTAGATTGTTGTTCTAGTGACAAAGTGATAGGTTCAGAAGTGTTAATGGGAGGAAGAAATTCATTATCGGCACATTCGTCAGGAACAAGAATAGTCCGGTAAATAGGAAGGGACTTTTTCAGCTGGGATAGATGAACTACCTTAGCTTTCGCTTTCTTGTTAGAGGGAGCGATTGCACAGTTTACTGGGGGTAGTAATGTCTTGATAGTGTAAGGACCATCCCAAGAGGCCTCAAGACATTTGTTGTGTCCCGGGTTCCTCTTGTAGACAGAGTCACCAACCTTACACTTGGAAGCCAGCTCGGATTCAACAGAGATGCGGTTCTTACATGATTTGGATGATAAGACAGACTTGACATGATGATTTTGACATGCCAGTAAGTTATCGAGATCCTCAATAAATTGAGGCAAATTGAGAGATGATACAGAACTGGATGACCACAAAGATTTTAGAGTAGAAAGAATAAATGGTGAGGGTTTGAGGAAAAGAAGTTCATGTGGCGTGAAGCCATGCCGCGAGTTCGGAATATTTCTAGCAAAGTGTAGGACTAGATCTAATGCAAGAGGCCAATCTTGCTTGTGATCCAAACATTTAGCCAGCATTGCCTTTAAGGTTGAGTGAAACCTTTCTAACCGACCATTGGATTGGGGGTGATATGCAGAGGTTCTGATGGAAGAGACGTTCAGCTTACGCTTGAGATGAGTGAGAGTTAAGGACATAAAATTGCTGCCCTGATCAGTCAGGATAACTAAGGGTGTACCCAGAACAGAAATCACTGAAAGAATGGCCTTAGCCGTTTCTTCAGAAGTATAAGTCTTAAGTGGGACAGCAAACGGGAAACCCGAAGCCAATTCAAGGCAGGTAAGGATGAAACGGAATTTGGACTTAGATGTGGGTAAAGGTCCAACAATGTCGAAAGCCAACTTTTCACATCGCTCGGATACGATTTCGGGTTCGAGCATAGGGACTCTCTGTGCACCCGACTTGTTATGCACAAGACACTTCTCACATGACATGACATGATTCCGGACATCAGCAGCTAAATTAGGCCAAGTGAAGTGCTTGTTAATCAAAGCTCGAGTGGTATTTATTCCACCATGGCCAAGACCTTGATGTGCTGCAATTAACACCTTAGGTCTAAGAGAGGTAGGCACTACTAACGCGTGTGATACACTGTTCAAGGTGGAGTTCAGATACATAAGAGTACCGTCAACAATAAAGAAATTTTTCATGCCTTTCTCGGCAAACTCCCATAGGGGTGCTAAAGATTCGTCCTGAAGTTGCATGGAAACAAAATCCTGTTTAGAAACACCATCGAAAGTAAGAGTAGGGATTTCTTTAGGGAGTGCTAACTGCTGGGAGACAGGTAAGTCATCAGGTAAGGTTTCAGATTCAGCAGGTAAACTATTGACAATTGGGATATCATCAAATGACAAAGGTTGGGCACCTTCAGAGGTGTGTAATATATCTGCCGTATGGGCAGCTAAGTCGGATTCCAACTGCATAGCTCTAGTAACTGTCATTATGGGCTGGGGTTCAGACTTCAGGTGGTTTATGAGGTCTATAATATGTTGACGACCAAAATCTAACCCAAGAAGAACGGTCTGAGGGGGCAAGCGGGAGTCGACCGCAAGCAAACAGTCACCTTCAAGCGTAGGCATGGAAACTGGTAGAGAAAATACAGGAACCGACTTGCACTCCTGAGAGATTCCAGATATGGTGACAAACTTAACGGGGTTGTAATCAAGTTCTATAAAATCGTCCGAAATGAGCGATATCTTCGCTCCGGAATCAACGATTATTGGGGTATCTATCCCGTTAACTTTTCCAAAAGTAACAATATCTTCCTCAACAAAATGGTTGAGGGGAGTGGGTTCTTCAGAAAGGAGGGGCTCATCCAAGGTTTCTACTTTGCGGATAGGCCGGGAATTAGTCCTGGGGACGGGTAAGGGTCGGGTAGGTTGAGGGTTAGTATTAGGAGTAGGTTGAGCTGGGCTAGGTTGGGAGGAGGTTTGCTTATTTGGGAAGTAGGGGCAGTTGTTGGCGTAATGGCCTAAACGATTGCAACGGAAGCAAGTGACCGTAGCCAAATCACGCCTAGGGTAAGGGGAAGGACGAGGTAAAGCAGTGGGAGAATTCGGGCATTGATTGGCAGGATCGGAGTGATGATTACCAGAATTGGGGTGATTATTAGGGCGTTGATAACCCTGGCCATTGAACCTAGGTGGCGATTGGCCGTACCCAGACTGAGATTGGTAAACCTGTCTATGAATAGATGAAGAAGAATTATAAGAGTCGGACGAATACTTATGATGTTGAGATGAGGAAGAGAACTTAGGATGAGATTGGTGTGAAGCTAAATACCAGGCATTGCACTCCTGTACAAACTGAGCACTAGAAAGACATGGCCTATTTACAACAGCGTCCCTGTGATCTTGGGGAAGGCCTGCCAACACACCAATGGAGGCTAATGTATCAGCCATCTCATCTCTAACATTAGGATGGAGTGACTTCGAAAAGGGGAGGTTACCAATTAAAATATTCAGCTTATACCTCCAATGGTTAAACCACTGTATAAGGGATTTTGAGCCACCAGGTCTAAATTTTAACGGAAAGCTATTTAGACATTCTGTAAGAGAATAACCTCCTGTGTTCAAGAGAACTAGACGAATATCATTGAATCTAGGGCACTGGCTGACATTATTGTAGTAAGCTTCCTTGAAAGCACCAGACAAACAATAAGGAAGATATAAACGGAAATCATCAAGTGAAATGCCGCGACTGCCTAATTCTGTTTCAAAGCGATTTAAAAAGACAACAATGTCTTCCCCTTCGCCCAATTTCCCAATCAGCTTAACTAGCTTATCAGGACCGTAAGGGTTGGGGCGAGGATGTACAGGTTCAGCAGAAGGGGCGGGAGATTTTCTTGTTAGCAAATTATGGATGAGCAAAGTATTAACATCAATACTCAAATCTTTAGCTCTAGCAACAAATGTGGAAAGATCTTGTTCTGCCAAAAGGGCAGTGACGGGATTAGACGATTCTGGCTTTCTAGCTGGGGTGTCCCTGCTACTAAGGGAAGGAATATCAAGGTTGGAGTCCCTTGGGGTATCCCCAGATGGACGTTCAGAAGCATACTGATTTGAAGCAAGGTCAGGGTGGGTGGGGTCAGAAAAGGAGGCAGTGGTGTCAGAGAAAATAGTGGGGTTGTCAGACATTCCTGACTCAAGAACAGAATCAACCTGGGTTCTACGAGACTGAAGACGGGTATTCATGATAAGGACGAAAATAGATATGGGATGAGGTGAATAACTGACACACTGACTAAACAATAATACTAATTACAGTGTTCGCCACGACAAAATGCAACAACTACTATGAACTAATCAAACCAAATAACTTGCGTGACAATGACAGGATAGTAGGTTGATGAAGTAGAAGTCCTGGTGGTTGCCCGGAAAGGAAATGTTCCTTGGGGATGCCCAGAACAGACAGGTAAGTTCCTTGGGGATGCCAAAGACAGAGCGGAGCCTGAGACTCGTCGCCGTAACTAACGAAGAAACACAGAAGTAGAATTGGCGGAAACCCTCTACGCCGGGAGAAACCAATCAGGAGATGCGGAAGAAAAGAAGTCGGAGAAGTTCGATGGAATGGAGATCGTCTGCGGCCACCGCTGTACACCAGGTGTAGTAGGATGGCGGTCGGATCAAGTTTGGAGCTGCCACCAGTGTAGCGTACTCGTCGCACTTCAGCTATTCCCGAGGGTTTCAAACCTCCTAATCTCCAAAGTTCAAGTTGAAAAGATTAGGTTAAGGATTGGGCTTATTATAAACGAGCACGAGACACAACTAAAAGGAGCGCAGTCCAGCAGGCCATAATATAAGGAACCCGCTGGGCATGCGCAAAGGGTGATCGTGGAACAAGCTCGAAGATGACGAGAGGGTGTGCGTGATTAAGGAAATTGGAGTGTTCGCATGAAATGAAAGGGATACAATGATAATGTTTACGGATGAACAATGCGTGCGGGAAAGGAGAGTTGTGTGAAGAATGT